>Ga0193751_1002933_pt1 | contig 10187 bp, 9 predicted proteins | sample L1c2metaG_FD_143050 | JGI IMG/M metagenome (GOLD analysis project Ga0193751, IMG submission 143050) | Soil microbial communities from a riparian zone of the East river system, Colorado, United States - L1c2 | ecosystem: Environmental > Terrestrial > Soil > Riparian zone | place: USA: East River...
AACGGCAGTGGTGTTAGCCCACCCCTTGCTAGGGGGTGGATGGCAGACGACTACTTAAAGAAGTTCGCGCCGGTCGCCACGCACCTGTCATCACCGACTTCTGCAACAAAATCGGCCAATAGCGGACTTACTTCGCGCGCTTTAATCAACCGATACCAGAGGAGCCGCATTTCAAGGGAACGCTGTTGAAATGTAGGCCAGATCAGGTGTGTAATGGCCCAACCATTCACAGGGAAGACGTCATGACTAGGACACTCAGCCGCATTGCTGCCCTCGTGGCCATCTTTATCGCTCAAGCAACCTTTGCCTGCGCGGCCGAGATCAAGGTCTACGCCACGATCGGCGTGAAGCACTCGCTCGAAGACCTCACTGCAAAATTCGAGAAGACGAGCGGGCACAGCGTATCGATCACCTGGGGCACCGGTGCCGGGCTCGCCAAGCGCATACAGGCCGGCGAGCAGGCTGATTTGCTCGTGCTCACGCGCCAGGGCCTCGATACCCTGTCCAAAGATGGCAAAGTTGCGGTCGGCACTGAGCGCAATTTCACGAGTTCAACGCAGGCAGTCGGCATCCGGAAAGGCGCACCGCGACCGGATATCTCGACGCCTGAGGCTTTCAAAACAACAATCCTCAACGCCAAGTCAGTCGCTTATCCGGATCCGGCTGGCGGCGGCCTCTCGGGCGTGTTCCTCACACAGCTCGCGGAGAAGATGGGCTTCGCCGAGCAGCTCAAGAGCAAGGCCAAATTCCCGGCGGATAATTTTGCCGGCAAGCTGGTGGCGAGCGGCGAGGCTGAACTCGCAATTCAGCAGAAGCCAGAGCTCATGTCGATTGAAGGCGTGGAGATTCTCGGCCCGCTTCCTCCCGAGATCAATGTTACGACAGTTTTTTCGGCCGGCGTGAGCAAGGACGCGAAAGAGAGCGGCCCTTCAACGGAGCTGCTCAAATATTTGGAGTCGCCTGAAGCCGCTGCGATGTTTAAGCGCGACGGATTCGATCCGCCGCCGCCCGCCGCGAAGGCGTCCTAGTGATTGGGCAGAAATCTCCGGTTAGCCCCCAATACCCGACGTGTGCGTGTCAATAAGGCGCCGGGCGCCGCCAAGGGCCAGCGGGGCGCTCGGGTGTAGCCGGATCCCGTGAAGTCCGAGTTGGGTCAAAACCGGACATGCCGCCCTGAAATTGCAATGTCCGCTTTACCCCCCGAAAGCCGACATCCGTCGGGGCCATCGCGATGTCAGCTTTGGGCCACAATGCGACATATGCAGTGCAGCATTGATCGCGACCTATTGGGGCATGAGCTGCCGAATTTTCGCTAGCAATTGGCGCGGACTGTAGGGTTTCGGCACATAGTCATCGCAGCCAGCCGCCCGCGCCTTCTTTTCTTCGCCGCTGAGCGCATAAGACGTGACTGCGATGATCGGGATCGATCGCAACGCAGGATCGGACTTGATGCGGCGCGTCGCCGTGTAACCGTCCATGATCGGCAGCTGGATATCCATCAAAATGAGATCGGGCCGCTGTTTCGCGATTGCCGCAAGCGCCTCCTCGCCGTTCTCGGCCTCGGTGATTTCGTAGTCGGTAGGTGCCAGCATATCGCGAATGATCTGGCGATTATCCGGTTGGTCTTCCACCACCAGGATGCGCTTGCTCATGCTGGCTCCGCCTGCCGCTCAACGACGACCGGGAGCGTGAAGGTAAAAGTGGAGCCTTGGCCAGGCTTCGATTCGACCCAGATCTTTCCGCCGTGCATCTCAATGATGCGCTTCGATATGGCGAGCCCCAAGCCAGTCCCACCTTTCTTCTTGGTGATGGCATTGTCGGCCTGCTGAAACTCCTGAAACAGCTTGGCCTGATCGGCGGCGGAAATGCCAGGTCCGGTGTCACGGACCGATACATAGAATGAGCCATTATTTGCTTCAGCCTTAATCAAGACTTCGCCGGCATCGGTGAACTTGATGGCGTTGCCGACGAGATTGATCAGAACCTGCGTCAAGCGGCGTCCGTCGCCGCGGCCGGGCGGCAGTTCGGGGGCAACCTCGACCTTGAAGCTGAGCTTTTTGTCGGCTGCCAACGGCTCGAGTGTGCTGCGGACGGTGTGGGCAATGTCCTGAACCGAGTAATCGGAGAGTTCGAGTAGGAGTTGGCCGGCTTCGATTTTGGACAGATCGAGCACGTCATTGATGAGCCCGAGCAGATGCCGGCCATTGCTTTCTAGCCGCTTGAGCACGCCCATCATCTTCTCGGATGGCTCGCCATAAGCGCCGTCCGCCATTAATTCGGAGTAGCCCAGGATGGCATTGAGCGGCGTGCGCAGCTCGTGGCTCATATTGGCGAGGAATTGTGACTTGTGCCGGCTCGCCTCTTCAAGCTGCCGGCTCTTGTCCTGGATTTCGTTGAACAGCCGCACGTTCTCGATGGCGATGCCAGCCTGGTCCGCAAAAGTTTGCGCTAGTTCGATCTGCTTGTCGGTGAATGGCCGCACGGTGAGCCGCATCAATACGATCGCGCCGACTGGATTGCCCTCGCGCAGCATCGGAACGCCGAGAACAGTGCGAAACCCGAACTTTTTCTGAACTTCCTTAAGGGAATAATCCGGATCGGCCACTACGTCTAAGACTTGCACCGGCTTGCGCTCAAGAAGCGTCCGACCGAAAACGGTCCCTCGTCCTGCCTCGAACGGCATCCTGTTTAAGGCAAATTCCCGATGCTCGGCCGCGCTTCCGTATGTGGCAATAGCCTGATATTTCGTTCCCCGTTGCCGATGCATCGCCGCCACATCCGCATCGCATAAGTCGTGCGCCGACTTGACCAGCGTATCGAGAACGGTCTGCAAGTCGAAGGTCGAACGGCTGATGACCTTGAGCACGTCAGCGGTCGCGGTTTGTTGTTGCAGCGATTGTCTAAGCTCGTTGAGTAGCCGCGCGTTCTCAATGGCGATGACGGCTTGGGCGGCAAAATTCTTCACCAGCTCAATCTGCTTATCCGTAAAGGGATGAACTTCCTGCCGATACACGACGAGCGCGCCGATCGGTTCATTGTCTTTGAGCATAGGAACGGCGACGAAGGTTCGGACGCCGGCTAATTCAACGCCAGCGACGATAGTCGGATCACGCTGGTTGGTGTATCGCTCATCCCCAGCCAAATCATCAACGTGGAGCACAGTTTTTGCCGCCATCATGTCAGCGATGGGATTGTTCTGATTCAGGCGCAATGGTGACCGGCTACGCGCTTCTGCAAAAGCGACCGGCGTGTTGTAAGTGGCGACGAGACGCAGGGTGTCGTCATCACAACGGTAAAAGTTTCCGAAGCTTGCGTCGCATAGACGGGCGGCACTCTCCAGTATTGCAGAAAATACTGGTTGAAGATCACCGGGCGACGTACTGATGACTTTCAGGACTTCCGATGTCGCGGTCTGCCGCTCAAGCGACTCGCGCAATTCGTTCAGCAGCCGCGCATTCTCGATGGCAATGACGGCCTGGGCGGCGAAATTACCGACGAGTTCGACCTGTTTCTCCGTAAACGGCCGCACTTCGCGGCGGTAGATGGTCATGGCACCGATCGCGACATCGTCTTTGACCATCGGCACCGAGATGATCGAGCGGATGCCGGCGACGTCCACGGCGGCCACGGCCAACGGGTCATCATCAAGGTAAGACTGGTCTTCCTTAAGGTCGACGAGCTGAACTGGTTTCCGGCTGCTCATGGCGCGCGCCGAAGGCACCGAAGGCTTGGGACGAAAAATTGTGCCGACGCCCCAAGTCTTGAGAAAAGCCTCGGGTAAATTTCCGTATAGGGCTGCGGCGTGCATGCGGCCATCGCCTTCGTGAAGCCACAACGTGCCGTAGCTCGCCTCGCACAGCCGGGTTGCGTTCGCCAGCATGGTGTCAAACACCGGCTGCAAATCTCCGGTCGAGCTGGAGATGACGCGCAAGACGTCCGCTGTCGCTATCTGTTGATCCAACGATTGCCGCAATTCGTTGAGCAGCCGCGTATTCTCGATGGCGATGACGGCTTGAGCCGCGAAGTTCTGTAATAGTTCGATCTGTTTGTCGGTGAACAAGCGGACCTCTTTCCGGTACAGAGAGATGACGCCGATCAGCTCGTTCTCCCTCAGCATCGGGACGCCCAACGTGGTGCGAACCCCACCCCGTTCGACAGCGACAACCACGAGAGGATCGCGGTCGAGGTAACCTTTCGATTTGGCGAAATCTTCTATCTGCACGGGACCGCGAGCCTGCTGGACGCGGCCGGTCAGCGTTTCGGGACCCGGGCAGAAAGGTCCGTGCTGCATGTACCCGACAAAGTCCTGATCGGCGCCAAGTTGCGCCATCAACTGGAACGAGTTCCCGTCGTACCGAAACATAAGGCCGAAATCCGCTACGCAAAGGCGGGTCGCATTGTCGAGAAGGTTCTGGAAAACAGGCTCCAGCTCGCCGGGTGACGAACTGATGATCTTGAGAACTTCGGATGTTGCGGTCTGCTGCTCTAATGACTCGCTGAGATCGGCTGTCCGCTGCCGCAGCTCATTGAACAGCCCTGTGTTCTCGATGGCAATCACTGCTTGGTCGGCAAAGGTTGTGACCAACTCAATCTGTTTGCTGTCGAAAGGTCGCACCGTGCGGCGGCTCACCAGGATGACACCGATCGGACTCCCGTCGCGCAGCAGCGGCACGCCTAAATGGGTGCGATAGCCGCCCAACCTTTGTGGCTCAGCCAAGCTGTATTCCGGGTCGGCCAGAACGTCGGGGATTTGAACGGCCTTTCCCTCAAGCAGGACCCGCCCGGTAAGACTCGCCCGCCCAGACGGAGTCGTGAGCGTCTTGTGATATTCAACGTATTCGGACGAAAAGCCGTATCTCGCTGCAACGTAGTAGCCCGCCTCTGTCGGGCGCATGATTTGAGCCATATCGGCCTCGCACAAGCGCGCTGCCGACTCGACTAGCGTATCGAGCACGGTTTGCAGATCAAAGGTCGAACGGCTGATGACCTTGAGCACGTCAGCGGTAGCGGTCTGCTGTTCCCGCGCCTCGTGCAACTCACGACGAAGCTGCGCGACCTCTGTTACAAGGCCGGCACCGGCGGAATCGCGCCGGCGGACAATTGGCGCATTATGGCGCTTCGGCTTTTGCCCCTTGCGGCGGCGCGCTTTAGCCGGTCCGATGCTTGCTTTGGAGCGCCGTTGCACTGCCTCCCCCAAAGCTCAAAAACTACACGCCCGCTGGCCCACACGGCACGATTACAGCAGGGATTTACGACCAGCGAAATGGGTTTCAAAGGTTATTTTTGCGCAGCAGCAATTCTAAGACACTGATGTCTGCAACGGGTCATTCACGACTGCCCCGAACCGGCGGCAGGTTCGGCCATGTCCGTTGTGCTCCCGAAAGCGGCAGTGAATTCGAACACGAGCTGGACATGCCAGAGGACGTGCAATCTATTCTAGATCGTTGACGGTGAATTCAGACTGAAACGGCGCAGCTGATGTCGAAAATGCCACCCAACTGCCGCGATGTCACGGCACAGCACCATGGCACGGTGTTCTCGCTCGTCGGGTTGAGCCGAGATGCTGATAATATCAGTATCAAGCGTACGAGCTATCACGAGAGCGGCCACGCGATCTGTGGCCGAGTACTCGGTTTCGCTTGTGGCGGGGCGACGATCACAGCCGATGGCACGGGCAGCGCAACGGTCGCTGGCGTGCTCAGCCTGCATTGGGATCTCACACGCGGGGACATTCTCAGTTCGGTGTTAGACAAGATCACTGTGTGCTGGAGTGGAGGTGTCGCAGAAGACATAAAGTTCGGCAGCGCCGACGATGTGCGCGGCGATCTCGCGCAGATCCAACAACTCGCTGCACGCTACTTCGTCCAAGACCATGATATTGAGCGGGCGCGCGCACGGGCGCACGAGCTTCTCACAAAACCAAAACACTGGGACGCGGTCGAGCGTCCAGCCGCTGAGCTGCTCAACAAGAAAACGCTGACGGGTGCCGAGATTGATAAGCTCGTCTCTCAAATCGGCCACGCGTGACCACTTTTTAGATCCGAAACACGTTTCGCTTTTGCCAAAACTTGCGGAAATCCGGAATTTCAGCCAGACGGCGAGCTGAAAATCGCAATTATCCACTTTGTGCACAAAGCTCGCCCAATTTGGCAACTTTGTCCTTCCGCGTCTGGACCGGTCTCTGCAAGAATGTCCGCACGGTATAACTGTGTCGAATCGGAGATTAGCTATGGCTCGTGTGCCGACGGAATACGCTACCAACACGGTGGCGTGCAAACTGTGGGGGTTGGTCAACGATGAAAACCCAATCGAATTCATTCTTGGTTTGGCAATGTTCGACGAATTGTCGAACATCTATCAGGGTTGGCGTTGCTGGGTTTACTCGCAAACGGAATTCTTCGCCGCGTCTGAACTGCTGCAAAACAGAGACGTCTTCATCATTGTACCGCAACTGAACATTCGCGATGTCGGGCACGTAGATTTCGCGATTTTCGCTCCACAGATCAGTATTCAAGAGCCATTGGTTGTGATCGAGTGCGATGGCCATGACTTCCACGAACGCACAGCGGATCAGGCGAGCGAGGACAGGCGGCGAGACCGCGTCCTGTTACGGCTTGATATTCCAGCGCTGCACTTCACAGGCACTGACATCGTACGCGGCACGAGCGCGGTCGCGTGGGAGATCGCCGAATTCGCCGAGCATAAACTTAGGGCGAAACAGGCGCGTCAGGCTGAGGAACACGAACGTTCGGCTGAGTATACCGAACTCATGTATCGCCGGTGTGGGGTTCTCTGAAGTGCAGAAGGAACATCGAATGCCACTTTGGCGCGCTGACGAAGCTTATGACTGGAACGGGGATTTCGTTTCATTTCCAATGACCGACGGCAGGACGCGCATTGTTTACCGCGTCAGCCGCGAGGCGCTGCAGGACCGCGCCTCGGCCGTCGGCCGTGGGGAACTTATGGCCGATCTTGTGGAAGTGTTTTTGATGCATCGACAGCGCATCGAGCAAATCGCGAGTGCAAAGCACGACTCAGGCGACGCTGAGCATCTTGTTAGAACAGCCGATCTTAATCCGCGCCCCTAGCGGAGACTGGACGCGACTCGACTCCGTGGGCTTCAGTTTCTATTAAAGCGCCCATGTTGCGTCTGGGTACTCACCGCTCTCTCGGCCATATCGAACCATGCTTGCCGTCGCCCGCCAAGCGACCACCGGTCGGGGCGAATTGGATTCACGAAATTAAGCACGACGGCTTCCGCATCATGGCGCGACGCGATGGTGCTAGCGTCCGGCTCCTCACGCGGCACGGCAACGATTTCACCTCCCGCTTTCCGCTCGCTGCCGCAGCGGTTGCGGCGCTGCCGGGCCGCTCATTCCTGATCGATGGCGAGGCTATCGTCACTGACGACGACGGGCTTGCCGTATTCGAGCTTATCCGCCGGGCGCGTCATGGCGGCGCGGCGGTACCTGCAAGCTCGGCTGTGAGGGCATCGTTTCGAAGCGGATTGGCTCACCCTACCGCTCTGGGCGGTCCGCGCAATGGGGGAAGGTCAAAAATCCGAAAGCGCCCGCGGTCACGCGAGAGGCTGAAGGATTGGGGCCGCTGAATCGCGTTAAGGCTACCGATCACAACCTCGTTCCTTAACGAAATTTCATCTTCGCGACGTCATCAACGCTGATAAAATCAGGGCCGCTCTCGCCTTTTGAGAGTGCGGCCCCGATCTTCTGTCCCCATCCCCCGACACCCCCAGGAGGTTGGGGCCGACATTATCCAAAGCGAATTGTGGCTGTCAGTGGGCGCAATTTAGTCTGCGCCCAGGAATCCTTGGATTGTTGCGTTCTGGCCACGTACAACAAAGCAGGTCCTTGTTTCAGCCGCGCCCCACCATGCAGGGGATTCGCCGCGATCCGCCGCGCCTCGTCTGTGTGATTAAAATGGATCGGGAAGAACTAGGACGCACGCAAGAAGCTAGATGCTGCGCGCATCTCAGTCTCGCTCATTTTCGGTTCAAGCGACCGACGGATCTTGTATAGCTCAGCCTCAATATCCTTGAACTTATGAGCGAGCTTCAGGATGTCAGACACCGCGTAGGCGTGGTCCTCGGGTGGTAGCTCTGGCTGCCCCCATCGCACTCCGCCGCGAACCTCAACGGTTAAGGTCCGACGGTTGAAACAGCACCATGTGCCCTGGGCGAGGAAATTGCGATCTCTACACGGATGAATAGCTTCGTTCAGAAGATTTTTGATTTGCACAATCTGCGGCAGGTCGCTGCCACGATGATGTTTAATCAAGATGATTATCTTCCCCGTACCGCTCTCTGATGCCGTCCATTGATTCTCGGGTCGCTCGCCAAAACCTGGCTTCTTCGGGTTGATGGCGTCTACCAATGAGCGGACCGCACGCTCGAATGCCGCATGAGCAAACATCATCCGTGCAAATGCGATGGCATGCGGTGCGATTTCACTCGGGTCGGGAGAGGCCACATCGTGTGGGCCCATGGCTCAATCTCCGGCAGGCGCGCTTAGCGCCGCAATAGTTCTGGTAGCTTAGCGATGTTCACAGCGATTCGCCGCGCCTCATCTTTCGTGAGCAGCTTGGCGGCCGATCGCCGCCCCGGGCTCCTCCTCATAATAGGACCGGTAGGCGAGCTTTTGGCCGCCTCCGTCTTTGACGACGAAGCAGGCGTCCAATTCTTCGACGGACCAGGGCGGCGGCAAGCGGCGTGTCGTCAATGCAGCCCCTGCTTGACCAGCCACAACCCGCTGGTGACAAGGTAGAGAACAACAGCGCCGAGTATCATGGCGCCGATCACTGCTGCTACAGCTGGCAAGGTCTGCCGGAGCGGTTTGCGTGATCTTGGTCCGGATTGTGGAGTCGTGAGCATTCAGTGCTCTACCGGGTTTTATGCCAGCCCCAATCCTCCTCGGCCTCGCGCTTCACTGCCGGCGCTTTCGGGTTCTTGACCTTCACCCAATGCGCACCCCGAACAGTTATGGCGAGCTGAGCCGCTTTGAAACGATACCTTACAGCCAAGCCGGCTCGGCTAGCGGAAGATTATCGGGCCATCCCCCTCGTACCGCAGGCGCTTGATGCATTCGGCGTAACAACAGATTGCCTTCGACCGCGTTATTCGCTCACATTCATAGGTGTGGCCAGGCGCGTCGGTGGAATGTTAGCCACGAAGTTTCTCCTAGCGCAGCGGGCGCTGGCAAAATCCGTGGTTGCAATGGAGTCCCTGCCGACAGCCGATACTATCATCACGCCGCCACCAAATCTTTGAGGCCAACGCAGCGTTATTATGCTGGCGGGCGCTGGCAAATTCCTGTCCCATTGGCAGTTGCGCCAACGCATCGTAGCCCGGGCGCACAGCCGATGTGCTTGACATGTCTGGTATCAGTGGGCGCGCCCATTCGTATCGTGCCGCAGACGCCGCCTTCAGTGTAGTAACGGGTAGTACCACCACCACCACCGCCACCTACGCCGCCGCCGGAGGACACGGGACGTGGCTCGCAAACGAAGCGTGATTCACCGCGGACGCAGACTTGCCCGCGATCACAATCAGAGCTGCGTGTGCATGCAGTTTGGCAGACGCCAAAATCGCAGATCGACCGGTTCCGACAATCAGTATCAAAATTGCAGGCTTGAACACCGCAATAGCCGCCAAATACGCCAGGCAGACAGGCAAGCGGCAATTTGCAATCGCCGGAGGTCTGGCATCCTTGGGCTGGAGAATCTGATATTGCAAACAACGATGCCAGAATTGCCATGCTGATGATTGATGCTGCTCGGCTGATCCAGCTCATTGAAGGCCCCCGTGATTTATCAGCAAACTAACATTTTCAATTCATCATGGGAACCGCATCTCACAGCAGACATGCAGCTAGGCACCGAAGCAATTTTGCTGACGTGCGGCGCTCAGGATTGCCGCCCGAGTTGGTAGGAAAGTGGCAACGAACCGGGGCCTATCAATGTCGCTGTTGGGTCAAGGACAGACATTTAACAGTGTCCGCACTACGTCCGCTTTACCCCTCATAACGGACTCAGAGCGGACATTGCGGCACGTCGGTTGCGGGCCGATAGTGTTGCAAAAGTCGCTAAATGCTGAGCGGTGATTTTTTCGGCTGAAACCTAAACAAGCGAGAACCGCTAATAAAGGCGACTCGAGACCAATTACCGAAGTCACT
>Ga0193751_1002934_pt1 | contig 10185 bp, 10 predicted proteins | sample L1c2metaG_FD_143050 | JGI IMG/M metagenome (GOLD analysis project Ga0193751, IMG submission 143050) | Soil microbial communities from a riparian zone of the East river system, Colorado, United States - L1c2 | ecosystem: Environmental > Terrestrial > Soil > Riparian zone | place: USA: East River...
TGGCCGTAGGTTTCAACTTTTACCCCAGCTCGCTCCGTACCGCGCACGCCATCAAGAAATGCGTCATAAATGGCCGGGTTCCTCGTCAGCTCAGTCAGACGACGCAAATTGATTGCGTCATCCACATGTGAAAACAGATTGCGCGCGGCCCGGTTCGAGGCTACTACGCGCATCTCGGCATCGATTACCAGCAAACCTTCGCGCATCTCGTTGACAGTCGCATCAAGCAGATCGGCAGAGAAGCCGATGGGGGCCATCCCGCTCGAACGGTTTTCCCGATCGGATGCGCCGACTTCGCGATGAACAGGCGCCCGCCCTCTCAACAGCAGACCAAGACACAGCCCAAGGATCAGAGTCAGCCCAGAGAGAATGAACAAGTGCGGAAATCCTGAAAAATAAACGACGAAAATGACCAGGGCTGCGAACACAGCCACGAAGAGGCCAAAGAGAAAACGATAATTAGTCATCCGCCGTGGCAGCGGCTAGTTCCCCCGCTGCGCAACCTACAAAGCGATAGCCAACGCCAACTACGGTTTCAATGCAATCACCGCACGCCCCCAGCTTTTGGCGCAGGCGGCGTATATGGACATCCAGTGTTCGCGCATCGCCGTAATAACTATATCCCCAGACCTGATCGAGAATTTGCTGACGATTGACCACGCGGCCACGCTTTTTCGCAAGGGTCGAAAGTAACTGGAACTCCTTGTTTGTCAGTTTCACGTTAACGCCGTCGCACGCCGCGCGAACGTCCGCGTAGTCAATGGTTAGACGGCCATCTTCATAGCGTTCACCCGCTTCGTCATCAATTCTTCGCAGCACCGCACGCACCCGCGCAAGGAGTTCTCGCACCGAAAATGGTTTAGCGATGTAATCATCTGCTCCGATATCCAGACCGGCGATGCGATCGGCCTCCGATGTCTTCGCCGTCAGCATGATGATCGGCGTCCGGCGAGTCTGGCTCTCGCGCCGCAGCCGGCGACACAATTCCATACCATTCATTCCGGGCAACATTAGGTCGAGCACTATCACCATAGGTGGGTTCTGCGTATCGAGGGCGAGTTTCAGTCCCTGCTCGCCTGTCGACGCCACAATCGCCGCGAAGCCAGCCGACTCGAGATTGTATTTTACGCTTTCAGCGATGTCAGGATCGTCTTCGATGATTAGGACGGATTTCGGCATGACACTTAGGGCCTAAGCAATTGTTGGGGGCGAGTAGGGTTACAATGTAGACGATCTCAACCTGCTCGGCTAACGATTCCCGAGATCAATTCGATGATGAAGAAGGACACCGCCGCAAACGCGGCCGCTGCCGGAATTGTCAAAACCCAGGCCCACACGATTCTTCCGGCTACGCGCCACTTGACTGCCGACAGCCGCGTGGTCGATCCGACTCCGGCAATCGCTCCCGTAATGGTATGGGTCGTCGACACCGGAATCCCGAACGCAGTGGCGCCAAACAAGGTAATCGCTCCTGCCGTCTCTGCGCAGAAACCGCCGACTGGCCGCAACTTGGTAATCTTCGAGCCCATCGTATGAACAATGCGCCAGCCGCCAGAGAGGGTGCCCAGGGCAATGGCCGCATGAGCCACCAGCACAACGTAGAGCGGAATCGCAGGCAGGGATCCTTTGTCTCCCATGCGCAAGCCGAACATTCCTCCGGTGGCCAAGACTGCGGTGATAATGCCCATGGTCTTCTGGGCGTCGTTGCCGCCATGACCCAGTGAGTAGGCGGCGGCTGAAAGCAGTTGCCCGCGACGGAATGTCTTGTCGACCTGAGCCGGTGTCCAGCGGTGAAAAATCCAGTAGACAGCGACCATTAGCACGAACCCTATGACGAATCCAATCACCGGGGAAGCCACGATAAATATAAGTGTCTTGATCCATCCTTCCGGTTTCAGCAACCCACTCACACCGTGGTAAGCCGCAACCGCCGCGCCCGCATAACCGCCCACCAACGCGTGTGAACTGGAAGTCGGCAATCCCAGATACCAGGTGATCAGGTTCCAGATGATTGCCCCCAGCAGTCCGGCGCATAAAACATAAAGGCGCTGGTTCTGCTGAATTAGATCGATTCTCACCAGATCGCCGCCGATCGTCTTTGCGACTCGGGTGCCAAAGACGGCGAAAGCGATGAAGTTGAAAGTCGCAGCCCACATCACTGCATAGCGTGGCGAAAGCACGCGCGTGGAAACTACCGTGGCGATCGAGTTGGCCGCGTCGTGAAAACCGTTGGTGAAATCGAAAACCAGCGCGATAACGACAATCAAAAGCGTCAGGGCTACTATCCCAGTCATTCGCCTCCGTAAGATGTGATTAAGATTGAATGAAACGCCCGCCAATTCAATCACACTTTCGAAGTCGCTGGCTAGTAACTCGAACCATCAGTGGAAATGCCGGTCGAAATCAATGTCTGTGCTTTATGATCGCAGCCTCTGCCATGTAAACCGTTAACTCGCGAATGTCGGTCACATAGTCGCCAATACGCTCAAGATGTTTGGCCACAAACAGCAACCGCGCGTTCCGAGTAGCGGTCGAGGGTTCTTCGGTCATCATTTCAATCAACTCATGGAAGATTTGATTGTAGAGATCATTGATTTCAGCGTCGCGCTTAATGACCTCCCGGGCTGCCGCCGCATCATTCTTCGCAAAAGCATCAAGGGACCCTGCCAGCATTGACGAGGCAATCTCGCCCATTTTCCTCAACCGCGAAAAGTCTTTCGGTTCCGGCTCTTTATTAAGATCGATCGCTCCGCGAGCTATGTTGGAAGCGTGATCCGCGATACGTTCCAGCACCGGCGCCATTTTTGCTACCGCCATCACAAAGCGCAGATCGCGTGCGGCGGGCTGGCGCAGCGCAAAAATGTCTATGCATTGGCGATCAACTTCGACTTCCAGTTGATCGATTTCGTCGTCATGCTCGAGCACCTCGCGCGCTGCCTCGCTGTCTCGCTCGGTGAGGGCGCGCATGGTTCTGATCAGTGCGGCTTCCGCTTCGCCGCCCAGGCGCAACACGCTGGCGCGCAGCGCGTCGAGCTCTTCGTCAAGGTGCCGGTGAACTTCCATGACTCTTTGATCCTGGTTAGCCAAATCGGCCGGTGATGTAGTCTTCAGTCACCTTTTCAGCCGGAGCCGTAAACATCTTTTCAGTCGTATTGACTTCGATCAGTTTGCCGAGCAGAAAAAACGCGGTCAAGTCTGACACTCGCGCAGCCTGCTGCATATTGTGGGTCACGATTACGATCGTGTACTGCCTTTTAAGATCCACGATCAGCTCTTCGATCTTCGAAGTGGCGATCGGATCCAGAGCCGATGCCGGTTCGTCCATCAAGATCACTTCAGGACGAATGGCCAGTGCGCGCGCGATGCAAAGCCGCTGCTGCTGTCCTCCGGAAAGGCTAAGTGCCGAGGATTTTAGCCGATCCTTCACTTCCGACCACAGCGCCGCATCCTGCAAGGCCTGTTCAACCCGACCGTCCAGCTCCGTTTTGCCTGCGCTGAGGCGATTAATCCTTAGCCCGTAGGCGACATTATCAAAAATGGACTTGGGGAAAGGGTTCGACTTTTGAAACACCATTCCTACTTTGCGGCGCAAATGGACCACGTCCGATCCGGGGGCGTAGATGTCCTGGCCGTCGATCAGGACGCTGCCCTCCACTCGAGTGCCCGGGATAACGTCATTCATGCGATTGAGCGTGCGCAGAAAGGTAGTCTTGCCGCAACCTGACGGCCCGATAAAAGCCATTACCATCTGTTCCGGGATATTGATGGAAATGTTTTGCAACGCCGGGGTGCGGCCATAATAGAAATTCAGACCGGCGACGGCAATCTTGGTAGCGCGCTCAGCCGATGAGGCGCGGCTCGGAATCGCAAACTTTGGAGTTGTCAGAGGCGTGAATGTCGACACTACATTGACTTAAATTTCTTGAGCGTCAGGAATTCACTACGATAGCCCGACTCTAAACCTACCTACGACAAACTGGAGTCGGTCGGACAAGATGCCTATCGCAAGGGTTTTCCGCCAGAGGTTATCGAATTGATTTTCGCTTCGGCCCGCTTCACGATTTCGTCAGGAAGCGGCGCGTAGAGCAAGTCCTTTGTAAACTTTTCGCCGTCATGGATTCCCCACCACAGAAAGTCAACCAGCGCTTTGCCCTTCACCGGGTCCGGCTGTTCTTTGTAAACCAGAATGTAGGTGTAACTTGAAATGGGATATGCGGTCGGGCCAGTCGCATCGGTAATTGAGACGCGCAAGTCTTCCGGCGTCGCTGCGACTGCCGCCGCCGCCGCTGCCGTCACTGCATCGATAGACGGCTCGACGAAATTGCCGCCCTTATTCTTGATGAGTGCAACCGGAAGTTTGTTCTGGGCCGCATAAGCCAATTCAACATATCCAATGGTGTTTGGCGTCTGCTTAACCTGGCCAGTCACGCCTTCATTACCCTTGCCTCCGAGTCCGATAGGCCAATTAGGCGAAGTGCCGGTGCCAACTTTTTCTTTCCATTCCGGGCTGACCTTAGAAAGGTAGTCCGTGAAGACGGCGCTGGTTCCGCTGCCGTCGGAACGGTGCACGACGGTAATGTCTGACTCAGGAAGGCTGGCGCCGGCGTTGTCGGTCTTGAGCCGCGGGTCGCTCCATTTCTTGATCTTGCCGAGGAAAATATCCGCAATAACGTCGGGTGTGAAACGCAATGGCTGCGAAACGCCCGTCAGGTTATAGGTGATCACGACGGCGCCCAGAACCGTGGGAATGTGGAGAATCGGGCCCGGCGCCGCGCGCAAGTCTTCGTCCTTCATAGGCGAATCTGAAGCGCCAAAGTCGACAGTCCGTGACTGAATCTGTTTGATCCCACCGCCCGAACCGATTGATTGATAATCAATCTTGACGTTTGGATTCAGCTTGCCATACTCGCTCAGCCATTTCTGGTACAGCGGATTTGGAAATGTAGCGCCGGCGCCCTGCAGCCGGATGTCTTTCCCGGTGTTGCCACCACAAGCCGCGAAGACCAGGGCGACGACCCCGGCCAGAACGATGGCGAACTTTGCGTGGACAATCCTTTTAGATAACAACATGAAATCCTCCGATTGGGTTGTTCTTGGAGGGCTGCGACTTATCGCAGCTTTTTAATCTCTGAGTTTGGAGTACCGCCTTCAGGCGGAACCTTCTACTTCAACACGCTCCGTCTGAAGGCGGTACTCGGAACGCGATCAAAAACTAAATACGATCTGCTCCTGCAGCCGATATTGGCGCGGCGTAAACGCGTTCAGCGGCACAAAGAAGTTTGGGAAATCTCCGCTGTTGCGCAGTTCCGTTTGCAGATAGAGCAGACTTTGCAGCGTTACCTTCTTTGCAAGTCCATAATCGAAGCGGAAATGGTTCGTGCGAATGTTCACGCCGCTGCCTGTTCCCAAATCGTCATCGGTAACTTCCGAGATAAGCGAGTTGGCGCCTTTGCGTGAGAACACATAAAGAAAAGCCATATCGCCACGACCCGCCACCTTCCCGATTTGCAGCGAGCCGAGAAACGCATCGCGCTCCCTGATTCCAACGCCTACGTTGCGCGCGGCCTGGACGTTAAAGGCGACCGGATAAGTGCGGCCGCCTGCCTGGAAGCCCGTCCAATTCAAGCGATAAGTAAGACGCGCTATCTGAAAATTTCTGGCCGTGTAGATCGCGCCGCCCGAAGTTGTGGTGGCGTTGCCGGTCCCGGTTAAGGATCCCGACAGCGCAAGACCGAGGCCGTTCTGAACAATTAACGCGACCCCATTAGTGGTCGACGCAAGTTGAATCTGATTGGGATTGCGATAGAGTTGGACATCACCGCCGAACTGGCTGGCCCAGCGATCGTTGAATTTCTGATTCAAAAGCACGCCCTGGTGGAAAAGATTTGAGCTGCGCCCGGTGGATCCGATGACGGCGCCCGCCTGGGTCAAAGGACTGCCCGCCGTAACAATCGCCACGTTTGGATTACTGAAAATGTACTGGCCGGCGCAGAATTCGAGGCTGGAGACTTTCAATCCGTTCGGCTTGAATGCCAGATTGTATTTTTCGTTGAAGCCATTAAAGCGGACGTCATCGTCAAAAAGAAACCGGGAATTGTCGGCAAAGATTTCCTGCACCCGGCCCGCTTGAAGTTGGGTGGCCTTGTTCGGATGAAAGTCTATCCATGCCTCGCTGATAAAGAAGGGGTGACGCGTAGTGGTTTCGCCAAAGTCCTGATCCATTGTGACCGAATTATTAATCGGCCCGGTCGCCAGTTGTCCGTGAAAGCTGAGCCTGGAATCGATATCCGTGTCGAGATTCAAGCGCAGGCGATAACGCATCCGGGCGTTTTGCTGATGTGTGAGCGCCGCAAATCCGGCAGGCGGATTAGGCTCTGCTTTGCGGAAGATACCGTCGAAACGCAGACGAAAATCTCCGCTAAGACGAAAGGGGCCAATCGCCAACATCTTGTTTTCGAGTTTCTTGACGCGTTCGTCCATCGTGGGAGTTTGGGGCTGCGTTGGCGGCGCAGATGCCGAAGGATCTGATACCGTCGCGACCGCACCGGCCGTCCTCTGCTCTCCTGTTTTCGGTTCATTGGCTTTCGCCGAAAGTCCTTCGATCACACTCTGCTGCCCTGCAATGATGGCCCGCATCTCAGTGATCGACTTGTTCTGTTGGCGCAGCTCTTCCTCCAGCGCCCTAAGCCTGTCGTCCATATTGCCGGTTGAAGCTTCCGGAGTAGTCACCGGCAAGGATGAGCGCTCGGGTGTCACTGACCGCATCGACGCCTCGGCCTGTGCAGTCGGCATTGATTGAGCCAGCGCGATCGCCGATGCGCCCAGCAACACGATGAGCAAAAGCACAAGGCGGAAAATTGCGGGTTGAATGCTGCCTGGTCGCTGAGACATTTTGGCCTCCTCAGACTGCGGCGGAATTCGTCAAACCATTCGTTGAGAACGTTCGCCTAAGGGGCGAACGTGGTCCACGATATGTGAACGTTTCCGATTTGAGACAAGCGGAAGACTCAGCCTAAACGAAAGAGGTTAAATCAATCTTAATGTAATCTTAAATCTATGTTAACAAAGGTGTACTGCGATTGCGTCCGTGAAGCAGCGCTACCTGTGTGAAAGAACAAAAGACCGCTGGGACTGACAGTGGACAGCGCCAGTTAAGCGTGAGCCCGGAACGTCAAGCCTTATTCACACTCTCTTAACCCTCGCCATGCTAAGATTCGCCGCGCAATGACTCTAACGCGGCGCGTCACCGCTGAATTAATTGGAACGGCTATGTTGTTGGCGGCTGTCGTTGGTTCGGGCATTATGGGTGAACGGCTGGCCGGTGGAAATGTCGCGGTCGCGCTGCTAGCCAATACGCTCGCAACCGGGGCAGCGCTGATGGCGCTGATTCTGACCTTCGGTCCAATCTCAGGGGCGCATTTCAATCCGGCGGTTACGCTGGCTGATGCTTCACAAGGAGGTTTAGCCTGGCGCGAAGTACCGGCCTACATTGGAGCGCAAGTATTCGGCGCGTTTGCCGGGGTCGCGATCGCGCACGTGATGTTTGGATTGCCGTTGCTCTTTGCCTCGCGTCACGCGCGTGCAGGTATGCGGCAAATGTTTAGTGAGTTCATCGCCACGTTCGGCCTGGTCGCGGTCATCTGGGGATGTGTGCGGTTTCGGTCTGCGATGGTTCCGTTCGCAGTTGCCGCTTACATTTCGGCTGCGTACTGGTTTACTTCATCAACTTCATTCGCCAATCCTGCGGTAACGCTGGCACGCGCTGCGAGCGACACCTTCGCAGGTATTCGGCCCGTTGATGCGCCCGGATTCATAATTGCGCAACTAATTGGGGCCGGGGCAGCAACGTTATTATTTCGCTGGTTCGCGCCTTTGTTACCAAACAATGCTGAAACAGTGATGCTGCCACACGAGACAGGAAAGAAGCATGAGTAATTCGTCGAGTTCCGATTCATCAACTCCAAAACGTCTTCTATTTGTCTGTGTCGAGAACTCAAACCGCAGCCAGATGGCCGAGGCCTTTGCGCGCATTCATGGCGGCGAGCAAATTGAAGCTTATAGCGCGGGCTCGCGCCCATCAGGCAGGATCAATTCGAAAGCGATCGATTCGCTGAAAGAGATTGGCTATGATCTTTCTCAGCACCAATCAAAATCCCTGTCTGAAATCCCCGACATCGAATTCGATTTCGTCGCGACGATGGGTTGTGGCGATGCCTGCCCGTTCGTGCGCGCCAAACAGAGAGAGGATTGGAACATTCCCGATCCGAAAGAAATGTCGTCTGAAGAGTTTCGCACGGTGCGCGATTTGATTGAAACGAAGGTCAAGGCCGCAATAGCGTTCGTGTCGGAAGCCCGGCCGTGAGGAAGGGCACGTTCCCTCCTCCAGTAAGAAACGCGAAAGGCGCAAACAAGTTGGGCCCAAGCTTAACGCGACAGAACCAAATGAGCGAAGTATCAACAGTCTGCAGCCTGACAACTCCGGAACTTCAGGAGCGCAGGAGTAAGGTCTTGGAAAAAGTGCGAGCCGCTGCGTTGGAAGTAAACGAGACGGTGGATGGATTTGCTTATCGCTTCCCATCAGACGATTCTTTGCTGGCCGACTTACTTACCGTAATTCAGCTTGAGCATCAGTGTTGCCCGTTCCTCCGATTTAGTCTCATCGTCGAAGCGGGCAACGGACGCATCTGGCTGGAGCTAACCGGCCCGCCGGGCACAAAGGAATTCCTTGCGTCTATTTTTGAATAATGACGAACAAAGAAGTGATTCTCGCATTTATTGATCGCATCAACGCGCACGACGTTGAAGGATTCCGCGCACTGATGAGCGACGACCATACCTTCATCGATGCGCACGGCAACCAGGTATCCGGTAGAGAGAAAATGATCGCGGGATGGCGTGGTTACTTCGAATGGTTTCCTGATTACTACATCGAGGTAACCGACGTGTTTGAGGATGACCACAAACTCGCACTGTTTGGTTTTGCCGGAGGCTGCTTCAAGAACAAAGAAGGCGAGAACTGGCGTCTACCAGCGGCCTGGAAAGCGATGGTGAAAGACAGTCGAGTGACTCTGTGGCAGGTATTTGCCGATACAATGATCCCGTTTCAGATAATTGAGCGCAATAGCTAAGAAAAAAGAAGTAAGCCCGTCCCTCACGGTCGGGCTAGTCCCCACGAGCTTTCATGTCAGGACGAGTTGCTGGACTTCCGGCGGCTCGTCTCCCAACCACTCCGGATGCAGCGCCGTGCCGTCAAAGAGCGACGTGGTCTTAAACGGTTCGAAGCGGCCGGTCAACGCGGCTGCCGACGTTTTCGCCAGCAACGCATCGATCTCTTCCTGGCTGAGCGGATGAAATGTGCGCACCGCCTCGAATGCCTGATCAAGAATTTCCATGCTTTCGATCCCGGTGATGACAACGGACGTCGGCAGGTTAAGCGCGTAATGCAGGCATTCAATCGGTGTCACTGTGTTCGACTTCAGCAGAATACCGCTGGCCATGCTCTTCATTCCCAGGATTCCGATCCTTTGTCTAACCAGCTCCGGAACGACTTCTTTTGAGAAGCTGCGGTAATGCGCGTCCATCAGGTTGAGCGGCAGCTGCACCGTGTCGAACTTGAATCCATTCTGCTCAGCCATCTCAAGCATATACAAGTGTACCCGAGGATCTTTGTGTCCGGTGAATCCGATATACCGGAGCTTGCCGGCTTTACGCGCTTCGACAAGTGCGGCGTTTGCGCCGTCTTCAGCAAAGATGCGATGCGGATCTTCAAAGCGAATAATCTCGTGATGCTGGACCAGATCAATGCAGTCGACCTCGAGGCGTTCGAGCGATTCATCCAGTTGCTTCGTCGCTTCCTGCTTCGTCCGGCCGTCGATCTTGGTCATGACGAATGCCTTCGCACGATAGCCGTCGCGAAGTGCTTTGCCCATGCGCGTCTCGCTCTGGCCCTCGTTATAGTCCCAGCAGTTATCCAGAAAGTTTATGCCGCCCTCGATAGCCGAGCGCACAATGCGAATCGCCAATTCCTCATCAACGTGACTCAATCCAAGATGCCAGCCGCCCACGCCAATCGCCGATACTTTCTCGCCTGTGCTGCCCAGTGTCCGATAGATCATTTTCGTCACTCTCCTTCAAAGTTCGATGTTTCGATCTGCGAGCGATCACTTTACATCAGATCGCTCAAAT
>Ga0193751_1002935_pt1 | contig 10184 bp, 9 predicted proteins | sample L1c2metaG_FD_143050 | JGI IMG/M metagenome (GOLD analysis project Ga0193751, IMG submission 143050) | Soil microbial communities from a riparian zone of the East river system, Colorado, United States - L1c2 | ecosystem: Environmental > Terrestrial > Soil > Riparian zone | place: USA: East River...
TCGCGTGCTCGCCGGCAGTGTCGCGCGTGGCCGCGCCCTCGACTGCTTCGCGTACCACGGGTCGTTCGCGCTGCACCTCGCTCGCAACGCCACGAGCGTCACCGCGCTCGACTCCTCGGGCCCCGCGCTCGCGCGCGCCCGCGAGAACGCCGCCCGCAACGGTTTCACGAACATCCAAACCGTGCAGACCGACGCCTTCGAATTTCTTCGGGCCGAGGAGCACGCGGGCGCGAACTACGAGACCATCGTGCTCGATCCGCCCGCGTTCGCGAAGACGCGCCACTCGCTCGACGCCGCGATCCGCGGCTACAAGGAGATCAACCTGCGCGCGATGCGGCTGCTCTCACCCGGCGGGATGCTCTTCACCGCGAGCTGCAGCTTCCATCTTTCTGCGTCGCTCTTCCGCGACATGCTCCGCGACGCCGCCGCCGACAGCGGGCGCCGCATCGCGCAGCGCGAGTTTCGCGGACAGCCGCTCGATCATCCCGAGGTGCTCACGATTCCTGAGAGCGGCTACATCAAGGGCGCGCTGCTCGAGGCACTCGACTAGAGTCTCACGAAGAGGCGCTCGATTGTGGCGAGAGCGATCTTCGACTCGCGGAACACAAGCGTTAACTATTTGATGAGACCGAACAAACGGACAACAAACGGGCCCTAACGGATAATCCGAGTCACGTCCGTTCTTGTCAGTTCAATCCGCTCTTGTGCGTCTCACAAATTGATGATGCACGCCGTGCGGGGAAGCAGCGGCTCGGACATCAGCTCTTCTGGTCCACCGGACAATAGTACGTCGACCGTCCTGCCTGCACGATCCGCTTGATCGTGGCACCGCACCGCGGGCATTTCTCGCCCTCGCGATCGTAGACGTTCCACCGCGAGCCCTCGTGCTTCGCCCAGTATCGTCCCGCGGGGGCCTCCGACAGCACCTCGCGAATCGCCACGATCAATCGCTCCCGCCGGTGCGCGCTCAGCGATGCCGCCATCGCCTTCGGACTGATCTTCGCCGCCCACAGCGCCTCGGACGCATAAATATTTCCGATTCCCGCGACCATCTTCTGATCGAGCAGCGCCGGCTTGATCGCGCCCTTTCTGCGCGCGAGCGAGACGCCGAGCGTGTCGGCATTGAAGGCCGGGTCCGTCGGCTCGGGGCCGAGTTCCGGATCGCCCTCGCCCTTGTCGAAGAGCTCGACCGTCGAGAGCGCGCGCATGTCGGTCAGCGACACACGCGTACCGTCCGAAAGCTCGAGCTGCGCGCGCGTGAAGCGCGGCTCCTCATCGCCGACGGTGCCGATGTCCCAGTCGCCGTTCATCCGGAAGTGAATCGCGACCGTGCGGCCATCGTCGAGGTGCACGAGTTGATGCTTCCCGCGCCGCTCCACCCGCACGATGCGACGCCCCTTCAACCCGCGCAGCCGCCCTGGGGAGATCCGTTTCGCGAACGCGGGATGGAGCAGCCGCAACCGCGCGATCGTCTTTCCTTCGGCAGCTTTCGCGAGCCGCGTCCGCGCCTCTTCGACTTCGGGTAGCTCGGGCATGAGGGAAAAGTATAGCGCCGCTGCCCACGATGACACGGCGGCATTGCCGGCCTCATGGCGAGCGGTTCATCCTTCTGCCGTGAGCACACACCGCGAGCCAGCCGTCCGCAACACGCTCATCCTGATCCTGGTGCTGAACGCGCTGGTGGCGGCCGTCAAGATCATCGTTGGCCTCCGCACCAATGCGCTCTCGGTGCTCGGCGCGTCGCTCGAATCCGCGCTCGATGTGCTCAACAACATCGTCGGCATCGCGCTCGTGCGGGTCGCGTCGCAGGAGCCCGACGAAGACCATCCGTACGGCCACCAGAAGTTCGAGACGCTCGGCGCGCTCGCCATCGTCGGCTTTCTCTCCATCTCGTGCTTCGAGCTGCTGCGTGAGGGCGTGCGGCACCTCATCGTCAGCGAGCACCCGGTGTTTCCGTCGCTCACCGAGCTGTCGCTCATCGCGGCGACGATGTTCGTGAACGTCGGCGTGGTCTGGTACGAGCGCCGTCGCGCGCGCCAGTTGCAGAGCGACTTTCTGCTGGCGGACGCATCGCACACGCGCAGCGACATCTACGTCACGGCGGCGGCGTTCGCGTCGCTGGTGCTGGCGCGCGGCGGCTACGGCTGGGTCGACGCGCTCCTCGCGATCGGAGTGGCGCTCCTCATCGCGTGGAACGGCTACCAGATCGTCCGCCACACCGTGCCGGTGCTCGTCGACGAGCGCGGGGTGGATGCGGGCGTTTTGCGCCGTGTCGTCGGCGGGATTCCGGACGTGGTGGACGTGCGCAAGGTTCGCTCGCGCGCCATCGCCTCGGACGTGCTCTTCGCCGAGGTGACGATCGGCGTGAACGGGACGACGACGGTGGAGGAGGCGCATCACATCGCCGACATCGTCGAGGAGAAAATCGCGAAGGAGCTCGGGGTCGCGGAGGTGCTCGTGCACGTCGAGCCTGCGTGAAGGGCTTGCAACGCATCGCGAGTCATCTAGCTTACTCCTGACCTCACCCGCTGACTCCATGGCCCATCGTCCACGCTCACTACAGCACGAGTACGAGCTGTATGTCGAGCGGGAAATCGAGAACTACAAGGAATCGGTGCCGCGCCGCATCATCCTGGGCATCGGGGATGAGGCCGTCGCGTCGCTCGAAGCGCAGCAACAGCTCGCACTCACCGAGGTGGTGCTGTGCGAAGAGGTGGACCGCATCATCCGCGCGCGACTGCGCCTCGCGACCTTCGCGACGTGGCGCAAGCGGCGGGTCAAGGCGCTCGCGGAATTCAAGAAGCCGGAACGGTGGGGAATGCGCGCGGACTGTGCGATCGCGCGCACCGCGGCGGCGGCGCACGAGGGACATGTGCTCGTGGCGGGCGCGCTCGAAGAGGGACGCTCGCTCTATCTGGCGGCGAACGGCTGCGATGTCACCACGCTCGATCCCACGGAGGACGTGATCGAGCGCGTGATCGATGCCGCGGCGGGCGTCGGACTCACGAGCCGGATCCGCGGAGTGGTGAGCGACCTCACGGCGTGGGAGCCGGACTTTCCGATCAGCGCGGTGGTATGCGCCGCGGCCGCGCTCATGAAGCTGACGCCCGCCGAACGGCAGAAGGCGCTATCGATACTGCAGGCGGCGACGAAGGACGGCGGGGTGCACGTGGTGGAGACGAGCTCCGAAGGCGTGAGGCTGGTTCCGCTGGAGGAGCTGGAGGCTTCCTACTATGGATGGCAGACCACCGTGGAAGGCTCGGCGAGCAACGAGACCTTTTTAGCCCGGAAGGCGGTCGCGTAGCGTTTTGACACAGCTGACCGTCCCAAGGACGTGTCAATTCGATTCTCCGTGGCACGGGCGAGCGACGCGAGAATTACCAAGTGATTATGTCGCAGCGTGTTACGATGCGCTGGCCAAACGGCATGCCCAGGGCATGGACGGTGCTTTAGTAGCCGGCGGCCCCCGACCGTTACGGGGGCTTTTGTCTAGCCGTACTACTCACAGGAACGTGCGCATGCCGAACACCCACCATGCAGAACCGAGCGAGCCCGTCGGGATCGTGATCTCGCTTGGCAGCCGCGAGGAGCCGACACCGGCCGTGTTCGCGTACGTCTGGGGTCCGGCGCCCGAAGGCGACGCGGAGCAAGAACCAGTGCGCGCACCGCGCGCCGCCTGATTTTCCGCGAGCGGGTCCGACCAGGATGACGACGCGCCGGCAGATCTCTGCCGGCGCGTCGTGCATCCAGCGCCGACTCCTTCGAGCATGTGACGCCACTCGCCAAAGAAAAGGCCGGCGCAACATCCGCCGGCCTCTCTTTCTACTATGCACAACGTCGAAGCACTACTTGCGCTTCTTGGCCGCCTTCTTCGTCGCCTTCTTCTTGCCGGCGGACTTGCGGCCTGACTTCTTCGCTGCGGACTTCTTTTTCTTGGTAGCCATGATTCAGTCTCCATTGACCGGAGTGAAACAGCCCGCCCGATCCCCCGGTGGATCGGTGGGGCGATACGACGCCAAAGATCCGTCGTATCTCTACACGGCCTCCGAGAGGCTCGTGAAGTTGAAGTCCTTCACCTTGATGGTCGGCATCACGATGTCACCGCCTTGTTCCGTACCGGCGAGTCGAACGGATGGTCCGAGCATCTCGAGGTTATTCAGCATGAACAACGGCGAATCATTGAAGCGAAAGTTGCGAATTGCTTTTGTCAGCTTGCCGTTCTCAATCAGGAACGTACCATCGCGCGTGAGTCCCGTATAGAGGATCGTTCGCGGATCGACTTCTCTCAAGTACCAAAGTCTAGTCACCAACACACCGCGTTCGGTGCTCTTGATCATCTCTTCGATCGATGTCGACCCGCCCATCATCTTGATCGAAGCCGGCTGACCCGTCGCAATCTTGCCCTGCTTCTTCGCCCAGTACCGAGTGTAGAATAACTGCTTCAGCACACCATTCTCAACGAAGACCTGCCGATTCAGTGCGAGTCCATCTCCATCGAACGGCTGCGACATCAGCTGCGGATCCTGCGGATCGGCTACGATCGTCACTCGCTCATCGACGATCTTCTCCCCGACTTTGTTACCTCCGCCGGTCTTCACGAACGGGCTGCGACCTTCGTCTGCAGAGCGCGCATCGGAATAATTGCCGATGAGCTGCACCAGATCTCCTACTGCCTGCGGCTCGAAAATCACCGTGTAGCGCCCCGGCTCAATTGCCACCGGACTGCGCGACAGCTTCGCTTTTTCGATCGCGCGATCACTCACAGCCTTGAAGTCGAGCTGCGACCAATCCGGATGATCGGCGGCGGCCCACCCTGATCCGGTGCCGTCTCCCGTCCGCACAGTGAGCTGATAGTTCGCGCTCGTCGCACGGTGATACGCGAACATTCCTTTCGTGTTTCCGAGCGCGATCGACGACTCGCTGGTAATGATGAACCCAGCTGCCTGAAGATCGCCAGCGCCGCGCGCCGGCGCGAGTGCCGTGAGCGCCGCCTTCGCGCGGTCCGCCGCGGTGAGCCGCGCCGTCGTGTCGAAGTGCGAGCTCACGGGAACGTACGTCTGGGCGCCGAGCGGCGGCATCGCTTCCGGATCATCCGGGGCGAGCTTCGCGAGCGCTTCTGACTCTGCCACCGCACGCGCGAGCGATTCGTCGGAGATGTCGTTGGTGACCACCACCGCGTGCTTCGCGCCGTACGAGCTCTGCACCCCGAGCTGCATGTCGGTGACGCTTCCCGACGTCGACATCTGATTCGCCGCGAAGCGCGTATTGCCCGTGTGATTGCTGTTCACCTGCATCTCGACCGTCTCGGCCTTCGACAGCTTGGCGACCCGTGCGAACAGGGCTCGTGCGTCGTCGGCCGTCAGGACTCCAGATTCCGGCGCCGCTTCCGGCGACAAAAGGCGATGGGGGCGGCTCATGCCTTTCTCCCGGTGTTGATGACGTTGATGTTGCGGAAGCGGGACGGGACGGCGCCATGGCTGACCGCGTTGATCTGTCCCGGCTGTCCTTTTCCATCGAAGAAGCTTCCGCCGATCTCGTAGCTCTTCTTCCCCCCGATCATGTCCATCGAATTCCAGAAGTCCGGCGTGCGCATCTGGTACGCGACGTCCTTGAGCTGGCCGACGATCTTGCCGCCCTTGATCTCGTGGAACACCTGGCCGCCGAACTGCGCGTTGTAGCGCTGCTGGTCGATCGAGAACGAGCCGTCGCCAATGATCGCGATGCCCTTGTCCGTGGCGGCAATGAGATCCTCGAACGACTGCTCCTTGTCGCCGGGAAGGAGCGACACGTTCGGCATGCGCTGGAACTGGACGTTGTCCCAGTTCTGCGCGTACGAGCAGCCGTGCGAGCGCGTCTCCCGTTTTTCCTTCTTGTACCACCAGTCGAGCCATGCCGCCTGCTCGCGCGTGGTCTGGTAGTCGTTGACGACTCCCTTCTTGATGATCAGGAACGGCTCCGGCTTCACGCCCTCGTCATCCCATCCGACCGTGCCGAGGCATCCTTCCTGATTGCGATCGCCCTGGATGTTCATCATCTCGGGGCCATAGCGAAGCTGGCCGAGGATCTTTTCCGGCGGCGACACGAAGCTGGTGCCGGCGTAATTCGCCTCGTAGCCCATCGCGCGATCGAGCTCCGTCGGGTGCGCGATCGATTCGTGGATCGTGAGCCAGAGGTGCGAGGGATGCAGCACGAGATCGTAGCGGCCGACTTCCACGGGCTTGGCGGTGAGCTTCTGCACCGCCTCCTCGCCCCACTGCTGCGCGTGTCCCGCGAGGTCGCGCTCGAGCACGTATTCCCAGCCGCGCCCCATTGGCGCAGCGATGTTCGTGCGATTCTGGAAATCGCTCTGGTCGGCGTTGATGGCGGTGATCTGCATCAGCGGCCAGGAGCGGATGGCAGTTTGCGTCGTCACCGTGCCGTCGGTGTTGGCGTAGCTGCGCTCTTCCTTGACGAAGAACAGGCCGCTGAAGATGTACTTGACGCCTTTCACCTTCAGCGCTTCGGCGTTTGCCTTGAGCAGCAGCGCCGCCTTCTCCTCCACTGACACGGACCAGGGATCCGTGACGTAGGCACTCTTCCATGTGCCATTGGGCGTGGGGGGATTCGGCGTGAGCACCACGGGCCTGTCGCGCGCGCTCCGATTTGCTCTGGCGATGGAGACCGCTTCCTTCGCGGCCGCGGACACGCCGTCCTTCGTGAGGACGCGCGTGGCGGCGAATCCCCAGGTGCCATCGACGAGGGCGCGAACGCCGCATCCCATTGAATCGGTGTCGACCACGTTCTGGATGTGATCCTCGCGCGTGAACACGAAGTTCTGTCGTTGGCGTCCAAGGCGAACGTCCGCATACCCCGCCCCGGCCACCTTGGCGGCATTGAGCCCGGTCATCATGAGCTCGCGAATCGTTGAATCAGGGATCTCTTCGACCGGTCGTGTCGAGACGGATGCGAACGCGCTCGCCACGCCTCCGGTCGCCTTCCACGCGTTGGCGGCGGCGACAGCGGCCGCGACCTGTGCGCTCTTCTTGAGGAAATCTCTTCGGTCTGTCATCAGACGGCGTCGCTCAGGCTGGTGAAGTTGAAATCGTGCGCCTTGATGGGTGGCACCACGATCGCGAATCCCGGGCTGCCGTCTTCACTCGCGCTCACGCGCACCGACGGACCCATGGCGTCCAGATTGTTCAGCATGAAAACGGGGGATTCGTTGAAGCGCAGATTCTTGACGGCCTTCGTGATCTTACCGTCTTCGATGAGGAACGTGCCATCGCGGGTGAGCCCTGTATAGAGGACAGTGCGCGGATCCACCGGTCGGATGTACCAGAATCTGGTGACGAGGATCCCGCGCTGAGTCGAAGCAATCAACTCCTCCATGCTGGTCGTGCCGCCCGACATTTTCAGCGATCCGATCAACGGCGTCGCTGACTTCCCCTGCTTCTGCGCCCAGTAGCGGTCGTACGCGAGATTGCGCACGACGCCATTCTCGATCCACGTCGTTTTCTTTGCCGGCGCTCCCTCCGGAGTGAACGGCAGCGCAGCCGCATCGGGATCGAGAGGATCCGACGCGAGCGTCACGCGTTCATCTACGACCTTGAGTCCGATTTTGTTTCCGCCGCCCTGTTTCGTGAAAAAGCTGCGGCCCTCGTCGGCATTGCGCGCGTTCAATGCGAAGGCTAGCAGCTGGACCAGATTCCCGACGGCCGTAGGCTCGAGCAGTACGGTGTAGCGCCCCGGCTCGATCGCCACGGGATTCATCGATGCGCGCGCCTTCTCGATGGCGCGTGCGCCGAGCGCTTCGGCATCGATGCGCGACCAATCCGTGTGTGATGCACCGGCCCAGCCGCTCGAGCTGCCGTCGGGCGAGCGCACGGTGGTGGTCATCGCGGCGCTTGTCTGCCGTCCGTAAGCGAACAGTCCCTTGTTCGTCGCGATCGCGTTGGCCCGCGCATCCGACTCGATGTAGCCGGTGGCCGCGAGCTTCGCCGCGCGCGCCGGCTCCGTGACGGCGCGCACGGCCGCCGCGCGCCCCGCCGGATCGAGATTCGCCGTGACCGTGCTCCACCCCGGCGACTCGTCGTACGTCTGCGCGTCGAGCTCGGGCATCGCCTCCGGATCCTCGGGGGCGAGCTTCGCGAGTCGCTCCGAGAGATCCACCGACGCCCGCAGCGACGTGTCGTCGAGCTTGTTCGTGGTCGTGCTCGCGCTCCGCGTGCCGAACGAGCTGCGGATCGACACCATGACGTTCGCGTTGTCACCGCCGCTCGACACCTGGTTGACGGCGTACCGTGTATTCCCGCGCGCGCCAGCGATGATCGTCACGCGCGTCTGCTCGGCCTTGGAGAACGCGAGCACGCGCTTGGCGAGCGCCTGCGCATCCTCCTTCGAGAGGAAGCCGGGCGGATCGAACAGCGACCGGGGGCTCATGCCTTCCTCCCCGTGTTGATCACGTTGATCTGTTTGAATCGACTAGGCACGCAGCCGTGACTCACCGCATTCGACTGGCTCGGCTGTCCCTTGCCATCGTTGAAGGCGCCGCCCAATTGATAGCTCTTCTTGCCGCCGATCATGTCCATCGAGTTCCAGAAGTCCGGCGTTCGCATTTGGTACGCGACGTCCTTGAGCATGCCGACGATTTTGCCGCCCTTGATCTCATAGAAGAGCTGCCCGCCGAATTGCGCGTTGTAGCGCTGCTGATCGATCGAGAAGGACCCCTCGCCTACTATGGCGATACCTCTGTCCGTGGCGGAGATCAGATCCTCGAACGACTGCTCCTTCTCCCCAGGCAGCAGCGACACGTTGGGCATGCGCTGGAACTGGATATCCTCCCACGACTGGGAGTACGAGCACCCGTGCGAACGAGTCTGCTTTCCCTGCTTCTTGTACCACCAGTCCAGCCACGGCGCCTGTTCGCGCGTCGTCTGATAGTCGCTGACGATTCCCTTCTTGATGATGAGGAAGGTGTCGGGAACGACGCCCTCATCATCCCATCCGCACGCGGAGAGCGAGCCCGGCTGCGAGCGGTCGCCCTGGATGTTCATGAGCTCGGGACCGTAGCGCAGGGTGCCCAGCATCTTCTGCGGCGGTGACACGAAGCTCGTGCCTGCATAATTGGCCTCGTAGCCCATCGCGCGGTCGAGCTCCGTGGGATGCGCGATCGACTCGTGGATGGTGAGCCAGAGATGCGTGGGATGCAGCACCAGATCGTAGCGGCCGACGTCCACCGGCTTCGCGCCGAGCTTCTGCACCGCCTCGGTGGCCCAGCGCGTGGCGTTGTCCACGAGCTTCGCATCGCGCACGTGCTCGTAGCCGCGTCCCATGGGCTGAATGTCGTTCGACAGTCGCGTCTGGAAGTCGGAGAAGTCCGGTGCGACGGCCGTGACGGTCATTTGCGGCTGCGATCTGAAAATGGTCTGCACGACGTAGGTACCGTCGCTCGTGGCGAGCGTCTTCTCCTCGCGCAGGAAAAACATTCCCGAATTCACGAACTTGGCGCCCGCGACCTTGAGTGCGGCGGCGTTCGCGTCGAGGAGCAGCGCGACCTTCTCCTCGATCGGCACATCGAACGGATCGATCTCGGCGGGGCCGCGCCAGGTGCCGTTCGCCGTCGGTGTGACGGGCGCGAGCACCACCGGCCGCTCGAGCACGGCGCGATTCGCCAGCGCCTGCGCGACGGCCTGCCGCGCGACCCGCACCATCTCGTCGGCCGAGAGGTCGCGACTCGCTGCGAATCCCCACGAACCCTTCACGAGCACGCGCACGCCGAAGCCGAAGGTCTCCGAGTCGTTGAGCGACTGCACGCGATGCTCGCGTGTCTGAATGGCCTGATTGCGATTCTGGCTGATGCGAACATCCGCGTACTCGGCGCCGGCGGACTTCGCGGCATCGAGCGCACGCATCGCGAGCTCTTTGAAGGTGGGATCGCTCAGCGGCGGCGCCGAGGGACTCGCGATGCGGTACTGCGGAGGGAGGCGGTACGCCGCGAGCCCCAACGCCGCGGCAGAGGACAGCTGCAGAAACTCACGTCTGGAATGAGCCACTCTTCTCCTCGTCGACGGGCGCCAGTTGTCCGGCGCGAATATAGGAATGTAAAAAAACGCACGCAATAGCGCATTCGTTGAACGAATATTCTCGCTCGGCACCTTTTGAAGACGTGAAAGAGCGGCGGGCGATCTCGACGGGAGGCGAGCGCG
>Ga0193751_1002936_pt1 | contig 10181 bp, 7 predicted proteins | sample L1c2metaG_FD_143050 | JGI IMG/M metagenome (GOLD analysis project Ga0193751, IMG submission 143050) | Soil microbial communities from a riparian zone of the East river system, Colorado, United States - L1c2 | ecosystem: Environmental > Terrestrial > Soil > Riparian zone | place: USA: East River...
TTCGGAGTCACGTAACAAAGCATGGCGCATCCGTACCAGCCGATCATGGCCGCACCGATCGCGCTGGTGATGTGATCGTACCCCGGCGCGATGTCGGTGGTTAACGGACCCAGAGTGTAAAACGGCGCTTCGTCGCACCACTCGAGTTGTTTCTCCATGTTCTCTTTGATCATGTGCATGGGGATGTGGCCCGGGCCTTCGTTCATCACTTGCACGTGCTGTTTCCAGGCGCGCTGGGTCAGCTCGCCTTGCGTGTAAAGCTCGGCGAACTGCGCTTCGTCGTTCGCGTCCGCGATTGAGCCCGGCCGCAGACCGTCGCCGATGGAGAAGCTCACGTCATAGGCGGCCATGATCTCGCAGATCTCGTCCCACTTCGTGTAGAGGAAACTTTCCTGATGATGCGAGAGGCACCACTTCGCCATAATCGAGCCGCCGCGCGAGACGATACCGGTGGCGCGCCGGGCCGTCATCGGGATGTATCTTAATAGTACCCCGGCGTGGACGGTGAAATAATCGACCCCCTGCTCCGCCTGTTCGATGAGGGTGTCGCGATAAATTTCCCAGGTCAGTTCCTCCGCGCGCCCGCCAACTTTTTCGAGCGCCTGATAAATCGGCACCGTGCCGATCGGCACCGGCGAGTTGCGAATGATCCATTCGCGGGTGGCATGAATGTTTTTGCCCGTGCTCAAATCCATCACCGTGTCGGCGCCCCATTTGGTGGCCCAACGCATCTTCTCGACTTCTTCCTCGATCGACGACGCGACGGCGCTGTTGCCGATGTTGGCGTTGATCTTTACCAGGAAATTGCGGCCGATGATCATCGGCTCCGATTCCGGGTGATTGATGTTTGCCGGAATGATGGCGCGACCGCGCGCGACTTCGCTTCTTACAAACTCAGGAGTGATCGGAGTGCTGATTGCTGATTTATGATTGCTGATTGGCTCAGAACCGGGATGAAGGAAGCCCAAATCATTTCTGACTTCTGACTTCTGACCTCTGACCTCTGCATTGCCATTCTCCCGAATGGCAATGAATTCCATTTCGGGAGTCACTATCCCTTTTCGCGCGTAGTAGAGCTGCGTGACGGCGCGACCTGCGCGTGCGCGCAAAGGTTTGCGCTGTGCCGCAGTTGAGCGGTTGAGGAGTTGAGCCGTTGAAAGGTCACCATTCTTGCCATTGCGCTTTGCGGAATGCTCGGCATGCGCAACGGAGAGATATCCGTCGTCGATCGCTTGAACTTTTCTGCCGGCGATCTCGTCCACATCGCCGCGATCGCGGATCCATTCCGCGCGGAGCGGCGGCAAACCTTGTTCGACGTTCCCATGAAAATCCGAATCGCCCCACGGACCGCTGGTGTCGTAGACGCGCACCGGCTCGTTCACTTCAATCTCGCCGTTAATGGTTTTCGTCGGCGCGAGGGTTATCTCACGGAAAGGGACTTTGATTTCCGGATAAAGCGTACCCGAGACATAAGCCTTCTTCGAGTTTGGAAGAGGCGTATCGACGCTCTTCGATTCTTGGGAACCGTTATGCTTGCTCATAAAGTTTCAGAAATAGTGAGAGATGTCTCCCCGCCGAGGCGGGGTTCGACATGACAAATAACGGGACGCGGATGTCGGGATGCAATTTGCCGGCGACGTAAATCTTTTTCGAATTTGGTAATTGATCAGAGGACGACACGGAGGTTGTCCCTGCATCGCCGTTCGAATTCTGCTTTTTCTCAGCGATCATAGTTCACCCTCACCTCAATCCTCTCCCTTTAGGGAGAGGCGGACTACCTCCGGTATTAGCGTTCATTCGCGTGTTTCGCGGGTCACTCTTCATAAAAAAACCATGCACGGAAAACCCGCCTTCGCCATCCTCCTTCACTGCGCTACGGCGCGACAAGAGGCTACGGCGCGGCAGCAACGCACGTATCGGCATCTTCGGCGAGGTTGCACGTCTCATAAAGTTCTGCGAATTGCGGGAACAAGACGCGCATGGCTGAGCTCGGACCTCCCTTCGGCGGCATTACCCGCATCAGGTTCAAGGGGTTCGTCTAAGACGTCTCAGCCATTCGGCTCCCCCGCACTAATTTCACGCGAAACTACGGCTCGAAAAGCCGAAGTCAACGCGTGAAAGATTACAGAAGGCAGACGTCACAAGTCAGCGGTCACAGATCAGAGATCAGCACTCAATCGAGCTCCTAGCTCCGATCTCCCAGCTCCGAGCTACTGCTCTTCCGCTTTTCCGCTCGGCTTTCCAATAACGAATAACCGATAACAAATAACCGGCCGTCAAACGCGGCCTATTTCGCTGCTGTCTCCTGTTTCACGTTCGTGTGGAAAATAGCCATCCACGCGCCCTTCTCCAGTTTCCAAACGGAGCCCGCATTGTAAGTGCCGGAGGCGTCTTTGCCATCGTTCGTGCCTTCAACTTTCACGGTATAAGTGGTAACAACGACGTCCTTCTCATCAGAGAACGTCTCGAAATCACTGATGGTGAATGATTTCATGTCCCACTTTTGCATGTCGGACAATTCCTTCTTCATATTGGAGACGCCGTCGGAGTAAACGCAGCGAACGTCCTTATCGACCACTTTCTTGAAGTCGTCCGCTTTCTTGTCTTTAAACGTCTGCCAGGCCTCCTTTTCTTTTGCCTCAATCGCGGCCTTGTCCGGCGCGGCGATGGAAACTCCGATCGAGGCGATCAATGCGATCACTGCATAAGCTATATATTTTTTCATAAGTTCTTTCGGTTGAATGATTCGAGATTAGGGGGAGGAATTGGGCGGTCAATGACGAAAAGAAGAGTTGTAGCGGTGCTTGTTCTCAAGCACCGAATTCAAAATAGATAGGCGCTCGCCGCGGCGAGCGCCTCTACAACGCCTTTGTATTCTTCTTGTCCCTTCGTGGTGAGAAAAGAGAAATTGGATGCAACGTCACGTTGCTTGCGGGCGAGACGACCGTCTCTACATTCCACGATGAAGAAATCAATTTCCGTTTCGGTGTTCTGTTTGTCTATCGCGTTTGGGTTGCAGGCGCAGACCGAGCCGGAGAAAACGCCTTTGACCGGCAAATCGTCCTCGGCGAGCGCGAAAAAGCCACAAACAAATCCTCCACGCGTTCAAACAGGCAGCACGAAAACTGGCGACGCCAGCGCAAAGCCTTCAGACAACAGCAACGCGAAGCCGATTGATCCAAGCAATATGGATCCATCGGTGAAAGCGGCGGACGATTTTTTCCTGTATGCGAACGGCGGCTGGATCAAGCGCACTGAAATCCCGCCGGAATATTCGCGCTGGGGCAGCTTCAATCAGTTGATCGAGCACAACAACGACGTGCTCCACGCGATTGCGGAAAAAGCGGCCAAGACCAAAGCCGACCCGAAGACCGCGCCGGAAATGCAAAAGGTCGGTGATTATTACGCCAGCGGCATGGATGAGAAGACGATCGAAGCGATGCGGACGAAGCCGTTGCAGGACGAGCTGGGCAAAATCGATGCGATGAAAGATCGACAAGATGTGCTGAAAGAGATCGCGCATCTGCACACGATCGGCGTGAATGCATTCTTCAACTTCGGTTCGGGCCAGGACGACAAGGACAGCACCCGCGAGATCGCGCAAGCAGCCCAGGGCGGCCTCGGAATGCCGGACCGCGATTATTATACCAAGAACGACCAGGCTTCGAAAAAATTGCGCGACGCGTATGTCGCGCACGTGACCAGGATGTTGGCGCTGCTCGGCGAGTCGGCCGAAAAAGCCGGCACCGACGCGAAAAAGATTCTCGCGCTCGAAACTTCGCTGGCGCAGGCGTCACGGACACGGGTGGAATTGCGCGATCCGCAGAAGAATTACAACAAGATGACGCAGACCGATCTGCAAACGCTGACGCCGGATTGGAACTGGGGCGATTACTTCAAGGAAATTGGTTTGACCGTGCCGGGCGATATCGACGTGCATCAACCTGATTTCTTCAAAGCGGTCAACACGGCGTTTACATCGACATCGATGGACGATTGGAAAACTTACTTGCGCTGGCACCTGATCAACGGGGCGGCGTCCACGCTCTCGAGCGATTTCGTGAACGAGGATTTCAATTTCAGGGAAAAGACGTTGCGCGGCACCCAGCAGATCAAACCACGGTGGAAACGCGTGATCCTTTCCGAAGACGGTGAAATCGGCGAAGCACTCGGCAAACTCTACGCCGCCGAATATTTTCCGCCCGAAGCCAAGGCGCGCGCTCTCGAACTGATCAACAACTTGAAGGAAGCGCTGGCTGATCGAATCAAAACGCTCGAGTGGATGGACGAGCCGACCAAGAAAGCGGCGCTGGAAAAACTGGCCGCGTTTCAAGTGAAGATTGGTTACCCGGAAAAGTGGCGAGATTATTCGACGCTGATGATCGATCGCGGGCCGTTCGTGCTGAACGAGCTGCGCGCGGAGAATTTCGAAGCGAAGCGCGAGCTGAACAAAATCGGCAAACCGGTCGATCGCACCGAATGGGGGATGACGCCACCGACGGTGAACGCCTATTACAATCCGAAGATGAACGAGATTGTTTTCCCGGCCGGGATTTTGCAGCCGCCATTTTTCTACGCCAACGCCGACGACGCAGTGAATTACGGCGGCATCGGCGCGGTCATCGGCCACGAAATGACCCACGGCTTCGACGATCAGGGCCGGCAATACGACAAAGTGGGAAATTTGACCGATTGGTGGTCGCCGCAATCCGCCGAGGAATTCAAGAAACGCTCGAACGCGATCGTGCAGCAGTACAGCGAGTATGAACCTTTGCCGGGATTACACGTGAATGGCGACCTGACCCAGGGCGAGAACATTGCCGACGTCGGCGGAGTAAAACTCGCTTACGCCGCGCTGCAAAAAGCGCTCGATAAGCATCCGGAAGAGCGCGACAAGAAAATCGACGGCTTCACTCCGGAGCAGCGCTTCTTTCTCGCGTTCGCTGGAATCTGGCGTTCCAAGATTCGCGATGAAGAACAAAAGCTTCGTTTGAACACAGACCCGCATTCACCCGGACATTTCCGGGTGAACGGCCCGCTCTCGGACCTGCCGGAATTTCAGAAGGCGTTCAACGTTCCGGACGGCGCGCCAATGGTCCGCGCCGCCGACAAACGCGTGAACATCTGGTAACTCCGACATCTTGGTAGGGACGCCGCGCTGCGGCGTCCGCGGACAGCGCGGCGCGCTGTCCCTACCTAATTTTGCCTCCCCAGGAAAGTACTTTCGCCTTGGCGCCGGCGGCTTCCGCTTCCTTGATGTTCCCGGCGCGATTGTAAAATAACGACAAACTAGTCCAGCCGATCTGGTCGTTCGGTTTTAACGCGACTGATTTCTTGCCGGCTTCGATCGCTTCATTGAATCGGCCGACTTTCATCAACGCCATCCCGAGCGCGTGCCAGCCATCGAAAAAGTTTGGATCGACATCGACGCAGCGCTGGTATTTCGCGACCGCGCTTTCCAGTTCGCCAATCGCAAGGTCGCCGTTCGCTTCGTCGAAAATTTCGTCGCGAGTTTGCACTTATTCAGCCAGAAAACCACGAATGCACACGAATGACAAACGCCAACGTCGGTCAACGGCTTCCTATTAGTGTTGAAACTCGTTCGGCTCCCGCCTCGCTCGCCGCTACCCATCGCGGCTTTACCTTCTATGTCGCTCGTCCCACTCGCTCCATTCATTCGTGACAATTCGTGGTTAGACCCGAATCTCTGTGCCACGGGGGATGTCGATTTAACCCTTTGCCGTGGGCGTCAAACCCGCTTCGCGCTGGCGATCGCGTAACCATTCCATAAACACGTATTCGCGCGCGGTTTTCATGTAACGCTCCTCGAAGGTCGCTTTGGTTTGCTGATATTTCGCGGGATCGGGCGGTTCGCGTTTTTCCATCAGCACAATCAATCCACCGTCGATCCACGGAACAAAGTCGCTCACATCGCCGGGCTGAAGTTGCGCGGAGACATTCTTGACCATCATCATGTCGGCTGCTTCGTTCTTCGGTTTGTCGGGAGGATTTTTCGCGCCGGCTTCATCCTCCACGGTAAACGGCTCGAGTTTTTCCGCTTTCAACCCTCCGGCTTGTTCCAAAGTAAACTGGAGCGGCTGGCCCGCTTTCAATCCATTGCGCAGCGTCTCGGCGCCTTTGCGGCCTTTGGCCGTCGCCATTTCGCGCGAACGCTCATTTTTGATTTGATCGACAATCTTCTGCTTCGCCTCATCCAAGGTCAGCGGTCGCGCTTCAACAACTCCGGCGAGATGCAGAATGGCGAAACCGTCGGCGGACTGAAGCGGATCGCTGTTCGGTTCCTGCGCCGTCAATTTGAACGCGGCCTGATTGAGTTGCGGATCGGCCTTCAATTTCGGATCGGGCGCGGACATGGTGAACTCGCCGGTTGTTTCAACCGGCAATTGAAACTTGGCCGCGACCTGGTGAAGATCGGCGCCCTTTTCGAGCAGCGCCTGCGAGAAATCATTGGCCCGATCAGCAAGTTTTTGGAGCGCATCGATCCGCTCCTTGTCTTTCAATTTTTTCTGTTCTTCGCTCAATGCCAGCCGGACAAACTCCACTTTCCGCTTTTCTTCGGTTTTGAGATCGCCTTTGTGCGCCTCGTAATATTTTTTGATGTCGTCATCGCTCACTTTGATCTCTTTGAGAAAATCAGCGGAACGAACGCGCACGACACTGACAAAATTCTTGCCGTAAAGCTGTTCGTAATTCGATTTGCTTTCGCTTTCCGGAAGCGACACAGCCGAGGCGACGATCTCCTTGAGGCGTTTCAGGCAAAGTTCGTCATGCGCGAGCTCGCGCAGTTGCTCATCAGTAAACCCAAGCGACGGAAGGATCGTTCGTTCAACGTTATCATACTTGGCGGCGTCGAAACCGGCCGCCCCATGAAATTCCGGAAAATTTCGCACTGCCTCGACGATCTCAGATTCAGCTGGCTGGATGCCCAACCGTTCGGCTTCGTGCCGTAACACATTTAAATTAATAATGAACGCGACCGCTTTTTGATCGTCGTTCGCGCTACCCGGCGCGAGGCCTTCTTCGAGATCGGACATCCCGAGCAGACGCGACAATTGATACAAACGCGCATCCCGGCGCGCCTCAATCACGGTAATTTTTCGCCCGTACATTTTTGCGAATTCATCGGAGCGAATCTGGCTGGTGTCACTTTTGACGAAATAGAGACAGAACGGCAGGGCCAGGATCGCGATCACGATCATGAGCCAGTTGCGATGTTTACGGAGGATCTTAATCATGACATTGGGTGAGCGGCCAATTTACGAGCGAACCAAACCGCGCCAACTTTTTTCTTGGAGGGACGACCTCCGTGTCGTCCGAATATTGGAACGCGACGCAGCCTCAGTTACCAGTAAAGCGTGTTGAGCTCGCCTTGAAACGGCCATTCTTCTGAGTGCTTGACCAAGCCTGCGCGTACCGGATTCTCGAGGACGTACTGCCATTTTTCATCGTAGCTCTCCCCTGTTCGGAGATGTGTGTCCCAGAAGTCGCGCTGCCAGATCGGCAGCTGCGCCGGGTCGATCCAATTTTTTGCTACGTGTGATTTCCAAAAGCGCACCCACGGTTTTAGCATCGCCGTATCCAAATCGGCAGGAGCACAAAACAAATGAATATGATCCGGCATGATAACGTAACGTCCGACAAGCCACGACGGCTGCGTTGCCCAAGCAGAGCACAACAGCTGATGGGTTGCGTCGTTCGCCAGAACTTGTTTGCGTTGTTTTGTGCAGACCATCAGGAACACAATGATCTCAGTGTTATGACGCTCAACAGCTGGAAAGTGGGGCGGATGTTTACGTCCAATGTTGTTCACGCTCTGGGAAGGGCTTACCCAGATTAATGGGACAGGACGGAGCCTGTCCCTCCAATTTTTTGGAAAGACGACCTGCGTGTCGTCCAAATATTAGGGACGCGACAGAGCGCGTCTCTCCAGCTCTTCAGCTGTTTTCTGAATTAATTCCCAGCCTTTGTGCAGATGTTCCTCGGTCGTGAGAATGTTTCCCAAACCGATCCGCATGACGGTGCGGCCGTGCAATTTCGTTTGCGTGAGATAAGCGCGTCCGCTTGCATTGATGCGCTCGACGATCTGGCTGTTCAACATGTCGATCTTACTGGCCGCGCCGGAGGTCCGAGCCGAACTGGCCGTTGGCGAAGGCGGGTCTTTGTCCGCGCCGATCAACTGAAAACAGACAACCGGCATCACCACCGGCGCACTCAGCTCGAAGCGCTGGTCGTTCTTGATCCAGTCGGCAAGAAGATGGGCCAGGCGCAAATGCTCGCGGATGCGCGCGGCCATTCCGGCGCGTCCGAATGTGCGAAAAACCATCCACGCTTTGAGCGCGCGAAATCTTCGTCCGAGCTGGATCCCGTAATCCATGTAGTTTTTTTCGGCTTCCACCGTGTCGCCGCGCAAATATTCAGGGACAAGAGTGAAGACTCGGCGCAGCCGCTCGAGGTCGCGCACGTAAAGCACGCTGAAATCCAGCGGCACAAAAAGCATCTTGTGCGGATTAACCACGATTGAATCGGCTTCGTGCCAGCCGGCCGCGACCCATTTGTGTTCCGGCAAAAGCGCGAACCCGCCGCCGTAAGCGCCGTCGACGTGCAGCCACATTTTGTGTTCGCGGCAGATTTCGGCGATCTCAGGAACCGGATCTACACTGGCGGTCGATGTTGTGCCGACCGTGGCAATGGCGGCGAGCGGTTTGAACTTCTCGCGTTGATCGCGGGTGATCATTGCGCGCAACGCCGCGACATCGATTCGAAATTCGGCGTCGCTCGGGACGCGCTGCACATTTTCTTCGCCGAGTCCGAGCGCGATCGCCGCTTTCTCGGCGGAACTGTGCGCTTGATCGGAAGTGTAAATGCGAAACCGCGGAACATCAGCGCGGCCGGCCAGTCCCAGTTTACGAGTGGAAGGCGCGGCCGCTTCACGCGCCGCCGCCAGTGCGTGCATGACCGCGACTGAGGCGGTGTCATAGACAACGCCGTCGAATTCTTTGGGCAAATGCAACCATTGCCGCAACCAATCGATCACCAGCGTTTCCAATTCCGTCGCTGCCGGCGAGGTGCGCCAGGTCATGGCGTTGACATTGAGCGGCGCGGTAATGATCTCGCCCAAAATTCCCGGCGCGGTCGTGGTCCAGCCAAAATAACCGAGGAACATAGGATGTCCCCAATGCACCATGCCGGGAACAATTAAACGTTCAATGTCGGCTAAGATTTTCTCGAAACTCTCGCCGGTTTCCGGCGGTTCGGCCGGCAGCGCGGCGCGAATCGCACCCGGCTGTGCGTTCGGCGCGACCCGCAGCGTTTCTATCTTCTCCCGATAATCGGCGACCCAATCGGCCAGCTGGTGAAGTTGTTTCCGAAAAATCTCCGGCGGAATGTCGCCGAGCTCCTCTGATTCACTGCGCAAACGTTCTTGTCGATCCTTCATTGGTGAAGAGGGAATCCGCTAAACACACTAAATAACGCGAAAGAATTTTCGTTCGATCAAGTGATCCATCTTTTAATTTTAGCGTCGCTTAGCGTGTTTGGCGGATCAATCTTATCGCTCACCGAGCGTAAAGGTTGAACGTTTTAGAACGCGAAACCGAAACTAAAATGAAAGGCGCCGAAATCTTCACCCGGCTGGCGGTCCGGATTCCATCCGTAATCGAGCCGGATCGGACCGATCGGCAATTTGTAACGCAAGCCGCCGCCCAGCGCGTAACGCATGTCGTCCACGCCCGGCTTTTCGGAAGTGGAAAGAAGATTGCCGGCATCGAAAAACAAAGCGCCCTGCAGCTCGCCGTAAATCGGAAAGGTGTACTCGACATTGAAGACGGTGTAGAATTCGCCGCCGATCGGATTTCCTTTGGGATCCTGCGGGCCGAGGTCGCGCTCGCCAAAACTTCGCACGGTGGTCGCGCCGCCGTTGAAAAATCTTTCATCAATGGGCAACGTCGTCAGCTCGTCCGGACCGGAATGGTTGAGCGAATGAACGATCCCGGCCCGTGCGCCGAAAGCGAGCGATGATTGCTGGAACCAGCGTTGCAACGGCGGCGCCGTTTGATCTTCAACAACTTCCGGCGTCAACGACTTCGGACCGAACGGTAAAAAATATGCGATCCGGCCGGTGCCGCGGATGAGTTGAATTTCGCTGCCGAAGGCGGTGGAAG
>Ga0193751_1002937_pt1 | contig 10178 bp, 9 predicted proteins | sample L1c2metaG_FD_143050 | JGI IMG/M metagenome (GOLD analysis project Ga0193751, IMG submission 143050) | Soil microbial communities from a riparian zone of the East river system, Colorado, United States - L1c2 | ecosystem: Environmental > Terrestrial > Soil > Riparian zone | place: USA: East River...
GTTTCGAATGATGCTCTTATGTGGATCGTAGCTGGTCTCAATTATTTGGTTGACCCGTTTGATTTAATTCCCGACAAGACCCCGTTCCTTGGCTTTGTCGATGACGCGACGGTGATCGAATTTGTGGCCGCTAAAACCCGGCAAACGCTGGACGATTTCATGACCTGGGAGACGACCGCGCGTTAGCTGAATTTGGTCCGACGGTCATAGATCGGCGCTACACTTTCAGACCAGCAGCAGCGCCGGGTTTTCCAGGAGGTGCCGCAGTTCTTTTAGATATTGCGCGCCGAGCGCGCCGTCGATGACGCGATGATCGCAGCTCATCGTGATCGTCATGCGATGGCCGACGACGATTTGGTCCCCTTCATCGATTAGCGGCGTCTTTGTGATCCTGCCGATTGCGAGGATGAAGCCCTGGGGTGGATTGATTACCGCGGAGAAACTGTCGACGCCCATGCCGCCGAGATTTGAAACGGTGAATGTGCCGCCTTGAAATTCTTCCGGTTTCATTCGCTTGTTGCGCGCCCGGTGAGCCAAATCCTTCGCGAGTTCGCTGATTTCGCGGAGCGATTTGTTTTGAGCAGCGCGAATCACCGGCGTCAACAATCCATCTTCAATCGCGACGGCGATGCCAAGATCGACATCGGCATATTGGATGATCGCGTCGCCATCGAATGATGCATTCACGCGCGGGACTTTCACCGCGGCTTGCACCGCGGCTTTCAAAACAAAATCGTTTACCGTGATCTTCGCCGCGTCCGCGTCCTCGCCGGCGGACTTCAATTCCTCACGGGCGGCCATGAGCGGGCCGGCATCGATGTCGATGTTGAGATAGAAATGCGGAACCGGGCCGAGACTTTCGACAAGACGCTGTGCGATGATCTTGCGCATGCCGGAGAGTTGAATGCGCGCGCCTTCGCCGGCTTTCACTGTTGGCGCCGGCTTTACGGCGGCAGCTGGTTTTTGCGGCGCACTCGTTGTTTTTGATTTTGCTGCTGCGCGCACGTCGGTTTCGGTTACACGGCCCTCCGGTCCGGTTCCTTTCACACTGGAAAGATCGACACCTAATTCGGCTGCAATTCGGCGCGCGACGGGCGAAGCTCTTACGCGCGCTTCTTCTCCCTTGTCGATTTTCGGCGCGGGCTTTTCAGCCTTAGCTTCCGGCTTTTTATCGACCTCTTTCTCTTCCTTCTTCTCGGCCGTCGGTTCTTTCTCTTCTCTTTCCTCTGGCTTCTTCTTTTCTTCTTTCTTCTCAGGCTCTTTTTCTTTCGCCTTGGCTTCCTCAAGCTTTTTTTCCTCTTCTTCCGCCGGAGCTTCTTCCTTGGGCGCTTCTTCGTTCTCACCGCCGATTAACGCAATTTTGTCGCCGACGTTTACCTTGCCACCTTCTTCGACATAAATCTCAGTGAGCATTCCATCTTCGGGCGCCTCCCATTCCATCGTCGCCTTATCGGTTTCAATTTCGGCGAGCACCTCACCGGCCGAAACCTTGTCGCCTTTCTTTTTTTTCCAAGCAACAAGCGTTCCCTCCGTCATCGTGTCGCTCAGTTTGGGCATCTGGATTTCAGGCATGGTGGGAACCAAAAGGTTAAGATGTTAAAAGAGTTACAATGTTACAACCGGACTCCCTTTTTAACTTTGTAACATTTCTAACTCTTTTAACTTCCTTCATGCGTAGCAAACCTTTTTCACTGCGGCTATCACCTTGTCGGCGTTTGGCAGAACAGCTTTCTCAAGGCGTTCGTTGTACGGCATCGGAACATCTTCCTGTGATACGCGAATGATTGGCGCATCAAGCTCATCGAAGATATTTTTTTGAATTCGATAGCAAACTTCGGCCCCAACTCCGCAGAATGGACAGTCCTGTTCTACAATCACCACGCGATGTGTCTTGGCGACCGAATCGAAAATCGCTTTCTCATCCAGCGGCTTGATCGAGCGAAGATCGACAATTTCGGCGGAAATATCTTCGTCTTCCAACTTCTGGGCCGTCGCTAGCGCAAGCGGAACGGTCTGCGAATAGCAGATGATCGAGACATCGCTGCCTTCGCGCTTTACCTCTGCCCGTCCGAGCGGAATAAGAAGTTCCTCATCAGGCGGCTCCACCATTCCCTTTGAGCTGTAGAGAAGTTCCGCTTCCAAAACGAGCACCGGATTGTTGTCGCGCACGGCGGTTTTCAGCAGACCTTTCGCGTCACGCGGCGTCGCCGGAGTGCACACTTTCAATCCGGGGGTGTTGGCATAAAGAGGCTCGGTGGCGTGCGAATGGGTCGCGCCGAGTTGATGCGCCGGCCCATTCGGACCGCGAAACGTGATCGGGATATTGAATTGCCCACCCGACATCGTGAACATATTTGGCGCGTTGTTCACGACCTGATCGAAGGCGACCAGGGAAAAGCTAAACGTCATAAATTCAATAATCGGGCGCAAACCAACCATTGCTGCTCCCACGCCGAGACCCGCGAACCCGTTTTCACTGATTGGCGTGTCGATAATGCGCCGTGGGCCGAACCGCTCGAGCAGGCCCTGGCTCACTTTGTAAGCGCCATTGTATTCCGCGACTTCCTCGCCCATGAGAAAGACATTGGGGTCGCGCTCAAGCTCCTCCGCGAGCGCTTCGTTGAGCGCCTGACGATACGTAATTTCTCTCACGGTTTTGTTCCGTTTGCGTAAGTGTAATCGTAAAGCTTGTCGAGTGGCGGCTGCGCACTTTTCTCGGCGAACTTCACGCTGGCAAGCACTGTCTCTTTGGCCTTTTTGTCGAGCTGATCGAATTGCTCGTTCGTTAATTTCCCTTCACGCGTGAGCTGCGCCCGTAAACGCGTAATCGGATCATCAAGCCGATATTTCTCCAGTTCCTGCTTTGTCCGATAACTTGCCGGGTCGGACATGGAGTGACCACGATAGCGATAAGTGCGAACCTCAACGAACGCCGGATGCGGCTCTTTGCGGATGGAACTCACAATCTCGGCGATTTTGTCGCGCACTTCTCGGAAATTCATCCCATCGACAATTTCTCCGGGGATATCGTAGCCCTCCGCCCGATCGACAATCTGTTTAAGCGATGTCGATCTTTTCACCGACGTGCCCATCGCGAATAAGTTGTTTTCGCAAATGAAGACGATCGGCAACTTATAAAGCGCAGCGAGATTCAAAGCTTCGTGGAAGGCGCCTTGATTGATCGCGCCGTCACCGAAGAAACAGAGTGTTACACGATCTTCGTCCCGGTATTTGATTGCAAAGGCAAGTCCAACGGCCAGCGGCACGTGTGCGCCGACGATCGCATGGCCGCCGTACATGTGGTTTTGACGGTTGAAGAAGTGCATCGAGCCGCCCAGGCCTCGCGAGCAACCGGTTTCCTTTCCAAACAGCTCTGCCATGCATGCATCAGCGCTCGTGCCGCGGGCCAGAGCATGGGCGTGATCGCGATAAGCGGTGATGATGTAATCGTCGTCGCGCACGGCCGCGACCGCGCCGGCTACGACCGCTTCCTGGCCAATGTAAAGATGACAAAACCCTCCGATTTTCTGCGCTTGATACTGCTGGCTGGCGCGTTCCTCAAAACGCCGGATCAACAACATCAGCGAGAGCATCTCGACTTCGTCGCGCTGCTCTGCCGGCTGCATGGAGGTCATCCCGCAGCTGCGGGACGGAACCGCGCGGCGCCGGCACGCGACCGTTCAGTGCTTCGGCCGAGGTTCATGCAAAGGATAAAGAATAAAGTAAAAACGAGATCGCTCACGAGTGAGTTGCGGAAAAACATCCAGCTGGGAGTCGCGCTGTAGTGAGGCAATCCAATCGTGAGCGCCTGAATGAGTCCTCCAAAATTTTTCGCGTACCCCGGATCGCTCAACCACGAAAACGCGTTCGTGATTCCGTAAAAAATTGTCGATCCAACAATTGAAGCGGGCAGAAGCGTTTTCAGCGACGCGCGATTCCGCAAGAGAAGTCCAATCCATCCAACCAAAGCGAGCGCTGCATATCGGCAGAGAATTTGCGGGTCCAGCAACGGGGCACCGTAGCGAAAATTAAGAACCGCGTCAGAAATAAAAAGTGTCAGAAGCGGCACCGTGAATTTGTATTTCTTGGGGAAGTACGCCGCGCTGCAAAGGGCAATGGCGGCGAGCGGCGCGAAATTGGAAAGCCAGCTGGCGCCGGAGTGAATCAACAGACCGGTGGTCACCCGATAAGCGACAGCCGACAAGACGAGAAGAAGAGCTGGAATCATTCGGAAGAATCTAGCCGTCTCGCGACAGATGCAAAGGCGATTTGCTCCAAACGGGGACGAACCACGCTGCGAGATCAACAATCGACTCTAAAACTACTTCGCAGATGCGGCCGCGAGCGCTTTGTTCAGTCGCGCTTTGCGGCGATTAGCGGCATTTCGATGAATGATGCCGCGTTTTGCAGCCTTATCGATTTCCGAGATGACGCTACGTATTCCATTCAAGCTGGGCACTTCCGAGGAACGCGTCTGCTTCTGCATTGTGCGCAGACGTGTCACAACGCTGCGATTGCGGAGCGATCGCTTCAATGTCTGGCGTGCGCGCTTGGCGGCTGATTTTGTATTGGCCATTGCTTAACCGGAAAATTGTGGACATGGAGGCTCGCGGTCGCAATCGCGATTGTCAAGAGTGACCCGTGCGGCGTCACATTCGGATGCGAAAATCGACAATAAGTACGCGATTCGACTCTATGCGCGCGGATTCTTGTTTTGCACAATCGTCGCGCCATTGTTCAGCTCCGGCGTTGCTTTATCCGGTGGGCGGGCCTGGCGCTTTTGTCGCTCTGCAGCGAGCGCTCCCGCCATTCGCATCTGCTCGACCGTGAGCGAAGCGGAATCCGATTTGGTGCCAAGCGGATCCTGGACTGCCGTTTTTTCCAGCTCCGCGACTAGCGTATTACTCGGTGGCAACGGTTTCGCCTTTGGCACTTTGGGCAAACGATCCGGAACAATTTGCACGATAGCCCCGAGCGAAAGCTGGCTATAAAGAGTGCTGATGTCGCTCGATTTCATCCGGATGCAACCGTAGCTGGCGGGTTGGCCGATTGTCTTCTCCTGCGGCGTACCGTGGATGTAAATACAGCGCTGAAAGGCGTGGGCGTTTTGGGCTTCAAGTCCGCGCAGCCAAATAATGCGCGTAATCACGGGATCGCGACCCGGTGCGTTTGGCGCGAGGATTTCACCGGTGAGCCGGCGGCTGTGAAACACGGCGCCGATAGGTGCGTGGTCGCCAATTTTTTGCGCAACGGCAAAATAGCCGAGAGGAGTAGTCATTCGTCCCCAAGAATCGCCCAGCCCGAACATCGAAGTGGAAACAGGATAAGTTGCAACCTTACCGCCATTTTGCAGAAGCATCAGCTTCTGATCGCGGACGCTGATAACAAGGCGCGTTGAAGGGTCGGCTTGCGTAGCGAAAAGCGCAGGAGCGACCGAAATGAGGCCGAAAATTACAGCCAATGGACGAAGCATGGGCACCTTGTTACTCGACAATTTGAATTTTGTCACGCGGAAATTACGGTGGCCGCCCGCGCGCTGCCAAAACCGATCTTTGTCCAGCGGGTTGCCAGGGAAGAGAGACAGACATAAAGAAAACCGGCCTGAAACATGACCAGGAAGGGTATCGAAATGAACTGTCCATGAACAATCGCGAACCAAAGGAAGTAGGTGAAATAAATCGCGAAAGCCAATTCCGCCAGCGGGAGCGCCGATTTGAGCGGTCTGTATTTGCAGCCTCGCCACGGTTGTGATTTGCGTTCGATGCCGTACTTGGGCGTACGCGTGAAATCGGATTTGTGATTGACGAGCGCTTCCAGCACGGCGCGCGCATTGTTGAGCGAAAGACCGACGCCGAGGGCGAGCAAACATGGCAGAAAAAGAATCTCTTTCATCCATGTGCGTGGATGCAGCTCGCGTTGGGCGCAAAAATAAAAGACGGCGACCGATCCCGATGCCGCGATAAAGATCGGGACATCGATTAACAGCGTCCGCAGCCAGCCGCCGTGGGGAGCCCCGGTAGAGGGATGCAGGAGGATGCACAAAAGCGCCAACAGCAAGTAGGCAAAGTTCGACATCAAATGACATGTAGCCTCGAGTTTGATCGGAAATGGCAGCCGGCTCCGCCAAATCGTGGGCAATAATTTTTTGCAAGTTTGGATGGATCCCTTTGTCCAGCGATGTTGCTGAGACTTGAATCCGTTCATGTCCACTGGAAGCTCAGCGGGAGTCACAACATCGGACAAAAAAATAAATTTCCAGCCCCCGAGCTGAGCCCGATAGCTAAGATCAAGATCTTCAGTGAGGGTATCATGCTGCCAGCCTCCGCCTTCTTCGATACATGTGCGCCGCCAAAGACCGGCGGTTCCATTGAAATTGAAAAAGCGGCCACTCCGGCTGCGCGCGGTTTGCTCGAGCAAAAGATGCCCATCGAGAAAAATTGCTTGCATACGAGTGAGCAGCGAATAACCCCGATTCAAATGCCCCCATCTGGTCTGGATCATTCCTATTTTCGGATCGGTAAAAAAATGGATCGTGCGTTTTAGCAAATCCGGCTGCGCAACAAAATCGGCATCGAGGATACAGACGAATTCGCCTTCCGCGGCATCGAGTCCCGCGGCCAGCGCACCCGCCTTGAAACCAGTGCGATCAATACGATGAATGCATTGGACATTAAAGCCGCGAGAGCGCAATTCCTCCGCGCACGAAGAGATAATCTCACCTGTATCGTCGGTTGAATCATCGAGTACCTGGATCTGGAGAAGCTCCCGCGGATAATCCAGTTCGCTGACCGACCGAAGCAGGCGCTCGACCACATAAATTTCGTTGAAGATCGGCAACTGCACCGTCACCTTTGGCAGTTCTTCAAAATACCGCTCCGGGACCGGCTCGCGCTTCCTGTTTTTGAGAAACAGGTAGATGATAAAATAACGGTGGACGCCGTAGGCCGAAAGACCGATGAGCACGCTCAGATAGCAGACCGTCCAAATAAGGTGACCGAGGCTTCCTTGCATGTGATTTTCAGCAACTGCCGTTGGTTAAGGCAGCAGGCGCGACATCATGGCGTTTCCGGGGTGGGCGTCAATTCAAAAATTGTATATTTGCCTCTGAAATGACAATGGCATTACCGCAAAATCAGAGCCGCGCGTTCTTAACCGGTATCAAATGCTCATTGTCGATTCTGTCGATCGTAGGGGCAGTTGGATTGAGAACACCCATGATCGCGCAAGAGGAACCGCTCACTGAGCAGGGATACGAACGGGAGGAATTGGGCGTCAACCCTTATACCGCGCCGTCGATCGCACGCATTTTCCAGCAGCTCGATGATCTGAGACCACTGCCTCCCGAGCAACTGCAGCGAGAGTTCCCCAAAGTGAGTCCTTCCGGCCGCGAGCAAAAAGGTCTGATCTTTGGCGGGCTGATCGCCGATGGATTTCTGGTCGTCGAAGCCGAAAGGAAAAGTGTAATCGATAATCTGGGGCGCGTCTTAATGAGAGAGGCTCGCGGCCTCGGCGTGGCCGATCGGGTCATGCACCATAACGCGAGCCTCACCGAATTGCGTCGCCGTGGCGCTTGGCCGGCGGTACGCAAAGAACTGATCGCGACGCAGGCTAATGTTGAGCAGGCGATGATCGAGCTGCGCGACCAAAAAATGGCGCATTTGATCAGCCTCGCCGGCTGGCTGCGATGAATGGAGATCAGCGCGGGAGTAATCGAATTGGATTTTTCAGCGCAACGGGCAAAGATCCTGGCACAACAGGATTTGGTCGATTACTTCACTGGCGAATTGAAGACGTTGCCGCCGACGGTGACGCACACTCCGCTGTTTGAAAAGATTCGCGCAGGGGTAAACGCCATTCGCGTTTCTTTAAACAAAGCAAGAGCGGATGGCTTGAAACAAGCAAACGTGAAATCGATTCATGAGCAAGCGCGCGAGGTAAACGCCGCGATTCGTCAAATCGACTAAGCGAAACTGCGGTAGACATTCGCCTTGCCTGAGGCGGCAAGCAGGTTAATTGGTGATAGGCTGATTATTCGCACTCAACGCGATGCAATTTCGAGGGAAACAGAAAGCGAATCGTTTCCAACGCTTGAAGATCGTGTTTCCGATTCTTTTAGCGGGATGGATTCCCTCTATCTTAACGCTCATCGTTTCATACACGATTCTTCGTGATACTTTGGAATCAAGAATCCTGCGCGATCGACAGACTTTCGTTCAATTGGTTGGGCATATTGTCGGCGATGATCTCAACCGGACCCACGATATCGTTGACTACTATCAGACGCTGCCAGAGGTCGCTAAAATCTTCACCGCGCCGAATCCGCAGGGGCTTGCCCAGCAATGGCTCAATACAGGGTTTTATTCGCATCCGCGGATTGATGGAATGTTTGTCACGGCTGCTGATGGGCGATTGATTGCATCGGTGCCTTACGATCCGGCCTTGATCGGCAAAGATTGGGATTCCGGTCTTTGGCGGGAACAAGCAAACGCTTCGAACGAAGCATTTATCTCGCCGGTTCATCCTCGTTTACCAGATAAGCGTATGGTGACCGATATAGTGGGCGCGATACGGGCGCCAGATCGGACAATTCTCGGTTACGTCGGCGTTGCCGTTTTGGCGGAAAGAATCGGGCGCCGTTTGTCCACGATTGAGTTCAGCGACCACTTCCTTTTTGAAGTGCTCGATCAGAATGGCGCCGCACTCTTTGCGAGTGATTTCCAACAGAATCCAAACGCTGTTTCGCCAGAGCGTGGAGTTCTGATCAAGGAGATCCGTGAGAACAAGAGCGGGCATTTTGAGCGGCGCGGCAATCTCTATTCTTTCAGTCCGATCGAATCGACCGGCTGGGTGGCGGTGGTGGAGCAGCCAAAAACGGTAGCGTACAAGCCCGTTCATGACCTTCTCGGACGGATGACTGTCCTCGCGGCCTGGTTGATCGTACTTACCGGGATTTTCGCATGGCTCGGCACCAAGTTTTATCAACGTGAAGCCGAAGCCACCCGGCGCATCGAGCGCGAAGTGATGTTCAACGAAAAAATCCTGGCAAACATGCCCAGCGGCATTGCTTTTGTCGATCCGACCTCCCGGCGTTTCCTCCAGGCGAATGAGGCGTTCATGCAAATGGCGCAGCGCTTTGGTGAAGTGCCGGCCGGTTGCGACATCAGCGAAGCCACTTACGACAATGTTAAGATTGCTCCACCGGAAGCGATCGAAAAGGTGCTTTCGTTTGGGACTCCATTTCAACTGATCGAGGCGCCGCTAAAAGACAAAGCCGGCATGACGCACTTTGTAAATATCAACCTGCTCCGGCTGCAAGGTCCGCAACAAACGGTTCAGGGCGTCCTTTATCTCGTCGAAGATAAGACGCGCGACGTCACGCTGCGTCAGGAACTCATTGGCGCAAATGCGGCAAAAGATCAGTTCCTCGCGCTGCTCTCACACGAATTGCGCAATCCACTCTCGCCTGTGATAGCGATGGTGGGCGAATTGGAAGCAAGCGTGCCAGATTCGCCTTCGGTTCGAGAGGCGCTCGAAGTCATCCGGCGCAATGTTGAGCTAGAAGCGCGATTGATCGACGATTTGCTCGACGTTACTCGAATCGCAAAAGGCAAACTGCAGTTAAGTTTTGAAACTATTTGTGTCCATCAAATACTGCATCGCGCCTACGAAATTTGCCGCGAAGACATTGCAGCTAAAGATCTTCAAGTGGAATTTCGACTCCGTGCTTCTCACACGCATGTGGAAGGTGATCCCGCGCGTTTGCAACAGGTGTTTTGGAACTTGATCAAGAATAGCGTAAAGTTCACTCCGGAAAAAGGCCGTATAATTATTGAAACCGTTAATCCGGCGCCGGAGGAGATTGAAATCCGAATCACCGACACGGGTATCGGGATCGAGCCGGAAAAGGTCGGCAAAATCTTTAATGCTTTCGAGCAGGGACAGATCTCAATTACTCGCCGTTTCGGAGGTCTCGGCCTGGGTCTTGCCATTTCGAAGGCGTTGATCGATGCGCATGGCGGAAAAATCCACGTGGAGAGTCCCGGAAAAGATCGCGGCTCCACTTTTTCTCTCCGGTTAAAGACGGTCGCCGCTCCCGCTGTCGCGGGTGATGGAGCTGAGGAGGCGCCGACTGTCAGCAGAGAAAAAGAAATTCCCAAACCCAGTCAGCGCCGCGTTCT
>Ga0193751_1002938_pt1 | contig 10176 bp, 13 predicted proteins | sample L1c2metaG_FD_143050 | JGI IMG/M metagenome (GOLD analysis project Ga0193751, IMG submission 143050) | Soil microbial communities from a riparian zone of the East river system, Colorado, United States - L1c2 | ecosystem: Environmental > Terrestrial > Soil > Riparian zone | place: USA: East River...
CTTGCAGGGATGTTCCTGTTAAGTAGCTTTTTGCTCCTGCGCCGGAAATCCTGAGAGTCGTGACGCCACATCGCCGCCTCCCGCCGCCCTGGTCCGTCGAAGAAACATCGGCATGTTTCATCGTGCGCGATTCGCGGCGGCCAGCAGTTGGCGTATATCTATTTCGAGGATGAACCGGGGCGATGGTCAGCAGCAAAGTTGCTGACGCGAGATGAAGCGCGGCGGATTGCGGCGAATATCGCGAATCTGCCGGAACTATTGCGCAAGCCTGCTTTCTAATCGTGCCGTGTGCGGCTGATTCGCCCGTTCACTCTACTCGCATGGCGAATATCGACATTGCGCTCCTGCGTCGATGCCGCTGTTGACGATTTCGGGTCGTGGGAAAGGCACGGGGGCTGCCGCGAGCGCCGGTCGTGGGGACGGCGCGGGCACTGCGGCGCGTGCTAGGCGTCGTGGCGACTGCACAGGCGCTGCCGGGAGTGCGCGAAAACCAGTTGCCGCACTGTCATTCCAGCAATGCTCGCTGCCGTGCATGTAAAGATGCGCCTTGGGAAATTTGGCTCGTGCCTCGCTTTCAGTCATGCAAGCTGGCGAGCCATAAGCCAGTGACGGCCCGATCATGATGGCGACGGCAAGGATGGGGATAATGCGTACTGTCATTGCCTTAACCCTGCTGAAGAAAAGGAGCCCCGGCCATCTTCGGCCGGGGCCAATTAGCACGCCTACTTCGGCCTGCTGTTTAGGGGACAAACGGCCGTGGTGTCAGACGCGCTCTGCAGGTTTCACAACGCGAACGATGCACCACCGCCCGATGCCCAGAATGTGACGGAAAGCAGGAAATCTTGCGACGTTCCAGGTCTTCCACAGGACGCGCTCGGGGCTGTGGATAATCCAGAAGGAACGACCCGCGATCACTGACATTAATTTTTTTGGTGGTGCGCGCATCGGCCGGGCGTCTTCGTGTCTTATTTGCTGTGCGCCCGAGCAAACAACCGGCACCAATAAACTTTGTTGATCGCGCCAGCGACCCGTTCCATTGTCTAGGTCGGTTTGGGCCTGCATTGACGGCGTGGCCGGTCATTCAAAAAGTTGGTTCGGGGTGACTTCTGCTCGCCGCCCTGCCGTGCGCCTTTCGCAGGCCCGTCTGGCCTGTGTGCTTACGAGTAGCTAACAGCAAGGATCGGCGTGCCGCCAGGGACCGCCGACAACACGATGCCGGTCGCGCACGGCCAGTCCAAATCGATCACGGTGCCGATCTTCACGCCATAGCCGATGGTGAAAATCACATTGGCCGCACCGGCCGTGTCGATATTGGCGCAGTCGTTGAGGGTGAACGCGCCGCTAGTGCCGCCGTCGATGACGATCAGCTTGGCAACTCTTCCAGGCGCGGGCTTGATGACGGTGGGCGCGGTGAGATTGAGCGCCGATCTGGTGCCGCCCCTTGGGACGACAAAGCTATCGCTGTCCGGCTCGACGATGTTCAGCGGTGACGGCGGTGGACGACTTCGCGAAAACGGAATGACGGTCATCGTCAAACGCCTCCCACCAGGCGAGCCGGGTGGGTCTCACTGGAAAAAACGGGGCTGACTTCAGCATAGGCCAGAATGCTGTCCGGCTTCGCTCCCGGACCTCGCAATTCACCGGAGACATCCGCCACGAACCAAGCAACCCGATGCTGCAGGCATCCTATCCAGCAGTCCTTCCCAACACGAACGAACGTCCCGCCTGGAGCGCGGCACTGAGGACAAAGTCCAAATTTCTCATCAATCAACAATGGCGGCTGTTCTTTTTTCTCGCGTTTCTGGCGGCGGGCGCGCCGCGTGCGATCTTTGTAATTTGCGTGTCTGCTCATAACGGCGGTCCTAAAAGTGGCGGCCTGCCTCGGTTTACACTCCGGGCCGCACGGAGCAGGAGGGCGCACCGGGGCTGCGCGTCGGCGGCGACATGGTGATGACCGCCGACTTTCCTTGCGTCGCCCTGAGGAAGCGGCGCAAGTATCCGACACTCAGCTTTCGTGCGGCTTCACGTTGATCCGGGTGACGTAACGACGAGTGCGGTTGCCTGCGGCCTGATCGAGCCACGGCGCTGGCGAACCGAAGAGTCGTGGTATTCCACCCCGCGAATCGTGCGGATACGTTCTCGGAGCTGGCCAGGACCAGCTTGCGGCCGCCCGGCCGCCTCTCTCGCATCATTGTATATTTTGTTTTCAATCCCGGACCATGTTGCTGCATCGGTGATCTTGCCTAAATCGACATCCTTGAAGTCGGGCGAGTAGCGTTGATAGCGGCGCAGCAAACGGCGTTTGTAGTCGAACAGCCTTTCGCCGCTGAGCGGCCTTGGCGCATGTTCGCCAAATTCTATGGCGATAGAGTCGGCGCGGGCTTGCGCATCCGCCAAATCGGTTTCGTACCTTCGGGCGTCGTCGTCAGCTCGCAACGAGTCGGCGACAACTTCTTTCGCCATGTTGGGCGTTTGCGTCGGCTGCTCGGCGACCGGCTCATGATCGTCCTCGTGATGATCGTCATTCGCGTCATCATCGTCCTTGCGCGCTTTTTTGCGCTTGGCATCGTCGTCGTAGCGTTTCTCGAAATCGTCCATGCGCTTCGATAGACCGCCGACGTGGTCCACCATTTCGTCGAGTTTGGTGAGCAATTTATCGAGCGTCTGCCCGGTTTTTTCTTCGTCGGCGCGTCGCTTGGCGTCTGCGTCTTTAATCGCCTTGTCGATCTCGGCGGCCCTTTGCAATTTCGGATCATCAGCCATTTTCAGTTTCCTTCTCAGGTTCAGAAATTTCGAGACCGAGATCGCCGGTTCGATTCCAAACACCCCGGTTTCCTTCGGAAGTGTCGAGCAGCGCGATATGGTCCAAGAACTGCGGCTCCCGTTCCAGGAGAAACGGGGCTTCATCAACCTGGATCACAACATTCTGGTCGGGGCCAAAGGTCACGCTTGGTGATGTGTCAAAGAAACCGGAAGTGAGGATCGTGGCTGCACGGTCGTCAATTATCCTGCACACAGCCCACAGTTCGTCGCCCTCCACAAAACCGAGCACGCAGATTCCAACCACGAGCTCAAAAAAGCTGCGACCATCGAGCGTCCCCTTCTCGGGATGCTCGGCGATCACTGGTAAGCCCGCAACGCGCTGAACCATCTCTGGCGATGTCCACACGTTCGCAGGCCGATAAACAAATTCCTGATATTTGCTCCGGTAGCTCACGCCACTCCCGCTAATACGTAGGCGAAAGTATTTTGAATTGCCGAATGAACTCGGGCTTGGCAGTTCGCCGCTGGCAACGGCGCGGGCGATGTCGAGTTCGTTTGTGACGTGGTCGGCGGGCATGATCGTGCATTGTGGACGGCAAACCGAAAAATGCACGCTCGGTCTTCAGGGGGTTTTGTCGTTCGCCAAAATCACCCACTGTTTTGCCGTTTCAGTCGGACAAGTCGCTCGTGAAGCCATGTTTATCGAAACCCAACGCATCGGCACGGCCTGGCCAACGCCGCCATCGCCGTTGCGCTCGAACAGCTTAGATGGAAACGGCAGACAACGAAAAGTGTTCGCCTTGATCCACTCGCTCAATCGCAAGCGCGGCGGTGAGATGAGCGAGTACAATGGCGCGGGTGCGGATTGCAGCAAGCGTAGTCACTATGACTAGAACCTAGTGCTTTGTTATTCGCGAGTACGTTTTACCTTTTAGCAAACGCTCGATCTGAGAGTCAGACTTTGCACCAACTGCACTCGCTATGTCGGACACCTCGCGCCCGAACATGCCCATGAACCTCGCCTGAGCAATTTGGCTTGGCTTCAACCGCCCGTCAGGCCCACATATAATTTTAGTGGCATAATCTTCATCCAACCAAAGCACCGCTAAGAGCGGGTTTGCTTTTCCTTCGCGACCGCCGCGTTGCATCATTTTGATTAGATGTTCTTCGCGCTGGTCGATGTCTACCGCCTTAATGCGGTCAAATGCCCCCATTTTGTGGAGAACGCGCAATCCCTCGTAACCACCCGGAATCATGTTGAGACCTTTTGGGTATAACGTGCCAGCGGCGAAGGTCTCTATACCCGAAAATCGATCAAGTATTTTTGGGTCGTCGGTTCCTCTGACAAACTCTTCTTCACTATCCATTGCAGACTTTTCATCGTCTACGACGGTCAAAATACGATGGCAGCAAACCGTAGAAAGACGATAGTGGTCACGCAGTGCCCGGTGAAAAAGCAGCGGAGAACCTGCTTTTGCATGGGCCAAGTGCTGGCTAAACCTTGTTCGCCATCCTTGTTTTGTAATTCCGATATAGTTCATTCCACTAGGATTTGAATCTACATCTGAAAGTGTCGGAGTGATTGTATGGCAATATACCGCGAATTGGTTCATTAAAGGTGCGTCTTGGTCAACGACGTAAGCCATCGGAATTGTGACAAGCTCTATCACGGGCCCTGCATCGCCCCGTGGAACGCACGTGGCGATGCCGACGGTAGGTATACCCCCTGTAATCGGCCATGCCTCCAGAACGACGGGCCGACCGTCAGGTGCTAGCTGAAAAATATTGGGATCATCGACAATGAGACGCGACTTAAGTTTTTGGTTTGCTTCTGATGTTAGCCTGGCAATTGTATCAAGACGAATCAGTCGGGCATCTTCTGGAAGCCTAATTGCATCTTTTGGATATACGGCAACTTGAACGCCGAGATTGAGATCGATCAGTCGTTTGCCCATCTCATGCTGGAGCAGATTGTCAATTGCAAACTCTAGCGTGGCCGAAATGGCGTGTCCGACCCCGGCCAGTTTTAGCATGTTGTAGTGATTTACTCTTCCACGGGAATTTTCACTGGATTTGATACGGGTCGGGGTCACGAGTGCGTTTGTATCAATCGTCACAGCCACGTCCGGCCTCCGTCAGCACCACTTCGCACTTCGGCGTCGATCTCAGCAATGTCGCCAGCACACCACGCGGCACTTTCCAATGGAAAAGTGAAAAATAATAGGGGGTTCTATAAGGAAAATGTTGTCTGGTGATGTTGTGTGGTATTAGCCCTGTTTCTTAAGCCATGTCTGGACCGCCGACAGCTTCGGGGTCTCGCCACTCAATTTCGGAATTGCGGCAACGAGAAATCTTGCTGCCGCATTACTGCCGATCATCGCCGCCACGTCTACGTGGAGCGACGGAGCGACCCACTGCCAGCCGAAAATATTTGAGGGCAGTTCGACGGGCGGCAATGCCGTGGTGACAATATCGCTCGCCACGAAACCATATACCGCCTTCGCCGCCCGTTCGTGGCTCTGTGAGAAAATGTCGTCGATCTTTGCTCGTTGTTCCTCGGCGTCCTGCACGATCTCCGGCATGACCTGGCGCAGCTCGTCGATCAGCTTGGCGGCTCGATCGCGACGCTCTTTGCGAACGCGGTCAACCTGCGAGGCGAAGAAAAACGCATGGCGATGATTCAGCGTTCCGGTCAAGAAACTAACGGCATCAGTGGACGGCACTACATGTTTCGCCGTGCGTCCCTTGGGACCGATCATTGCTGTCGCCAGCATCTCTTTCACGACTTCCGGCGTGAACGGCGCTTCCGGGCTTAGCGGTAGGCGAGCGGCAAGGCGATAGGGACGTTTCATGTTTGTAGGATCGACCTCACCGGATATGGATTTTTGATCTTCAGCCGCCGCAGTGCTTCGTCGCGATCTCGACAAAGGCGCTTGTAATATTCGGCGAGATCATCTGACCCCGGCCATCCGTGCCGAAAACAGCTTTCAAGAACCAAGATGTTGGCGATCTGTTGAGCCGCGAAGAAATGCCAATCGGGGGACTTCTTTTCCGGGGGGATCGCGTTCGGTCTGATGTGCTCGGCGAGCGCACGATAAACAACGACGGCAAGCCTCGCCTTGCGAGCGAGTTTGGCTACCGTCGCGTCTTCGTCGATGTTGAAGTCCATGTTCATCATCCAACCCTGTCGAGTGTGACAGGTTCAGCGCGCCAATCATCATCCTGGCCGCCCTTGCAAATGTAATTATGGGTATTGCACAGAATCTGAAAATTAGTTGGGTCGAGACGGCGGTCCCAGCCGCCGCGTTTCAAACTTACGACGTGGTCCACGACCAAACGCTCATCCTGCGCCGTGGCCCCGCACGCAGCGCAGCGCAGCGGTTTCGGTAATGACTTCATGTAGGCGTACTTGGCCTTAGCCCAGGCTGCCGACCGATAGAACTTCTTGAACTTATCGGAACGCTCCGCCCTGGCCGCCTTTTGTTGTTGTGCGGCTTCGACGGCGGCAACGGCTTCGGCGACCGTGGTCATGCGGCCCTCGGCTTCGGCCTTCTCAGCGTCCGGTTATCGTCGAGCGCGACGCAAATGCCCGCGATCACTGCCAGGGACAGCGGGTCATCATCGGTTGGCGTCGCCGCGCCATGCAGAAAGCCGAGCGGAAAATCCTTCGCCAGCACTTCGGCGCACAACTGCACCCGATGGCCGGACACATGCACACTCGCGGCGACACTGAGCAACGGATCGCTGAGAACGTAATCCAATGGCTCGATGTTCCTGACCCCGAGCCGTTCCAGTTCGGCCGCGACCGGCGACTGCGCGAAGATCGTCATGCCGCGCGCCCGCATCGCCGTGACGAAATCCGTCAGCCGTGCTGCCATATCGAGCAGCAAGTTTGGCGAGAGTGGAGCGAGATCGACATCGAGGATCGTGAGCGGACTCCCCGGAATGATGCTCTTGGCGAAATAGGCAACGCCTGCCTGACCCGCGTCGCCGACAACGAGCGTCGCGAAAATGAGATCGGCTCGTATCGGCGTCGCCGGTGTCGTGGTCGTGAAGGATGACGCCCGCCACAACGCCGGGCCACTGATCGCGAGCAAGCGCAGGACACCGAGCGCAGCGTTGGCATAGTCGTCGCTGCCGGTCTTGCCGTGCGAGATCGTGTCTTTGCCTGATCTGTGTGTGAACCTCTCAAGCAGGCGTAGCTCGCGCAACAGCTTCGGGTGATCCGGGAGCCGCACCACGCCACGCGCGAACAACGGCAACGTCTCGATGTAGATCGCCGACTTGGTGAGTTCGCTGCGTTCGCACCGGATGCCGCAGTCACGCCATGCTGCGCTCACCCATTCGGCGGCATAATGATCGCGGGTCACTTCGGCGATGCGGTATTCCTTCGCCAGCGCGGCGTATTGCTTCGTCGTCTCGACCGGATCGAACGGCGGATGGGTGCCGCGCAGCGCATCGATGACGAACTGATCGCCGTTCTTGTGGCCGATGGCAAACGTGTAGGCGTCGCCACGACCGCCCGAACTATCGGTAACGGCCAGATACTCGACGCCCGTTTGCGGCGGCAATTCCAGCGGGCGGCCGTGATCGACCGCCGCGTCGATCAGTTCATCATCGAGAAAAGCCCCAACATCATCGCGGAAGGTGCCATTCCATTCACTCGGCGCAGCAGCCGGATCAGCGGCACGCAGCGCCGCGAGTGCCGCTTCGTCGATGGTTCCGTTGAACGTCTGCGTCGAGCCTTGCACGACGAGGGTGTCGTCGCTGTCCTGGCCGAAGAAGTCCCGGTGCTTCTGATACATCAGACCAGCGCGGCGATAGCCGGTGGAAATGCCGACCATCACGCCGCCCGTCGTGAGCAGCGAGGGCAGTAGCGCGCTGTACACTTCGGTATCGGGCGCTGCCGATAGTTCATCGCGCCAAAATGCGACCTCGTCGAGCACGCAGGCGCATAGCGTCCGACCGCGCAGGCTTCTGAAAGACGTGCTATGGATCGCGATCACGATGCCGTTCTTCAACCTGATTTCACTGGCCGTCGTGTCGGCGATCTCCTTGCACAGCGCCGGGCTTTGTCGCAGGAAGGCAAGCGCGTAGCTGAAAACGACCCTGGCTTGTTCTTTGCTCATCGCCAAAACGAGCACCATGCCGCGCTCACCCGGCGACAGCTTGTGCGGGACAAACAACGCGATGAAAATCGCCAACGCCGCCGCCATCCGGCTCTTGCCGCCACGCCTGCCGACAATCGCCCACAACTCGCGCACACGCTTCGTTGGTGCCGAACGGTTACCGGCGACCTGAGCAAATATCTTTTGTTGCTCCGGCGTCAGCTTCAAGCCAAAGCTGGCCCTGAGCACGACGAGCCACGTCGCCCATGATGCCGCGTCACCCAACGCAGCGCCGAGAAGGCGTTTGTCGAGCAGCGCGCGGTCAATGCCGATCACGCGTGGTGTATCTACAGCCGTCATAGCGTCGGCTCTTCCGGCAGCGTGGTGAGGTATTGAGAGAGCGTCGGACCAACATCGCGCGCCCGGCGCTCTATGCCGACGGCCTCCAGCAGGCGGCGCAAGTTACCCGCCGTGCGCTGATAGAGATCGAGATCGTCAGTATTTGCCTCGCCAGCGACGGCAAAACGGGCCTCAAGGCGTTCAAGTTCGACCGTGAGCACACTGGCGCGCCGGATGATGCTGCGCTCGGCCGCGCTGGTGTTGGCTTCGCCGCCGAGATCGGACAGGTGCGCGGCGATGATGTCCTTGCATCGGCGTATCCAAGCCGAGCGACCATCGACACCCGGCAAGAGCGCCGAGCCGTTCGTGATCCGGCTGCGTTGCCGATCTTTAGGCTGATCGACAACGTGACGATCCGAGGACGACTGCGCTGATGTTTCGACGGTCATGATCGCCGGACTATCGTCTCGATTCCGTGCGCTGACAAGCGGATATTGTATCCGTCTCAAACCAGCAATGCCTTGTCGCTGCGATGTATTTTCGAGCATGTCGCATGTATGTCGCGTCGGCGACCAGCCTCGAAGCTGCGCTTTAGGGCCAGGCGACGGGGGTGTTTGGCCGGGACGCATTTGGCGGCGAGGTTTTTCAGGCGCGGGCGTAAATGAGCGAGGCTTGTTTCCCGCTGGTCAGTGAGGTCAGTGAAGTAAGTGATTTTCTATCTCCATTACGCGCGTGCGGGCTTTTTGATTGGTGATGCACTGATGTTTAAGAAATAATGGAGATGGCGGATCACTGACTTCACTGACTAGACTGACCGGGGCGCGCTCTATTGCTGGAGCAGCTCATAGGCAAAACTTCGGATGTGCCATGCCTGACAAACCACTGATCTTCATCAGCCACATCGCTGAGGAAGCTGAGCTTGCCCAACTTTTCAAGGCAGCGATCGAAAAGAGCTTCCTCAATTTGGTCGACGTATTTGTTTCGTCGGACAGCAGCAGCATCGGGGCAGGAAGTAACTGGCTCGACCGTATCACACACGGGCTTCGCACATCGGTAGCTATGCTGATTTTCTGCAGTCCTGAGAGTATTGGTCGCCCGTGGATCAACTTTGAAGCCGGCGCGGGCTGGGCGAGGAAAATTGAGATTGTCCCGATGTGCCATTCCGGTCAACGCCCGGTTGATCTTCCTTTGCCGATGAACCTGCTCCAGGGAATAGAAGCTCACAATCCCGCTCAAATCAAAAATGTGTTTAAGCTCATCGCCAACAAACTAAACTCTGATGTCCCCAGCGCAGACATGAAGTCCCTGAGCGATGCAGTAGCTGAGTTTGAGAGCACGTACTCAGTCGAAATGAAAGCTGCCATCCCGCTAATCACAATTCAGAAAAACTGGCCCGAGCTGATTCAGGAGATGAAACGTATTGGACCTACAATGCTGGTCGCCCAAGGCGCGCCTGAGTGGCGCGTTACACTTGTCCGCGCTCCACTGGAGAGCCTTCAGTCGGCGGGCTTGCTCAAGTATAGCTTTGTCGCCACGGGAATGAGTTTGGGTGGTGGTCCTAACACTGGCATGTCTGGAACATTGGCGATCGAATCAACGCCCGACCTTTGTAGGGTCCTTCAGAGCCGATGCGCCGCGCTAAAATCAGGTCCCGGCGACCTGCTGCGCCGCACAGATGCGGTCGCGCAGCGGTAGTTCAGTTTTGGCGTACACGACTTGGCGGCGGCCGTTGATCTTCCATAGGCCATCCTTCGCGCCGTCGTTCCTGACGGCGACATAGCCGCAGGCTTCGAGGCGGTGAGGTATGCGGCGCGCGTTCTTGCGGTCACGAAGCCAGTCGGCGAAGTCGCCCCTTGCGTGGCCAGCGATCTGCGCCAGAGTCAAAGCGGCAGGCGAGCCGAGTGCGTCTATAGCATCGCGCAATTCGGCATCTTCAGGCGCGCGGCTTGCATCTACGATCTCCCAG
>Ga0193751_1002939_pt1 | contig 10173 bp, 8 predicted proteins | sample L1c2metaG_FD_143050 | JGI IMG/M metagenome (GOLD analysis project Ga0193751, IMG submission 143050) | Soil microbial communities from a riparian zone of the East river system, Colorado, United States - L1c2 | ecosystem: Environmental > Terrestrial > Soil > Riparian zone | place: USA: East River...
GAACCGGCTTTGGCCGGCGGTGCGATCGCGCCAGGTCGTGGGCACTTCGGCGAGGCGCATCCCAAGCGCATAGGCCTTGACCGTGAGCTCGAGACCGAGCTCGAATCCGCCATTCGACTCGATCGTTACGCGCTGAAGGAGGCGCTTCGAGTACAGCCGGTAGTTGCTGGTGGCATCGTGAATAGGCAGCCCGCCCAGCCAGTGGAGCGAGAGGCCCGCCATGCGCGACATCGTTCGCTTCAGGAGCGGGCCACCGACCTGGCTGCCGCCCTTCATGTAGCGCGACCCAGCGACGACGTCTGCCCCGCCGCTTGCCAACGCGAACATGGCATCGATGTCGCCAGGATCGTCGGAGCCGTCGCCCATGGTCACCAGCACCAGCGGCGCTTTAGCCGCGCCCAGTCCTGACTTGAGTGCGTTGAGCACACCCCGACCGATGTCGTTGCGATGGAGGCTCAGCTCAGGCAGCTCGGCCTGCAGGCGTTTCACTACGGGCACGGTGGTGTCGCCATCGAAGTCGTGCACGACCAGCACCTCCAGCGGTCGCGTGTTGGTTCGCTCGACGATCCCGCGAAGGGTCGGCACGACGTTCTCGCCCTCGTTGTAAACGGGGACGACAACGCTGAGCGCCGGCGCCTCGTGTTCGATCAGATGCGTCCCGCCTCGATCTCTTCGCGAATCCAGGGAATGACCTCGTCGAGCATCGCATCGAGCGAGGTCGTGGCTTCGAAGCCAAGCACCTCGCGCGCCTTGTGCACATCGGGAACGCGCCGCTGTACGTCGTGCTCGTAGGGCGGGTCGGAGACCAGGTGCAATGGCCGGCTCGTGCCGTGGACCTTGCGCCAGATCGTCTCCGCAAGCTCACGCACCGTTGTCGATTCGGCCGTCGAAAGGTTGAAGTCTTCGTTGATGGCGCGCGGCGACTCCATCGCCATCCGGATGCCCTTCGCGAGGTCGCCGCCATACGTGTAGTGGCGCACCTGGCCGCCGTCGCCAAGGATATGGAGCGGGTCCTGCCCCTTGATGATCTTCTGACAGAGGTCGGGGACGACATGGCTCATGGCGAGTTTCACATTGCCGCTCATGACGTCGTGGTCGCGCAGAGCACGCCGCTCTCCGATCCCGACGCAGTTGAACGGCCTCACGATCGTGTAGGGGAGGCTGTACTGCTCGTGGGCGCCGTGCGCGAAATACTCAACGGCCAGCTTCTGGAAACCGTACGTCGATCGCGGCGGCGGGCTCGTACGCTCGGCGCCCTCCGGAGTGGGGAAGACCTCTGCCGACTCGAAGACCATGCTGCTCGAAATCACGGTGATCCGCTCGAGCCGCCCGCTCCGGCGGCCGGCGATGGCGGCGTCGAAAGTGGCGGCGCAGATGCGCTCGTTCTCGGCGAGGAGGTCGTAGGCGAACTCGTGGAAGTACGAGATGCCGCCGATCATCGCGGCGCCAGCGACCACCTGGTCGCAATCGAGCGCAAGCTCCGTCAGGAGCTTGGCGTCCTTGGCGTCGCCCTCGACGAGCCGGTATCGCGGGTCGTCGTCATGTCCGCGACGCACCGGGCCGTACTTGCTGAAGTTGTCGACGCCCACCACCTCGTGGTCGGCCTGCAAGAGCTCGGCGACCAGGTATCCGCAGATGAAACCGGCTGAGCCGGTGACGAGGACCTTCAGAGCCGGATCGGTCCCGTTATGCCCCAGACGTCGACAACCTCACGACCTTTGAGGTCGAGCTGTTTGTAGGCGCGGTGCGGGGCGGCGATGACGAGGATGTCGGCCTCCTCCACGACTCGGTCGAGCGGCAGGAACGACTCGTCATGGATATATGGGTCTGTGCAGATGACGCGGGCGCCCTTGAAGGCGGCGAGCTTGCGCAACTTGTAGCTCAGCGATGCGCGCGGGTCGTCCGATTCGCCCTTGAAAGCCATGCCGAGGATTCCGAGCGTGCGGCCGGCGAGGGGTTGCCGCGTGTCGAGGCTGTCGACGATGTAGTTCGGCAGGCCTTCGTTGATCTGCATCGCGGCCTGGCCCATCGGGAATCGGTCGGGCGTGAAGGCGGAAAGCTGCATGGTGTCCTTCAGCAGGCAAGGGCCGGCGGCGAAACCCGGACCGGGTAGGTCGGCGGCTCGTGGGTAGTCCTGGCGTACGGCGTTCAGCACGCGGTCGTAGTCCACTCCCGAGCGATGCGCGATCTGGAAGAACTGGTTGGCGATCGCGAACTTCATGTAGCGCCATGTGTTGGTGAGCAGCTTCGCAAGCTCAGCTTCGAGCGGCGTGGTGCGAACTATCTGCACGCCCATCGGGGCGAAAAGGCCGCGCGCCTTTTCAAATGCCTGGTCGGACGAGACCCCGATCAGCTGAGGCAGGCTGCGGATCTCCTCGAGCGCGTGACCCTCAGCGATACGCTCTGGGCAGAAGGCAACGTCGGCGTCGACGCCTTCCGCGCGGATCCTTCTCTCGACGGCTTGCGTCGTGCCTGGGAAAACGGTCGAGCGCAACACGACCAGGCAGCCATCGTGAAGGTGTGGCATCAGCTCGTCGAGCACTCGATCGAACACCTGGACCGAGGGATTCATGAACTCGTCGATCGGAGTGCCGATCACGAGCACGACCGTGTCGGTGCGCGCCAGCATGCTGGGATCGGAAGCGAGAACGAGCCGGCCGGTAGGCAGAATTTTTCGCAGCAGCTCTTCGGCGCCGTTCTCCAGGAACGGCACCGTGCCTGATCGCACCTGCTCGATCTTCGCGTGATCGATGTCGTCGATCCCGACTTTGTAACCGCAATCGGCAAACGAAAGCGCCAGCGGCAGGCCGACGTGGCCGCAGCCGCCGACGACAACGACGTCGAAGCGCTCCATGGCCGCCAAATTATGATGACTTTTACTCGTGACTCCATCGCCCCGGGCTGCACCGTCGGTGCTGCTCGACATGCGCCCGCTTCAAGGGCCGAGCGCCAAGCGGGGAGTCGGCTCCTACGCCAGCGGAATCCTCCACGGCCTGATCGCGGAGGGCTTCGACCCCAACTTGACGCTTCTGCTCGACTCCGACCTGCCCGTGCCGCCGCTGCCAGTCGCCGGGTACAGGCTTGCGTCATCTCGCCGCCGGTATCGCGGTCATCTCGCCGGGTACGAAGAGGCCGTCGTCCTGGGTCCCGACCTCGCCCGGATCGCTCCTGACGTCTATCACGCCATCGACCTGAAGCTACCGGCCCGGCCACCGGTGCCATTGGTCGTCACACTGCACGACCTCATTCCCTGGGCCTGGGGCGGACCGACGATGCGCGGCGAGCGGTTCCGTTTCTGGCTCGGGCGGCGGTTGCTCAGGCGTGCGGACCTGGTCCTGGCGGTGTCCCAATCCACCGCGGACGACGCTGTCCGACTCGGCGGGGTTGACCGCAAACGAATTCAGATCGTGCCCGAGGCTGCCGGCGATGAGTTCAGGCCGCGGCCAGGCGCGGCCGATCGCGTCCGCCGGCGCTGGGGCCTCAAACCAGGCTACCTGCTGTTCGTCGGCGCCCTCGACGCAAGAAAAGATCCGGCCGCACTGCTGCGCGCGTGGGGTGCCGCCACCAAGAGAAGCCCCGAGCTCGAGCTCGTGATCGTGGGGGATCCCGGTCGCCAGGCTCCTCGCAGCATGCTCGGCGCCCACATGCTCGGCCAGGTCGACGACGCCGAGTTGGCCGACCTCTACGCCGCCGCGGGCTGCCTCTTGTTTCCGAGCCGCTACGAGGGTTTTGGACTTCCATGCCTGGAGGCCATGGCATGCGGCTGCCCGGTCGTGGCGTTTCGGAACTCGAGCGTGCCTGAGGTGGTGGGCACCGCAGGAGAGCTGGTGGCGGACGGCGACGCCGAAGCGCTGGGCCGGGCGGCCCTCGCGCTATCGCAAAACCCTGACCGGGCGCGTCGATCCGGGTTCGAACGAGCGAAAACGTTCGGCTGGCGAAAGGCCGCCCGCCAAACCATCGCCGCCTATGAGGCTGTCTTCGCCAAGCGCCGCCGGCTGAGATAATCGGCCGGCTTTGTCCAAGGTGGCGGTCATCGGCGCGGGTTATGTCGGCTTGACCACGGCTGCATGCCTCGCCGATCTCGGCAACGACGTGATCGTGGTCGACATCGACCGCGAAAAGATCAACCAGCTGCTCCACAACCACGTCCCATTCTTCGAGCCCGGTTTGATCGAGCTCGTCGAGCGCAATACCAAAGCCGGCCGGCTGAACTTCACGACGTCTTACAGCGAAGCCGTGCCGGGAGCCGAGTACGCGATCATCGCCGTCAGCACACCGGAAGGAGAGGGCGGTGAGGCCGACCTGTCGTTCGTCGAGGCGGCCGCCGGCTCGATCGCCGACGCGATGGACGGGCCGCTGGTGGTGGTGAACAAATCGACGGTCCCGCCGCTGACCGGCGACATGGTGTCGAATGTGCTGCGGAACCGCAACCAGAAGCACACCGCCGAGGTCGTGTCCAACCCCGAGTTTTTGCGCGAGGGTTCGGCGATCCAGGACTTCATGCATCCCGACCGCATCGTGATCGGGAGTCACGAGCGCGCCGCCGCCGATAAGGTGGCGAAGCTCTACGAACCGCTCGACGCGCCGATCCTCATCACTCCGAACATCTACACGGCGGAGATGGTGAAGTACGCGTCCAATGCGTTCCTCGCCGCGCGCATCTCCTTTATCAATGAGATCGCGCGGATCAGCGAACGGGTGGGAGCGGACGCGAAGCTGGTCGCGGAAGGGATGGGGATGGACAAGCGCATCGGTCCGAGCTACCTCGACGTGGGCCTGGGCTACGGGGGCAGCTGTCTGGTCGGCGAAGAGACAGTGCTTGTGCGCCGAGGCGATCGCGTAAGTCTTACCGCGCTGGCACAGGTCTTCACAGAGTTCAGCTCGACCGAAGAGACCGAGGTCCTCGCGTGGCAGCCGGAGACTGGTTCGGTTGGTTTCGCGCGAGTTTCCGCGGCGACGGTGCGCCCATTCGCAGGAGAGATATACGAGGTGCGGACCAAGATGGGGCGGCAGGTGCTATGCACGCCGGACCACCCGTTCGTGACACGCGATGGCGTCAAGTTGGCGTCGGAGCTCGGACCTGAGGACTGGCTCCCGATTGCGATTTCGAGCCACTCGGTCGCTGAGTTGGCGGGATCGCACGAATTAGTCGGGTCGAGCGCACACAGGACCGCCGGCGCGGCCACTGAGGTCGCGGTGCGCACGGAGTTGAGTTCAGGGTTATGGCGGGGAGTCGGCATGCATATCGCCGCGGAGCAGGTGCCACTGCCTGATCTGATCTGGACGCAGCCGATCGAGAACAAGCGTGCGCTGCTGGCGGGCTACTGGCTTGGCGATGGTAGCTGGAGCTACATCCGCGGCGGACCGAGCGTGATTCTCGAGTGCGGCACCACCAGCCGAGAGCTGGCGGACGGTTTGCTTCGCTTGCTCGCCGACCTGGGTGTGGTGGCCTCGATGCGCGTGAGCCGCACCACGAAATCGACCCGCGACACGTACTGGCTAAGGATCTCGGGGGCTGATCAGGTGGAGAACCTTCTCGACCTCGTTCCTGAGTCGTACCGAAAGGCAATCACCAACTCCCTCGACCGCCAGAAGAAGCGGATCGCTCCGACGGGATACCGGCGCGAAGGAGCGAGCACCGCCTGGGTTCGCGTTGTCGGGGTCGAGCGTCAGCCCTTCGCGGGCGCGGTCTACTCGCTAGAGGTTCCGGGGGTGCACACGTTCGTAGCTAGCGGCGGGCTCGTGACGCACAACTGCTTCCCCAAAGATGTGAAAGCACTGTCAGCTTTGGCCGAGCGCTTCGACTATCACCCCGAGCTCCTCCACGCAGTCATGGACATCAACCGAGACCAGCGCATGCTCGTCATCGACAAGCTCCGCGAATGCCTCGAAGGCCTGAACGACCGGATCGTCGGCCTCCTCGGCCTCGCTTTCAAACCCAACACCGACGACCTTCGCGAGGCCCCGAGCATCGATATCGCGCGCGTCCTGCTCGCGGCGGGCGCGCAGGTTCGCGCTTACGATCCCGCCGCGATGGAGGGAGCGCGAGTCAAGCTGCCGGAGGTCGAGTACACACGCGATTCGTATGACCTCGCCTCGGGCGCCGATGCACTGGTCGTGGTCACCGAATGGAACGAGTTCCGCCGACTCGACCTCGGCCGCGTCAAGGCTTCGATGCGCCGGCCCGTGATCGTCGACGGGCGCAACATCTACGACCCGCAGGTCATGCGCGACCTCGGTTTCACCTACCGGGGTATCGGCCGCGACTAAGGAGAGAGCCGTCGTCTCAGGCGGCGCAGGTTTCATCGGCTCGCATCTGTGCGAGGCCTTGCTGGACCGCGGCAGGCGTGTGCTCGCGCTCGACAACTTCATTACCGGCTCGCGCGACAACGTGAGTACGCTCATCGAGAATCCCGATTTCGAGTTTCGCCAGTCAAACGTCAACCAGCACATCGACGTCGATGGAGACGTGCGTTACGTCCTCCACTTCGCATCGCCGGCTTCGCCTCCCCAATACGACGCGAATCCCATCCACACGCTGAAGGTCGGCACGCTCGGGACGATGAACATGCTCGGCCTGGCTCATGCCAAGCGGGCTACGTTCCTACTTGCTTCAACGTCCGAGGTCTATGGAGATCCGCTCGTTCATCCGCAGCCCGAGACCTACTGGGGCAACGTCAACCCCATCGGGCCGCGCGGCTGCTACGACGAGGCGAAACGATGCGCGGAGGCCTTCGCAATGGCATACCACCGAGCGCACGGGGTCGACACGCGCATCATCCGCATCTTCAACACGCACGGTCCGCGGATGCAGGTGTCTGATGGGAGAGCGGTACCCAATTTCATGGCCCAGGCGATCCGAGGTGAGCCCCTCACCGTCTACGGCGATGGCTCCCAGACGCGCAGCCTCTGTTATGTCTCGGACCTCGTGGGTGGCGTGCTCGCGGCCCTCGAGAAGGGTGACGAGATGCCGGTCAACCTCGGCAACCCCGAGGAGGTCACCGTGCTGGAGCTCGCGCAGGTCATCGTCCGGTTGGCCGGGTCACATAGCCAGATCGAGTTTCGCTCTCTGCCGGTCGACGATCCCAAGCAGCGCCGCCCCGACATCACGCACGCGCGCGAACTTCTCGGCTGGCAGCCGGAGGTCCCGCTCGAGGACGGTCTGGCCCGAACCCTGGAATACTTCCGACGAGTCGTATGACGACCATCTCCGACGAGACCCTGCGGAAGCTGATCCGCGACGTCCCAGATTTCCCGCAGCCGGGGATCATCTTCAAGGACATCACCCCGCTGCTTGCTGACAAAGCCATCTTCAAGGGCGTGGTCGAGAAGGTCTGCAGCCACTGGTTGGAGCGCCCACCGGATGTGGTGACGGCGATCGAGGCCCGAGGGTTCATCCCAGGCGGCGCCGTCGCGCTGGGACTCAGTGCAGGCTTCGTGCCCATCCGCAAGCCGGGCAAGCTGCCGTGGAAGACGGTCAGCCAGGACTATCAGCTCGAGTACGGGACCGACCAGCTCCAGATCCACGAGGATGCGGTCCGGCCCGGTCAGACGGTGCTGATCGTCGATGATGTGCTGGCCACCGGCGGAACCGCCGCCGCGGCCACCAAGCTCATACGCAAGCTGGGCGGCGTCGTGCTCGGCGTCCATGTGCTGATCGAGCTGAGCTTCCTGGGCGGACGCAAGCAGCTTCAGGGGATCGAGGTTGTCAGTGAGCTCGTTTATTGAGGAGATGAGGCGCCTTTGAAAGCCAGCGCGAGAGGCTACGACGTCAAGGATCCAAGGCTCGCCGCCGAGGGTCAGGACTTGATCGACTGGGCGGCCCGGGAAATGCCCGTCCTCACGCTCATCCGGCTGCGTTTCTTGAAGGAGCAGCCGCTGAAGGGCCTGAAGGTTGGCGCCTGCCTACACGTGACCAGCGAGACGGCCAACCTGATGCTGACCCTGAAAGGGGGAGGCGCGGACGTCGCTCTGTGCGCGTCGAACCCCCTTTCCACCAACGACGCGGTTGCGGCGGCGCTGGCCACGCAGCATGGCATCAAGACCTACGCGATCAGGGGCGAGGACAACGACACCTATTACGAGCATATCGAGGCGGCCCTCGACCACCGGCCCGCCCTGACGATGGATGACGGCGCCGACCTGGTGTCGGTCCTGCACAAGTCCCGGCAGCAGCAGCTGTCCGAGGTCATTGGCGGCACCGAAGAAACCACCACAGGCGTGATCAGGCTCAAGGCGATGGCAGACCGTGGGGTGCTGCGCTACCCGATCATCGCGGTCAACGAGGCCGACACGAAGCACATGTTCGACAACCGCTACGGGACTGGACAGTCGACCATCGACGGCATCATCCGCGCGACCAACGTCTTGCTTGCGGGCAAGACTTTTGTCATCGCCGGTTACGGGTGGGTCGGCCGCGGTCTCGCTTCGAGAGCCAAGGGCCATGGCGCCGACGTCGTCATCACCGAGGTGGATTCGGTGAAAGCGCTCGAAGCTGCGATGGACGGCTTCCGCGTCATGAAGATGGACGACGCTGCGCACCTGGGCGATATTTTTGTGACGGTCACCGGCGACGTCAACGTCCTCGACCGCAAGCACTTCGAGGCCATGAAGGACGGCGCGATCCTGGCCAACTCAGGACATTTCAACTCGGAGATCAACCTCAAGGCGCTCGATGCGTTGGCGAGCGGCGTGCGCCAGGTCCGTCCGTCGGTCCAGGAGTACAAGCTTCGCGACGGGCGCCGGCTGCATCTTCTAGGCGAGGGTCGGCTGATCAACCTCGCCGCCGCTGAAGGTCACCCCGCCGCGGTCATGGACATGAGCTTTGCCAACCAGGCGCTTTGCGCCGAGTACGTTGCCGCCAACGCGAGCAAGCTCGAGAACCGCGTGTACGACGTGCCCGACGACATCGACAAAGAGGTGGCGCGGCTCAAGTTGAAGGCGATGGGGATCGCGATCGATACCCTGACCGAGGAGCAGAAGCACTACCTGTCGTCCTGGGAAGAAGGGACCTAACCCATCTTCGGGCCCGCTCGGCGCACGTGGGTGCTGGGCGGGGGCGGCGCTCGCGGCGCCGCCCAGGTTGGGGTGCTGCAAGCGCTGTTCGAAGCGGGTGTCGAGCCGCCGGTCGCGATCGTAGGCGTCAGCGTCGGCGCGCTCAACGGCAGCTGCATCGCCGCTTATCCGTCGCAAGCAGGCGTGATGATGCTCCGCGAGCTCTGGATGTCGCGTCAGGCCCTCGAGGTTTTCCACGCGCACCCGCTCGGCGTCATCCTCTCGGGCCTGCGCCGCGGCCAGGTCAGCGCGCTGCCACAGGACAACGTCCGCCGCCTTGTCGAGCGCGCCCAGTCCTTGACTGGCATCACGACGTTCGAGCAGATGCGGCTCCCGCTGGCGGTCGTCGCCACCGACCTGAATGCTGGCAAGCCGGCGGTGTTTCGCGCCGGCCTTCTGACTCCAGCGCTCCTCGCATCGACCGCCATCCCGGGCGTGTTTCCCTCGGTCCGTATCGACGGACGCGAACACATGGACGGCGGGATCGTAGACAACACACCGCTCGATATCGCGATCAATGACGGCGCCAAGGAGATACTGGCCATCAGCCTGATGGCGGGTGGCGAGACCGAGCAGGCTCCCGTCACGTGGCCGGAGCTGATCGCCCGCACGCTCCAGCTGTCACTGCACCACCAGATGCTCAGCGACTACGAACGCCTCCGCGAGCGAGCCCGCATCACCGTCATCTGTCCGATCACCGCTCCCACCGCGACCTGGGAGATGAAACGGGACCACATCGACTCGGTGGTGGAATCGTCGCGGGTGGCGACGGCCGCCCTTCTGGCTCAGAAGGGCTCGAGGTTCATGCGCCACTCGGGGATTCAATACCTGCAGCTTCGCGGGTAGAATTCCCGTCGTCCCAGAGGTATGAACCTGGCACTTGGGGACGGACCCACACGGCGGTCCGGCCTTGCCGGCGCGGGAGATTCAAAGGAGGACCATGGCTACTGTCTTTACGTCCGAGTCGGTCACGGAGGGCCATCCGGACAAAGTCGCCGACCAGATCTCCGACGCCATCCTCGATGCCATCCTGTCCAAAGACCCTCTCGCGCGCGTCGCCTGCGAGACCGCCATCACCACCGGCCTGGTGATCGTGCTCGGCGAGATCACGACCGATTG
>Ga0193751_1002940_pt1 | contig 10171 bp, 9 predicted proteins | sample L1c2metaG_FD_143050 | JGI IMG/M metagenome (GOLD analysis project Ga0193751, IMG submission 143050) | Soil microbial communities from a riparian zone of the East river system, Colorado, United States - L1c2 | ecosystem: Environmental > Terrestrial > Soil > Riparian zone | place: USA: East River...
AAGGGCGACGAGGAAGCCGGCAAGTGGCCGGTAGACCCGTACTTCTTCCCGCTCTACGAAGAGGCGCAGCGCCTGAGTATGCCGATCTGCTTCCATCTTGGCTCCGGTACGCCGTGGTACCCTCCCGCGCGCGAGGTTGGCTACGGCGGCTTCCTGCGCCTGACGCTTCCGGTGGTCCATGCGTGCCATGCGCTTCTCGTAAACAAGGTGCCCGATAAGTTTCCGTCGCTGCGCTGGGGCTTCATCGAGGCAGGCGCTTCCTGGCTCCCCTTCGTTGTCAATCACCTCGGCCGGTCGCTCGAGGCGCAGCGCGGAAGAGACGGCGACGGTGAATCCGGTGCTCTTCCTGCGCCGGACAGCATCCTCAAAGCCAACAGGATGTATGCGACCTGTCAGGTCGACGAGGACATACCCTACCTGCTCCAGTTCGCCGGCGCCGAAAACCTGCTCATGGGCTCGGACTACACCCACGCAGACCAGTCGCAGGAACTCGACTGGCCGCGGCTTCTCAAGGGACGCGCGGACAAAGGGGAGATTCCGCAATCGCTGATCGGCAAGATCACCTATGACAACCCCCGCGCCTTTTACGGGCTCTAGCGCGGGCACATGAATTCAGGAACAGGGGGTGCTGAAATGGATGGCGCACTCACAGGCATACGAGTCATCGATCTGGCTCAGCACCTCGCTGGGCCGGGCACCAGCATGTACCTTGCCGATCAGGGCGCCGACGTCGTCAAGATCGAACCTCGCCTCACCGGTGACGCTTCGCGCCGGAGCGGTGGTTCGGCCCTCACCGCCGGCAACGGCCCCGGCTTTCTCGTGCTGAACCGGAACAAGCGCAGCGTCACCCTCGATATCCGCGAGCCCCGGGGGAAGGCGGTCCTGTTCAGGCTGATCGAGCACTCCGATGTGCTGGTCCACAACATGCGTCCCCGTGTCACACAGAAGCTCGGCCTGACCTATGAGGAGATGCGCGCCGTTAATCCCCGGCTTGTCTACGCGCATATCTCAGCCTTCGGGAATCAGGGGCCGTATGCGGGCAAGGGCGGCTATGACCGTCTAACGCAGGGTCTCTCGGGGGCGATGTCGCGGCGAGACCACGAGGGTGCGCCGATTACGGCCGGCGTTTGGATCTCGGACTGCTCCGTTCCCATGCTCATGTCTTACGGCATTCTTCTGGCGCTGTGGGCGCGCGAGAAAACGGGACTCGGCCAGTGCGTCGAGACATCACTCCTCCAGGCGGCCGTGGCCATGCAGTCCACCTCGCTTGTGCGCGTGGATCAGGACCCGTCCAAGCCCGCCGAACCGGGCGGACCGGGCTATGGCATCTACAAATGCGGCGACGGCGTCTACATCAACGTCTGTGCGCTGCAACAGGATCAGTTCCAGCGGTTCTGCCTGGCCCTCGAGCTCAACCATCTCTCCGACGATCCCCGGTTCGATGATCCCACCGCCCAGCGGGAGCTGCGGTCCGAGGTCTATCCGGTCATCGACGCGGTGATGAAGTCCAAGACTGCCGAGCAGTGGTTGCGAATCCTGGACGAGGCGGACGTTCCGGCCGCGCCGATCCTCGATCGGGACGAGGTCTACGACGAGCCCCAGATGCTGCAGAACGACATGATCGTGACTGTCGATCACCCGAAGGTGGGGCGTACGAGCATGTTTGGCGTTCCTGTCAAGCTCTCGATGACGCCGGGCAGTATCCGGCATCCCTCGCCCCTGCTGGGCGAGCACACCGATGAGGTCTTGTACGAGCTCGGCTACAGCACAGCGGAGATCGAGGAGCTTCGGACAGCGGCCGTAATCTGACCCGGTTCACCCTTTGTGGTTCAAGGAAAGCGTCTCGTGCTGCAGGCTGAGCGGCCGGTTCCGGCCGAAGACCTCGACACCCGTCCCTACTGGGAAGCGGCCAGACGGCATCGCCTGGAGCTGCCGCGATGCGAGGACTGCGGTAGATTCTTCTTTCCTCCACGGCCCCGTTGCTCCGCCTGTCTTTCGACCAACGTCGTCTGGACCGGACTGAGCGGACGCGGCACGGTATACAGCTTCTGCATCGTCTGCGTGCCGATCGTTCGCGGGATCGAGCCGCCGTACGTCGTCGCTCAGATTGAGTTGGTCGAGCAGCAGGGGCTGCGCCTGGTCGCGAACGTCGTGGATTGCCACCCAAATGACGTCCGCGCCGGCATACCGGTGGAAGTGACCTTCGAGGATCTCGGCGATGACTGCTCCCTGCCCCAATTCCGCCCTTCTGGTGCTTCGACCGATGCGCTGTGATGAAGGAATGCCATGACGGATGCGGAGCGGCAGATCAGAAACAAGACCGCCATCGTCGGCGTTGGCTACACGCCCGTACTACGTCATGCGCAGCGCAGCCTGGGCGCGATCGCGATGGACGCGGCACTCGATGCGATCGCCGACGCAGGCCTCAAACGCGAGGACATCGACGGCTATGTTGGTACGCCCTCGGGACCGGCCGCGGCAGGCGGCAATCCAGACGGCGTCGGTCAGATTTCAGCACCGTATCTCGCGGGAGCTCTTGGAATCCAAGGTCTGCGTTTTTCCGTGGACATCGTCGGGCTGCCGAGCACGGCGCTCGAGATTGCGATTCACGCCCTCTACGGCGGTCTCTGCCGCTACGTGCTGTTGCTCCGGGCGATGTACAGTGCGCCGGACGGGCAGCGATCGACGGGTAGTGGGACGCGGGCGGCAGGACCAGCGCAGTTTACTCTCCCCTACGGCCTGTCGGGTGGGGGCCCGCAATTTGCTCTGGGCCTGCAGCGCTACATGCACGAGCACGGGGCCACGCGTGAAGAGCTGTTCGCCATCGTTGATGCCGCCAGAACGCACGCCCAGCTGAACCCGGTCGCGTACTGGCACGGCAAGACCCTCACCCTCGAGGACTATCTGAATGCGCGCTTCATCTACCAACCGTTGTGCCTCCTGGATTGCGATCTGCCGGTGACGACCGCCGGCGCGCTGATCGTCACGACTGCCGAGCGCGCGCGCGATCTCCCGCACCGCCCGGCCTACGTCTCAGGCTTCGCGGGCACGGCGCCTGGGAAGGAGACGGTTTTTGAGCTCTCGGGGGTCGAGCGCAAGGACGTCGACGCCGCGCAGATCTACGATGGCTACTCGCCGTTCGTCTGGTACTGGCTCGAGCAGCTGGGATTTTGCGCGACCGGAGAGGCGCATGCCTGGTGCCAGGACGGGCGGATCAAGTTGGGCGGCGAGCTGCCGGTCAATACCGCGGGCGGTAACCTTGGCGAGGGTCATTTTCAGGGTTTTGGCCACCTGCGCGAGGGCACCATGCAGATCATGGGCCGCTGTGGCGATCGCCAGGTTCCAGGCGCGAAGAATTGCCTCGTGGCCGCCGGACAGCCGACTAGCAGCCGCTCGCGACATGCGATTATGCTGAGCGCACTGTGACGCACCATCCGGCTCGCAAGGCAGTATGCCGCCGGCTTGCATCCATCCGCGTGGCTGCGCAGCGACATGCGCGGGGCGGTCGCGAAGAACTAGACCGGATAGAAGGCGTGCTTACTTCATGTCAGTGACAGATGCCGCCCGGACGCTGGCCGGCGCCAGACCACGATTGGCGCTGGGCCGAATCGACTTTCGCCGATGGATTCTGCCCGCGGCAGTGGCGGTTGCGCTCCTCTGGCTCATCCTGCCGCCCCTCGTCTTTATCGTCCAGACCAGTCTGGCCACAAATCAGGGTGACGCCTTCACGCTTGCCCACTATGCGGCGGTGTTCGGGTCGCTGCAGGGCACCGTCTCGCTGTTCGGCGATTCTGTGGTCTTTGCCATCGGCAGTGACATCGTGGCGATCGCACTCGGCACACTCCTCGCGTGGTTGACCGAGCGGACGGACGCGCCCTTCAAGGGCATGGCCTATATCGGCGCCTTTCTATCCTTCGCCGTCCCGCCGATCGTGAAGGTCATTGGCTGGATCCTGCTCTTCGGGCCCAAGGCCGGATTCCTCAATGTGTGGCTGTCTCAACTCGTTCACATCCCCCGCGGCACCCTGAATGTGTTTTCCATGGGCGGCATGATCGCCATCGAAGGCCTGCTGTGGACGCCCATCGTCTTTCTCCTGATGACGGTCCCCTTCCGCTCGCTCGATCCGTCGCTCGAGGAGGTGGCCGCCACCTCCGGCGCGGGAGCTCTGCAGGCCTTCCGTCGAGTGACCCTGCCTCTCGCCCTTCCGAGCGTTCTGGCGGTCCTGCTGCTCACCGCCGCTCGATCGATCAGCTCGTTCGAGGTCCCGGCGCTTATTGGCATTCCGGCAGGCGTTCACATATTCACCACCCGCATTTATCTTCTGACCACACAGGGCTTCATCCCCCACTACGGCGACTCGAGCGCCTATGGCGTGATTCTGATGATCATCGTCGGGCTGGCGCTCTATCCCTACTTCCTCGCGACGCGGCAGACGCAAAAGTTCGCGACCATCACCGGCAAAGGCTTCCGGCCGCGGCTGTTCCACCTTGGACGCTGGCGAATCCTCGGCGCATCATTGATGCTGCTGCTGCCGCTGCTGGTGATTCTGCCGACGCTGGCGCTCCTCTGGGCATCCCTCCTGCCCTACGTTCAGCAGCCAACGCTGAAAGCGCTCGGCTCCGTCAGCCTCAAGAACTACCCGCACGCCTTCGCCGACCGGCACATCGTCGACGCCGCAATGAACAGCGTTGTGGTCGGAATCGCGAGCGCGACGGGCGCGATGTTCCTGACTATGCTCACCGCCTGGCTGGTCGTCCGCGGCCGTTCGCGCGCACGCTGGCTGCTTGATCAGATCACGACGGTGCCACTGATGATCCCCGGGATCGTCCTCGGAATCGCCATCCTGCGTACCTATCTGACGCTTCCGATCCCGCTCTATGGCACGGTCTGGATTCTGGTGGTGGCCTACATCACCGCCTCGCTGCCATTCTCGATGCGCTTCTGCTACTCAGGCGTACTGACTATCGCGCGTGAGCTCGAGGAGAGCGCGCAAGTCAGCGGCGCCTCCTGGTGGACCACGATGAGGAAAATCGTCCTGCCATTGATGATGCCCGCGATGTTTGCCGGCTGGATCGCCATCTTCATGGTGACCTTCCGCGAGCTCACCGTGTCGCTCCTGCTGGTCACACCCAGCTCACAGGTGATCCCTGTGACAATCTGGGACCTGTGGGAGAATGGGTCCGTGACGGAGCTGAGCGCCTTCACGGTCGTTTTGAGCGTCGCCCTCATCGCTCTTGGGCTTCTCCTGCGGCGCCTCAGCCAGCGATACGGCTATAGAATCGCATGACCCCTCACGATGGTAACGGTGCTGAGGCACGTGCAGGGCGGGCGCCTGTCGCGACGGGGGACCAGGCGGGGGCGCTCGAGGGCGTCCGCGTTCTGGACCTCGCCGGCCCAACCGGGGTGTATTGCGGCAGGCTGCTCGCCGGTCTCGGCGCCGAGGTAATCCGGATCGAGCCGCCCGCCGGCGACGAATCGCGACGCGTGGCACCGTTCTTCTCCTTTCCCCCTCGCCCCGTGGGAGAGGGTCGGGGTGAGGTCAGCCTGTTCGATTGGCATTTCAACGCCGGCAAGCTCGGCGTCACGCTCGATCTCGAGAGGACCGGCGGTCAGTCCCTCTTTCGGCGCCTGGCCGGCGCCGCCGATGTCGTCATCGAGACGTTTCGCCCCGGCTATTTGGAGGACCGCGGGCTCGGCTACGAGCAGCTCAAGACCGCCAATGCGGCGCTGATCCTCGTGTCGATCACGCCCTTTGGACAGTCGGGCCCGTTCAGTCAATTCGAGGGCGGCGAGCTGATCGCGCAGGCCGCCGGCGGGTTGCTTTGGATGTGTGGCTGGCCCGACCGACCGCCCGTGATGATGGGCGGCTGGCCCGCCATGCATCAGGCGTCTGCCGAGGGAGCCGCCGCGGCGCTGATGGCGCTGTACGCTGCCGAGGAGTCCGGCGAGGGACAGCACATCGACGTGTCGGCGCAGGCATGCGTTCCGATGACGCTCATGACGTCCATGTTCGACTTCTATATCACCAAGGCACGCCGCCATCCACGGATCGGCAACCAACAGGCGCGGCCCCTCAACGGCATGTACAAGTGCAGGGATGGCTATGTCGACTTTCGCTTCCGCGGCCGGCCCGGCCAGTGGGAGCGGCTGGTCTCGTGGCTCGACTCGGCGGGGATGGCCGAAGACCTCGGCGAAGAGCGCTGGCGCGACCGCTCCTACCGTGACGAACCGGAGCATACTCAGCACATCAATGCTGTGGTCCAGCGCTTCCTGAACGGGCTCACCCGCGAGGAAGCGATGGACCGCGGCCAGCGGGCCGGCTATGAGGTCGGTGCGGTCTACACGGCCGAGGACCTTCTCCGCGACCCGCAGCTCGAGGCGCGCCGGTTCTGGGTCGATCTAGACAATGACGAGCTGGGCCGCAGCTTCCGCTATCCGGGCGGGCCGTATGTCTTATCCGAGACACCCTGGCGCCTCGACCGGCGGGCGCCGCTTCTGGGCGAGCACAACGCCAGCGTCTACGGCGGGTTGCTCGGCCTCTCGGCGGCCGACCTGGAGTCGCTCCGCGGCTCGGGGGTGACCTAGTGACAAGCCGAGGGGTCCCTTTTGTTCTTCCACGAGAGGCTGCCCTCGCGTCCGTAGGGCGGGGTCTTGTACCCCGCCGCCTTCCAAGCTCCAGCAGAGAGCTTCCCTCGCGCACGGCTGCGGCGCGGCGACTCTGCGGAGAGAATGTTTCGTGCACGGTTCGGGCCGGCGGGAGGGTGCAAGACCCTCCCCCACGAGGGCCGGAGACTGTACCGCACGGGAGAATCTAATGGGTGAGATTCCGTTTCAGCCGCTGCGCGGCATTCGGATCGTCGACTTCACCACGCTCGCCGCGGGTCCGGCGTGCGCCAAGATGCTTACCGATTACGGCGCCGAAACGATCCTGCTCGAATCCGAGAGCCAGATCGCCAAGAGCGCCGGCAGCCGTCAATCCGGTCCGCCGGGAATGTCGCCCGTCAATACCGCGTACTTCCACAACAAGTTCAACACTAACAAGCTCAGCCTCACGGTTGATCTGGCGCGCCCTGAGGGGAAACGGATCGCTCGTGAGCTCATCAGCATCAGCGACGTCTTCATCGCCAACCGCCTCCCGAGAGTCCTGGCGCAGTTCGAGCTCACCTACGAGCACCTGCGCGAGCTTCGTCCTGAGATCGTCTATCTGACGATGCCGACCATGGGCTCCAACGCGCCTCGAAGCTTCTACTCGGGCGTCAGTTGGGGCATTCAGGCGATGGCCGGCCTCGACGCGATCTCCGGCTACCCCGATCTCCCGCCGAGCAGCCCCTCGCCCTTTTCCCATCCCGATGTCTCTTGCAATCCTCTGCATGCGGCTGTGGCGATTTTGGCCGCACTCCGCCACCGCCGCCGCACCGGCCAGGGCCAGATGATCGAACTGGCGCAATACGAGTCGAGCATCTGCTGGACGGGCCCGGCTATTCTGCAGTACACGGCCAACGGCAGTGTCATGGAGCGCCCGGGGAACCGAGATGCCGGCGCGGCGCCGCACGACGTCTACCGCTGCCGAGGCGAGGACCAGTGGTGCGCCATAGCGGTCTCCAGCGACACGCAATGGCGTGCGCTCTGCCAGGTCATCGGCCGCGAGGATGCGGCCGTCGAGCCACAGTACGTCACGCTTGCGGCGAGGAAGCAGCACGAGCCGGAGCTGCGCGGGCTGATCGAGGCGTGGTGTACGCCGCGCGACGCTGATGAGGTTATGCTCGCGCTCCAGAGCGCAGGCGTGCCCTGCGCCGTGCTCAACAACGCCGACCGCCTGCTCAACCACGATCCGCAGCTTCGTGAGCGCCGGCTCTGGACAGAGACCGCACACCCGGAGCTGGGGACCGCTCTTGTTGAGGGATGGGGATTCAAGTTCCCTGGGGAGCCGCAGACATCGCGTCGCGCGCCATTGCTCGGCGAACACAACGACTACGTGCTGCAGGATCTTATCGGGATGTCCGAGGAAGAGGTCAATCGGCACCTGGTCGGCGACGTACTACGATAGCGATCCAGGACCTGAGGTGTGGCGATGAAACAGAGATTTACGGCGAGCGTTTGGCAAGAAGGCGACTGGTTTGTGGCCCAATGCGGGGAAGTGGACGTGGCCAGCCAGGGAGAAAGCGAAGAGGAGGCGCTGGCGAACCTGCGTGAGGCGCTGGAGCTGCACTTCGAACCGCCTAAGGCAACTGTAGCGCCGCGGCTGCACTATGTCGAAGTCGAGGTTCATGCCGCTTAGGCCGCTGTCTTGCCACGAGGTGAAACGCCGCCTGGAAGCGGCAGGTTTTGCGCAGGCGACCCAGCGGGGAAGCCACGTGAAGTTCGCCAAGCAGACAAACCAGGGTATTCGCACGACGACGATACCGCGACACCGAGAGCTGGCTACCGGCACGCTCCGAAGCATCCTGCGGCAGGAGCCGGACGAGTTCGAGCGGATGTGAGGTAGGCAAGGATGATTCGCGTCACGGCGCTGTCGAAGACGTTTGCAGATCGAGAGCGCAATATTGCGGCCGTCGACGATGTGAGCTTCGAGGTCCCGGACGGGAAGTTCTATACGCTGCTCGGACCCTCCGGCTGCGGCAAGACGACGACACTTCGCTGCCTGGCCGGTCTCGAGTATCCCGATTCGGGCGAGATCGAGATCGCGGACGAGATTGTCTACTCATCTCGTGGGAGAGTGTTCATCCGCCCTGACTCGCGGCCGATCGGCATGGTCTTCCAGAGCTACGCGATTTGGCCGCACATGAATGTTTTTGACAACGTCGCCTTCCCGCTTAACGTCGGCAAACGGCGCTTTACACGCGCCGAGGTTCGCGCCAAAGTCGAAGAAGTCCTCGCACTAGTCCAGCTCTCCGGCCTGGAGAACCGGATGGCCCCGCAGCTGTCCGGCGGCCAGCAGCAGCGTCTCGCGCTCGCGCGGGCACTCATCCGCGAGCCGCGCGTGCTCCTGCTGGATGAGCCGCTGAGCAACCTCGACGCCCAACTCCGCGAACACATGCGCGGTGAACTGCGAGACCTGCAGCAGCGGCTGCAGATCACCACTGTCTTCGTGACCCACGACCAGATCGAAGCGCTGTCCATGTCCGACCGGATGGCTGTGATGGAGCAGGGCCGCATCGTTCAGGAGGGCACACCGCGCGAGATCTACACCGCGCCCCGAACGCAGTTCGTCGCGCAGTTCATCGGCTCGACGAACGTGCTCAACGGTAGGCCCATGCCCGGGAGTGTTATTGAGGGCTGCGTCCGGGTCTCGACCCAACTCGGCGAGCTCGATTGCCCCTACGCAGCCGGCGCGAACCCGGCCAGCGCGGCGGACCCGAGCAAAGAGCTGCAGATGGCGATTCGGCCTGAGGACGTCCTCATCCACCGCCAGTCTGTCGGAGCACCGAACGTGCTCTCAGGCAGGGTAGCCAAGGTCGATTTCCTCGGCGGCTATCTGGACTGCCAGATAGCCGTCCAGGGCACCACGATCTTCACCCGCCAGCACCCCTCGCTCCTGCTGCAAGTCAACGAGGCCGTCTGGGTCCAGCTGCCTCCCGCCTCCTGCCGCCTGCTCAACTAGGGGACAGGGGACAGGGGACAGGAACCGGTGGAAGGACGAGGTCAGGCTTCGTCGAAACGAATACCGCGCCATCGCCGTGTCTCAGATAGGTGAGACCAGCAGCTCCACCTTGCGGTCGCCGAGCTCGCGGAAGCCGTTCTCGGTGACCACGAGGCTGGTACCGCCCAGCATCGTATCGTCGCCGTTGGGCGCCACCAGCGTCGGCGAGATGCTGTAAATCATGCCCGGGGCAAGCGTGAAGTCGCGCTCGCCGCCGCCACGCTCGCTCCCGCTCCCCACCTTGAAAGCGGGACCAGGAAACTCTGGGACATCGATGCCGTACTGGTGGATCTGGGAGTGGGACGAAGACTTGAACCCGGTCTCCGCGCAGGCCCTTTGATAGATCTCGACCAGACCCCGCTGCGTCATGCCCGGCTTGACCTCGCTCAGCACCGCGTCGCGAACATGCAATATCGCCTGGTACATGTCTCGGTGCAGGGGTGCGGGCTCGCCGAAGCTGATCTCGTGGTCGCTATGGCCACCGTAGCCGCCATAGTGGGCGTGGGCCGTCAAGGTGCCGATGTCACCGGG
>Ga0193751_1002941_pt1 | contig 10168 bp, 9 predicted proteins | sample L1c2metaG_FD_143050 | JGI IMG/M metagenome (GOLD analysis project Ga0193751, IMG submission 143050) | Soil microbial communities from a riparian zone of the East river system, Colorado, United States - L1c2 | ecosystem: Environmental > Terrestrial > Soil > Riparian zone | place: USA: East River...
GTCGTTACCTCCCAGACGTGGAGGTCGTGCACCTCGACGACGCCCGGGTGCGACGCCATCGCGGTGCCGATCTCCTCCACGGGCAGCCCAGCGGGCGCGATGTCGAGCAGGACGCGGCCGGAGTCGCGCAGCAGCCGCCACGAGGCGACCAGCATCAGCGCAGCGACGAGCAGCGCCGCCACCGCGTCCGCGCGCACCCAGCCGGTCGCAAGGATCACACCGCCGGCGATCGCCGTCGCCACGAAGGCGAAGAGGTCGTTCAGGAGGTGCTGGAAGCTCCCCTCGATGTTGAGCGAGTCGCGGTTGGCGCCCGCGAGCTGCCACGTCGCGAGGAGGTTGACTCCGATGCCCACGAGCGCGACGACGAGGATCGCCGTCCCGCTGGGGTTCGGCGGCGAGACGAGGCGGCGAACGGCGCCGTAGACGATCAGGCCGGCGAGCACGAGCAGCGCGGCGCCGTTCGCCTGCGCCGAGAGGATCTCGGAGCGGCGCAACCCGAACGTCCGATTCCCGCCCGCCGGCAGGGCCGCCAGGCGCAGCACGAAGAGCGAGACGATGAGCGCACCTGCGTCGGTGAGCATGTGCGCGGCGTCCGAGAGCAGCGCGAGCGAGTGCGCGAGGATTCCCGCGACCACCTCGCCGGCCATGAAGACGAGGATCAGCGCAAGGGCGACGGCCAGGCGGCGTGCGTCGTTGCTCCGACCCTGCGAATGGGAATGCGCGTGCACCCGGCAATCATGCCGCCGGACTCATCACCTCGTTCGCGCCCGCGGATCCGCTTGCTCGAAAACCGTGCCTAACCTATAATTTAGGCATGGCTCAACTTCCGGCCACTGAGGCGCACGACCTCACCGTCGCGGTGCAGGACTACGCGAAGGCGATCTACACGCTCGAGTCGCGCGACGGCGCCGCCTCGACAACCGAGCTCGCGGCGCTGCTCGAGGTGCGGCCCGCCTCCGTCTCGGGGATGCCGCGCAAGCTGTCGGCGCTCGGCCTCGTCGAGCACGAGCGCTACCACGGCGTCCGCCTCACCAACCGCGGCCGGCGCGTCGCCCTCGAGGTGATCCGCCACCACCGGCTCGTTGAGCTTTTCCTCGTCGAGAGCCTCGGGATGACCTGGGACGAGGTGCACGCGGAAGCCGAGGTGCTCGAGCACGCTCTCTCGGAGGAGCTCGAGGAGCTGATCGACGCAAAGCTCGGCAACCCGACGGTCGACCCCCACGGCGACCCGATCCCGACCCGCGAGCTGAAGCTCGCCGAGACCGACGCGCCCGCGCTGGCGGAGCTCGAGCCCGGCGAGCGGGCCACGTTCGTCCGGATCTCCGACTCCGACCCGGAGATGCTGCGTTTCCTCGGCGAGCGAGGCATCGCTCCAGGCGCGCAGCTCGAGCTCGTCGAGCGGCAGCCGTTCGACGGTCCGCTTTTCGTCCGCGTCGGCCGCAAGGTGCACGTGCTCGGCGCCACGCTCGCCCGCGCGATGCGCGTGCAGCGGGAGGGGAAGACGTGAGCGACTCCGTCGAGACCTATTCCGCCTTCCAGCGCGGCGCGGCGCCGTTCCACGCCCTCCTCGCCCGCGGACGCATGCGCGGGACGCTCGCGATGCTCGGGCCTGCGTTCGTCGCCGCGATCGCGTACGTCGACCCCGGCAACTTCGCGACCAACATCAACGGCGGCGCCCGCTTCGGCTACCTCCTGCTCTGGGTCGTGCTCGCCGCGAACCTCATGGCGATGCTCATCCAGTACCTCTCCGCGAAGCTCGGGGTGGTCACCGACCGGAACCTGCCGGAGCTCTGCCGCGAGCACTATCCGCGACCGGTCGCGTGGGGGCTCTGGCTCCAGGCCGAGGCGATGGCGATGGCGACCGACATCGCGGAGTTCCTCGGGGCCGCGCTCGGCCTCAACCTCCTCTTCCACGTGCCGCTCCTGCCGGCCGGCTTCATCACTGGCGCGATCGCCTTCGCCCTCCTCGAGCTGCAGCGGCGCGGCTTCCGGCGCTTCGAGCTCGCGATCACGGGGCTGCTCGGGCTCATCCTGCTCGGCTTCCTCTACGAGACCGTCAAGATCGAGCCGTCCGCGAGCGGCGCCGCACGCGGGCTCATCCCCCACCTCGCCGGCTCGAGCTCCGTCTACCTCGCGGTCGGGATCATCGGCGCGACCGTGATGCCGCACGTGATCTACCTCCACTCGGCGCTGACGAAGGGCCGCACGCCGGTCCGGAACGACGCCGAGCGGACGCGGGTGCTGCGGTTCCAGCGGACGGACGTCTTCGTAGCGCTCGGGCTCGCCGGGCTCGTGAACCTGGCGATGCTCGCAGTCGCCGCGAAGCTCTTCCACAACCGGCCCGGCTGGTCGCACACGGACACGATCCAGGGAGCGCACATGGGCTTCTCCCACCTCGTGGGCGGCGGGGCGGCGCTCGCGTTCGCCGTCGCGCTGCTCGCGTCAGGCGCCTCGTCCTCGAGCGTCGGCACCTACGCCGGCCAGGTCGTGATGGCCGGCTTCGTCAACCTCCGAATCTCGCTCTTCGCCCGCCGCGCCCTGACGATGGCGCCCGCCCTCGTCGTGCTCGGCGTCGGCGTCAGCACGACGAGCGCGCTCGTCCTCAGCCAGGTCGTGCTCTCGTTCGGGATCCCGTTCGCCCTGATCCCCCTGGTTCTGCTGACGAGCCGGCGGGACGTGATGGGCGCTCACGTCAACCGGCTTCCCACGACTGTCGTGGCGATCGCCATCGCCGCGCTGATCAGCGGGCTCAACGTCTTCCTGCTCGCGCAGACGTTCGGGCTCGCCTGACGCCGCGTAGAGCGTAGGCGAGCTACCGAGCGACGATCGACGTCGGGGCCGAGCGGGCGCGCCCGGAACCGGACGGGGTGTGCGCGACGACGAGCACCCGAAACCGCCTGCCGATCCGCTCGAAAGCGAGTCGTAGGGTTGCCCGCGTCGCGCCACGAATCGGGCGGCAGTCGCTGCCGTGCCGGTTGCAGCGCAGCCAGCGATAGCGGTAGCCGGTCGGCCGGTCTCCGTACCAGGTACCTGTCGTCGCCTTTAGGACGCTGCCGACGCGGGCCCTTCCTGTGATTTGTGGCAGCTTCGCCGGGCTCGGACGAATCGGGAACGAGGAGGCGCTTTCGCTCCGAGCCAGAGGTGACGTAACGACGATCGGCCCGCTACGAGCGCGACGCGGCACCTTGGCCACGAGCTCGCGGTCCGAGCTGATCGTGAAGTGCGCCTCGACGCCGCCGAAGCTGACCGCGGTTGCGGCTGCCAAGCCCCGGCCGCGGAGCGTCACCCGGGAGCCGACGGTAGCGCGCGCCGGGGTCGCACTCCGCAGCTTGAGCGGCTCGACGAAGTGGTAGACGTGCACGTCCCACTGGTCGAATCTGTCGCTGAACGACCCAGCCTTGGCGATGACTTTGCGCTGCTCGCGGTAGACGCTGCCCGCGTGCGTCCAGGCCGGCAGCCCGCTGAACTTCACCTTGCGGGCACCGGGGCCGCTGCGCGCCGCGAGTAGCCAGAGATCGTCGACCGACGTCCCTTCTCTCAGTACCGCCTCGGTGCTCCCGTCGCTCGTACGGACGGCCCGGCTGGTCGCGACGTTGACGAGCGCAGGGGCGATCGAGCTCGAGGCGGAGAGCTCCTTCACGAGCGGCTTCAGCACGCTCTGCCAGAAGGTCCAGTTCCAGCCGGATTGGGAATCGCTCGCGTTCCAGCAACCGGCGAGATGGCCGCCGTAGAAGGCGAGCGCACCGGCGCCGTTGATGACGGCGTCGTAGGCCATGTACCGCTCCTGCTGCAGGGTCGGGAGGACGAAGGGGCCGCCGGCTGTACGGCCGTAGCTGCCACCCGCGCAGATCTCGAGGGTCGTCCATACCGGTTCGGTCGGCGTGAGGGACGCGACCGTGGCCGTCCACGTGCCGACTCTGTGCAGGTTCGGGGATGGCTTGTCCAACGTGACGGGATAGATGTCAACACCGTGGACGTCCGTCACCGAGGAGTAGAGCGCGAGGTCGCCCGCGATGCCGCGCGGAGCCTCGACCGTCACCCACGCCGGTCCCGGATCGAGCGGCGTCTCGCCGTCGCACCATGCCGGGTTGCCGTGCGAGGTGACTCGGCAATACGCGAACTGGAGCGCCGAGGGCTCGATCCCGCTCCACCAGGGCTCGTCGCGTCCCTTCCACATTCCAATCGCGCTTCCGCTCGGATCGCTCGTCAGATCCCCGACGACCTGCGCCAGGCCGGCGTCGGCTGCCGAGCCGGGGAGCGCCTGCGAGTACCCGTTCAGATTCACCCAGGTCTTGACGTGGAGGGCGGCCGCCGCCCGATCGAACGCCAGCGCCGACGTTATGTCACTGCTCGTCCAGATGCCGCCCGGGCCGACCCGGAACACGTTGACACCGGCGGAGGCGGTCTCGGCCAGCGCGTCGGTTCCCCACGGCGTGCGGGTGCCGAGCGGAGGCCCGGGCGAAAGCACGATCGGGAACGCCGGCCGACCGTTGAACAGGATCGACTGCCTCGGGCCGAGGGATCTCACCGCCGCGTGTGCAGACCCGCCGAGAGTCAACGCGAGCAGGGCCGCGGCGGCTGCGACACAGAAGAACCTAACCTCGAACCGGTTGCCGATCACCAAACGTCGGACCCCCTCGTGCCGCCACAGCGTAGCCCGGATCCGCGGCGGCCGCCCAAAAAGAAAGGCCCCGCTTCCGGGGCCTTTCCAGTAGCGGGGGCAGGATTTGAACCTGCGACCTCCGGGTTATGAGCCCGGCGAGCTACCTGACTGCTCCACCCCGCGACGCGGCCCGGATTGTAGCACCCTCGATGAGAGCTCCTAACGCGATGAAACACGGGCCGCCTGGACGCGCTGAGCGGCGCGCTGCGGCGTCCTCAGTCGCGCAAATAGCCCTGCTATTCACGCTCCCTGCGTCCTTGCATCGCATCCGCCCATCACGCCCAGTCGGCGCGTGGTCATCACGTCAGAAGCTCTACCATCGATCCGATGTGGGATTGGGCGATCTGGGGCGCGCTGATCGTTGCCGCGCTGGCCGTTAGTGCGGCTCTCGCGCTGCTCGCACGGCGCGCCCTCGCGGCGTGGCACGACGTCAAGGACGCCCGCCGGGACGTCGTCCGCCGGCTCGACCAGCTCTCGGCGAAGGGCGATGCGACGGCGGAGAAGATCGCCGCGACCGGAGACACCCCCGAGCTGCATGAGAGCCTCGGGCGCCTGCGCGTCTCTCTCGCGCAGCTCAACGTCCTGCGGAACGCGATCGACGAGGCTCAGGTCACCGTCGGGCGCGTCACCGCGGTGGTCCCCCGCAAGTGATCGTCGCCGCACTGGATCTCGGGACGAACACGACCCGCCTGCTCGTCGCCGACGTCGAGAACGGCAGGGTCGAGGAGCTCCACCGCGAGACGCGCATCACGCGCCTCGGCGAGGGCGTGGACGCGCGCCACCGCCTCCTCCCCGTCCCGATCGCCCGCGTCCGCAACGCCCTCTCCGACTACCGGCGCACCGCCGAGTCGCTCGGCGCGGAACGGACGCTCCTCGTCGCCACGAGCGCCGTCCGCGACGCGGAGAACGGCGAGGCGTTCCTCGGCGAGATCGAGTGGAGCTACGGCTTCGCGACGCGGCTGCTCTCCGGCGACGAGGAGGCGGACCTCACACGCCGCGGCGTCGGCGAGCTCGGCCCGGCGACGCTGCTCGTCGACATCGGCGGCGGCTCGACCGAGCTCGTCCTCGACGACTTCCACACGAGCCTCGCGCTCGGCTCCGTTCGCTTCACCGAGCGGTACGGGGAAGACGTCTCGGCGAGCGAGGAGGCGGCGCGCGCTCTGCTGCCTGAGCTCGGGCCGGAGGACGGGGTCGGCGTGGCGGCGACGATCACCACGCTCGCCGCACTCGACCTCGGCCTCGAGGAGTACGACCGTGAACGGGTACACGGGCACGTCCTCACCCGCGAAGGAGCCCGAGCCCAGCTGGGGCGGCTCGCCGCGCTGCCGCTCGACGAGCGGCGACGGGTGCCGGCGCTTGACCCGGAGCGCGCGCCCGTCATCGTCGCCGGCACCACGATCCTCGTCGCGATCCTCGACGCGTACGGGCTCGAGAAGATCCGCGTCAGCGAGCGAGACCTGCTCGACGGAGCGGCCTGCGCCGCAGCCGAGCTTCCGGAGACGGAGGAGGGCGCCGCGCCTCCCGGCGCCTACACCTGCTGCTAGAGCACGACTGAGCCGGGCTCAGGCTCGCCCTCGCGCGGCTCGTCCTCGGCGAGGCGCCGCTGGACGACCGCTCGCGACAGGACGCCGACGAGCCGTCCGTCCTCCTCCACGACGGGCACCCGCTCGAGATCCCGCTCCTCGAGGAAATGGAAGGCGCCCTCGAGCTCGAGGCCGGCGTCGAGGGTGAAGTTCGGGGGCTCGGCGATCTCGCGCAGGGGCACCGAGCCCGGCTCGCGCCCCGCCGCGACCACCTCGCGGACGAGCGTCTTCCGCGTCACCACCCCGAGGAGCCGCCCTCCCTCCGCCGTGACGAAGATCGCGCGCACCTCGCCGTTGTCGGCGAAGCAGCGGCCGGCCTCCTGCGCGCTCGCGCCGGCGGCGAGCGTCGTCGGCTCGGGCACCATCGCGTCACGAACGACCTCGGGGGACATCGTGTGCATTCTTCCGATTTACGGGTAGATCCCGCGAGCCTCGAGCGCCGCGGCCACCTCGCGGATCGCCGCGACCATCGCCGCCTGGCGCAGCGTGATCCCCTTCTCGGCGGCGATCGAGTAGACGCGGTCGAAGGCCGCGCTCATCTTTTCGGACAGCTTGAGCCGGATCTCGTCGCGGTCCCAGAAGAGGCGGCCGAGGTCCTGCACCCATTCGAAGTACGAGACCGTCACGCCGCCGGCGTTCGTGAGGATGTCCGGGACGACGGGGATGCCCCGCTCGCCGAGGATCTCGTCCGCCTCGATCGTCGTCGGCCCGTTCGCGCCTTCGACGACGAGCGACGCGTGCACGCGGTCGGCGTTCGCACTCGTGAGCTGGTCCTCGCGGGCGGCGAGGACGAGGACGTCACAGTCGAGCTCGAGGAGCTGCTCGTTCGTGATCCGCTCGCAGCGGTCGTAGCCGGCGAGCGACTCGTTCTCCGAGACGTAGGCGTGCAGTGCCGGGACGTCGAGGCCGCGCTCATCGTGGACGCCGCCCGAGACGTCCGATACCGCGACGACTCGCGCGCCCCGCTCGTGCAGCTCCGACGCCGCCACGCCGCCGACGTTCCCGAAGCCCTGCACGACGCACGAGCGTCCCGCAAGCTCGACGCCGAGCCGCCGGCACGCCTGCTCGGCCACCATGACGACGCCGGCGCCGGTCGCCTCGCGCCGGAAGACGGAGCCGCCGATCGAGATCGGCTTGCCCGTCACGACCTCCGGTACGGCATAGCCGGTCTGCATCGAGTACGTGTCCATCATCCAGGCCATCGTCTGCTCGTTCGTCGCCATGTCCGGCGCGGGGATGTCGGTCTTGGGGCCGATCTCCCGGATCAGCTCCGAGGTGAACCGGCGCGTGAGCTTTTCGAGCTCGCGCTGCGAGAGCGCGTGGGGGTCGCAGCGGATGCCACCCTTCGCGCCGCCGTACGGAAGCCGTAGGAGCGCGCACTTCCACGTCATCCAGGTCGCGAGCGCAGCGCACTCCCCGAGCGAGACCTCCGGGTCGTAGCGCATGCCGCCCTTCGTCGGCCCGAGCACGGTCGAGTGCTGGACGCGGTAGCCCGGGAAGATCTCGATCGAGCCGTCGTCGCGGCGGAGCGGGACGCTGACGATGACGGCGCGCTCGGGAAAGCTGAGCCGCTCGGCCACCATCTCCGAGACGCCTGCGTACGGCAGCGCCTGCTCGTACTGGGCCCGCGCCATGAGGAAGAGCGGCGTGTCCCACTCGAGGACCGGCTCCGTGGGCGACGTGTCCAGCTCTGACACGGCCGGAGTGTACGGTCAGACAGCCGCTTCGCCGGAGGCATCACCAGCGGCCGCCGACACATGGGCGGCTCCGCGTTCGCGCAGCGGCACCTCGCGCAGCAGGAGCGAGACGAGGAAGGCGACGATTCCGAACGGCACCGCCCAGAGGAAGACCGTGTGGAGCGAGCTCGCGAACGCGTCGATGAGCCCGTGGTGGACGGCGGGCGGCAGCTTTTTCAGCTGCGCCGGGCTCGAGTGCAGGAGCTTCCCGGCCGCCGTGGTGCTGAGGTGGGCGCTGGCGGGGAGGTCACGCGGCAGCCAGAAGCCGAGCCGGTTGGCGAAGATCGCGCCGAAGATCGCCACCCCGAACGAGCCGCCGATCGAGCGGAAGAACGTCGAGGCGGAGGTTGCAGTGCCGAGGTCGGAGGGATGGACCGCGTTCTGGACGGCGATGACGAGCACGGGCATGACGAACCCGAGCCCGAGGCCGAGCACGGCCATGCCGGCCGAGAGGAAGAGGTACGAGGTCGACACGCCGATCCGCGACAGCAGCCAAAGCCCCACCGAGATCAGCGCGGTCCCTGCGATAGGGAAGGCGCGATAGCGGCCGAGCTTCGTGATCGCGCGACCGCCGAGGATCGACGTCACGAGCAGGCCGCCGATCAGCGGCAGCAGCTTCAGGCCGGACTGCGTCGGCGTCACCTGGTGCACGACCTGGAGGAAGAGCGGCAGATAGACGAGCGCGCCGAACATCGCCGTGCCCACGAGGAACGACATCGTCGACGCGGTGCTGAAGATCCCGTTTCGGAACAGGCGCAGGGGGATGAGTGGCTCCGCGGCGAACCGCTCGACGACGACGAACCCGGCCACCGCCGCGACGCCGACGACGAACAGGCCGATGACCTCGGCCGATCCCCATGGATATTGGGTCCCTCCCCAGGTGAGCGCGAGCGTGATCGTCCCCGCGCCGGCCGCGAGGGCAAGTTGACGTAGAAGACCCACCGCCAGGAGAGGTTGTCGACGAGGAAGCCGCCGATCAGAGGGCCGATGACCGACGCGATGCCGAAGACGCCGCCCAGGTAGCCCTGGTAGCGGCCGCGCTCGCGCGGCGGGACGATGTCCCCGATGATCGAGAGCGCGCCGACGATCAACCCGCCGGCGCCGAGCCCCTGCAGCGCGCGGAAGCCGATCAGCTCGTCGATGTTCTGGGAGAGCCCGCACAGGGCCGAGCCGATCAGGAAGATCACGATCGCGAGCTGGAAGAGGCGCTTGCGCCCGTAGAGGTCGCCGAGCTTGCCGTAGATGGGCTGCGTGATCGTCGAGGCGAGCAGATACGAGGTGACGACCCAGGAGAGGCGGTTGAGGCCGCCGAGGTCGCCGACAATCGTGGGCAGCGCGGTCGAGACGATCGTCTGGTCGAGGGCCGCGAGCAGGATCCCGAGCAGCAGCCCGCTGTAGATGACCTGGATCTGGCGGTGGCTCAGCGGATCACGATCGACCACGTCCTCAGTGTGCCAGCGCACCCGAAGCCGGCGACTACCCCTGGGGCAACCCGAGCCGGTCGGCGGCGAGGCCGGCGAGCTCGCCGGCCGACATGCATACGCCGCCGCGCTCCCGAACCGCGTCGATCACCTCGAAGTACAGCCGGTCCCAGCCACGCGCGCTCGGCGGGTCGAACCGCTCGGGATGCCAAAGGATCGAGAAGCCGCCGCCGTGCTCCGCCGCCCAGTCGAGCAGCGCGAGGATGCGGGGCTTCGCCGCCGCGGCCGAGAGCCCCTCGTAGCGCTCCTCGGCGAGCGTCACGTCCATCACCGCGAGCGGCACTTCGACGAGGTCCGCGGGCCTGTTCCGCTTGACGTCCCAAGGACGAAATGGGTGCGCGATCCCCGCGCGGAAGCCGAGGGCGTCGGGAAAGCCGAGCGAGGTGTCGTAGCGGAAGCCGATGTCCGCGAGCGGCACGAGGTTCCGGTGCGGGTCGACGCGGAGGTAGTGGTAGCGGTGCCCGACGAGCGGCCCGTCGAGCTGCGCGAGCAGCGCGCGCTCGTGCGCGAGGCGGTCGAGGTCCTCGGCGGCGAGGTAGCTGCCGTGGAGCCCCACCTCGGCGCCGGCGTCGACGAGCGTCTCGACGAGCCGGGGACGGAGCCGGTCGTACGCCTCTGGAGCGGCGCCGTCGGCGCGGTGGCCGTGGCCCGCCATGACGAAGAACGTCGAGCGCGTGCCGTGCCCGCGCTCCTCCGCCACGATCT
>Ga0193751_1002942_pt1 | contig 10166 bp, 6 predicted proteins | sample L1c2metaG_FD_143050 | JGI IMG/M metagenome (GOLD analysis project Ga0193751, IMG submission 143050) | Soil microbial communities from a riparian zone of the East river system, Colorado, United States - L1c2 | ecosystem: Environmental > Terrestrial > Soil > Riparian zone | place: USA: East River...
AGTTCTGATCTTCCCCGAGAGATGGGCGACGCTCAACGATCAGATCCGCTCCGACATCCCAATGCTGCTGAAGGGCGCCTACTCGCGCCGCGATGAGGGCGGAGACAACCCGGCGTTCATCGTCGAATCGGCAACGAAGCTGGCGGAGATGCGTACTAATGGACAGGTGACGGTTGCGATTGACCTGGCGAAAGGCGCATACTCGGGTGATGTGATGTCGGACGTGAGAGCCATAGCGGAGACCTATCCCGGGTCAGCACCGCTCGAGTTTCGCTGGAGCGACGACACGGGCATCAAGGCGCGGCTTCGCTCCCGATCGCTGACGTTGGCCGCGGATGGCGCCGCGTTGAGCGCGCTTCGCGGTATTCTGGGTGAGTCTTCCGTCAAGCTTCAACGCGGGGGCTGAGAAGTGGCATCAGCAACACAACTCGAATTCGAGAAGCCGATCGCCGAGCTGGAACGGCAGATCGACGAGATCAAGAAGACCGCGGGCGACAGCCAGCTCAGCGTCGCCGAGGCTATCGAGCCCCTCGAGCGGAAGCTCTCCGATCTGCGTGAAGAGGTCTACAGAAATCTCACGCCCTTTCAGAGAGTCCAGGTCGCGCGTAACCCGAAGCGTCCCTTCACCGCTGATTACATCCGCCTCGCGTTCAGCGACTTCATCGAGCTTCACGGGGATCGCGCGTACCGCGACGACGCCGCGATAATCGGCGGCTGGGCGCGCCTCGACGACGATACGGTAATGGTGATCGGGCACCAGCGTGGCCGCGACACCAAGGAGCAGCTGCGCCGCAATTTCGGCATGCCCCACCCGGAGGGATACAGAAAGGCGCTTCGGCTGATGAAGCTCGCCGAGAAATTCCACGTTCCTGTTCTCACCTTCATCGACACCCAGGGAGCCTGGGCGGGGCTCGGCGCCGAGGAGCGGGGGCAATCCGAGGCGATCGCGCGTAACCTTTACGAGATGAGTCAGCTGACGGTTCCCATCATCGCGACCGTCATCGGCGAAGGCGGATCGGGCGGCGCACTGGCGCTGGGTGTCGCCGACAGGGTTCTCATGATGGAGAATGCGGTCTATTCCGTGATTTCCGTCGAGGGCTGCGCGGCCATTCTCTGGAAGGATGCGAAGAGTCCCGAAATGCGCGAAAAAGCCGCGACGGCGCTCAAGATCACCGCACCCGAGCTGCTCGAGCTCAAGGTGATCGACGAGGTCGTTCCCGAGCCAAGGGGTGGCGCACACGCCGATCACGAGGTCGCCGCCAAATCTCTGCGGGAAGTGATCGACAAGCATCTCGAGGAGCTGCGCAAGATGCGGCCGGAGAAACTGGTGCGGCGTCGCCGGCAGAAATTTCTCCGCCTTGGCGCGTGGACCGAATAAGTCGTGGCGCATCTCATCGAAGTCGCCTTCAAGGGCAACCGTAAGGAGTTTTTTCTCTGGGACTACCCCGATCCGCCGCCGCTCAACTCGGCCCTGATCGTGGACGTCGATCGCGGAGAGGATCTTGGCTACGTGCACGCGCTGGGAGAGCTCGCGGCGAAGCGGAATAGCGGCTGCTCGCACGGCTGCGGCGCCTCTCTTCCCGAGCGCAAAGCACTCCGTCTCGCCTCCGAGAAGGATCGCGGGTTGTCGAAGGACCTCGACCGGCTCAACGAAGATGCGCGCCGCAAGGCGATGGAACGTGTTCGCGCCAACGGACTGGGCATGAAGCTGTCCGACGCGGAATGGCAGTGGGACAGGAAGAAACTCACGCTCTACTTCACGGCCGACAAGCGCGTCGATTTCCGCAACCTGGTGCGCGATCTCGCATCTCTCTTCCGCACGCGGATCGAGCTCAAACAGATCGGGGTGCGCGATGAGGCTAAGAGATTAGATGGCGTAGGCCGCTGCGGACGGCAGTATTGCTCCGCGTCGTGGCTCCCCGAGCTCCGGCCCGTCAATCTCGGCGTTGCCAAGGATCAGCGGTTGTCGCTCAATCCCTCGCAGATCTCTGGCGCGTGCGGGCGTCTCATGTGCTGCCTCCGTTACGAGCACGAGTTCTACGTCCAGAGTCGCAAGCGCTTCCCCAAGGAGGGTAAAGTCGTCGCGACTACGCTCGGCGAGGAAAAGGTCATGAGCATCGACATCTTCCACGAGCGGATAATGCTCCGCGGCGTTGATGGGGATACGCGCTCGCTCACACTGGCAGAGTTCAAGCAGGAGACCGAGCAGTTGGCTGGAGTGGGAGCGTCCGTGGGCCCGGAGCCAGACGAGGAAGAGAGTGTCGGCGAAGCCATCCGCCCGGAAGAGATCTCACCGGAGTTGATGTACACGGCGGAGCACCAGATTCTCACGCCGCGCACGAACATCGTTTCCGAGCCGGCGAAAACCAACGGCCGTGACAGCGACGGTGGCAGCAAACGGCGCCGGGGAAGACGAGGCGGGCGTCGCGGCCGTGGCGGGGACGAGCCTGCGTCGGGTGGCTCATAGTTGGCCAAGTACTACCTCACCTGCGCAATCGATTACGCAACCGCTGACCCGCACCAGGGTCACGCATTCGAGAAGATTGGCGCCGACGTCATAGCGCGATACCACCGCCTCCTCGGCGATGACGTCCATTTCCTGGTGGGGATGGACGAACACGGCCAGAAAGTCGCTCAGACAGCCGCGGAGCGAAAAGTCTCCCCGCAGGAGCTGGTGGATGCGGTAGCGGAGAGCACGGAGGAGATCTGGGGCCTCCTCGGCATCTCTTACGACCAGTTCATTCGGACTACGGATCCCGCGCACAAGGCCGGCGTGAAGAGGCTGATCGAGCAGATCTTCGAGAATTCGCCCGACGATTTTTACGAGAAGTCGTACGCGGGCTGGTATTGCGTCGGCTGCGAGGCGTTCAAGCAGGACAACGAGATCGTCGACGGTAAGTGCATTCTTCACCCGACGCGGACGCTGGAGTGGGTCGAAGAGAAAAACTGGTTCTTCCGACTCAGTGCGTACGCTGACCGCCTCAGGAAGCTCGTCTCCAGCGAGGAGTTTCTCCAGCCGAAGTCGCGTCGCAACGAAATCCTCTCGCTCCTCGATTCGGGGCTCGATGATATATCCGCCAGCCGCAGCCGTTTCTCATGGGGCGTTCCGTTCCCCCGCAAAGGAAGTGGCGGCGAGGACCAGACGACTTATGTCTGGTTCGATGCTCTACCGAATTATCTCACGGCGACGGGGTTTCCGAACCCGGATTTCGAGCAGCTATGGCCCGCCGACCTGCATGTGATCGGCAAGGACATCACGCGCTTTCACGCCGTGATCTGGCCGGCGATGCTGATGGCGGCGGGTATCGCAGTTCCGAAGCGCATCTGGGTGCACGGATTTGTGCTCGTGGGCGGCACCCGCGTGAGCAAATCAACGGGCGGGAATCTCGATCTCCGCGATGCGATTGGGCGCTATGGAGCGGATGCGTTCCGGTACTTTCTGCTTCGCGAAGTCCCGTTCGATGGAGACGGGAATTTCTCCTGGGAGAGGTTCGAGGAGCGGTATAATGCCGATCTCGCAAACGCGTTCGGAAATCTCGCTAGTCGTGTGATCTCGATGGTCGAGCGGTATTGCGGGGGAGTTGTTCCGAAGGCAGATCGCAGCGAGATCGATAAGGCGGACGAAGCGGATCTCGAGGCCTATCACGCGTCGATCGGGCCGAATGGATTCCTTCTGCACGAAGCACTGAGGGCGGTCTGGCTCACGGTGGCGAGAGGGAACGAGTACGTCGATCGTCAGGCGCCCTGGAAACTCGCAAAGGATCCGGCCAGCCGCGCCGAGCTGGAGAGCACGCTCGCGACTTTGATGAGGCAGCTGACCCGACAGGCGGTTTATCTCTGGCCGTTCATGCCTGCAAAATCGGAGGAGCTTTGGAAGTCACTCGGCGCGCCGGAGTCCCCGAGCGTTGTCCGCTTCTCCGGACTGAAGGAGTTGGATCCTACCGGCTGGAAGGTCCTGAAGAGTGCGCCTCTATTCCCGAAAAAAGAGGTCCAGGAGAGAGTGACTGCTACAAAAAACCCCGGCTGATCCCGGGGGTTTTTTCCTTACTTGTTGGAGGTTTTTTTACCTGTTAGCAGTAACATCCAGAAAAGGACGGTTCGTAGCTGTAGTAGACGTGACCGTTATGTCACCTCGGGCGGTAACGGTATACACCCTTCCGCCAATGAATGATACGTCCGCTTTGACAATGACCTTCGTCGCCGATCCGGTGTACCGCGTACTCAATTGATAGATTCCGGCAGGCACATCCGTGAACGCGCCTGCCGCCTTGTACGCTATTTCACCGCCAACGGCAACTTCCGTTTTGGCCACAGTATCCGCCGCATACAACGTCATTGGATTCGCATTGGACATCGCGTGGACGAATCTGATGGTCGCGACCGTAAAATCCGTTGGTGCGGCAACGGGATCTTCGACCACGAAACCGTCTACGGTTTTCGCCGTGGTGTTGTAAAAACCACTCATGTAGAACGAGTAGTATTTCCCGTCGGCGATTGTCGTGGTAACCGTCGAGATTGGCAGGTCCTTGTTTGTTGCGGCCGCAATCCTTCCTGTTAACGTGTACTGGCCGGGATCTATCGCTTCGTAAGCTCCGCCAGCTCCAACTCCGCCATAATTGATTCCAGTTGTGGCTTCAGTCCCAGTGCCCGAGGTGATGGCGGTCATCTTCGTCTCATTGGCGTAAAAATTCACACCTGGTGCATTTACGCCAAAGTGGAAGAACCTGATGCGGGACGCGGCAAGAGGTGCGTTCTCCAGCGTCTGGATGGCATCCTTTCCACACGATGATAGCAGGCCGGCACAAAGCAGGGCCGCTATAGATCCATATCTCTTCATGGTCCGGTTACGGTTGAGTGATCCAGAGTGGCACGGTGTGATAATCGAGAGCAAGTCCGCCGATGGCATCGAGCCCCGCCCTATTCCAGACGTATTCCGAGTTGAAGCGAGGTCTGATGCGCTGTACGATTTTTCCGCCGTTGTCAGGATAAAGATTCGATGGAGGCGTAAAACCGCGGAAGACTTCTACTCCGCTTGCCGGATCGACATCCGTGTAGTGGTAGCGACGCATATCCATCCACACCTCATTGTGGCCCCACGCCCACTGGGCGATGTACTTCTGGGACATGATGTGCGACAACGTCAGCACAGCAGGAACAATCCCGGGTGACGCAAGGAAGGCCGTCTTCTCGGCGTCAGTGATCTGGCTCGCGGCCTGGTTATCATCGCGGTTCCTGGCATTCACGAAATCGATGTGCGATGAGATGCCAGTCGTATAAGCGCTCAGCGCTGTCCCCTGATCCCCCATTCTCAGCGCGGCTTCCGCCTTGATGAACTGCAGCTGCGAATAGGTCATTACCGGAATCTTCGATTTATCGGAGAACAGATAGCGACTGGGGAGCCCTACTCCCTGCCTGACTGGGTAGCCGAAGAAATTGTTGGGTCGGCGTAACGAGTCGAGCGCGCCGAAGCCCACAACATTCGGATCGAGCCCACGGTAGAGGCCATCCGGCGAGGGAGCCAACATGCGCGACATCCGCGGATCAACGACACCAAACTGAGTCGAATCCATCAGGTGCAGCACGAACAGAGTCTGTCTGTAGTTCGTGATGTTGTCCCTGGTCGCGCCCCAGAAATTGCGGTCGGCGTTATCTGGACTCGTTCCGGGATAAGGCAGTAGTGCGTCGTCGGCATTGCTCGCAAACGACTTGTCGACCTCGGCGATAACCCGGGCGGGTGCGTATGAAGTTTTGTTTGAGTAGTGATTCAGGTTGAGGGCAAGCATCCCATGCGCCAGCTTCAACCACTTCGTGCGATCCCCGTTGTAGATCTTGTCTCCCCTCGCAAGATACGTTGGGTCGACAGCTCCATCAGTTTTCTGCAGAAGCACGATCGCGCTATCCAGAAGTCGCTGAATCTCCTGGTAAGCAAAGTCCTGGCTGTCGTAGTCGAACGTGGTTCTCGATGGGTCGAAGGCTTCCTTGATGATGATCTCGCCATGAAGATCTGTCACGGCCTGCCATCCCCACGCCTTCAGGATCTGACCGACGCCCAGCAGATCCCAGCGCTGCTCAGCCTCGGCTTTCGTATTCATGTCCACCAGGTTCGGACCGAGCGACCAGTACACATCTCGCCACTGTTCTCCGCCGTTATCGCTCGACGGATCGTAACCCATTCTGTCCCAGGTACTCAGGCTGGTGCCTGGTAATGTCCACTCCTGCGTGTAACGGCCGACAAACCGTCCATCGAACTGCGGTGCCGTCACCATCCAATGCAGCATCGCTGGCAAGTAGAGATTAGCCGTAACCGTCTGAGGTGCGTTCGGATTGGTATTTACATCAAGGAAGTTCTGGCAACCGCTAGTCAGGCTCAGAAAACCCGCGAGTAGGGCATATTGTTTTTTCATTGTTAGAATCCCAACCTGAATCCGAAATTGACACCGCGAGGCATGGGGAAGTTGCCGAAATCGATACCCGCGGCGCTCGACCCGCCCACCGCCGCGCTGTTTCCGTTCACGATCGGATCAAGTCCTTTATAGTTCGTGATGAGAAAGAGATCTGTGCCCTTCACAAACACGCTCGCGTTTCGAGTGCCCATGAATCCGTCACGAAGCGCGTAGCTCAATTGGATGTCCCTGAGCCTCACCCAGTTGATGTTCTTCTCGATGAAAAGTTCTTCGCTCATATTGGTGTAGTATGCAGTCTGAGCGGCCGGAACGATGACGATATTGTTTACAGTCGGGTTCGGAGAATCCTCTTTCCCGTCTCTCAGGACGCCTTTGATCACCAGGGGATCGTTTCTGTTGAGCGTCGCCGTGGTCAGACCTCTCGTCGTGAGGTAGTGCTCGGTCGCATTGAACACATCGCCCCCTCTCCGGAAATCGAGCAGAAAATCAAGGGAGAGCCGGTTGAGCTTGAAGGTGTTGGTAAGACCAACCGTGTACTTCGGCTGGCGATCATAACCCCCGTCGACGAAGGACGTCGATCGGATCGGAAGGCCTGACGTCGGATCGATCAACAGATCGCCGGCCTTGTTCCTGAGGTAGAACAAACCCGTCAGCGACATCGTTGACAGGCCCGGTTCGGTACCGTTGCGAACGTTCCCGTACAGCCAGGTGTCGGAGACGTAAGATTCAGGCAACCCGCGTGGCAGGGCCAACACTACTCCCCTTGCCTTGGTCAGATTTGCCTGAAAATCCCACGAGAAGCCGTTCCGCAGTATCGGAGTTCCACGGAGCGTGAGCTCCAGGCCAGTGTTTCTCGTGTCGGCTCCGTTCAGATTCAACAGAATGAAGCCCGTCGCGTAGCTACCCCTGATGTCGTTGACGATCTGGTCCTTGGTCTGCTTGCGGTATGCGGTTACGTCGAGGCCGAGCCGGTCATCCAGAAACCCCAGTTCAGTTCCCACCTCGTACGACCTGGCGAACTCCGGCTTCAGGTCCAAGTTCGGCCCCGTGAAGCCATAACCATATCCACCATACGAAGTGGTCTTGTACTCGAGAGAAGGCCGGTAGGCATATGGCTTCGCGTCCTTGCCGACGGCGGCATAGGCAGCTCTCAGTTTTCCCGTCATGTGGCGACCGATCGCCGGAAATGCGTCCGAGAAGATGAAGCTCGATGAAACGCCGGGGTAAAAGAACGAGTTCCGCCCTTTCGGGATCGTTGACGTCCAGTCGTTCCTGCCTGTCACTGTGAGGTACAGATATCTGTTGTAATCGAACACCGCTTGCCCGAACGCGCCCACGAGACGACGCTGCTCGAGCGTGGTCCGGCCCGACCGGAGGTTGGTGTTGTTGATCGAAACAAAGTTGGGATCCAGGAAGTCCCTGCCGACCGCTGCATCCGTCGTCGCCCTGGAGTCGGATATCGCGTTCCCCAGCAGTCCGCTGACGGAGAGGCGGCTGGTGAGCGCATGGCTGTTGAGATTCAGCAGCGTCTGCACATTGATGTTTCGCTGAATCAGGTCCGCCAGGTCGAGGACGCCGTTAAGCGAAGCGCCGGCAGCGCTCTCCGGATTCCGCACGATGAGATTCTGGTTCGTGTAGGAGTCCGTACCGATGTTGGTCTTGAGATTGCCCCATGAAAACGGCGTAAGCGTGAGGCCGACGTTTGCCAGAATGCGGTTGTTCTTCGAATTGATCCTGTTCTTCTCGATGTTGAAGTAAGGGTTGTCGACTTCGGCCGACCCAGCAAGAATTGTCAGCCTGCGCCTGACGCCAGATGGAGTGAGGTAGTCCTTAGCGTTGTCGGTTTGCGGCCAGAGAAGCAATCCGATAAGCGGACCAATGTCGCCTTTGTACACCTGATCATTGTCAGCATAGGTATAGGCCATCGACAGATCCGTGTTCAGCCAGGAGGTAATCTGTGCCTGGGAAGCTCCCGTCAAGTTGACGCGACCATAGTCCGAATTCCGGACGACACCCGACTGCTGATCCGTCGAGCTGGCGAGCCGATAGTTGATTCTGCCGTCGGGCGTCGCCCCGCTGAAAGAGAGGTTGTGCGTCTGCGCACTCCCCCTTCTGAAGAAGCCGCCGATGTTGTCGTAGAAAACCGTTCCCGCTGGATACGGGCTGCCGAAATACTGGAACGAGCCGAGGGCGCCTCCGGCAAAGCTCGTGGGACCATAGACCTGCTGCAGCACAGGCTTGGCTCTGGTGCTCTCGATTCTGAAGCTATTGCTGTATTGCAGGCCTCCGCCAACTTTCCCACGCTTGGTCGCGATGACGATCGCGCCGTTCGCCGCGTCGATTCCGTATAAAGCCGCGGCTTCCGGCCCCTTCAAAACGGTAAGACTCTCGATGTCGTCCGGATTGAGGTCGGCAGCCCGATTCGTGAAATCGATGCCTCGATTGCTGAAGGCACTCGCCGAGCCGGGAGCATCAGAAGCCAGGACCCCCGTATTGAGCGTGCGGTTGTCCATCGGAAGACCATCGATAATCATCAGCGGCTGGTTGCTGCTACTGATGGAGCTGATCCCTCTGATTGTGATCGAGGAGGAAGCGCCTGGAACGCCCGAGGTGCTCGTGACGTCGACGCCGGCGATACGCCCTTGCAGCGCGTTGACGAAATTCTCCCGTTGCGCTGCAGCGATGTCGGCGCCCTGAATGCTCTGCTGCGCGGTCCCTAAAGACCTTTGCTGCGCGGTTTGTCCTAGAGCCGTAACGACCACTTCATTCAGAGTAGTAGCCACCTTACCAAGCGCAAAATCCTGGGCGGCGGCTCCTCCTTCCGATACGGTCACCGTCAGGCGCTGGGGTCCGTAGCCGACTCTTCGCGCGTTCACGACTCGTGCTCCGGCTGGAACCCCGACAATCGTGTAAGTGCCATCCGGGCCCGTCTGCGTCCCAAGCCTGGTGCCATCGACGCTTACCTGCACTCCTTCGAGCGCCGTACCTGTTGCCGCATCGCTGATGCGTCCGCGAATGGTCCCGCTGCCCTGCGCGTCGGCGACTACGGGGGACGCAAGCAAGGCGAGCGCGAGAAAGCTCAGAACCCGACGCAACGACATGGTGCCTCCAAAAATCGATTGAAATAATCCGCCCCTGCGGGTTAGGCGGGAGGACAAACTATGACCGTATGGTTGCAATGGCAAGAGATAAGAACTTTGAAGGATTTTTTCCGAAGATCCGTCGGTGCCGACGTATTTCTCGAGCGGCGCCCGAATAAAAAAGGCCGCCCTCGCGGACGACCTTTTTCATGGACAGTTCCGCATTAGAAGTTCGGATTGTTCAAGCGTTCGACATCAGGCACCGGGAAGCAACGCTCCGTCCCGTAGTTTCCGCCCTTCAGATAGACGGTCGAGTACGGTATCCCAGCCGCCGGGTCGAGCGCGAGGTTCAGTCGCCGCACGTCGAAGAGGTGCTGTCCTTCGAGAAAGAGCTCGCGGCGGCGCGATTCCGTAACTTCCGCGGCGATCACGACCGGATCCGTACTGGAGAAGGTCGGTAGACCGGCGGCCGTACGAAGTGCATTGATGATGTTCACCGCCGTCTGCCCCTGCGCAACCTCGGCGACGATCAGTTGTGCCTCCTTGTAGCTCGCAACCGGAATTGGACTCGCGCTGTTGGCGTACTTGGTCTGGATGTAAAGCGGGGTTCTGTTGTCGGTTCCATTTTTCCCCGCGTTCGTTACGGTGACACGGGTATCGGGAACCGTCCCGCTGCCAGACG
>Ga0193751_1002944_pt1 | contig 10163 bp, 8 predicted proteins | sample L1c2metaG_FD_143050 | JGI IMG/M metagenome (GOLD analysis project Ga0193751, IMG submission 143050) | Soil microbial communities from a riparian zone of the East river system, Colorado, United States - L1c2 | ecosystem: Environmental > Terrestrial > Soil > Riparian zone | place: USA: East River...
CTGGCGCCCCATCATATCGTCGGCGCCGGGCTCGGCCTCGCCGGCACGGTGCTGTTGTTTGCGGGCAATAGCGGCAGTGGGTTCGCGCCTGGCCAGGTGCCCGGATTGATCGCAGCCTTCGTAGCGGCGTTCGTGTGGGCGGCCTATTCGGTGATGTCGCGCAAGCTCAGATCGGTGCCGACGGATGCGGTGGCAGGCTTCTGTCTTGCCACCGCGCTGCTGGCGGTGATCGTGCACGGGATCGTCGAGGTTACGGTGTGGCCCGATACGCTAGCACAATGGCTGGCGATCATGGCGCTCGGCGTCGGTCCGGTCGGCGCCGCATTTTATGCCTGGGATATCGGAATGAAGCGCGGCGATATCCGCGTGCTCGGTGCCGCGTCCTACGCGACGCCGCTGCTCTCGACCGCGTTTTTGATGTTGACGGGCTTTGCCAAGCCGAGCGCGAGCATCGCGATCGCCGCAGTGCTGATTGCCGGCGGCGGCTTGATCGCGGCGAAGGATATGCTTGGGAAGAAGAGTACGTAGCAACCATTAAAGCGGATCGGAATTGGGCAGAGTCCCGGCGATTGGCCAGGATGACGTCGTGCTCGCCGGCGTCAAGGCGTGGTCTGGTGAAAGCGGGATGCGAGGCGGCGGCGAAGCGACGACCATCCTTGACGGCGTCTGCGCGCGACGTCGTTGTGGCGGGAGGTCGGGACGAAGAAACGGTGCTTCGGTCGAACAAAGAAACTTTAGGGGTCAGCCCGCCTGCGGGACCGCGGTGATTGAGGCGATCGGAGGCCGCTCGCGGCCCCACGGGGTCCTACGGGCCACGACCGTGTTGGCGAAAATGAGCAGCTTTCTGGCACAGGCGATGAGCGCGCGCTTGTGTTCCTTTCCGGCCGCGATCAGCCGGCCGTAAAGAGCCATAAGCTGTGGATTCCAGCGAAAGGACGCCGGCAGGGCGGCGGTATAAAGCGCGCGGCGCAGCCGTTTGCGCCCGCCAGCGATGTGACGGATACCAACCTGGTCGCCGCTGTCGTCGTCATAGGGAGCAACCCCGGCGAGCGCAGCGGCTTGCTCACGGGTGATCCGGCCGATCTCGGGCAAGCGCACCAGGATGGCGACTGCGGTCGGCAGCCCGATGCCATCGACACTCTCGATCAGATCGAGCCGCTCGGCGAGATCGCGATGCTGGCGGATAGTCGCCACCAGAGCTTTGAGCTCGATCTTCTCGCGCTTTGCGAGCCGAGCGATATCCTCCTTCCAGGTTTGCCGGAAACGCGGATTGCGGCAGGTCTCGAGGCGATTCTTGAGACGCGCGATATCCTCTCTGATCTGATCGATCATTGTCAGATGCTCGGCGAACGGCAGCAGTCGAGCATCCGGTGGGGCGTGGATCTTCTTGACCGCGGCGGTGCAGGCCGCGATCAGAGCGGCATCGATCTTGTCATTCTTGGCCCGTAACAGGTGGAACTTGGCATAAGCGCGCACTTGCGCCGGCTGAAACACGACCACGACAAATCGCTGGCGCCGCAGCTCGGCGACAACGGCCTGCTCGTAGCCGCCACTCGCCTCGATGCCGATGCGTTTGACGCGATGCCGCCGAAGCCAATCCAACAACGCCTTGTAACCCTCAGGGGTGTTGTCGACCTGCAGCTGCTCCGAGCTGCCATCGAGCGCGATGTCGAGCTTCCGTTTGCCGGTATCGATCCCGGCGCAGATTGTGGTAGGCTTAGCCATCTTCGTCGACCCTCCCTTGTGATGTGAACCCTCAGTTCCTTCAACCATGCGGGTCCTGATGAAGCGCCGATCGCGATCTTGCTACGGAAGACAGCCCTTGCGGGCTTCGGTGGGCATCGATCCGATCGATCGGCGGCCCAGCCTGGGTGGCCACCCGGGCTGGGCCATTCCTCACGGAACGATGCCAATGTAATGCTTCGCGCTAATACAAGGGTGGGCAAAGGCGCTCCTCGCGCCGTGCCCACCACCTTTCGCGCACACAAGTAGGATGCATCGCTGCGCGTGGTCAATGGTGGGCACGCTTCGCTTTGCCCGCCCTACGGTCCAGGGTCTAATATCCCCCCATGACATCGTCGGATAAAATCGGGCGAGCCCCGATCGCAGCGTCTGGCGCGGCGGCAATTTCGGGCCATCACCTCGCCATCGAGTTGACGGAGACGCTCAGGCTGGCGGTGCCGATTGCCCTGACGCAGCTCGGGCAGATCGCGATGATGACGACCGATCTTGCGCTAATCGGACGCCTCGGGGACCAGGCCGTCGCCGCGGCGGCGCTGGCGCATACCGTTTTCTTCATCACTTTCACCTTCGGAATGGGGCTGGTGTCGGCGGTGGCGCCGCTTGCCGCGCAGGCGTTCGGCGCCCGCAACCCGCGCCTGGTGCGGCGCGCGCTTCGCGTCGGGCTGTGGGCCGGGCTGGTGATTTCGCTGCCGATGCTGACGCTTCGGCTCTACGGCGAACCGGTCCTGCTGATGCTCGGTCAGGCGCCTGCGACCGCGCACCTGGCGCAACAATACATAGAGGGGCTGGCGTGGGGAATAACGCCTGCGCTGTGGTTTTTGGCGATCCGCGGCTTCATGGGCGCGGTCAACCGGCCGGAGCCGGGACTGTGGATCACGCTGGCCGCCATCCCGGCCAATGCCGTGTTGGTCTATCTCTTGATCCATGGCGCATTTGGATTGCCGCGGCTGGAGCTGTTCGGCGCCGGCCTCGCCACCACCATCATCAATTTCGGCATGTTCCTGGCGGGCCTCTGGTTTGCCCATCGCCGCCGGCCGTTCAGGAAATATCAGGTCCTCGGAAACATCTGGCGTATCGACTGGCAGCTGATGCGCCAACTCATCGTTATCGGCGCTCCGATCTCGGTCGCCTTCCTGCTGGAGTATGGTCTGTTCGCCGCGGCGGCGCTTCTGATGGGCTTGATCAGCACGACGGCGCTGGCGGCCCACCAGATCGCTTTGCAGGTCACCGCCATCCTGTTCATGGTGCCGTTCGGCATCGGGATGGCCGCCACGGTGCGGGTCGGACACGCCGTCGGCCGCAACGACGCTGCCGCGGTCAAGCGTGCGGGCTTGGTCGCAACGCTGCTCGGGATTGTCCTGGTATCCGCCTTGACGCTGGCCGTGATCCTCGGGCGATTTGCGATCGCGCGACTCTTCTTCGGGGAGGCTGTAGAAAGCGGGGGCGTCGTGATCGAACTCACCGCGACCCTTTTGATGGTCGGCGCAACCTTCTTTGTCGCCGACGGCATCCAGACGGTCGCGGCCGGCGCGCTTCGCGGCATGAATGACACGCGCCTTCCGCTATTGTTTGCCGCCATCAGTTACTGGCTGATCGGCTTCCCCGCCGCATACGGCCTCGCCTTCTGGACCAGGTTCGGCGCCGTCGGCGTCTGGATCGGGCTGTCCTGCGGGACCGCGGTCTACGCCATTCTCCTGATCTTGCGCTTCCGGCGGCTTGCCGGGCATCCGGAGTTCGCCACATCCGCAAAAGGCGGGCGATGAAAGCCTACCAAGTGGATCCGAACGTTGACAGCAGCGCGCTCTTGGCCGGCGCGCAGTTCATCGATGCCTACAGCATCGCGATCGACGATGCCGCGCTCGATGCGCGGCGTGCGGCCGAGAAAATGCTCGCGCGCGGGCCGCGATGGATCGATGCGCTGCTGGCCTTGCGCAACTATCTGGTGACGCCCTTCGGCCTGAAAACGTCCGCACCGAACGAGACCGGCGCCTCCGAAATCATCGGAATATTTCCGATCGTCAGCCAATCGCCGGACCGGCTCGTCGCAGGCTTTGACGATCATCATCTCGATTTTCGTGTCGTGGTGGACGTCGCGGCTTGCCGCCATGGTCAGCGCGTCACCGCGACCACGTTGGTGCGCACGCACAACCTGCTTGGCCGAGCCTATTTGGCGATCATCCTGCCGTTCCACCGGCTCGTGGTCCGCGCCATGCTGCGGCAAGTTGCGGAGTGAAAAGTACAAGCCCTGCGACAGCGCCGCTAATCCTCCGTGCCGGGGGTCGCCGCCGGCGGCGTCTCCGACCAATTCCCGACGCAGCGCTCCAGGTCCTTCAGATCCTGGCGCATTTGCTCCAGCGCAAATCCCAGCGCGAAAAACCGCTCCGCCACATCGCCGGGCAGGCCGCGGGTCAGACCTTCGCGGCGTAGCGCTGCGACTTCCGCGGCATAGGCCTGCAGCGCCACATCGATCGGCGAGGCCGCTGCAGAACCGGCACCGGTCCGCAATACCGTGGCAACGGAACGCAGATAGCTGACGATCGCATCGCTGATTTTTGCCAATGGCGCCGCGAGCCGCGCCTGCGGATCGGACGGTAACGGCACCACGCTCGCCCGGCCCACCATCACGAGGTCGTGGCGTAACCGCAGGATGGTGCGCAGCAGCGGACCGGTGTCGGGACCCGTAGACAGACGCGCCGCGCGCTCGCGCTCGGCTTCGGCGCCGGTCGCATTCAACTCGACCAGCGCCGCGCCGATGCCATCCTGAATCCGATGCAAGGCGTCGTTATCGAGCCCCCGCGTCAGGCCCGCCAGCAATTCCGAGAGCGCGGCCGCGATCAATTCGAGCGCCCGCGCCGCGCTGATGCGGATTTGACCATGCGCCCGCGACGGCAGCACGAAGAAAGACACCAGCAGCCCGGTGACCGCGCCGACCATGACCTCGAGAACGCGATCGATCGCGGAATCGAGGGGATTGGCATGGCGGAACGTCGGGATCAGCAGCACGATGACCGCGGTGACCGTGGCTGCGTTGAGGCTGGGATTGATGGCTGCAATGAAAGCCAGCGGCGCGACCGCCAGCACCAGCAACGCCAGCAGCGCGCCCTCCCCGGAATGTGGAATCAGCACCGCGAGGGCGCCGCCGTAGATCGCGCCGCCCACCGTCCCGAACATATAATCGCGGGTCGCCTTGAGCGACTGGCCGACGCTCATCTGGGTGACGATGAGCGACGTCAGCACCGCCCATAACGGCAACATCAGATTTAACGCCAGCGCGATCGCCAGCGCGGCAAAGGCCGCTACGGTAACCCTGACCGCCAGGGCCAGTTGCGCCTTGCGGGGCCGCATCAGGGCGGACAGGCGTTTCAGCAAAGCGGTCATTCGCCCCGTTCCGGAACGTTACAGACGAAGGCAATTATAGACCACATCGGGCATGGCTGCTGCCCGCCGCCCACAGGCGGCTTGAAACCCGGAATCAGCCCGCCTACCCTGTGCGGTAACAGCGAGGAAACACGATGGCCGATGAAACCGCAACGCTCGCCGCCTATGTCGCCAACCTGAAATTCGAGGACATCCCGCAACAAGTGCTGGAACGCGCCAAGGTCCTGACCCTGGATTTTCTCGGCAGCGCCATTCGGGCGCGGCGCGACGCGGAATCGACGCCCTCGCTGCTCAAGATGCTCGAAGCGCTCGCGCTCGACGGCAACGGCGAATCCACCGTGTTCGGCGATGCCAAGAGCTGGACGCCGGCGGTAGCGGCATTGCTCAACGGCGCGCTCGGCCATTCGCTCGATTTCGACGATACCCACGCGGATTCCTCGCTGCATCCGAGCGCCCCTGTTGTGCCGGCCGCGTTCGCGGTCGGCGAGTTGGTCGGCGCCTCCGGCCGTGACGTCCTCACCGCCGTTGTCGCGGGCTATGAGGTCTGTTGCCGGCTCGGCAATGCGCTCGATCCGACCTCGCATTATGCGCGCGGCTTTCATCCGACCGCTACCGCCGGCACGTATGGCGCCGCCGCCGCAGCGGCAAAGCTGTTTGGCCTGACAAAACAGCAGATCATCGCGGCGTTCGGCGTCTCCGGCAGCCAGGCCGCGGGCTCGCTGCAGTTTTTGGTCAACGGCGCCTGGAACAAGCGCTACCAGGTCGGCGCCGCCGCGATGAACGGCGTGATTGCCGCGACATTGGCGCGCAACGATTTCGTCGGCGCGACCGAATCGGTCGAGGGCAAGCACGGCCTGTTGGTCGGCTACAGCGATAACGCCCATCCCGACAAAGCCATCGCCGGGCTCGGCAAGATTTACGAGACCATGAAGATCGGCGTAAAGCCCTATCCGAGCTGCCGCTACACCCACGCCGCGCTCGATGCGCTGATCGCGATGCGCCGGGAGCACAATTTGACGCCCGACCAGATCAAGCGCGTCGAGATCGGCCTGCATCGCAACGGTATCACGCTGACCGGCGACGCCGCCACCAAGCGGCATCCGACCTCGATCGTCGGCGGACAGTTCTCGATGTTCTTCACCGGTGCCGTCGCGCTCGACCAGGGCCGCTTCGGCTGGGACGATTATGGACGGCTTGGTGACGCCGCGGTCGGCGCCCTCGCCGACAAATTCGACGTGGTGCAGGACGATCGCCTCGAGGTCGGCCGCAGCCATCCCTTCGGTGCGCGCGTCAGCATCACCACTGACGACGGCGTGCATGAGCGGCTCTATGCCGACCCCTCCGGCGAGCCGAATTCATTCCCGGACGCGCAGGCGATGGCGGAGAAGTTTTTGACCCTCGCCCGCCCGGTGCTCGATGGCCGCGCCGATCAGCTTGCGGACGCGATACTCTCACTGGAAAGATTCGATCGCGTGGAGAAAGCGACGCACCTGGGACGGCAGTAGGCGCCGCCTAGTCCCCGGCGGCGACCTTGCCCTTGCTGCCGATGGCGGCGACCACGTCGCTGACGAGCCGGGACACGCCGTCGGCATTCAGCGGCCAATTGGGCGAGGTGCCGAGCCGAACGATCACCAGCCGCTCCGAGGGCGCGATGATCACATATTGCCCGAGCGTTCCCTTGGCGAAGAAGGCATCGCGCGGCCAGCCGTGTTCAATCCGGTAGGCGGCTCCATAACTGTCGCCTTGATTGGTCCAGAAGCCCGCGCCGTATCCGACCCAGGCGTTGGGCGTCGCGGATGCCGAATACCTCACCCATCCCTCCGGCAGGATGCGCTTGTCCCCGACGACCCCGTCATCGAGATAGAGCGTGCCGAAGCGCGCCCAGTCGCGTGCCGACGCCAGTATCTGCGTCGATCCCTCCGGCGTGCCGGCGCTGTCGAATTCCAGCGTGACGCTGTGCATGCCCAAGGGATCGAACAGCTCGGCGCGCGCAAATCGCAGGACATCGGCGGCGTGGCCGCCGACGGCGTCGCGGATCAACTGCGAGACAATGAGGGTGTTGCCGTCATTATAATTCCAGGTGGCGCCGGGCGGCGTCTTGAGTCCAATGCTCTCGGCATAGCCGGCCATATCGGCTTCCATGAACTTCATGTGGTTCGCCGGCTCCAGCGCCGAGCCGATCGAGGCCGACAGCGAATTACCGAGCGCAAGACCTGCGGTATGGCGCAGCAGATGGTCGATGGTGATCGCATGCCTCGGATCGCCGGCGTCCTGCCATGCCGCGACTGGCGCGGGCCGATCGAGCGCGAGTTTTCCCTGACGAACCAGAACGCCGACCAGCGCCGAAATCACCGACTTGGTCGCCGAGAAACCGAGGATCGGCGTATCGATGCCGAAACCGTCGGCATAACGCTCCGCGACGATGCGGCCATCGCGAACGACGACTACCGCCCGGGTGCGGCGGAACGGCGGTGCGTCGGGTTCGGCGAAGGCGCGGTCGATCGCGGCCGTGAGCTGCGGGGTCGTGGGCGCAACCGGCGACGGCCCGGCGATATCGGGCTGCAGCGCGGGTTGCGGCCTGGCCTCACGCACCGGTAGCCCGGCATCCGCCACCGCGCCGCCGTGATCGAGATAGCAACCCAGCCCTTCGCGATAGACCGCATGGCTGCGGCTACCGCCGAGCAGCGTCACAGTGACATCCTTGCGCGTTCGATCGAGCTTGTAATCGAGCGCCCAGCTGATCAGGCCGGTGCCCGGCATCGCCGCCATCGTCTCGGAGAAAACCCTGTCCGGATCCAATCCGGATACAAAGGTTTCCGAGCAGAGAATGCCGGCGGTAAAGCCGGTTGCGACCCACGGCACATCATGCGCGCGCACCGCGGACAGCGCGAGCGCGCCGCATAATGTCGTCGTCACGAGCAGGATGATCTTGTTCTTTCGGGTCACGGCTTTTCTCCGGCGGTCTGTTGCCATCATGGCGTGCCGGAGATGAGCGCGAACGGCGGCGAAGGTGCTCGCCGGATTCCGAAATCGCGCTGGTCGAAAACTCGAAACGCTTTGCCGATTCTGAAATAATATCACTATTTCAATATATTAGATCGTCAGGCCCGGGCCTCGTTGAGCCTGCGGTATTCGGTCGGCGTGACCCCGGTGGTCGCCTTGAAGGCGCGATTGAACGGGCCGAGCGACTGAAACCCCGCATCCATCGCAATCGTAATCACGGGCACCTCGGCCTGCGACGGGTCTGCCAGGGCGGCCTTCGCCTCCTCGATTCGGTGATCATTGAGGAAGGCATTGAAATTGCGGTAACCGAGCCGCTGGTTGATCAACCGCCGCAATCTGTATTCGGGCACCGCAAGTTTTGTCGCCAGCGTTCCGATGGTGATGCCCTCATGGCGATAGATACGATCGTCTGATATCAGACGCATCAAGGCATCGAGCAGCTTTCGATCGGCCGCGCTCGTTTCGCTTGAAGCGACGGCGGCGATGCGCGGTGGCTCGGCGGCAGGAAAGATCGTCTCGCCGCCGACGCGCATCAGCGAATACGCAATCGCGATCACGACGGCTGCGAGAATTGCGGCATTCGCGATGGCGACAACATCCGGGGCGCCGTTCGCAGGTACGAAAAGCTGCAAGACCGCATTGAACCCGGCATAGATGGCCGTCACGACCACGACAAACACCCGCAGCAGCCGGCGGTCCTCGACAAGATCCGCGGACCAGGACGCAATGGTTTGGCGGACCGCAAGCACGACGAAAACAAGCACAATCGCGCTCATTGCGATGGCGAGGATTTGCGGATCCGGCGTCTGCGCGGAGACAATTGACGAGACTGAAGCCGACAACCGCGGCCCATGGCGCGGCATGCCAACGGCGCAGCTCGAACGCGTCGTCGAATAGCGCCCTGGCGAACAGCCAGAATACAACGACATTTCCAGTGGAAACCGCGATCAATACCGCGTGCCATGGCGTCACCGGCGGCCCAAACCCGGACGTCGCGGTAAGCGCATGCGCAGCCGAACCCAATGCAAAGGCAATCGCCAGCCGGCCGGCGGCGATGGCTTTGAAATCGCGAAACAGCAGCGCCGCAAGCAACACCAACAAGGTTGTTGTGCCTGCGGCTAGTATCAGGTCGATCTGCGATAGCATGAGATCACGATTTCCCGGGAGCCGTGATGGTGCGGCTCAGTCTAGTGCAAGCGATCGTCCGTTTCAATTTGCTGCACGTGCTGAACCCTGCCATTTGCTTCGCGATGTCACCCACACATCCGCGAGATGGCCGAACAGGTCGATCTCGCGGCTTTTTTCGGCGCCGAGCCGTCGTGCCACCGCCTGCGACGCGGTGTTTTCCTGATCGATGCAATGGATGATCTGATCGAGTTCGAAGGTCGCAAACGCCCAGTCGATCGACGCCCGCGCCGCCTCCAATGCATAGCCCTTGCCACGAAATTCGCTCGAGATACCCCAGCCGACTTCAAAGCCCGGCCAGCTCGGCGGAAACCACGGACCGACCCGCCCGACGAATTTTCCGGTCGCCTTTTCCTCGACCACGAACATGCCGGCGCCGTGCAGCGCCCAATGCCCGGCCATCACGGCCGCATTGCGCCATCCGGCCAACGCCGTGGTGACGGGTTTGCCGTCGACGGTGATGTACCGCGCGGTGCCGGGATCGGCCAGCATCGCGGTGTTCGGTTCGACGTCGGCGCCGCGCCATTGCCGCAGTTTTAGCCGCTCGGTCTCGATGACGGGGCCGTTGGGGTGGGCCAGCGTGATGCCGGGCTTGAGCGGGGGCAACATCGGTTCTTCCATTCTCTCAATTTTTCTTGGAAAGTGCTTACCGCCGTCATTGCGAGGAGCGCAAGCGACGAAGCAATCCAGACTGACTTTGCTGTCCTCTGGATTGCTTCGCTTCGCTCGCAATGACGTGGTGGCGCTCTATCACAGCCCCGCTGGCTATGGGTTCCGGCGTTCGCCGGGACGACGATAATGTTTCCGCGCTTGGACGACAGTGGATAATTGCTGCTATGATCTAGCAAAAATCA
>Ga0193751_1002945_pt1 | contig 10163 bp, 8 predicted proteins | sample L1c2metaG_FD_143050 | JGI IMG/M metagenome (GOLD analysis project Ga0193751, IMG submission 143050) | Soil microbial communities from a riparian zone of the East river system, Colorado, United States - L1c2 | ecosystem: Environmental > Terrestrial > Soil > Riparian zone | place: USA: East River...
CCAACGAGCTAAGCCCATATTCGTTGAAGACGGCGCCGGAATCGGCCTCCAGCCGTTTGCGCAGTCCCGCATCCCCTGCAAGCGCCCTCATCAACGCCCTGATACTGCGTTGCTGCGCTGAGCTCGATTTCAACCATCGCAATTCCCCATGGTCCCAAGTCAGTCCTTCGGCCGGAGATAGAGGCCAAGATTTACTCGAAAATCGTCGATTGGGTTGCGCGTCTCGGAACCCTCCGCACCCGAGTCGCCCCGCCCGTAGCCCTCGACCTCTCGCTGTGCTACCGCCTGCATGATCCGCGCCATGATAAGCTTCTCGTCTTCGGGAAGCGAGTCGCAGAAGGTCAGGAGCTTGGCGGCGAGGCGGCCCGCCGGAGACTCGGCGTCTGGCGCCGGTTCCTCGCTCACCGCTCTCCTCCAGCCACCCCAATATGGGGCCTGCACTCCCGGTTCAGCCGCCTAGAGAGGCTCCGTGGGTCAGCGTAGCGAGCACGCCCAGGCCCGCCATCGTGTGAATCATGTATTTGGGATATGTAGTTGGCGCCCTACCCAGCCGCGGCGCCCGGATGGTGCATCAGCACGTAGGCCGCAGCCGCCGCCCGGCTGTGGACGTCGATCTTGCGGAAGATGTTGGCCAGGTGCGTCTGGACCGTCGGTATGCTCAGGACGAGCTCCCGGGCAATCTCCTTGTTTGTCATCCCTCTGGCGATGAGACGCAGCACATCCAGCTCGCGCGCCGTTATGCCGTTCGGATCCGCAGACGCGCCCGCCGCCGCCCGCTGGGTACGACGCTCCTCCGCCTGCGCCCGTGCGAGGCTGGACAATGCCCCAAGCGCCGCCTCACGCGCCGCTGCAGGCGCAGCCGCCTCCGGCAGCTCCAGTAGCGACGACAGCCACATCTGCCCCTCATCGAGATGGCCCCACAACGACCAGAACGGAGCGAGGTAGGCGCCGAGACACAGCGCCGCCTCGACCTGTCCGTGAGCCGCCAGCCATCGCAGTGAGACGCGGAGATTGTCGTGCTCCTGCTCCATCCGCTCGATCCAGGCCTGCCGGTCCGTGCCGCCGATCTCCGACGCGGCCCGCTGAGCGAGCTCGACATAGTAGTGGCAGGAGCGGTGCGCCGCCTCGTCAACCTTCCCCGATGCCGTGAGCCGCTCCAGCGCGTACTCGCGCACCGTCTCTAACATGCGAAAGCGCGGCTCCTCGCCGGACCGACCATCGCGCTGAAGCAGGCTCTTGTTGCACAGCGCCGACATAAGGTCGAGGATCTGCTCCTCCGTCTCCCCATTCGGTGCAATCGCGCTGGCGGCCTCCAGGGTGCAGCCGCTCGCAAACACCCCAAGTGCCGCGAACAGCTCCTGTTCGGGCGGTTCGAGCAGCGCGCAACTCCAGTCAATGGCTGCCCTCAACGCCCGATGGCGGGATGGCCGGTCGCTTCCGCCACCTTTCAGCAGCTCCAGGCGCCGGTCGAGACGGCCGACCATCGCCTGCGGCGGAAGCACATTAACGCGTGCCGCCGCGAGCTCGATCGCCAGTGGCAGGCCGTCCAGCCGCGCACAGATCTCCGCGACCGCACGGCAATTCTCGCTATTCAACGTGAACTCGGGCTGGACGGCCGCCGCGCGTTGCGAAAACAGCGCCACGGCCGCCGCGGCTGCGATACCGTCGAGAGTTGAGGACTCCGATGGATCGGCTAATCGCAGCGGCGAAACCGGCAGCACATGCTCCCAGGCGATCCGAAGCGGCTCGCGACTGGTCACCAGTATTCGGAGATCGGCGCAGGCGCTCAGCAGGTCCGCCACCTGCCCGGCCGCGCCCAGCAGATGCTCGAAGTTGTCGAGGATAATCAGGCTCCGCTTCGTTTGCAGAGCCTCGACGACGTCATGGAGAATGACTCGACCTCCCGGCTTGCGCAATCCGAGGGAGCGGGCAATGCACGGGAGCACCAAGCGCCAGTCCCCGAACGCCGAAAGGTCCACGAGCATTACCCCATCTGGAGCCTCGCCGGCCAGCTGCTCGCCTGCAGCAAGTGCCAATCGGGTTTTCCCCGTCCCGGCCGGACCCGTCAAGGTCACCACCCGCGTTCCTTCCTCGACGACGAGCCGGCGAATAAGCTCCAGCTCTTTGTCACGGCCGATCACAGGATTGGGCTGAAAGGGGAGGGAAGTGTGGCTTTCGGCGCGCATAGGACTCCCCTAACGCGAGAGCGATCACCACAAATTACGTCGCTCGTCAGCTCTTGGGGGCTAACGGACTCAGGAAACGCTTATCAGGCGAACAGGCTACTGTTAAGAGTAATGTCGACAAAACAGAATACAAGCTCGGTATATCGGAAACACGCATTTCGTGCGTATCTGTTAAGTTCTGGTAAAGGCCTCAGTGCGCATCGCGATCGTCGGCTCAACCGGCGCGGGCAAGACGACGCTCGCGCGACAGCTCGCGGCCCGTCTCGGCCTGCGGCATGTCGAGCTCGATGCGCTGCACTGGGAGCCGAACTGGATAGAGGCTCCGCAAGCCGTATTCCTCAGGCGGGTAGCTGAGACGCTCGCCGAGGACGGGTGGGTTGCCGACGGCAATTACGGGCGCATCGCGTGGGAGCGTGCTGAGACCGTTATTTGGCTCGACTACCCGTTCGCGCTTACGGCGTGGCGGCTGCTTCGTAGAACGATTCGCCGCGCGATCACCCGTGAGGAGCTCTGGAACCGGAACCGCGAGCCCGTACTTCGGTCATTCACGCGCGAATCGGTCTTTCTTTGGCTTGTTCACTTTTACCGCCGCCGGCGACATGAATACGCGGCCATCATCGGAGAGCCGCTCCCCGGCGGCATGATTGTCGTCCGGCTGCGCTCGCCCGCTGAAACTCGAACCTGGCTGGCGACGCTTCCGCCCCGCGCATGCAGATTGAGCGAGCCATGAATAGCTGCGATTGCCGCTAAACGCCCACCCGCACGTACGGGGTGCTGGCCTCGACGTAGGGAGTACCCGGCTCCAGCAGCAGCCCAGCCGACCGCAGCCGGAAGATCTCCCCGTGCAGCGCCGCGAACGGTTCTGTCCCCTGCTCCAGCTCACGTGCCATCTGCATTAGACGCCGCCGCATCATGATCACCGCGCTGTCCGATGATCCCAGGTGCTCCAGCGTCCGGTCGTAGATGGGTCCCATGCTCTCCTGCGTCGCTCGGTCCTGCGTCGAGCCGTTCTCGATCCCGCTGAACGTCTTCGTCCGCTGCGCCTCGGGATCGAGCAGGAAGTCGTTCTGCAGACTCGCGATCGGCCGCCGTGTCCCGGGGTGCATCTCGACGTAGTGAGCGGGATGACCGGGTCTCGCCCCGAACTCGCCCAGCGGGCGCGATGGATGCCATGAGTACGACAGCAGCCAGCAGTGCTCGTCGTCAATCGGCACCCAGCCATGCCCGCTGTAGATCGAGTCCCTATCCGGATAGCCGGGAATTACCGTGTAGAAAGGCAGCGAGTACGGCGTCACCCGCCAGTAGTCGCGATTGTCCTCCCATTTCCGCTTGGCGCCGATCAGGCAGCCGAAGTCCGTGTTCGCGACCCGGAACTCCGGCGCCTTGTCCTTGCTCATCAGCGTCACGTCCCGATTCAGAAACGCGTCCAGGTTGCTGTGCAGGAACGACACGTGGCTGGAATCGATTCCGCCCTCGAGGCCCTGTATCCAGTTGCTCTCCTGCAGCAATTTGGAGACGATGCGCTGCTCCGGCGGCACGAGCGTCCACTCGAACTGCGGCAGCAGCTCCGGTTGGTGCTCGGGCGGCCCCATATATGCCCAGACCACGCCACCAGCTTCCCGGCACGGATAGGCCACCGCGTGAACCTTGTCCTTGAAGTTGCTTTCGGGCGGCTCGTTTGGCATATCAACGCAGTGGCCCGCCACATCGAACTTCCAGCCGTGGTAGACGCAGCGCAGTCCGCTCTCCTCGTTACGGCCGAAGAACAGCGACGCACCGCGATGCGGGCAGTTGTTTGCCAGCAGGCCAGGTCGACCATCGCTGTCTCGGAATGCGATCAGATCCTCGCCAAGGATCCGCACACGGACCGGGCGGCAGTCGGGCTCCGGCAGCTCCTCGGACAGCAGCGACGGCATCCAGAACCGGCGCAGCAGCTCCCCCATCGGTGTTTGGGGGCCCACACGGCATAGGAATTCGTTCTCTTCCTGCGTTAACATCGACTCTCTCCTTCAGTAGTGCTTGATGAATCTGCCGGGGCAGCCCTAGCCGGCCGGCGTGGTTGTTGCGACGGCAAGGTCGAAGTCCTCGAGTTCGACGCGTGCCGTTTGCAACGGCATGGTCGCGTCAATCCCTTCGACGCCGTCCTCCAAGACGATGCCTCCGGAGCGGCGCCGATACCCCTCCGGGCAGTCGACGCCGGGTGGAACGGTGCCGTCCTCGCGCAGATCCCGCGCCGCCTGGATCAGGAGGCGCCTCAGGCGAATGATCATCATGTCTGAGGTTCCAAGGTGCTCGTGGGAGCGGTTGTAGATCTGTCCCATGCTCTCGACGACGGCCTGGTCTTGAATGCTGGTACCGGGTATTCCGGTGTAGCTCTTCATCGCCATCTGGGCTTCCCAGTCGAGCATGTAGTCGTTGCTCCGGCTCTGGTTCAGCCGGAACCGGCCGAGCGGGCCGGCAGTGTCGGGTTGGAAGCCCAGGTCCTGGCCGGCTCCGGACAACGCGCCCGCACGACCGGTCCCGTTTCCAGACCGCTCCTGGGGCGGGCCGAAAGTAAACCGGAACGAGTGCTCGTCGTCGATGGGCACAATGGAGATCACCCCCACCCGCTTACCCAGTACACCGGTCGGAATCATGGCGTGGAAGGGGAATAGGTAGTGCGCGATCCGCCAGTAGGTCGTGCCTTCCTCCGCAGGCCGGTAGGCGCCGTACGTTGCGCCCACCTCCGTGTCCTTGATAGCCCAGCGGGCCCAGCGGTTCTTGAGGCTGTAGTAGTCCATGGTGCCGGGCTCGAGGTCTTCAGCGCGGACGCTGCCGTGATGCAGGAAGGCGAGGTGAACCGTGTCAAGGTCCCCTTCAAACGACTGCAGCCAACTGCAATCCCGAAGATACTTGTGGGAGTTGCCGCCGGGCTCCAGATTCGCTTCGAAATCGGGGAGCGGCGGCGGCGACTCCCGCGGGCCCATGTACGCCCAGATGATCTGGTTGCGCTCGATGCACGGGTAGGCAACCGCGTGAACCTTGTCCTTGAAGTTGCTCTCGGGCGGCTCGTTGGGCATGTCTACGCAGCGCCCGCCGACGTCGAACTTCCAGCCATGGTAGACGCAGCGCAACCCGCTTTCCTCGTTGCGGCCGAAGAACAGCGAGGCGCCTCGGTGCGGGCAGTTGTTTGCCAGCAGGCCGACTCTCCCCTCCGAATCGCGGAAGGCGATGAGATCCTCGCCGAGCAGGCGGATCGGCACCGGCCGGCCATCCGTCTCCGGCAGCTCGCTGGGCAGCAGCGCCGGCAGCCAGTACTGGCGCATGAGGTCGCCCATCAGGGTGCCCGGTCCCACGCGAACGACGATCTCGTTCTCATGATCTGACAACATCGTTATTCTCCTGTGCGATTTCGCCCTGGCGAAGCGCGCCGCGACTCAGCGTGTCAGCCATACCTTCGTCCAGGTTCCAACGCCCCCATCCATCGTGGTTGCGAGTGCCCAGTTCTGCACTCGTGACTGAACGAACTCGGAGGATTTGCCTGTGCCCGAATTCAGGATTAGCACCTTTTTCGCTATGTATCTCTGGATGTCGAGGACCGACTTGAGGCGCTCATCCTCGTTCACCAGAGTGCGCTCCTTGTCGATCATCGCGTCCATGACGGGATCCTTGAGGCTCTCCTCGTTCTGGGTGCTCCTTGAATGCCAGTAGTTGAACAGCATCTCGTCCGGTTCGGTAAACGGCTGCTGCCCGGCGAACACGATCCAGTCCTTACTCCAGCCATATCCCTGGCGAATGCCCTTGCCGCTGTCAATGTAGTCCTTCTGGTAGTCGACCACGACTGTCGCGAGCCTGAATCCCGCGGCGACCAGCATGTTTCGCATCGTGTCGTTCTGCGGACCCGTGGTGGTATTTCCATACAACCATTTGAACGGCTGGTCGAGGACCCCGGCGCTCTGAAGCAGTTGCTTCGCCTTGTTGAGGTCGAACTTGTAGTACTGTCCGGTTTCCGCGTCGAGCTGGCTCACGTGCAGCGACCACTTGCCCATGTTCCCCGGTAGGAACACCGTATCTTCGAACTGGTTGTTGTAGAGAATCCTGTGCAGGGCATCACGGTCGATCGCAAGAGACATACCAGCGCCTCCCTTGGGAAGATCCAGGAATAGATCGGCGAGGGCAGCGTCTTGGTGAACGGTGCGTAAGGGTAATTCAGCTTGAAGGCGACCGTCTGCTTGTCCGGTGTCTGGATCTGATTGATGTCCAGCATGCTGAGCGCACCACGGCTGGGTGTGAAGCGACAGCGCCCGCGTGAAGGTCGCCTTGATGTCTTCCGCCTCGACCGCGTGGCCGTTGACCGGCGGCGTGTTCGAGAACTTGGCGTCGGTCCGCAATTTGACCGTCCAGGTGATCGCATCCGGCGACTCGGCGGTCAGGCCCAGGTCAGGCTCAGACTCGATGTCATCAATTGCATTGGGGCGCGGCCCGCTCCGAGTCGCCGTCTTGTAGCGGAACAGACGGCTCTGGACCCCGCTCGTGATCTGCTCACCTCCCGGATAGGTGACAAGCTGTGGGTCCAATCCCGCGGGCTCTTGTGTGATGTAGGTATTGAAGGTCCCGCCCGGCGTTGGCGCGCCTTGGCTGACACGCTGATCTGGAGCTGCGGGCCCTGAGCCGCTTGGCTTCCTGCCCGAGCACCCTGCCAGCAACGGTCCCGTCAGCCCCCGGCCCGTGGCAGTCGCGATTCCGCGAAGGGCCGACCTGCGGCTCAAGCGCCGCTTACGGTGCATCCAGTAACTCACGTCACTCATCGCCGCAGCGCCTCCTTCACATCAAGTGGCGCTCAGGTCTGCCAGTGCGCGTCCCATGACGTCATATCCTGGACCTCGCCGGGCGGATCGGCGGGCGGCGGCAGCCTGCCGCCGTTATAGAGCTTCGCTGCGTTCCCCGCAGTGATCTTCTCGCGCGCCTCCGGCTCTAGGTGGCCGAGGTCCCGCGCTATCACACCCGCTGACAGCGGCCAGATACACGCCCCGTGCGGGTAGTCATTCGACCACATGAACGTGTCTTGGCCGGACTGCCCGAGCAGATAGCCACCGACCCCATCGCTGATGAACGCACCGTAGACTTGGCGGTAAATATACTCGCTCGGAAGGTACGGCAGCTTCCACGGCTCGCCGAAGATGCTGGTGTGGTAGTAGTCGAACTCCTGAGCGAAGAAGGGGATCCAGCCAACTCCCGCCTCCGCGACCACGACATTCAGCCTTGGATAGCGCTCCAGGACGCCGGCGATGATCATGTCGCCGACCGCGTTCATCATGTCGACCTTGTGCTTGTGAACCCCGATGGGCACACGACCGCCCTGGAACCTCTGCTCACTCTTCGCCTTTCCCGGTCCGGAGAGAATGTGGAAATTCACGGACATCTCGAGGTCCTGACAGGCGGCCCAGAAGCGCTCGTAGTGATCGGAGCTGTAGGGAAGGTCCTCTGCCGGGACGACCCCGAGCGAAGCGCCCCGCAGACCTGCGCACTTACATCGCTCCAGCTCCTTCACGGCGCTGTCGACGTCCCAGAGTGAGATCATCGCCAGGCCCCAGAGGCGATCCGGCGCAACGCTGCAGAAGTCGATCAGCCAGTCGTTGTAAACGCGGATGCAGGCCTCCTCGAGAACGGGATCGCCGACGCCGTAGGACGCCTGGCCGAGCGTGGGGAAGAGTACTTCAGCGCTGATGCCGTCGTACGCCTGATCCCGCAGCCGCTCGTGAGGGTCCCACCCCCCGGCACGCAGATGCGCGGGCGATTGCAGAGGCTTCACGTTGGGGAAATGAGGGGCGCGGTCTCCGAGCGGCCCTGGCAGCCGCTTCTCCCACAGATCCGGAGGCTCGGCCATGTGCGAATCAGCGGATATGCGTTGCTACGCGACCAGAGCACTACTGTTGGCCCCGAGTTCCGTGCTGACCCGTGGAAATGGCATCGCTTTGTCCTTCTAGAACTTAAACGCCCGAGCGGCTCGAAGCGCCGGCTACCGGGACGGGGGCTCTAGAGGCGCGAGACCAGTAGCTGCCGGGCGGCCTCGTCAAAGGCCCGACTTTCGTTGGAGACGAGCGATGCCGAGCGCACCCTGTAGGCATCGCCATGGAAGGCCGCGTGCGGCTCCTTCCCCTGCTGGAGGTCGCGCGCCATGTTAATCAACAGGCGACGGTAGGCGATGATCGCGGTATCGCTCGTGCCAAGTCGCTCCAGGCTGCGGTCCACGGTCGGACCCATACTCTCTTGGATCGCGCGGTCCTGCTCGCGACCTCCGAGAATGCCGGTGTAGCTCTCCGTCTTCTGCTTCTGGCGGTCGATCAGGTAGTCGTTGGCGGCATTGCGAATCGGCCGGTACTTGGCGTCAATCGTCGCGTACAGGCCACCCTCGGCGTGCATGACCGCTTGCTCCTCATCCAGGAGGGGACGAACGGGGTTCCAAGTCACACTGAAGGTCCAGGTGCTGTCGTCGTCGCTGGGCACCCAGGCATGGCCGCTGATGTTCTGGCCCGGCTCGATTGCACCGGGGATCATGGAGTAAAACGGTGCCAGGAACTGGCTGATGCGCCAGTAGTATCCCGCTTCTCCGACTTCGCGCCGGGCCCCGATCAGCATGCCGTAATCCGTCCGCTTGACGGTGAACCGTGGCCCCGTATCGGCCAGCATGTACTTCGCTTGAGTTCCCGCTCGGCGTTGCATTGCCTCCGGTAGATCGCGCGCCTTGAACTGGCGGTGCAGGAACGAGACGTGGCTCGAGTCGATGCCACCCTCCACCGCCTGCGCCCAGTTGTTGATCTGATACTGCTTCGAGATCGCGCGATGCCCCGCCGGGACACGCGCCCACTCGAGCTCCGGCAGCTCCGGCTGCAGCTCTTTGGGACCCATGTATGCCCAGATGACGCCGCCGCGATCCACAGCCGGGTAAGCGGTCGTCTTCACGCGCTTCTTGAACTCGTACTCAGCTGGCTCGTTTGGCATGTCGAGGCAGTTGCCCGCCGTGTCAAACTTCCAGCCGTGGTAGACGCAGCGCAGCCCGCTTTCCTCATTGCGACCCCAGAAAAGGCTCGCGCGGCGGTGGGGGCAGATTTCGTCCAACAGACCGACAGAGCCATCGCTGTCCCTGAACGCTACCAAATTCTCGCACAGGATCCTCACCCGCACAGGCGGGCTATCGGGCTCCAGCAGCTCCTCCGCCAGCAGGACCGGCATCCAAAACCGGCGCAGCAGCTCCCCCATGGGTGATCCCGGTCCTACGCGGCCTAGGAATTCGTTCTGCTCAGGGGTCAACATTCGAGCGTTCCCTTCTACGCCTTGATCCAGGCCTTTGGATACGTCTCTTCTGGTCTCGCGATCTCTTGACTGTGTTGATAATTCTGGACGCGCGGGTTGATGTAGAACCACTGGTAGGAGCCGACGGTGGAAATGGTGTACATCTTCTCCGCGATATAGCGGGTGGCGTCCTTCACCGCCTGCAACCGCTCGTCTTCGTTGACGAGGGTGCGCTCGTGGTCGATCATCTTATCCAGGTCGGCATCCTTGATCATCTCCTGGTTGGTGGTGCTCGTGGAGTGGAAGTAGCTGAACAGATACTCGTCGGCGTCCGAGTAGACAGGAGCGTTGGCGCTGACGACGGTGTCCTTGGGAAAGTAGCCCTGCCGGTAACCCTTACCGGCGTCGATGTAGTCCTTCTCGAAGTCGATGACGACGATCGTTGTCTTAATGCCGGCGCTGTTGAGCATATTATTGACGGTCTCGGCGATCTTTTGGCGAACCGGCTCCGTCGGCGTATAGTACGCCAGCTTGAGCTGCAGATTCGTCTGCCCCGCCGCCTCCAGTAGCTTCTTCGTCTCGGCGGGGTTGTACTTGTAGTACTGCTGCAGGTCCTGCGGCATGTCTTTGACTTCCAGCGCCCACTTGCCCATGTAGGACGGCATGAAGACCATCTGCTTGGTTTGGCCGTTGAAGAGTGACTTG
>Ga0193751_1002946_pt1 | contig 10161 bp, 9 predicted proteins | sample L1c2metaG_FD_143050 | JGI IMG/M metagenome (GOLD analysis project Ga0193751, IMG submission 143050) | Soil microbial communities from a riparian zone of the East river system, Colorado, United States - L1c2 | ecosystem: Environmental > Terrestrial > Soil > Riparian zone | place: USA: East River...
GTTCGAGGATCCGAAGGTCCGCGAGCAGTGGGGCGACACGCAGGCGATCTTCATGGAGATCATCGAGTACGTGAACGGCCAGATCGAGGCGCGTCGCAACTCGCCGCAAAACGATCTCGTGACCGCGCTGATGAACGCGGAAGTCGACGGCGAGAAGCTCAACGAGGCCGAGATCGCGGTCTTCTTCGTGCTATTGATGTCGGCCGGCAACGACTCGACCCGGGCGACCTACAGCGCGACGATGAAGGCGCTCCTGGAGAACCCCGATCAGCTGGCGCTGCTGCGCGAGCGGCCGGAACTGCTGGAGGCGACGGTCGAGGAGGGGCTGCGCTATGCGCCGGCGTTCGCGTTCATGGCTCGCGCGGCCACGTGTGACGTGGAGTTGCACGGTCAGACGATCAAGGAGAACGACCGCGTCCTGCTCTGGTACCTCGCGTCCAACCGCGACGAGAGCGTGTTCCCGAACCCCCACAAGTTCGACATCACGCGCGAGGGACTCGACAACCATCAGGCGTTCGGCGGCCGCGGCCGTCACTTCTGCCTCGGCGCGAACCTCGCGCGGCTCGAGCTGAAGCTGTGGATCAAGCACACGATCGAGCGCTTCCCGGACCTCGAGCTGGCCGGCGAGCCGACCCGCGTGCGCGCGCTGTTCCTGAACCAGTACAACTCGATCCCGGTGCGGCGAGCGTCATGACCGGGGCCCCGAACACAACCCTCGAGCGACCGGCCTACCGGGAGCTCGAGGCCGACCTCGAGGTCGTCCGGCGCGAGCAAGCCGCCGATGGCGTCGTGGTGCTGACGCTTGCCGACCCGCACGGGGCGGAACTCCCGGAATGGACTCCGGGGGCGCACATCGATCTGCTGCTTAGCGACGCGCTTACCCGGCAGTACTCGTTGTGCGGCAGCACCTCCGACCGATCCGAGTGGCAGGTCGGGGTGCTGCTCGATCCCGATAGTCGTGGCGGCTCGAAGCTTGTCCACGAGCAGTTGCGCGAGGGCTCGTCAGTGCGCGTACGCGGCCCGCGCAACCACTTCCCGCTCGCGGGCTCGCCGCGGTATCAGTTCATAGCCGGCGGGATCGGCATCACGCCGCTGCTGACGATGATCGAAGGCGCGGAAGCTCGTGGGGCCGACTGGCACCTGTTGTACGGCGGCCGGGAGCGCGGCTCGATGGCATTCCTGGACAAGCTCGAGCGATTCTCCGAGCGGGTGACGGTATCCCCGCGTGACGAGCGACAGGGCAGGCTCGAGCTCGAATCGGTGCTCGCAGAGCCCAGGGACGACACTCTCGTCTACTGCTGCGGACCCGAAGGCCTCCTCGGCGCAGTCGAGGAGGCATGCCGGCCCTGGCCGACGGACAGTCTGCGCATCGAGCGGTTCTCCGCGAAGGATCTCGAGCCGCCGCCAGCCGACGCTCTCCAGACATTCGAGGTGGAGTGCCAGCGGTCCGGGGTAACGGTGACCGTCCCCGCCGACCGCTCGATCTACGAGGTGGTCGAGGAGGCCGGGATCGACGTCCTCGGATCCTGCATGGAGGGTGTCTGCGGCACCTGCGAATGCGATGTGCTCGAGGGTGACCCCGAGCATCGCGACTCGGTGCTGTCGGAGGCCGAGCGCACCCGGGGTGACATGATCATGATCTGCGTTTCACGCTCGCGGTCGGAAAGGCTGGTGCTTGACATATGACACCGAACTACCCATTCAACTGCTGGTACGTGGCGGCCACGAGCGACGAGGTCGGGCAGGCTCTGCTGGCCCGACGGCTACTCGGCATTCCCGTGGTGCTCTATCGCCAGAGCTCCGGGGACGTCGTGGCCCTGGAGGACCGGTGCGTGCATCGGGCCTATCCCCTGTCCGAGGGTCGCCTCGACGGCGACCGGCTGATCTGCGGCTATCACGGCTTCGTCTACGAAGCCGACGGGCGTTGCGTCGAAGTTCCCTCCCAGGAGAACGTGCCTCACGGTGCCTGCGTCCGAACGTTCAGCGTCCACGAGGAGGCCCCGTTCGTGTGGATCTGGCTCGGCGACCCCGGGGCGGCTGCGCTACGACGGCCGCCGCGGACGCCGTGGTTCGGAGATCCGCGGTGGGCGAGCACCGGCGACACGCTTTCGGTGCAGGCGAACTACATGCTCCTGCACGAGCATTACCTGGACCTCACGAACGTGTTCGTGATGCACCCGGAAGCGGTCCCGCCGGGGATCGACGTGCTGCCTGCGCTGGATGAGGTCGAAGTCTCCGAGATGTCCGTGTCCTACTCGCGCGCGCTCCCGCCCGCGCGGCTGGCCGACTGGGAGGCTGAGGCGACAGGCCTGTCTCGGGAGACCGAGTTCGCCCGCCGCGAGCACGGCACGTTCGTCTCGCCGGCCCTGCACGTCCAGAGCTACGCGATCGACGCCGGCGGCGGCCACTCCTATGAGCACGTGCGCGTTCAGGGGTTCACCCCCGAAAGCCCCACGGCAACGCACGTGTTCCTGCGGATCGCCCGCAACTACGCGACCGACCGCTCCGTCGTCGCAGACCATCTGCGCGGTATGTTCCACGCGATGGCGACACGCGACGTCGAGGTGCTCGAGACAGTCCAGCGACGGCTCGCCGAGGCCGGCGAGCCGCGGCGTGACATCAACGTCAAGGCCGATCGGGCCGCCGTTCGCGCCCGCCGCGTAGCCGAGGCGATGGTCGCGGAGGAGAAGGGGTCCGCCGCCCGCCACGGCCGCACGCTGATCGCCTCGCCCTCCCGAGCTGCCCGCACGGCCAATGCCCAAAGCCAGCTGGAATGCGTTGTTCGACGGGCTGCTCGACGAGGGCGAGGAAATCGCCGGTGAGATCCGGCGCGAGATCCAGGAGCACCTCCCGGTGTATCGCGAGATCCCGGGCGAGACGCTCGACCGCGACATCCGCCTCTCGTTCGTCTGCACGGTCGAATCGGCGCGCGCGGGGAGCGGCGCGGTCAGCGCCAGCGAAGTCGCGGCCCTCGATGCGGTCGGCCGTTCACAAGCGGAGGCCGGCGTTCCGCTCGAGGACCTGCTGCGGGCCTGGCGCCTCGGGATCGAAGTCACGATCGCGTCCGCGCGGCGGTTCGGCGAGAGGCTCGGGACCGAGAGCGGCGACGTCCTCGACTTCGTGAGCTCCGTGCTCGCGTGGTCCGACATCGCGATCGTCGAGACGGCCCGTGGCCATCGCCAGACCGAACTCGACTTCGCGCGCCGCGACCAGGAGCGCCGCGCCGGTTTCGTCCGTGGCCTGCTGGCGGGAACGGTGCTCGCCTCCGAGATCAGGGGTCAGGCCGACCTGTACGGGATCGACATGACCCGGACGTACGTGGCGGTCCGCGCCCGCCCACTACCCGGCGCGTCGACCAGGGAGTTGGAGCGAGCGTTGGGGTTCGACGACGCTTCGCAGCTCGGCCGTGGACTCAGCGCGCTTGTGGACGATCACCTGGACGGATTCCTGCGCGAACGTCCCCGCGACACGGACCTCGGAGTCGTCGGGATCGGCCCGCCACGATCGCTGGAGCAGCTCGCGGAGTCCGCGAGGCTCGCCACACGGGCATTCGTCACCGCGGACACCTTTGAGCTCGTGGGAGCGCACGACCTCGAGTCGCTCGGCCTCCGCGCCGCCGTTGCCGCCGACTGGGACGTGGGCGACGCGTTGTATCGCCGGTACCTCGAGCCGCTGGCCGAGATCGGCTCAGCGCTCGACCTAGCCAACACGCTGCGGGAGTACATCGCCTGCGGGATGCACGTCGAGCGCACTGCCGAGCGGCTGGTGGTCCATCCGAACACGCTTCGCTACCGGATCTCGCGGTTCGAGGCGCTCACCGGATCGAGTCTGCGCGATTCGCGCACGGCGTTCGAGGTGTGGTGGGCGCTCGAGCGGGCGGAGATGCGGTCTGGTCAGCGGCGCGATCGCCTGCACGAGGCGAACACGTAGCACGGCAACGCCGGCTCGGTGCTGACCTTCGGGTATGTGGCGAGCTCGCGTGCAACCTGGATCGTTGCCGCGGTCAGTCCCTTGATCGAGGTGATGGTGTCGATCCCTGGCATCGCCATCGGCAGCCCGGCGCAGACGGCGCGGCTGATCCTCGCGGCGTCGGCGGGCCCGGCGTGCGTGATCGCGTCGAGCGCCAACTCCGCTGCAACGGGGTTCGATGTGGCCGCCATCAGGTGCTCGGCGAGCATCGTCGGGCAGATCTGCTGGATCGCGACGTTGGTCACGGTGCCGGGCCCTGCGAGCGCGACCGTGCTGTCGCCCGGCAGGTTCGGCTCGACGAAGTCGTCGGTGTAGCTGTAGATGTCCGTGTAGTCGATCCCGGCGAACGTCTCCTGATACGAGTTAAGCGCCCGGATGAAGTGCGACTCGTACGTCTGCTGCCGGATCGCGGGCGCGCAGGGGGCGACGCAGAGCGCGTTCGCGGTCAACGAGCCGTGGTTCGGGCCATCCAGCGACACCATGTCGGCGACCATCGCCCTCGTGTCTGGCCAGAACCGCAGCGGCCAGCGCTCGACCATGCCGCCCTGGCTCGCGCCGATGATCGCGAGCTTGCGCCCGGAGGCCTTGTACATGTAGCGGATCGCATAGACGAGGTAGTCGGCCCGGTTCTGGATCGGATCCATGTTGAAGGCGTCGTTGCCTGGCAGGTCGCTGGTGCAGAACGGGATCCCACGGGCGCGTAGGAACGGCTCATAGCTCCAGCCGAAGTTCTGGGCCGAGTCGATCGTGGTCGCGGGCGCGAGCAGCACCGGCTCGATGCCCGGCTGCTTCAGGCTGCCACTGCAGGCGAGACTGCCGGCAAGCAGCGCCGGGGCAACCGCGAGCCGCGGTCCTCGCCGGTTGACCGGCGCGTAGCGGGGTGCGGCGGCGGCCCCCTCGACGGAGACCAGCGTGATGACGGCCGTCAGCAGCGCCCTGACGACACCGGTGCGGCTCATCGGCTCCTCCCTCGTCCGTGGTCCTGGATGACGACGGTCCGGAGTTACGTTATTCGATGCGTAACTCGGCCCTGGATGCGTTCAGGCTCGCCCGGCGCCGGTTCCTGGCGGACGGCGAGCCCGACCCGCACAAAGCCGCGCAAGCGATCGCCGCGCTGCTCCGCTGAGGGCAGGAACGCGGCGCCCACGGTTCCAGGCGCGCCCACCGGATCGACGAGCCGGGAGTGGTAGGTTCCCGATTCCGGCCGATATGTCCCAGCTCGGAATCTCGATCATCCCGTACTGGGATTCGCTCGACCGCAACCGCGAGCTTGTGCGCGTCGCGGACGAGGGCGGGCTGGCGCTGGTAGGGGTCCAGGATCACCCTTACCAGCGGCACTTCTTCGACACGTGGTCGCTGATCCCAACGCTGCTGGCCGAGACGAAGCGGATCTCGTTCTTCACCGACGTCGCAAACCTGCCGCTCCGGGCGCCGTCGGTGATGGCCAAGGCAGCCGCGTCGCTGGACGTGCTGAGCGGCGGCCGGTTCGAGCTCGGCCTCGGCGGCGGCGGCATACCGGACGTGATCTCGAGCTTCGGCGGTCCGCGACGGTCACCGGTCGAGGCAGTGGACGAGGCGATCGACGTGCTCCGACTGCTTTGGTCGGACGAGCGATCCGTGTCGTTCGAGGGCAAGCATTACAGGCTCAGCGATGCCCGCCCCGGACCCCACCCGGCGCACGAGATCGGGATCTGGCTGGGAGCCTTCAAGCCACGGATGATCCGGCTGGCCGGACGCAAGGCGGACGGCTGGCTGCCGTCGTTCGGGGTCCTGTCCCGGGAAGAGCTTCGCGCCGGAAACGCCGCGATCGACGAGGCTGCCGCCGCGGCCGGCCGTGACCCCAGCTCGATCCGCCGGATCATCAACGTGCAGGGCGTGATCGGCGACCGACCCCCACCCCCGCGGTCCGAGCTCCGCGTCGGATACCTGGCGGGAGAGCCGCTCGGCGGGCCCGCGAACTGGTGGGCGGAGACGATCGCGAGCTTCGCGGACGACGGCTTCGACACGGTCATATTCTGGCCCGTTGACCCGTCCGCGAGCCAGATCGAAGCGCTGATCAGCGACGTCTTACCGCAGCTGCCGCGATGAGCGTCACGACCATCGATCCGTCGAGCGGCCAGCCGCTAGTGACATACGAGGAGACGGGCCCCGACGACGTCGACGCGATCCTTGACCGGGCGCATGCGGCGGCGGCTCGTTGGCGGGCAACGCCTGTTCTGGAACGGGCTGGCGCGTTGCAGCGGCTCGCTTCAGCACTGCGCTCGGGGGCCGACGAGCTCGCACTGCTGGCGACCCGCGAGATGGGCAAACCGCTCGGCGACAGCCACGCCGAGGTCGAGAAGTGCGCGTGGACCTGCGAGTGGTTCGCCGAGCGCGGGCCGGCGATGCTCGAGCGCGACGTCTTCGAGACCGAGGCCGTCGAGTCGTTCGTGGAGTACATCCCACGCGGCGTCCTGTTCGCGATCATGCCGTGGAACTTCCCGTACTGGCAGGTGATCCGGGCGCTCGCGCCGGCGGTCGCCGCTGGCAACGTGGTCGTGTTGAAGCACGCGCCGTCGACCACCGGGTGCGCGCTCGCGCTTGAGCGGGCAGCCCGCGATGCGGGACTTCCGGACGGCGTGTTGTCGGTACTCGTCGCGAGCGTGCAGGGAACGCCGGCGCTGAGCGAGGGGGTGATCGGCGACGATCGCGTCGCCGCCGTGACGCTGACGGGGTCGACCAGGGCCGGGCGGGCCGTCGCCGCGATTGCCGGACGGGCACTGAAGAAGACCGTGCTCGAGCTCGGCGGCAGCGACCCATTCCTGGTGCTCGCCGACGCGGACATCGAGGCGGCTGCCGTGTGGGCGACTCGCAGCAGGTTCCAGAACGCGGGTCAGTCGTGCATTGCAGCCAAGCGGATCATCGTCGAGGCGCAGATCGCAGACGAGTTCGTCGAGCGGATGCTCGCGCACGTCGCCGAGCTCCGGATCGGCGACCCGACCGAGCCGGGTACGACGGTCGGCCCGGTCGCGCGGTCCGATCTCCGCGACGCGCTCGCGCGCCAGGTGCGCGAGTCGATCGAGCAGGGTGCGCGCGTGCTTGCGGGCGGCCGGGTCCCTGAGCGGGCGGGCTTCTACTACGAGCCGACCGTGCTCGATCAGGTCACGGCCACGATGCCGGTCATGAGCGAAGAGGTGTTCGGCCCGGCCGTGCCGATCGTGCGCGCGGCCGACGCCGACGCGGCCATCGCGATCGCCAACGACACCCGCTTCGGGCTCGGGAGCAATGTATTCACGTCCGATCTGGCGGGCGGCGCCGCGCGCGCGCTGCGGCTCGAGGCGGGCCACACGGCCGTCAACTGGATGACGACCTCCGATGCGCGGCTGCCGTTCGGTGGCATCAAGGATTCCGGCTACGGTCGCGAGCTCTCGACCCACGGGCTCCACGAGTTCGTCAACGTGCATACGGTCGTCGTGCACGAGCCAGGCGGACCCGGTGGCGCCGCGCAGACGATCGAGTAGCGAGGGCCGGTGAGCACGGACGACATCGCCCATCTGCTCGTCCGCTGCCTCGAACACGAGGGCGTGACGCACGTCTTCGGGATCCCGGGAGAGGAGAACATCCGCTTCACCGACGCGCTGTCGGACTCCTCGATCCGGTACATCCTCGTCCGTCACGAGCAGGCCGCTTCGTTCATGGCCGAGGTGTACGGCCGCCTGACCGGGAACGCCGGTGTCTGCTCGGCGACGCTCGGCCCCGGCGCGATCAACCTGCTGCTCGGCGTCGCCGACGCGACCACGAACTCGACGCCGGTCGTGGCGCTTTCGGCGCAGGTCGGGATGAACCGGTCGTTCAAGGAGTCCCATCAAGGCGTCGACCTGGTCTCGATGTTCGCGCCCGTGACCAAATGGTCAGAGCTGATCGCGACGCCAGAGGCGGTACCGGAGATGGTCCGCAAAGCGTTCAAGCTCGCTCAGACCGAACGGCCCGGCGCCGTCTATCTGGCCGTCCCCGAGGATGTCGAGACGAGCCCGGCGCCCGACGGCGCGCGGCCTCTTGCAGTCAATCGCCCGAGGCCCGACGAGCCCTCGGCCGGGCAGCTCGCCCGCGCGGCGGACGTGCTCGCCGGCGCGCGCTGCCCGATCGTGCTCGCCGGCCACGGCGCGGCACGGGCCGGCGCCGCCGACGCCGTCCGCCGGTTCGCCGAGCAGCTCCGGCTACCGGTCGCGACGACCTTCCACGGCAAGGGGGTGCTCCCCGACGACCACACCCAGGCGCTCGGCGCGGTCGGCTTCATGCGCAAGGACTACGTCAACTTCGGCTTTGACCAGGCCGACGCGATCGTCGCCGTCGGCTACGAGCTACAGGAGTTCGACCCCGTCCGGATCAACCCCGGCTCCGACAAGAAGATCATCCACATCCACCGCTTCCCCGCCGAGGTCGACGTTCACTACGAGGTCGAGGTCGGGATCCAGGCCGACATCGGCCACACGCTCGACGCACTGGCGGCGGTCGTCGACCGCCGTTTCGAGCCCTCCCCGGGCGTCGGCCGGATCCGCGCGATGATCGACGCCGAGCTTGAACGTGGCCGCGCCGACGACCGGTTCCCGCTCGCGCCCGCCCGGATCGTGGCCGACACGCGCGCGGCGCTCGAGCGCGGCGATATCGCGCTCGTCGACACGGGCGCGCTGAAGATGTGGATGGCGCGGCTGTATCCGACGTATGAGCCGAACACGTGCCTGATCTCGAACGGCCTCTCGACTATGGCGTGGACCGTGCCTGGCGCGATCGCCGCCAAGCTCGCGCGTCCCGACCTGCACGTGCTGGTCGCGACCGGCGACGGCGCGTTCATGATGAACTCGCAGGAGATCGAAACGGCGCTGCGCGAACGCGTTCCGTTCGTCGTGCTGATCTGGGTCGACGACGAGTACGGCCTGATCACCTGGAAGATGGAGCTCGAGATCGGCCGCAGCAGCGACACCCGGTTCCGCAACCCCGACTTCGTCGCCTATGCAGAGAGCTTCGGCGCCCGCGGCTACCGGATCGGGGCGGCCGACGAGCTGCTGCCGACGCTCCGCGAGGCACTCGCCCAGGACACCGTCTCGGTGATCGCCTGCCCGGTCGACTACTCGGCGAACTTCGAGCTCACCAGCGCGCTCGGCGAGCTCGACAAGGAAGGCCTGCTCTAAGCCGGGCGGAGCTTGGGCGGCCCGCCCCGACCGTAGTTAACCGAAGGATCGCTTCGGGCCCCGCCGCCGGGGGTCGCGGCGATCCCGCCGACATGTCCAAATTGCGCTGAGTCGGCTAAAGCGGACGCAATACCACGGCCGATGCCGTGGCCATGCCCTCATTTCTTCGTACCCGTACCCGACGCGCGACCTCAGGACTCGTCGCACTGATCGCGGCTGCCGCCGCATTCGGCGCGGCGGCGCCGGTGGCCAGCGCAGGCTGGCTGTACTGGGAGCCGTCAACCACTGTCTACTGGGCGGTCAATCACACAACCGTGTTCGCATCGTTCCAGAACGGCCAGTGCACCCAGTGGGCGGCGCAGAAGCGCCCCGACATCGTCAAGCGGGCCGTCCTCGCGATTGTGAACGACGAGCTCGCGACCTCCCAGCCGGAGGGAATGGGCGACTGGACCGCCAAGAACTGGCCGCTGCTCGGGCTGCTGGCGGGACTGCGCGAAGGCCATACCCCCCGTGCCGGCGCAGTCGTTGTCTTCCAGCCGGGAGTGGACGGCGCCGGCGCCCCGACCGGACATGTCGCCTACGTAGAGCGCGTGTACAAAGATGGACGCACACGCATCTCGGAAATGCACTTTCCCCTGCTCGGACGAGTTACCCACCGGACGCTGACCCGAGCCCAGGCGCGGGCCCAAGGCGTCACCTACATCTACCGGTAGCCGGCGCTCCGTTCCGGACGAGCGTCAGAACGCCGAGCCGCAGGCCGGATCCTGCTCGCGGCTCTGAGCACACCGGGCGCGTGCCTTGCGACGGCAAGCGCGGCGCGGTCGGTTAGACGAAGCCCGCGGTTCTGGTCCGGCGCCGGCAGCGGCGCGGTCTGCTCACCGACTGTGTAGAGGTCGAACGTTCCTGGAACCCCCTTGAGTTCGTGGGTACCCCATGCGTTCAGTGCGATCCCGGACCCGCTCACCAGGTCGCGGACCGTGCGCGATACGAGCACCTGCCCCGCACCGGCCTTTGCACTGACCCG
>Ga0193751_1002947_pt1 | contig 10157 bp, 9 predicted proteins | sample L1c2metaG_FD_143050 | JGI IMG/M metagenome (GOLD analysis project Ga0193751, IMG submission 143050) | Soil microbial communities from a riparian zone of the East river system, Colorado, United States - L1c2 | ecosystem: Environmental > Terrestrial > Soil > Riparian zone | place: USA: East River...
AGTCTTCCATGCGCGGCGGAAGGAAACTCGGCTGGCCCCGGCTGATGCCCGCCTTGAAATTGCGATTCGTCATAAACGAATCGTACAACGATCAGCCCGATGCGCTATGAATTCTTGCCCAGTCTCGGAGCGAAACCCATCCTACTAATATCGCCGCATGTCCTTTCTCGTCATCACCGGTCTGAGCAAGGCATTCGGGCCGCACGTTGCGGTCTCCGGCCTCGACCTCGTCGTGGAGCAGGGCGAGTTCATGGCGCTGCTCGGCCCCTCCGGCTGCGGCAAGACCACCACCTTGCAGATGATCGCCGGTTTCGTGCCGCCCGACCGCGGCGCGATCACGCTCGAGGGCCAGGACCTCATCCGGGTCAAGCCCAACCGGCGCGGGCTCGGCATCGTGTTCCAGAGCTACGCGCTGTTTCCCCACATGACCGCGGCCGGCAACGTGTCCTTCGGGCTGGAGATGCAGCGGATCGGCCGCGCCGAGCGCGAGCGGCGGGTGGGCGAGATGCTGGCGCTGGTCGGGCTCGGCGCCTTTGCCGACCGCTTTCCGCGCCAATTGTCCGGCGGCCAGCAGCAGCGGGTGGCGCTGGCGCGCGCGCTCGCCATCCGTCCGCGTGTCCTGCTGCTCGACGAGCCGCTGTCCAATCTCGACGCCAAGCTGCGCGAGGACATGCAGATCGAGCTGCGCCACATCCTGCGCACGCTCGGCACCACCACTATCCTGGTGACCCACGACCAGGCCGAAGCCATGGCACTGGCGGACCGGATCAGCGTCATGAATGCCGGGCGGATCGAGCAGGTCGGCCCGCCGACCCGGGTGTACGAGCATCCGGCGACGCCGTTCGTGGCCGGTTTCCTCGGCAAGACCAACGTCATCGCCATCGACGTGCGGGCGGGCGCGGGCGGCACCGCGGCCATGATCGGCGCTGCGCGCTGGCCGCTGCCGGCGAGCGTCGCGCCCGGCCGCGCCACCGCGACCGTCCGGCCGGAGAAGATCGGCTTCGTGCTCGACGGCGCCGACCAGGGCCTCGCCGGCACCGTGCGCACCCGCGTGTTCCAGGGCGCCCATTGGCTCTACCAAGTCGACACCCCGGCCGGCGCGTTCACCGTCATTCGCCAGAACACCGGCGATATGGCGCCGGGCGAGGGGGCGCCGGTGCGCCTGACCTGGCGCAGCGAAGACATGACCATCGGGCGGCGCGAATGACTCGAATCCAGCCCTTTCGGCGTCATTCCGGGTTGGCGCGCAGCGCCAAGCCCGGAATCCATAACCACCGTCCGAGCATTTCTTGCGCCGTTCGTGGTCATGGGTTCCGGGCTCGCGGACTTCGTCCGCGCCCCGGAACGACGGCTCAGGAATTGGGGCGGCCTATATGAACCGCCGCTTTGCGCTCCCGTTCCTGCTCAGCGCGCCGGCGCTGCTGCTGTTCGTCGGCGTCGTTCTGGTGCCGCTCGCCATGACGGTCATTCTCTCGTTCAACGACTGGAGCATGAACCGCGGCATCGTCCCGGTGTTCACGTGGAAGAACTGGCGCGAGGTTTTCGGCGACGGCTATTACTACGGCATCTTCTTTCGCACCCTGCGCACCGCCGCGCTCGTCACGCTCATCACCGCCGTGTTCGGCGCGCCCGAGGCCTATGTGCTCAACCGCATGCGCAAGCCGTGGAAGGGCCTGTTCCTCGTCGTCGTGCTGGCGCCGCTGCTGATATCGGTGGTGGCGCGCACCCTGGGCTGGGCGCTGCTGTTCGGCGGCGAGACCGGGCTCATCAACAAGTCCATGCTGGGCTTAGGGCTGATCGCGGCGCCGATCCCGTTCATGTTCACCGAGACCGGCGTGATCATCGCGCTCTCCCACGTGCTCATCCCATTCATGGTGCTGGCGGTGTGGGCCGCGCTGCAGCGCCTCGACCCGCAGGTGGAGAACGCCGCGCGCTCGCTTGGCGCGGCGCCGGCAGTCGCGCTCTATCGGGTGGTGCTGCCGCAGATCATGCCGGGCCTGCTGTCCGGCGCCATCATCGTGTTCGCGCTGGCGGCGAGCGCCTTCGCGACCCCGGCCATCATCGGCGGCCGCCGGCTCAAGGTCGCCTCGACCTTGGCCTATGACGAGTTCCTCAACACCCTCGACTGGCCGCTCGGCGCCACGGTCGCGACCCTGCTGCTGATCGCACTCGTGGCGATCATCGTCGGCGCGAACCGTTTGATCGAGCGCCGCTACGCGCAGGTATTCCAATAGAGCATGATCCCGAAAAGTGGGTACCGGTTTTCGGAAAAGATCATGCTCCAACAATAGGATTCCTATGAGCCGCAACGGCCCGCTGGCGCTCGCCTATCACGCGCTGTTCATCGCCTTCATCCTGGCGCCGATCCTGATCGTCTGCTGGGTGGCGTTCACGCCGCTCGGCTACCTGTCGATCCCGACGCGCGAGTTCTCGCTGCGCTGGTTTCGCGCCATCGCCGATTATCCTGAGTTCGTCACCGCCTTCCGGTCGAGCCTCGCGCTGGCGGCGATCTCCTCGACCGTGGCGATCGGCCTGTCGGTGCCGGCGGCGCTGGCGGTCGCGCGCCATCGCTTCCCCGGCCGCGAAGCCATGACGGCGCTGTTCCTCTCCCCGCTGATGATCCCCAACGTGGTGCTCGGGGTCGCGTTCCTGCGCTTTTTCACCCAGGCCGGGCTGGGCGGCACGTTCACCGGCCTGGTGCTCAGCCACGTGGTGATCGTATTTCCGTTCGCGCTGCGCCTGGTGCTCGCGTCCGCGGCCGGCATGGACCGCGCGATCGAGCATGCGGCAATCTCGCTCGGCGCCTCCGACGGCGCGGTGTTCCGCCGCGTCACCCTGCCGTTGATCCTGCCCGGGGTCGCCAGCGGCTGGCTGCTTGCGTTCATCACCAGCTTCGACGAGGTCACCATGACGGTGTTCGTCGCCACGCCTGCCACCATGACGCTGCCGGTGCGCATGTTTCTCTATATCCAGGACAACATCGATCCCCTTGTGACGTCGGTATCGGCGGTGGTGATCGTGCTCACCGCGCTGGTCATGCTGCTGATCGAATGGCTGTACGGGCTCGAGCGCCTGCTCGCCGGCGGCGGCCGATTGGAGACTCCATGAGCCGCCCCGACCGGCATGAGTTCGACGTCGCGGTGATCGGCGGCGGCCTGGTGGGCGCCGCCGTCGCCTGGGGGCTGGCGCGCGCCGGCGAGCGCGTGGTCGTGCTCGACGAGGGCGACGTCGCCTTTCGCGCCTCGCGCGGCAATTTCGCCCTGGTGTGGGTGCAGGGCAAAGGCCTCGGCCTGCCGGAATACGCGGCCTGGAGCAAAGGTTCGTCGGACCTTTGGGCGGACTTGGCGGACCTGCTGCGCGAGCAGACCGGCCTCGACGTGGCGTTCCGTCGTCCCGGCGGCTTTCACCTCTGCCTGTCCGAGCGCGAGGTGGAGAACCGCGCCCACATGCTGGCGCGCCTGCACAACCAGCCGGCAATGGTGAAATACGAGTACGCGATGCTCGACCGCGCTCGGCTCAAGGCCATGCTGCCGCCGGTCGGCCCGGAGGTCGCCGGCGCGAGCTACTGCCCGCTCGACGGCCACGTGAACTCGCTGCGCCTGCTGCGCGCGCTGCATGCCGGCATGCAGCAGCTCGCCGCGGCCTACCTGGCCGACCACGTGGTCGAGCGGATCGACCATCTCGATGGCGGCTTCCGGCTGACCACGCGCCACGCCGAGGTTCAGGCCGGCAAGGTCGTGCTCGCCGCCGGGAACGGCAATGCGCGGCTCGGGCCCATGGTGGGCCTCGACGTGCCGGTGCGCCCGCAGCGCGGTCAGATCATCGTCACCGAGAAGGTGGCGCCGTTCCTCGACCACCCCGTCGTGACCGTGCGCCAGACCGACGAGGGCAGCGTGATGATCGGCGATTCCGTCGAGGAGGCGGGCTGGGACACGACCGTCGGTGCCGGCGTCGTCTCCGCCATGGCGGAGCGCGCCGTGCGCATGTTCCCGCAGCTGGGGCGGCTCAACGTGGTGCGCACCTGGGCGGCGCTGCGGGTGATGACCCCGGACGGCTTTCCGATCTATCAGCAATCCGTAAGCTGCCCGGGCGCGTTCGTCGCCACCTGCCACAGCGGCGTGACCCTGGCGGCCAACCATGCCCTGGTGCTGGCGCCGCTGATCGCCCGGGGCGACCTGCCGGCAGAGCAATACGGCGTGTTCAGCGCGCGGAGGTTCGATGTTCCGGCGACTGCCTGATGCGAATGCCGCGATGATCGCGGTGACGATCGACGGCCGCGCCGCGCAGGTGCGCGCCGGCGACACGGTCGCGGCGGCGCTGTTGTCCGCCGGCATCCTCGCGAGCCGCGCCGCCGACGTGTCCGGCGCCCCGCGCGCGCCCTATTGCATGATGGGCGTCTGCTTCGAGTGCCTGGTCACGGTCGATGGCGTCGGCAATCGCCAGGGCTGCCTGGTGCCGGTCGCCGCCGGCATGCGCATCGAGACCCAGCACGGCCGGCGCGAGGCCGGGCGATGACGGACCTGCGCGAGACTTACGACGTGGCGGTGATCGGCGCCGGCCCGGCCGGCATGGCGGCGGCGACGGTTTGCGTCCGCGCCGGCCTTGCGACCGTGCTGTTCGACGAGCAGGCCTCGCCCGGCGGGCAGATCTACCGTGCCGTCACCACGTCGCCGGTCAAACGCGGCACCGTTCTGGGTGCGGATTACTGGGTGGGCGGCGAGGTCGCGCAAGAATTTCTCGCCAGCGGCGCCCATTACGTCCCCGGCGCCACGGTCTGGAACCTGACCCGCGAACGCGAGATCGGCATCTCGGTCGCCGGCGCGGCGCACCTGTTGCGGGCCGAGCGGGTGATCGTCGCGACCGGCGCGCTGGAGCGGCCGTTTCCCATTCCCGGCTGGACCTTGCCCGGGGTGATGACCGCGGGCGCCGGGCAGATCCTGCTCAAGTCCGCGGGGCTCGTCCCGGACGGACGCACGGTGCTCGCCGGCTGCGGGCCGCTGCTGTGGCTGATCGCCTGGCAATATCTCAATGCCGGCGCCCGCATCGACGCCATCCTCGACACCGGCGCTAATCGCGCGGGCGCATGGCGGCACGCCCCGCCGTTCATGCTGTCGCCCTATCTGCTGAAGGGCCTGCGGCTGCTGCTGGCGGTGCGCCGGCGCGTGCCCGTGATCGCCAACGTCGTCGACCTGCGCGCGGAAGGACACGACCGCGTCGAGGCGGTCGCGTTTCGGACCGCGGGCGGCGCGGAGCAGCAGCTTGCCGTGGACAATCTGTTCATGCACCAGGGCGTGGTGCCCAACGTCAACCTGGCGATGGCGGCCGGCATCGAGCACCGCTGGGACGACGGGCAGCTATGCTGGCGGCCGGTGGTGGACGCCGAGGGCACCACCGCGATCGCCGGCATCGCCATCGCGGGCGACGGAGCCGGCATCGCCGGCGCCGAGGCGGCACAGGCGTACGGCCTGCTGGCGGGGCACGCGGCGGTGCGGGCGCTGCGCCCCGGCGCGCGCGGGCTCGCGCCCGAAGCGGCGGTGCGGGCGCGCCTCAAGCGCACCCTGCGCGGGCGCGCCTTTCTCGACGCCTATTATCGGCCGGCCGAGCCATTCCGCCGCCCCGCCCGCGATACGCTGGCGTGCCGGTGCGAGGAGGTCACGGCCGGGCAAATCATCGACACGGTCGCGCTCGGCTGCACCGGGCCCAACCAGATGAAGGCGTTCCTGCGTTGCGGCATGGGGCCGTGCCAGGGGCGCCTGTGCGGCCTCACGGTGACCGAGCTGATCGCGCAGGCGCGCGGCGTGGCGCCCCAGGAGGTCGGCTACTATCGCCTGCGTCCGCCGGTGAAGCCCATCACCCTCGCCGAGCTGGCCGCACTGCCGAAGAACGAAGCGGCGCTGCGTTCGGTGGCGCGGTAGACTCTTCGTTTGGTCGCATTTTCTGAGGAAAACCGGTGCCCACTTTTCCGGAAAATGCTCCGGCGGCGGACGTGATCGTGATCGGCGGCGGCCTGCACGGTTGCTCGGCGGCGCTGCATCTGGCACGGCGCGGCGCGCGCGTGACCGTCATCGAGAAGGATCACGTCGGCCGGCACGCCTCCGGCGTCAACGCCGGCGGCGTGCGCCGGCTCGGCCGCCATCTCGCCGAGGTGCCGCTCGCGGTCGCCGCCATGGAGCTGTGGCATCGCATCGGCGACCTGGTCGACGACGATTGCGGGTTCGAGAGCCACGGTCAGGTCAAGGTCGCCGAGAGCGAGGCCGAGCTCGCGACCTTGCGCGACCGTGTGGCCGCGCTGACGCGGCTCGGCTTCACCCATGAGGAGCTGATCGACCGCCGCGCGCTCAAGGCAATGGTGCCGGCCATCGCCGATCATTGCGTCGGCGCCATCGTCTGCCGCCACGACGGCGCCGCCAACCCGTATCGCACGACGCTTGCCTTCAAGCGCAAGGCCGAGAGCCTGGGCGCGCGGTTCATCGAAGGCACGGCGGTACGGTCGCTCGCCCGCGCGGGTGCGAACTGGCGCGTCGACACGAGCGCGGGCGCGTTCGAGGCGCCGTATGTCGTCAACTGCGCCGGCGCCTGGGCCGACCGCATCGCCGCCACCCTCGGCGAGCCGGTGCCGCTCGAGCCGATCGCCCCGATGCTGATGATCACCGCGCCGCTGCCGCCGTTCCTCGAGCCGGTGATCGGCGCCACCAGGCGGCCGCTGTCGTTCAAGCAGTTCGGCAACGGCACCGTGCTGATCGGCGGCGGCCATCGCGGCAGCCTCGACCGCGACGCCAATCGCACCGGGCTCGATTTCGCCGGCCTCGCCCTGAGCGCGCGGATCGTGTGGGATTTATTCCCCGCGATGCGCGGCGCGCACATCGTGCGCTGCTGGGCCGGCATCGAGGCGCGCATGCCCGACGACATCCCCGTGATCGGCCCGAGCGCGACCGGCGACGGCGTCTTCCACGCCTTCGGATTTTCCGCCCACGGCTTCGCGCTCGGCCCGATCGTCGGCGCCATCCTGGCGGAGCTGATCACGGGAGGAAAAACCAACCTGCCGATCGCGCCGTTCCGCATCGATCGGTTTGCCGGCGCCAAGCCGAACTGAAGGCGCCGGCTGATGGGGCTTGACGAACGGGAGGCGATGGACGAGCGCTACGCCTGAAGGGGCCGGAGCCAACGCGCCATGCAATCATCCGACGTGCTCGTGGTCGGCAAGGGCAACGCGGCGCTATGCGCGGCGCTGGCGGCACGCGACGGCGGCGCGAGCGTCACCATGCTGGAGGCGGCCTCCCAGGAGGAATCCGGCGGCAACAGCGCGTTCGCCGGCGGCGTCATGCGCTTTGCCTTCGATGGCGTCGAGGACCTCAAGCGGATCACCGACCTGACCGCCGACGAGATCGCCACCAGCGACTTCGGCAGCAACACCAGGGACGAATATTTCGACGACCTGTTCCGGCTCACCAGCTATCGCACCGACCCGGATCTGTGCGAGCTGCTGGTGGCGCGCAGCCAGGACGTCATGGTGTGGCTGCGCTCCAAGGGCGTGCGCTTCGTGCCGAACTTCGGCCGCCAGTCGGCCATGGTGAACGGCAAGCGCCGCTTCTTCGGGCGGCTGCCGATCGAGGTCTCGGGCGGCGGCGCCGGGCTGGTGCGGGCCCTCGACCAGGCGGCCGCCAAGGCCGGCATAACCATCAGCTACGATACCCGCGCGGTCGCGCTCGTCTACGACGGCGAGCGCGTCACCGGCGTGCGCGCCAAGCGCAACGGCAAGCTCGCCGAGTTTCCGGCCCGCGCCGTGGTGCTCGCCTGCGGCGGCTTCGAGGCCAACCCGGAATGGCGCGCGCGCTATCTCGGACCCGGCTGGGAGCTCGCCAAGGTGCGCGGCACCCGTTTCAACGTCGGCGACGGCCTGCGCATGGCGCTCGACATCGGCGCCGCGCCCTACGGCAACTGGTCGGGCTGCCACGCCACCGGCTGGGACCGCTACGCCCCCGAGTTCGGCGACAAGAGCATCGGCGACCAGTTCCAGAAGCACAGCTACATCTTCGGCCTGCTGATCAACGCCGACGGCAAGCGCTTCGTCGACGAGGGCCTCGATTTTCACTCCTTCACCTACGCGAAATACGGCGGCGAGGTGCTCAAGCAGTCCGGCCAGTTTGCCTGGCAGGTGTTCGACGCCAAGGCGAAGCCGCTGCTGCGGCCGGAATACCGCATGAAGCAGATGACCAAGGTCACGGCCGACTCCTTGGAGGACCTGGCGCCGCGACTCGAGGGGGTCGACCCGCAGGCGTTCCTTTCGACCGTGCGCGCCTTCAACGCCGCGGTGATGGCCGAGGTGCCGTTCGATCACACCGTCAAGGACGGGCGCGGCACCCGCGGCCTCGATCCGCCCAAGAGCAACTGGGCGCAGCTGATCGATACGCCGCCGTTCGAGGCCTACGCCACCACCTGCGGCATCACCTTCACGTTCGGGGGCGTGCGCATCGATCCGGCGAGCGGCCAGGTGGTCGACGTGATCCGGCAGCCGATCGCAGGCCTCTATGCCGCTGGCGAAATGGTCGGCGGCCTGTTCTACTTCAACTATCCGAGCGGCACCGGGCTCGTGTCGGGCGCCATCTTCGGCCGGCTCGCCGGCACCGGCGCCGCGGCCGCCGCCAAATGAAAGAAGAGACGGAGGATCGCCAGATGCAGCTCGCCCAGGAACTCGCGCGGCGGTCGGCCGCGTTGCGCTTCGAGCATCTGCCCGCAGAAGCGGTGCATTGGGCCAAGATCGGCATCCTCGACACGGTCGGCGTCACGCTTGCCGGCTGCGGCGAGCCGGCGGCGCGCATCGTGCGCAAGATCGCGGGCAACGGCGGCGCCAGCCTGGTGTTCGGCTCGGCCGAGCGCACCAGCGCGCTCGACGCCGCGCTCGTCAATGGCGTCGCGTCGCACGCACTCGATTTCGACGACATGAACAACACGCTCGGCGGCCACCCGTCGGCGCCGATCCTGCCGGCCCTGTTCGCGCTCGCCGACGAGCGCCCGGTCAACGGGCGCGCCTTCATCGCCGCGTTCGTCGCCGGCTTCGAGACCGAGTGCAAGGTCGGGCTCGGCGTCAACTTCCATCACTACACCAAGGGCTGGCACGCGACCGCGACGCTCGGCGTGCTTGGCGCGGCCGCCGGCGCCTGCAACCTCCTGCGCCTCGACGCGGACCGCACCGCGATCGCGCTCGCCATCGCCACCTCGCTCGCGGCCGGCATCAAGGCGAACTTCGGCACCATGACCAAGCCGCTGCACGTCGGCCATTGCGCCCGCAGCGGCCTGTTCGCGGCGCTGCTGGCGGAAGAGGGCTTCACCGCCAACCCGGGCGCCTTCGAGCACAACCAGGGCTTCCTCGACGTGTTCAATGGGCCCGGCACCTACGACGTCGAACGCATGCTGGCGCACTGGGGCGACCCGTTCGACATCGTCGCCCCCGGCATCGCCGTCAAGCAATACCCCTGCTGCGGCAGCACCCATCCGGCGCTCGACGTGATGCTCGATCTCGTGCGCCGTCACGACCTGCGGCCGACCAACGTCGCGCGCATCGAGTCATGGACCCATCCGCGGCGCCTCGAGCACACCAACCGGCCCGACCCGCAAAGCGGGCTCGAGGCGAAGTTCAGCGTGCAATATTGCCTGGCGCGGGCGCTGACCGACCGCAGCATCCGCATCGAGGACTTCGAGGGCGACGCCTGGCGCGACCCGGCGGTGCGCGCGGTGCTGCCGCGGGTGCATGCGGCGGCCTACACCACCGCGCAGTTCCCGGCGGACAAACACTACGGCGCCGAGGTGAAGGTCACGACCGCCGACGGCAAGACGGTGTCGGGCAGGATCGACGAGGCGCTCGGCCGCACCAGCGACAATCCGCTGCCGGCGGAACGGCTGCGCGAAAAATTCGACAATTGCGTCGCCCGCGTCCTGCCGCCCGCGCGTTCCACCGCCCTCGCCGACACGATCGAACGCCTCGACGGCCTCGCCGACATGCGCAGCTTCAGCGCGCTGCTGGTCCCGGCGCCGGCGAAGCAGCGCGCGAGCGCTTAGCGCGCACGCCACCTACCCTCCGCGCATATCTACTCGATCGTGTTGTCGCCCGCGGCGTCGGCACGGGTGCGTACGGCAACCCACAGAGAGCCACAGCGAGC
>Ga0193751_1002948_pt1 | contig 10153 bp, 9 predicted proteins | sample L1c2metaG_FD_143050 | JGI IMG/M metagenome (GOLD analysis project Ga0193751, IMG submission 143050) | Soil microbial communities from a riparian zone of the East river system, Colorado, United States - L1c2 | ecosystem: Environmental > Terrestrial > Soil > Riparian zone | place: USA: East River...
CTGGCGACGCTGTCCTCGCCGAAGTGGTCGTGACCTGCCGGCACCGCGGTGTGGGTCGTAAAAACGGTATTAGCCGCGACTGCCTCGAGCGCCGCAGCGAAGTCCACGCCCTTGGCGACGAGTTGGCGTATGCGCTCCAGCACCAGGAAGGCAGCGTGGCCTTCGTTCATGTGCCAAACCGTCGGCGCAAGGCCGAGGGCGGCGAGGGCGCGCACGCCCCCGATGCCGAGCACCATTTCCTGATCCAGGCGAACCGAGCCGTCGCCGCCGTAGAGGCGGTGAGTGATGCCGCGATCACGCTGTGCATTGTCGGCGACGTCGGTGTCGAGCAGGTAAAGCGAAACGTGGCCCGCGACGGCCTTCCATACGCGCACCGATACGAGTCTTTCGGGAAGCTCGACATTGACGCGCAGGTCGGTGCCGTCTTCCTTCGCGAGCAGCGTTATCGGCAGCTCGTCGAAGTCGGAATCCGCGTAGGTGGCCCGCTGATTGCCTTCGCTATCGATGGTCTGGAAAAAATAGCCCTGGCGATAGAGCAGTCCCACTCCCACCAGGGGGACGCGCACATCGCTCGCAGCCTTGCAGTGGTCGCCGGCGAGAATACCCAATCCGCCGGAGTAGATGGGAAGGCTCTCGTGAAAACCGAACTCGGCGCAAAAGTATGCAACGAGATCGTCGCGCGCGAGAACGTGCGCGCCATTCGGGCCGATTTGCTCCGCGTGGTAGGTGTCGTATGCCGACAGCACACGGTTCAGGTTGGCGCAAAAAATGGGATCGTCGCTCGCCTCGCGCAATCGCTGCTCGTCGACCTGCCGCAGGAACGCTTTCGGGTTTTGCCCCACGGCCTCCCAGAGCGCAGGATGCAGCCGCTCGAAAAGCTCCCGGGTAGGCCGGTCCCAGCTGTACCAAAGATTGCCCGCGAGGTCCTCGAGCCTTTGGAGGCGATGGGGAAGTCTGGGATTGACTTCGACTCGATACGATGTGCCTGGCGCTTGCATGCTCCCTGTTCCAGGCGCCCGGAGCCACGGGCGCGAATTGTTTTGAGACTTTATTGGATCATGCTACGCCCGCCGAACGAACAGAAGGCAACCGCGGGGATGCCTCACCCCGCGGTCGCCCGCAATCGCCGGAACTGCTCGCTCGGTTGCCCGCGAATACCTCGCCAGGGACCGATATTATCCTTCTAGTGGAGACTGGCGTCGCGGCGTCACGCCGAAATGCATCGGATGATCGACCACCCCGGTGTCCGTGAGCCGGTTGCGTCGCATATCGGGCGCGGCCTCGACGCCGGCCGTAGACCGGCCGCTGCGGGTGGCCCTCGCCTTGAGGATCAGGCCAAGGACCAGGAGGATGATCGATCCGATCATTAACACGATATGCCAATCCGCGAATCCGTCGCCGGTGGCCGCGAACACCGGGGTAATGACCGATAAGCCGATCAACACTCCTGCCCCAAGCGGCGCCAGTGAGGACGCCCTCGGTCCGATGAATGCAGTACGCTTGACCATCACGCACTCCTCGTTAAGCCAACACGGCCCCAATTTAGTCTTGGCGGGAGGCGACCGAAATCAGCGGCCTTCCTATTTCCGTGTAGGAGCGCCTCTTACATGCGCGTAGGCGGGCGTTGCCGGTCAGATGGTTGCGGCGCTTTCTTTGAGCGAGCCTTCGGCGATCATCGCATCGCGCACCTTCGGACGGGCGGCCACCCGGGCGCGATAGTCCGCGAGCGCAGGCCAGCGAGCAAGGGCGATTCCCACCGGGTTGGTCCAGGTGAGGATAGTAAAGAGATAACCGTCGGCCACCGTGAATTGCCTGCCCATCAGGTAGTCACGGCCGCGCAATTCTCGCGCGAGCCAGTCGAAGCGCTTGCCGATTTTCTCCTTGAGGGCGTCCTTGTATTCGGCCGGCGTCGTCTGTTGAAACAGCGGGCCGAATTGCTTGTGCAGCTCGGTGCTGATGAAGTTGAGCCATTCCTGAAGGCGGTAACGGTCCATCGTTCCCGCCGGGGGCGCAAGCCCGGAGGCGGGATTTCGATCGGCAATGTATTGAACGATCGCCGGGCCCTCGGTGAGGCGCTCGCCGTTGTCGAGCTCGAGCACGGGTACGTAACCTTTGGGATTGATCGTGTAAAAGTCGGTTCCGTCCGCAAGCTTGTGCGTCTTGGTGTCGACCTTGACGAGGGTTGCGTCGATGCCGGCCTCCGACAATGCGATGTGCGGGGACAACGAGCACGCACCCACTGCGTAGTAGAGCTTCATGGAGGTCTCCTGTCGGAATCAAACGGGGCACGAACCTACCCGTTATGAGTTAGCACCCCGACCTGAGTTCCCATGCACGCGCTGCCGAAGCTAGGGCAGTTTGATCTTTCCTCCAGGCGCCGGGGGAAGCCCGCCGCTCAAACCCGGGGTGGCTCCCGGAACGAGGATGGACGACGATGCCTGGCGACGCAGCTCCTGCAGCTCGCGCATCGCCCGTTCCACGCCTTCTTTCGCCGAATCGCCGTATTTCTGCACTGCCTCGCCCAAGGTCGCCGCGGGAATCTCAAAGCTGATCGGAAGCGGCCCCATGTTGGTGAGGATTTGCGCTTCTCCGATATAGATGGTCGAGCGCGTGTGATCTGCCCCGCCGTCGCGCGTCACGGGAATGAGCGCCCGGATCGTGCCTGCGCCCCGGTCGGTGTAGATCTCTTCGCGATATAGCGACGCGCCGTCCATCCTGGCTTCGACGGCGCGCGTCCCGGGTTCGTTGGCCATGGTGCTTTCCTCGCTCGGCGATCAAACGGCAAGCATACTAAAAGCGCCGTCATCGCGCACGGTGCCTCGACTCGCGCTGACGGGCAGTGCCTGAAGCGACACGCAACGGCAGCGTGAATCTGTTATCTTGTTACATCCCGTTACAAGTACACTGAATATCGCACTGGAACGCCGTGTCTGTCAGCCGAACTTTGAGTCGAGCGTTAAGTCTAAAAAACATCTCGACAGGAGGCTTCATGAAACGATTATTTCTGGCACTTACCGCTACGATCGCCTTGTGTGGTGCAGGCGTCGCGTTTGCGCAATCACACGGCGGCGGCTCGTGGGGCGGCGGCTCGCACGGCGGTGGCAACTGGCACGGCGGCGGCAATTGGCATGGAGGTGGATGGCATCACAGCGGCTTCCGCGGCGGCAGCCATTTCGGATTGGTCGTGGGTTTCCCGGGTTACTTCCCCGGTTATTACTGGCCTGGATATTACCCCTACTCCTACTACTATCCGACTTACGGCTACCCCTACTATCCGGCCGCGCCCGTCTACGGCGATCCCGGTTCGGTGACGTATATCGAGCAGGGCGCCGGCGAGCCGAGTGACGGTGCCTATGCGCCGAGACAGAGTGGCGACGCATACCCGCCGAGCCGCGAAAGCGAATACTCGTATTACTGCCCCGACGCGGGTTACTATCCGCAAGTGCAAAATTGCGCCAAGGGTTGGCTCCGGGTCGCTCCGGGTGGTCCCGTTAGCCCGCGCCCGCGATAACCGGACCAGGAGAACCCGTGAAATCGATCAGTTCTGGAGTTGCATTGGTCGCTGTGGTCGGATTGACCGCATGCGTGACGGTGCCGAGCGGTCCGAGCGTCATGGTGTTGCCGGGCTCGCACAAGACGTTTGATCAGTTCCAGGCCGACGGTTATTCCTGTCAGGCGTATGCGCAACAAACGGTCGGACTGCCGCCCGGTCAGGTTGCGGCCGACGCGGCGACGAGCAACGCCGTCGCAGGCACCTTGATAGGGGCGGCCGCGGGTGCCGCGATCGGCTCGGTGACCGGTCGTGCGGGGCCGGGAGCCGCCATCGGTGCGGGGACGGGCCTGCTTTTGGGAAGCGCTGCGGGAAGCAACGCCTACGGCGCGACCTATTACGGGGTCCAGCGGCGCTACGACCAGGCCTACGTGCAATGCATGTACGCCAAGGGCAATCAGGTGCCGGTCCGTTCGGATTATCGGCGTGGCCCGCCGGGGTACGGCCCGCCGCCGGTCTATGGACCGCCCGCGGGCTAATTGCGAATCAAGCGTTCAATAAGGGCCGACACTGTCGGCCTTTATTTTGGTAGGGCGATCGATGGTGCAGCCCGTGCGAATGAATTCGCACCTACAAGTGCTGCAACACCCGTGCGGCCCGTGCGAATGAATTCGCACCTACGGCTCCTGTAACACCCATTTCCCATTCTGGATCTGCACCATCACCCGTGCACGCGAATCGAGGCCGAGATGATCGGTCTTGCTCATGTTCACCGCGCCGTTCGTGACTTCGAGTCCTTTGGTTCCCTCCAGAGCGTCGCGCAGCGCACGGCGGAATTCGGGCGTTCCGGGTTGCGCAGTCTTCAGCGCCTGCGGCACGGCATTGGAGATTTCAAGACAGGCGTCCCAGGTATACGAGCCGAATGCGGACACGCTGCCCGCGCCTTGCGCGGTTTCGTATATTTTCACGTATTCCACAGCGCGTTTCTTCGCCGGGTGATTGTCGGGTAGCTGACTCGCCACGATGACCGGGCTTGCCGGGACGAATGCGCCGTCGACATCCTTGCCTCCGACACGCAGAAAATCGTTGTTGGCCACGCCGTGGTTGAAATAGAGCTTTCCCTTGTAACCTTGCTCGATCAAGGTTCGCGCGGGCAGCGCGGCGGGCGTGCCCGACGCTCCGATGACGATTGCGTCCGGCTTCGCCGCGATCAGCTTCAGAGCTTGCCCGGTGACGCTGGTGTCCTTGGGTGCGAACCGCTCGTTGGCCGCGAGTGGAATTTTTCGCGCAGCGGCTGCCTTGTCGATCTCGGCAAAAAAGGCCTCGCCGAGGGCGTCGTTGAAGCCGATGTAGCCCAGCGTTTTCACATTGGTCTTGGCCATGTGTTCGAGGATCGCCCCGGCCATCATCACGTCGGTTTGCGGGGTCTTGAAAATCCACGCCCTTTTCGCGTCGACCGGCTCGATGATACGCACCGACGAGGCGAGCGAGATCACCGGCGTCTCGCTCTCCGCGGCAACATCGATCATCGCCAGCGCGTTCGGCGTCGTCGTCGAGCCGATGATCGCGTCGACCCTGTTCTCGCCGATGAGCTTCTTGGCATTCTGCACCGCGAGCGTGGTATCGGTCGCGTCGTCGAGGACGATGTAATCGACACTTTTTCCCGCCATGGTCTTCGGGCACATCGCGATGGTATTTTTCTCCGGAATCCCCAGCGATGCCGCCGGACCCGTCGCCGAAACGGTCACACCGATCTTGATCTGTCCATGCGCGCCGGATGCAAGCGCGATTAGCACGCCGGCGACGAGCGCGCGCGTGGTGATGAGGGCCATGCCTTCTCCTCTGCATTCGAGTCCGAGCCAACTATCATAACGGATGTGCACGCAAGTCGGCTTTCCGGCTCTTTCGTGCATACTCGCCCAGATTTCCGCGGCGCGCTTCACGCCGCGCCAAGGACAGGAGTTGCTGTGAAACGTTTGGCACGTTGCTTCCGCTTGCTGCTCGCCGCGAGCGTCGCGCTCGCACCGGGCTGGTCGATCGGCGCCGCCGATCCCGCCAAGGTCCTGCGCATCGCGTCGCCCGACATCGACACGCTCGATCCGCAGCAGTACAACGACAACCCGTCATTCGAAGTGCTCGTGGCGATTTTCGAGCCCGCGTACGAGTGGGATTATCTCGCCTCTCCGCCGAGACTCTCGCCGTTGACGGCGGCGGGTCCGATCGAGTACGCCGACGACGGAAAGCGATGGACGATCCGGATCAAGCCGGGAATTTTTTTCACCGATGACCCCGCGTTCAAAGGCAAGCGGCGCGAGCTCGTCGCCGAAGATTACGTGTACTCATACAAGCGCTGGCTCGATCCGAACGGGCGGCGCGGAGGCGCGCCTATCATCACCGACTTGATCGTCGGCGCGCGCCCAGTGATCGACGCCGCAAAGAAGACCGGAAAGTTCGACTACGACCGGCCGATCGAAGGCTTGCGGGCGCTGGATCGATACACGCTGCAGCTCGAGCTCACCGAGCAGAACTACCCCAACATCCAGGACATGATCGGCTTCGCCGGCGCGGCTGCGCGCGAGGTCGTCGAGGCGGCCGGCGTCGACATCCGCACCCGCGCGGTGGGCACCGGACCGTACCGGCTGCGCGAATGGAAGCGCGGCTCGCGCATCGTCCTCGAAGCAAACCCGGCGTATCGCGACGCGCGGTTTCCCGAGAGCAAAGATCCCGCGCACGCCGCGATGATGAAGAGCATGCAGGGTAAGACCGTGCCTCGCGCAGGCGTCGTCGAGATCAGCATCATCGACGAGGACATTACCCGCCTGCTGCAATTCGAGCAGGGCGGGCTCGACTACGTCGTGCTCAGGGGAGACATCGCCACTCGTCTGCTCTCGGGCGACAACGTCAAGCCCGAGTACGCGGCGCGTGGAATCACCCGGCGCGCGTATCCCGAGCCCTACCTGTTTTCGTTTCAGTTCAACATGAAGGATCCGGTACTGGGCGGCTTTGGAAACGATCGCATCGCGCTTCGCCGTGCGATGGCACTGGCGGTCGATCTCGATGGGCTGGTCAGGATCGTGTATGCCGGGCAGGCGTTGCCTGCCAATCAAATCGTACCGCCAGGCGTCGCCGGTCACGACCCGGCGCTGCCTGCGCAGCCTTCGAACGATCCTGCGGCCGCGAAAGCGCTGCTCGATCGCTTCGGCTACGACAAGCTCGATCCAACCGGCTATCGCAAGGCGCCCGACGGCAAGCCCCTCACGCTCACCATGACGCTGCGCTCGGGCGCGATCTCGCGCGAGATTCAGACCTTGTGGAAAAAGAACATGGACGCGATCGGCCTGCGCATGGACTTTCACATCACGCCCTTCCAGGACGCGATCAAGGAGCTGGAAAAAGGCCAGTTCCAGATCTACTTCGGCGGCTTCGGCGGCTCACCTTCCGGATACCCCGAGCTGTTGCAGCTCTACAGCAAGCAGCCGCAGCGCATCAACATCAGCCAATTCAAGCTCGACGAGTACGACCGCGCCGCGGAGCAATTCCTGCGCGGCGCGACCACCGTCGAGCAACTCGCGGCCGCGCACAAGATGAACGAGCTCGCGCGCACTTACATGCCGTTGCTGCCCGCGATATTCCGGCTGGAAAGCGACTTCGTCCGGCCGTGGGTGCAGGGTTTCAGCCCGCCGGTGTTCTCGACCTACTGGAAATATCTCGACATCGACCTCGAGCAGCGCAGGCAAGCGATCAAGTAGGCTCGAATTTATTCGCGCGCGATCGCGATGGGCCCATCCCGTGCGAATGGATTCGCACCTAGTGGAGCCGCACTGGCAAGCGAAGGAATCCGCGGAAGCGCGCGCGGCGATCGCGAACGGCCTCTCCCGCAAGCGAATAGCGCGGATATCGCGCAAGGAATCGCGAAAGCGCGACGCGGCCCTCGAGCCGTGCAAGATTGATCCCCGCGCAGGTGTGGATGCCGAAGCCGAACGCGAGCTGCCGGTTGGGCTCCCTCGCGATCTCCATTCGATCGGGCTCGGCGAATTGCGCCGGGTCGCGATTGGCAGCGCCGATGCCGATGGTGATGCGGGAATCGGGAGGAAGCGTTATGCCGCCGACGCTTACGTCACGCGTGGTGATGCGGTTGCCGAGCTGCACCGGACTTTCGAAGCGCAGGAATTCCTCGACGGCGATTTTCATGCGCTCGACGTCGTCGACTTGTGCGATCAGCGTTGCTTTCTGCCCGGGCCACAACGTCAGGGCGTAAAGCGTGTTGCCGATCAGGTTGGTGGTCGTCTCGTGCCCGGCATTGAGCAGGAAGATGCACTGATGCAGGAGTTGGTTTTCGGTCAGCGGCTCGTCGTCATTCTCGCCCAGGATGAGGCGTGTGAGCACGTCGGTGTCGGGATCGCGCAGATTGCCACGGCGCTCGTCGACCAGCGTCTTGAGATACGCCAGCATCTCGGTCACGGCTCGATTGCCCTTCACCGCGCGCTCCGGCGTGAGAACGGGCTCGAGCGCGGAGAGGATGGAAAGCGACCAGCCGCGCAACGGCTCTCGCTCGCTCCTTGCAATGCCGAGAAGATTGCCGATGATTCCGATCGGAATCGCGGCGGCGAACTCCTCGACGAGATCGACCTCCGCCTTGTCCGCCATGGCATCGAGAAGTGAATCGACCAGCTTGACGAGCCCGGGCTCCATCGCGGCGATATGCCGCTGCGTGATCGCGCCGACGATCGCGCGCCGGACTCGAGAGTGCAAAGGCGGGTCGTTGAAGATCAGGCTGGTCGTATGATGCTCGAACAGCGGCGTCGCGCCGAACTTGGGACCGAACTCCTTCTTCTTGTCCGAGCTGAACGATTTCGGATCCCGGTATACCGGAACGATGTCGTCGAAGCGGCTGAGGAACCACGAGCCGTCCGGCATGTGCTTGACCGGCGCGTGATCGCGGAGCGCGCGGTAGTAGGAGTACGGATCCGCGTAGAACTCCGGCGGAAGCTTGGTCAGGTCGAAGCTGTCGGCGATCTCTCGGGGAGACATGACGCGGCTCGCGCAGCCGTTGCTTTCGCGCATGGAAGATGCAGGCGAGCAGTGTACCGCAAACCGCTATCGCGATTCTTCGAGGCGACGCGGTTCGTTGTACATTGTCTGAAATGACAGATCCAGATGGCCGACCGGATGGGGATGAAAACGTCGCACGCCGGCAGTAGCTTTGCCAACGACAAGGATGACGCTTCGCGAGGCAGGACCGAGTCGCCGTACGCCTGGGTGCGTCTGGCGGTGACGCTGCTGCTGTCGACCATCGGCGGCGTGGGCATGTGGTCGGTGGTCGTGGCACTCCCGGCGGTGCAATCGGAATTCGGCGTCGCGCGCGCGGACGCATCGCTTTCCTATACGGCGACCATGATCGGCTTTGGCCTGAGCGGCATCCTGATGGGGCGGTTGTCGGACCGCTTCGGAGTCATCGTTCCTGTCATCGTCGGAACCGTCGCGATGGCGCTCGGCTACACCGCTGCGGGTTTCGCCGGAAATCTGTGGCAATACACGGTCGCGCAGGGGATGCTGATCGGTGTCGGCAGCTCGGCAACTTTCGCTCCGCTCCTCGCCCATACTTCGTTGTGGTTCACGCGCCGGCGCGGCATAGCGGTGGCGATCTTCGCCAGCGGCAACTATCTCGCCGGAACGGTCTGGCCGCCGATAGTGCAGCACTTCATCGCGACCGCGGGCTGGCGCGACACCTATTTCGGCATCGCCGCATTCTGCGCCGCGACCATGCTGCCGCTCGCGCTGCTGTTGAGGCGGCCGCCTCCCTTGATCGAGCTTGAACCAGGCGGTATGCGCGCAAGGGCGCGCCCCGCGCACGGGCTCGGTCTTTCGAGCCGGGCGTTGCAAACGCTGCTTATCATCGCCGGCCTGTCGTGCTGCGTGGCCATGTCGATGCCGCAGGTGCACCTCGTCGCGTATTGCGGCGACCTCGGCTACGGCGCGGCACGCGGCGCGCAGATGCTGTCGCTGATGCTGGCCTGCGGGATCGTGAGCCGGCTCACCTTCGGCTTCATCTGCGATCGCATCGGTGGCTTGCGCACGCTTCTGTTGGGTTCGAGCCTTCAATGCGTCGCGCTGCTGCTGTTCCTGCCGTTCGACGGGCTGGTTTCGCTCTATGTGATCTCCGCGCTTTTCGGCCTGTTCCAGGGCGGCATCGTCCCTTCTTATGCCATCATCGTGCGCGAGTATTTTCCGCCGGGCGAAGCGGGCGCGCGCGTTGGCACCGTCATCATGGCCACGCTGTTCGGCATGGCGCTGGGCGGCTGGATGTCGGGTGCAATATTCGATTTGACCGGTTCGTACAAAGCCGCATTCCTGAACGGCACTCTTTGGAATCTGGTGAATCTTTCGATCGCGCTCTGGCTGTTGAAGCGGTCGTTGCCGGAACCTGCGCGGGCCTAAGGCGTCGCGTGACTCCCGATGTCTACCGATCCCGTTCGCACGATTGCTCATCTCGACATGGACGCCTTTTACGCGTCTGTCGAGTTGATCCGGTATCCCCAGCTGCGCGGTCGAGCGGTGGTGATCGGCGGCGGGCGCGGCAACCGGCCGGCCGGACCTTCGAATCCCGAGCAGGCATTCTCGCCGCTGCGAGACTATATCGGCCGAGGCGTGATTACGACCGCA
>Ga0193751_1002949_pt1 | contig 10152 bp, 2 predicted proteins | sample L1c2metaG_FD_143050 | JGI IMG/M metagenome (GOLD analysis project Ga0193751, IMG submission 143050) | Soil microbial communities from a riparian zone of the East river system, Colorado, United States - L1c2 | ecosystem: Environmental > Terrestrial > Soil > Riparian zone | place: USA: East River...
CCGCCGCAATCCACGTTCGAACGGATACGCGTGCCCTATCTACCGCGCAGAAATTGCGGCGATGCCGGGACGAAACGAGATGTACGCCTGGGTAGTTTCACTGACTGGGAGCGGTAATCCCGTCGATGGGGGCATTTGGCAGAGTCTCAACGGGGGCGCGTCGTGGACTTCAATTTCCGACAATACGATCACTAATTGCGGGGACATCTACGGCTGCGGCGTGCAGCAGGGTTCTTACAATTTAGAACTGCTGGCGGTTCCGAGTGGAGGTGCTACGGACCTGTACGCCGGAGCGATCAATCTCTACAAGTGCAGCATCACGACGCAGAACCCCAGCTGCGCGGGATCGCCGTTCATGAACCTGACTCACGTTTATGGATGCGATCCTATCGGCGCGCCCGCTCACGTGCATCCGGACCAGCATGCGCTGGCCTATGCGATCCCCACGTCGGGCAGCGACTCAGGCAACGCCCTAATGTATTTTGCCAACGACGGTGGCATATACCGCGCGCTTGATGGATTCCAGGGGCTTAGCATAGGTTCATGCTCGGGGACGAATTGGTTCGACGATCTCAACCAGAATCTGGGATCGATGACGCAGTTTGTCGGTTTTTCTCAACACCCCAGCGATCCGAATACCTTGTTCGGCGGCACGCAGGATAACGGCTCTCCCGCAACCGCCGCGGCAATCACAACTTTGAGTTGGGGGAATGTTCTGGGTGGGGATGGAGGTTACAACGCCATTGACCCAGGCGTCCCAACAAACTGGTATGCCTCTAATCCCGACATTCCTCCCGGCGGCCTGGGCGTTCAACTTTGCGCAGGGGGAGTGAACTGCAACAACAGTGGCTTCAATTTTGTGGTGACAAGCGGTATGGTGGGCGGCGACGACGGGGCTTTTTATTTTCCCTACATTCTCGACCCAAATTCGTCCACGGCAATGCTGATCGGCACATGCCGTGTCTGGCGCGGCTCGCGCACGGGCGGCGCCTTTACGGCGCTCAGCCCTAACTTTGACAGCCTGGGCTCAGGAACATGCTCGGGAAGTGAGGTCAATCAGGTTCGCGCTTTGGCCGTTGGGGGCCCCACCGATAGCAACGGTTCCAGCGTTATCTACGCCACAACGACCGGACTTGGCCCGCTGGACGGACCTGTTTCCGTGCCTGCGGGCGGGCGCGTGTGGGCCACTACCCACGCCACGACTGGAGTTTCCGCATTCGCCGATGTAACCGATAACGGTCCGCAGGGAAGCATCAACCCGAATCAGTTCCCAATGTCCAGTGTAGCCACCGACTCGTCTGATGTAAGCGGACATACCGCTTACGTCACTGTGATGGGATTTACCGGTGGGCCCGGCCATATCTGGAAGACGATAAATGCAGGCGCAGCCTGGATCGATTTCACCGCGAATCTTCCCGATTCTCCTGTAAACGCGGTGGTTGTGTATCCGGCATTGTCACAAGTGTATGTCGCGACGGATGTTGGAGTTTTCGGCAGTCCGACTTCAGCTCCCAGTTGGACCGAAATTGGACCGAACCCCGCTCCTAATCAGCTCGGATTCTTGCCTAACGTTGCAGTCACAGATCTGAAAGTCTTCGCTTCGGGCGGCGGTCAGCAGCTACTGCGAGCCTCAACCTATGGCCGTGGCATTTGGCAATACAACCTTGCCGCTGTACCGGATTTCCAGATCTCCGTGACCAACTCGCCGCTGACCATTTCTGTCGGTGGAACCGCAATCTTTGCCGGAACGGCCGCCGCGCTCAACGGATATGCCGGCACTGTGACGTTGAGCTGCGTCGCCGGCGCGACGTCCCCGCCCGGCACGTGTACTTCACCGCAGTCTCCCCTGACTCCCACAATCAGCACTCCTTTCACTCTCAGCGCGGGCGGAGCGGTCGGCGACTACTATTTCAACGTCCAAGGCGTCGGTTCTGATGCAAACCACACGACGCACATAGCCGCCGCCGAGCTGCACATTCTCGGCGTATTCGCGTTGACCGAGACAAGTTCTTTCCCGGCGGTGAACGCGGGCAGCAGCACGACCAGCGGACCAATCAGCGTGACCGCGTCAAATGGATTTACTGGCACAATCAATCTGACTTGCTCCTTAACTTCTGGACCTGGCAGCTGCAGCGTCAGTCCGGCGTCGGTGACTTCAATTCCGAGCACTGTATCGGTCACGGTGAATGCCACGGCTCTGAGCGCAGGAAGCTATCAGATGGTTGTGCAGGGGGTTTCCGGAACGACCACGCACACGCTTCCGATCCTTTTTAATGTTGAAGATTTCCAAGTCTCGGGGCCGCAATCGCTCACGCTAGGACCGGGTACGCAGGGCGCGGCCGACCTCACGGTTACCGCCTCGACTTATTACAGCGGCAATATCACCTCGACTTGCAGCGTTAATTTACTGCCGGGGGCAACTTGCACGGTGAGCCCGAGTCCGACAGCAATCAGCGGCGGAGCCACCGCGCCACTTACGGCAACAATCAACGTGCCAAACAACGCGACAACAGGGACCTACAACGTCAGTGTCAATGCTCAAGACAGCTCGGGTATACCCACCCACAGCATTGTGTTTCCCCTCACCATTCAGGATTTCGTTCTAAGTTCTTCTACGGCGAGCCAAACTGTGGCTGCTGGAGGAACCACAGGCGCCTACAACCTGACAGTTCAGCCCGTGGCAACATCTTTCACTGGCGCAGTAACACTGTCGTGTTCTGGCGGATTGCCCTCCGGAGCACACTGCAGCTTTCAACCCTCGACGCCCGTCACGCTTGGCTCCCAGCCAGTCGCGGTGGCGATGACGATCCTGACTACTTCCACGACCAGCGTGGGAACTTCCGCAGTAACGGTCACAGGAACGTCTGGTTCGCTTTCCCACTCCAAGACGGTGTCGCTGACTGTGACGAATCCTGTTGGCAGTAGCGCCGACTTCCAACTCGCCGTCGTTCAAGCCTTCCCCATCGGAGTCGCTGCAGGCTCGCAAATACAGGCTATGGTATCCGTAACCTCGAATTACGCCGGCTCGGTAAATTCCACTTGCGACGCCAGCACCACGATTTCAGGTCAATGCATGGTGACGCCAACCAGTCCGCTCGCAATCAGCCCGAGCGCGCCGGTAAATCTAGAGGTAACGCTGAACATACCTGACAGCATCGCGCCTGGCACTTACAACGTTAACCTCACGGTTGCCGATGCTTCCGGACAGCCAAGCCATATTCTGCAACTCCCAATTACGGTAATACAGGATTTCTCGGTTACTTCCGCCACTTCGAGCCAGACTCTGGCGGCGGGACAAACCACAACGGGGCCCTATCAATTGACGGTTGCCCCGAACCCGACCGGCTCGTCATTTTCCGGCGCGGTGACACTTTCTTGTAGCAGCGGACTTCCTGCAGCAGCACACTGCATCTTCGCACCGGCCGCGCCTGTAGCGCTCGGGAGTAGTTCAGCGGCTGTGGTCATGAGCATCTCCACCGCAGCGGACAAGATGGTTGTATGGCCCCTTTCCACTCACACTCCGGTCCTCTATGCGCTGTCGCTGCTGTTGCCGGGAATCGTGATCGGTTGGACTGCGGTCGGCGCTGGCTCGCCGAAATGCAAAGTAAAGCTTTTAGGAGTGACGATGCTGCTTCTGCTGACATTGTCTTTGCTCTCTTGTGGCGGCGTTAGTTCCGCCGCGAATACAACCCCACCGCACAAACCCGTCGTTTATCAAATTACGGTGACCGGCACATCTGCCGGAACAATCCCCGATGCTGGACAGAGTGCGGTCGTGACTCTGGTCGTAGACTAGCGCGTTGCGTTAAGATGTTGCGCGCTGTAATAGACTGCTTCACACGCCGCGCGCGATGCTTAAGAGAGCGCCGTTCGTCGTCCGTCGTTGGTAGCTGGCAAAACATGCTTGCGACCCACGATGAATCCGAACAACCAACGACCAGCAATCGGCGAGCTTAGTCTCCCTTTCAATGACCGATTCTCGCTACAACGTAGTCATCATCGGAGGTGGCATTGTAGGGTTGGCAGTCGCGCTCGAAATCACGCGGCGCTTCCCGCATGTACATTTGTTGCTCCTCGAGAAAGAAGACCGCGTCGCCCGCCACCAGAGCGGGCACAACAGTGGCGTGATTCATTCCGGCGTCTACTACAAGCCGGGCTCCATGAAGGCTCGTCTTTGCGTCAGCGGAGCTGCGGCGATGGTCGAATTTTGCCGCGAGCATGGGATTGCCCACGAAGTCTGCGGGAAGGTCATTGTTGCGACGGACGCGGACGAACTTCCGCGTCTGCAAGAATTGCGCAGGCGCGGAGAAGCTAACGGGCTTGCCGGCCTGCGCATGATCGGCGGGGAGGAGTTGCGGGAAATTGAGCCACATGCCAGCGGGGTTCAAGCCTTGGTCGTGCCCTCAACTGGGATCACTGACTACGCCAAAGTGTGCGAGAAATACGCAGAGTTAGTTTCCGCACGCGATGGCACCGTTCTCACTTCGGCTGCGGCCACCGGCATTCGGCGTTTGGCGAACGAAATCGTAGTCGAGACTTCGCGCGGAACGTTTTCCACGACTTCACTCATCAACTGCGCTGGTCTGTTCAGCGACCGCATCAGCCGCATGGCCGGCGACGAGCCCGGCGTAATGATCGTTGCATTCCGCGGGGAGTATTACGACTTGGTGCCGGAGCGCGCTTCGCTGGTGCGTGCGCTGATCTATCCTGTGCCCGATCCGCAGTTTCCATTTCTCGGCCTGCACTTCACGCGGCGAATTTCCGGCAAAGTGGACGCTGGCCCGAATGCCGTTTTCGCCCTGGCGCGGGAGGGCTACCGTCACTCCGACATCAGCCTGCGCGATTTGGCTTCCTCCCTCGCCTTTCCTGGTTTTTGGCGGATGGTGCGGCAGAATTGGCGGAATGGTTTCGATGAATTCCGTCGCTCGTTCTCGAAACCGATTTTTGTTCGAGCCTTGCAGCGGTTGGTTCCTGAGGTTGGTGAGCAGGATCTGGTTCCCGGTGGCTCCGGAGTGCGCGCTCAAGCTCTCAGGCCCGACGGCGCTTTAGTGGACGATTTTCAATTCGTACCGTCGGGCAAGGTGCTGCATGTGCTGAACGTCCCCTCGCCGGCGGCTACGGCCTCGTTGGCCATCGGTAAGACGATTGTCGATACCGCGGCAGCCAATCTTGGTTTTTCCTAAAGTCTCTCGCGTCTAGAAAGTAAGCCGCAGCGACATTTGAATTTGCCGCGGGCTGCTAATGGTCTTGTTGGTTATCCCCAGGCCGCTCAGTGTTGGACACACGTATAAGGCCGTAAATGTTGTGTCGCACTTACCGATCGTCGCTGGCTGGCCGACGACAGGAAAGCCGTTGAAGTTGATATTCTGGGTAACATCGTCAATTGGAATATCGAAGCTGGCAGTGTTGGTCACATTAAAGATATCCAGTTTGTAAGTCAGAGAGTAGCGTTCGGTGATCTGCGTGTTCTTGGCAATCGAGATATCCGCGCGCCGCTGCCAGGATTGCCGGAAAATATTGCGCTCGCCGTGATCAATGAAGTTCGTCTCGTAAGGATCGTTGCTTGGAATGGCGCCGTTTAACCCTCCTGGACTTAGCAACGGCAGTCCAAAACAGGACGGTTTCAGAGCAAGTGTATTGGGGTCGTTTGGATTGGCGTGGGCACCTGAGGCGCCTGTTAGCGCCTGTTTGGGCGAGCATCCGGAAAGTGGAACGATTGGGTTCGTGATGCCATCGTTCACGCCGTAGAAAATACTACCCACTGCGCCCGAGTAATCGACCACACTGTACGGTTGACCACTCTGGATAACGGTTAACCCCGATATTGCCCATCCGTCGGCAAGTTTGCCCTTCAAGGAAGCAGCCGAGAAAAACTTGGGCAGTTCATAGGTGTAGCTGAAATTGATCACATGCTTGCGGTCGTAGTCGGAGAGTCCGTAACCCGATCGCAAATTCAGAGGATTGTTGCCGTTGTAGAACAGTCCCATCGCGCTCTGTTCGTCGGTTGCGTGCGAGTAGGTGTAGGAGAAGCCGACCTGCAGGCCGTGACTCATTCGTTTCTCCACATGCGTTTGCAGGGCATGGTAGGCAGAAATCCCGGCTGCGGTATAGGACTCCGACTCGGATGAGTATCCGATATAAGGAACGCGCAGGTCGACGTTCCCGCCTTCGAAGGTCTGCAGATAAGGCTGACCGTTCGGAAGCGTCGCCGGCGCGAAGGTAGCGGCGTCGGTGAGAATCGAATAGCCGTAGGTATAATTCTGCTGAAAGTTAGCAGACCCGGCCAAAAGGGGGCTGGTCGGCGAAGCGATCTTCGCCTGATTGAACGGCAAAGGAACGACGGCATGGCGCCCCAGGTTTCCAACGTATCCAATTTCAATGGTCAAATCATTCCGCGGTTGCCACTGAATATCGAGGGTTTGATTCATCGTGTACGGAAGCTTGTTCGCCCGGTTGTAATCCGCAAAAGCGAAAAGCGGGATTCCGGTTGAGATATCGGTTGCATTAGGTAGAACTAACTTTGCAGGATTGCCGCTGGGAGGCGGACCAAGTGATGTCCCCCAGGGATTTTCAAAGTTGCTGCAAACGGTATATCCGTACGGGCTGCATTTCTGCGAATTGACCCATGGCGGAGACTGGTTCACGCCGAACGGGCCGCCAGCGATTACGCCTGAAGCAAAGCCGGGCGAAAGATACGTGAAAAGTTCTCCCCGATCGTAGTACAAGCCCCACCCCGCGCGAATCACCACCTTGTCGTTGAACTTTCTGGGACTCCAAGCCAAACCGACGCGTGGCGCAAGGCCCCACTGCCGCCCGGTTAGAGTCGAATCGCTGACACCCTTCGTGGGAAAGTCAGGGTTATTGCCGGCCACGATGAAACCGTTTGAAGTAATCGTGTCCGAGGTCGCGTCGTATCTGTATTTCGACGGGTCGAAGTTGAAAATGCGGCCGTTCTTTTCCCTGAGACCTCCGTGATAGTCGAAGCGGAGGCCGGCGCTGAAGCTAAGGTTGGGCCGCACCTGAAACTTGTCCTGCAGGTACCAGCCTGTCTCATTCGAGCGATAGTAGCGGTTGGCATTGCCTTGCAGGAAGGAAGTAGTGATGAATCCGTTAGCGGTATAGGTGATCGGTGAGCCGGTAAGGAATTCAGCAAAATTGTTAAAACCGATCATGCCCATGTTCGTTCGTCTATCGCGTGCATTGAGCTGTGTGTATGAGAAACTTCCACCGAATGTAAAGGTATGTCTGCCGCGGGTCCAAACCGCATTCACTGAAGGCATCCAGCGGTTCTGAAAGATGCCGGTGAAGGCGCCTTGCGAAGCCGCAGTCGAGCCGATGTTCAATCCCGCATTGAAGGGGCCGCATGGGGTCGCAGGATCGCATCCGCCGGTGTTTTGGGGAGAAAAATTTCCCAGGTCATCCACAATCGTGATGCCCGGGAAAACCTGGGAACCGAACGCATTAATCCCGATCCCTTCAGGAGTAAAGGGCTGCCCGACTGTGCTGTAGATCTTTTCCCGAATGAATCCGAACACTTCGGCAATGCTGAAATTCGGCCGAATGGATTGCGTGTTCGTAATGGACGCGACCTGGCTGCCTGCATCCAGTCGCTGGGTGAATCCCTTTACAGAAGAAAATCCAAATGGCGCCGTGCTCGGATCATGCTGATAGTAATACTTCAACGACAGTGTATCTTTCGAGCTTGCCAGATAGTCGAGATTGGACACAGCCTGGTCGGAAATAAAATAGGCCGGCTGTGTGAGGAAAACATTCTCCGGGAAATTAATGGTCGGAGTGGAATTAGGGTTTGCGGAAGGGATCATATATTGCCCGTTCGGCAACTTGTAGTTCAGCATCGCGAATGCGACTGGGTCAATATCTCCCTGCCCGTTTCCTACCACCGGATTCACGGACGAGAAAAAATTGTTGTTCGCGACGTTCGCCAATGCCTGGGGGCTGCGATCATCGGTAAGCCCGAAAGGGACTGCCGTCCGTGAAGTTCCGATCTCCAAGTCGGAAACGTGAACGTGCTGGTACCCGGCATACCCGAAGAGTTTGTTCTTGATCAGCGGTCCGCCAATCGCTCCTCCCGCCGTGTAGCGGTGCAGCTGGGGCACTTTTTGGTTGCTGGGAATGTTCGCATCCTGCTTGTAGAAGTAGGGAGCTGCATTCAGGGCATCCGTTCCCCGGTGAACATAAGCGATGCCGTGAACCGAGTTGGTGCCGGAGGCTGTGCTCATGTCGATGTGAGCGCCGCTGGTCGAACCCTGCTGGGCGTCATACATGGACGTGTTTACACGGAATTCTTGAACGGTCTCCGGCGCCGGTGTCGGCAGAGCTTGTCCGATGGCCAGATAAGGCGACGCCGTGCTCTGGATGACTTCCGCGGTAGTGCTGGAGGCACCCGCTACGCCGGTATTATTCACAATGCGCGCCGACGCCACCATGCTTGTGCTTTTGCCGTTGAAGAGGTTGCTCGCGTCGACGCCGTTTAGAAGAAACGTGTTGCTGGTGTCCCGCTGGCCGTTGGCCCAAATGGGCTGATTGCCCAGGCCGGCATTCGCGCCGGTGCCATTTGACAGTTCTGCATTCACGCCAGGTGAGAGAATTGCCAGCCCAGTGAAACTGCCGGTCGGTAGTGGTACTGCCTGTATCTGCTCCTGTTCCAACACGTAGCCGTTGGTGGTGTCGACCGCGTTCATGGCAGGCGCGGCCTCGACCTCGATCGTGGTGCCAACTGAGCCGACTTTCAATGCAACATTCAGCGTGACGGTGCGATTGGCCTGCACCAGGATCGAGGGCAGTTTCTCGCTCTGGAATCCTTCACGGGCGACGGTGACGGTGTAGGTGCCGATGGGCAGGTTGACGAAATCGTACGCTCCATTTCCATTCGTCTTTTGGGCGCGCGTCAGCTTGGTCTGATCGCCGACGATGGTCACCGTGGTCTCCGGCAGCACGCTGCCGCTCGGGTCGGTTACCGTTCCGGTGATGCTGCCCAGCGTCTGTTGCGCCAGTACGCACACAGAAAGCTGAAACAGGACCGCCAGTAAGAAAATGCCAAGCTTCATCTTCTTCGCCATGAATGTGACCCTCGTCGGGGAGAAAACGCTTTCCAGAAACACTATTCCAGAGCGGCCAACAACGAACCGCACAATGCGTCTGTGACTTTGTACGTTCGTGGCCGCAGAGCCGGTTTGCTCTGCTCTTGCTCCGGGCTAGCAGGCTGAAACTATGCCGCCAAATGTACGCGAACTTCGGCGAAAGCGGAAGGTACAGTCCCAGTGAAAATTCTTTTGGTGGGAATCACTAATTTCTATGGGCCGAATTTCTACGGCTCAGAGGATTCTATGACGGCCGCCGGTGCCATCTTCTTGCGTCGGGCTCGAACCATGAACCATCCCAGTCCGGCAATCAAATAGGCGAGATAGATGTAAGGCAGCTTGCCGTAAGGCCCTTCGGGCACGGGATAGAGATTTCCTGCCAGCGCCAGGAGCATGGCCGCCGCAGCCAGGATGGGAACGATTTGCGCTCCGGAATGGAATGCGTCATGCTGCCGCAAATAGCGCGGCAGCGCCACGCATACCAGCGCGTAGGCCACGATGAAGCCGTACGTCGCCAGAGAGCCCAGCCAGCCGTAGACGTCCAGTCCGCTGGCGCCGCGAACTGCCAGCACCGCCACCGGCAGCACGGCTGCTATCCCAGCGATGACCACGGCGCGGCCCGGAGTGTGATTCCGGACGTGAGTCTGACCCAGCGATTCATGCGCGAGGCCGTCGTGCGCCATCCGCAACAGCACCCGAGCTGCAGCTGTGATGCAGGCCAAGGTGCCGGCAAACAAACTCACCAATGCCCCAATGTCGATCAGCAGTCCCAGCACTGGCACGCCGCCCACTTGTGCCAGCACGTACATCGGAGCCTGGCTGGTCCCCAGATCCTGACCGACAGTGTGAAATCCCAATACTTCAGCATAGGCGCAGACTGTGAAGAACGCTCCCGCAAGTACCGAACTCTGAATCACCGCGCGAGGGATCGTCTTCAGAGGATTGCGAGCCTCTGCCCCCAGGGTAGTCGCGCTTTCAAAGCCCACAAAACTGAACAGCGCTAATACAAGTCCGAGGCGGAGCCCGCTTCCGCTAACCCCGCGCAGATGAA
>Ga0193751_1002952_pt1 | contig 10146 bp, 11 predicted proteins | sample L1c2metaG_FD_143050 | JGI IMG/M metagenome (GOLD analysis project Ga0193751, IMG submission 143050) | Soil microbial communities from a riparian zone of the East river system, Colorado, United States - L1c2 | ecosystem: Environmental > Terrestrial > Soil > Riparian zone | place: USA: East River...
CGCCCACCCGATACCGGCCGGATGCGATCTTCGCGATTAGCTCGTTGGCGATTTGCTGGTAGCGGGGCAAGTCGGCGGAGCCGTTGCCCGACGCTCGCTGCTGGGCGCTTCGCGTTTTCATGTCTACCCGTCCGCTTCTGCGAGGGGCTCGAGACAACGGTGTCGCCAATGGATCACGCCGTGATGAAGTCGTGATGCAGGATTTTCGAGAGGAATTCGCGAGCCCGCGCGCTCTGAGGCTCGACAAAGAACGAATGCGTGTCACGGTCTTCGATGATCTGCCCCTGGTCCATGAACAGCACGCGGCTGGCGACCTGACGCGCGAACGCCATCTCGTGCGTCACCACCATCATCGTCATCCCCTGGTTCGCGAGCGAGATGATGACGTCGAGTACCTCGCTGATCATCTCCGGATCGAGCGCCGACGTCGGCTCATCGAACAGCATCGCGACCGGATCCATCGCCAGGGCCCGGGCGATCGCGATGCGCTGTTGCTGTCCGCCGGAGAGGGCGGAGGGATACTTGTGCGCGTGATCGGCCAGGCCTACGCGCTCCAGGAGGGCCATCGAACGCTCGCTGGCCTCTCGCTGACTCCGCTTGAGCACGGTGAGCTGCGCCAAGTCGATGTTTTCGAGCGCCGTGCGATGGGGAAACAGCTCGAAGCTCTGAAAGACCATTCCCACCCGCGCCCGAAGCGCGGAGAGGTCCGTGCCCGGCGCCGAAACCGAGACGCCATCGACGGTAATCTCGCCCGAGTCAATTGACTCGAGCTGATTGATGCATCGAATTAGCGTGCTCTTCCCGGATCCCGACGGGCCGCACACCACGACCACCGATCCCCTCGGGACGGAGGCTGAGCACTCGTTGAGAACGCGGAAATCGCCGTACCACTTTGTCACGCTCCGTATCTCGATCATCGCCCTCGCCCATGCCCGTCGAATCGATCGGAGCCTGTGCCAAATGTACCTACAAAAACATACATAACATCTGCGCACACCGAGGGTCGTGTCAAGACAAGACACTCGGCGCCGCAACTACCCGACGTTAGCTTCGCTGATCGGACGTCTCTGTGAAGGTATCCTGGATTCGCGGAGGACATGGGAGTCGCAACGCAACCACGGATCTTGGCGGCCCTCGCGCTGCTGGCCTGCCTGATCGCACCCACCCGGTCTGCCGCCGCGCAGGCGGTGCCGACGGACACGACGATCCTGCTCGTTCCGGCGCGCGTGTTCGACGCGCCGCGCGGTATCGTGCACGCCGGTTGGGCGGTACTCGTGCGCGGCGACAGCATCGCCGCCTTGGGACCGCGCACCGCGCTCGTCGTGCCGCCGCGCACTCGCGTAGTCGATCTTCCCAATACCACGCTCCTTCCGGGCCTCATCGAGGGACATTCGCACCTGTTCCTGCACCCGTATGCCGAGGCGCAGTGGTCCGACCAGGTACTCAAGGAATCGCTCGCGCTGCGCGTCGCGAGGGCAACGGTAGCCGCGCGGCGTACGCTTCAAGCGGGCTTCACCACGGAGCGTGACCTCGGCACCGAGGGCGCCGGCGACGCCGACGTGGGACTGAAGGCGGCAATCGATAAGGGGATCATTTCGGGGCCGCGGCTGCTCGTCGTCACGCGCGCAATCGTCGCCACCGGGTCGTACGGGCCGAGCGGATTCGATCCGCGCTGGCACGTGCCGCAGGGTGCCGAGGAGGCGGATGGCATAGATGGCATGATCCACGCGGTGCGGAGCCAGATCGGCCACGGCGCCGACTGGGTGAAGGTGTACGCCGACCACGAATGGGGTCCGAACGGGGAAACCGAGCCGACATTTTCGCTCGATGAGCTCAAGGCGGCTGTCGAGACCGCGCGAAGCTCCGGCCGCTACGTGTCTGCGCACGCGCGTGGCAGCGAAGGCATTCGGCGCGCGGTGCTGGCAGGTGTCACCACGGTTGAGCACGGCGATGCCGGCACTCCGGAGGTGTTTCGGCTGATGGCCTCGCGTGGCGTCGCCCTCTGCCCGACACTGTCTGGCACGGAGGTCGGGTTCATTCGCGGGGGCTGGCGCAAAGGCATCGACTCCATGCCCGCCGAGGTGGCGCTCAAGCACCGCACCTTTCGCGAGGCGCTGGCTGCGGGCGTGACCATTTGCAACGGAAGCGATGTCGGCGCGATTCCGCACGGAGACAATGCCCGCGAGATCGAGTTGTTGGTTGAATACGGAATGTCTCCGGTGCAGGCGCTACAAGCGGCGACCGTGAACGATGCGAAGGCGCTTCATCTCGACGACCGCGGAGCCATCGCGCCAGGGCTGTCGGCCGACCTGGTGGCGGTGGACGGCGACCCAACTCGCGACATACGCGCGCTGCACCACGTGCGCTTCGTGATGAAGCGCGGCGTGGTGGTGCCGCTCGATTGACACGACGCATGGCATCCGCATCCGAGTCTGCTCACCGCGCTCGAAACGGGAGGATGCACGCAAATGGCTGAGCCCTGGCTGCGAGGGCCGATCGCGGGAATGCCGGCGATGGTCATGCCGGCCGCGCATGCGCTGATGCAGGCGGCCGAGGACGTGCCGTTTGCCGTGCGGGGATTGACGACGGCGCAATTGTGGGCGCTGCCTGGCGGGGCCGCCGCCGTGGGTTTTCATCTGCGGCACGTCGCCGAAAGCATCGATCGCCTGTTGACGTATGCGCGCGGCGAGATGCTCACCGATGCACAATTCACGACGCTCGACGCGGAGCCGTTCGACGATGGACGGAGCGCCGATGATCTTGCGAGCGCGGCTGTTGCGGCGATCGAGCGTGCGATCGAGACGATGCGCGAGACACCGCCCGGATCCTATCTCGACGCTCGCGGCGTAGGGCGTCGGCGGCTGCCGACCACGGTGATCGGGCTGCTCGTGCATATCGCGGAGCACACGCAGCGACATGTGGGAGCGATCATCGCGACCGCCAAGGTGGTCAGAGAACTGTAAGAAGGCGCGTCGGCTCGACAGCGAGGGCGATTCGCGCGAAACCGCAGCGTGCGCTCGGACGTTCACTAGTTTGTACCATCCGCACAGGGGGAAAGACATGGCTACGACGATCGCAGCAAACGCTGACACGGGGATCGCCGCCAAGGGGTACGTGCATCCCGAGGTGCTCGTGTCCACCGAATGGCTCGCGAAAAATCTCGATAATCCGAAGGTCCGCATCATCGAGAGCGATGAGGATGTGCTTCTTTACGACCTCGGCCACATCAAGAACGCGCAGAAGGTCGACTGGCATCTCGATCTGAACGACGACGTCATTCGCGATTACGTGAGTCCCGAGCTGTTCGAGAAGTTGCTCCGCGCCAAGGGCATCGACGACTCGACGACCGTCGTGTTTTACGGCGATAAGAACAACTGGTGGGCGACGTACGCGTTCTGGGTGTTCAAGCTGTTCGGCTTCGAGAATGCGCGCGTGCTCGACGGGGGGCGCATCAAGTGGGAGGCGGAGGGACGTCCGCTCGTGACGGACGTGTCGTCGTTCCCCGCTACCAGCTACAAGGCGCCGCCGCGCAACGACGCGAAAATCCGGGCCTTCCGCGACGAGGCGCTCGCGCACTCGAAGTCGAAGAAGCCGTTGGTCGACGTCCGCTCGCCCGACGAATTCTCCGGCAAGAAGACACACATGCCGGAGTATCCGCAGGAGGGCGTGCTGCGCGGCGGTCACATCCCCGGCGCCAGGAGCGTTCCGTGGGCGCGCGCCGCCAACACCGACGGCACGTTCAAGAGCGCCGATGAGCTCCGCGCCATCTACGAGAAGGAGATCGGTCTCAAGAAGGATGATGACGTGATCGCCTATTGCCGCATCGGCGAGCGCTCGTCGCACAGCTGGTTCGTGCTTACGTACCTGCTCGGATATCCGAAGGTGCGAAACTACGACGGCAGCTGGACCGAGTGGGGAAACTCGGTGCGGCTCCCGATCGAGAAATGAGCGACGCCGCACCGATCGAGAGGCCGCCGCAAAGGATAGTCGCGGTGTGGAAGGGCGAGGAGTCGTTCGACACGAGCAAGCTCGGTGGCCCCGTGTCGCGCATCGACGGACATGGGATCACCGGGCAGGGTCCCGTGGATACGCTCCTCAGCGCCCTCGGCACGTGCTCGGCGATGGATGTGGTGAACATTCTGGCGAAGCAGCGAACGCCGGTGTCGTCGCTCGAGGTGGAGGTCGTCGGGACGCGCGAGAACGCGAGTCCGCGGCGGCTGAAGCATGCCCTGCTGATCTTTCGGATTTCCGGCGCTGGGATCGAGCGCGAGCAGGCGCTCAAGGCGATCGCGCTTTCGGTGACGAAGTACTGCTCGGTGCGCGATTCGCTCGATCCGAAGATTCCGGTCGAGTGGGAGCTGGAATTGAAGTGACGGAGCCTCGTGATTGATGCGGCGATAGGCCGTACTCCGCTGGTTCGACTCGAGCGAGTCGTCGAGCCTGAAATGGCGGAGGTGTGGATGAAGCTCGAAGGGAGCAACCCCGGCGGCTCGATCAAGGATCGAACGGCACTCGGCATGATCACGGACGCCGAGCAGCGAGGTGCGCTGCGACCGGGCGGGACGATCGTGGAGCCGACCTCCGGAAACACGGGCATCGGCCTGGCGCAGGTGGCGGCGACGCGCGGGTACAATCTCATCCTGTGCCTCCCGTCGCAGATGAGCGAGGAGCGCAAGCGCACGCTGATCGCGTACGGCGCGCAGCTCGTGCTCACGGACCCCGAGCGCCGGATGCTCGCGGCGATCGAGGAGGCCGAGCGCATTCGCGACAGGACGGGCGCGTGGATGCCGAATCAGTTCTCGAATCCGGCGAACCCGCGAGTGCACTACGAGTTCACAGCGCCCGAGCTGTGGGAGCAGATGGGCGGTCGCATCGACGCGTTCGTGTATGGCTCCGGAACGGGCGGCACGATCAGCGGCGTGGGCCGGTACATCAAGGAGCGTTCGCCGAAGACGGCCGTGATCACGGTCGAGCCCGCGCGGTCGCCCGTGCTGAGCGGCGGCGAGCGCGGCTCGCATCAGTTCCAGGGGATGGGTCCGGGATTCGTCCCGGACAATTTCGATCGGTCGGTGGTCGATCGCATCATCACGGCGTGGGAAGAGGATGCCTTCCCGCTGGCGCGCAGGCTCGCGCGCGAAGAGGGGTTGTTCGTCGGAATGTCGAGCGGCGCGATCGCGTTCGTGGCGCTCCAGATCGCGCGCGAGCTCGGACCCGGCAAGCGGGTGGCGTGCATCTCGCCGGACTCCGGCGCGAGATATCTGACGACGGCGCTGTTCGCTCCGGACTGAGGGCTCGCCCGCGCGCGCCGGACGGGCTACTGCAGCTTGGAGAGCAGCTTCAGCGTCTTGGGGTCTGCCGCCGGATACTTCGGATCCATGCGCTCGAGCGTCGAGACGATTTTCTCGAGCACGAGATAGTCGCGCGCGTGCTTCCGGTCTGCCGGAACGATGAACCAGGGCGCGTACTTCGTGCTGCACTTCCGGAAGACGTCGATGTACGCGCGCGTGTACTCATCCCACAGGTCGCGTTCCTTGAGATCGTCCGCCTGGAACTTCCAGTTCTTCGCTTCGTCGGTAAGCCGCTCGCAGAGCCGAACTCGCTGCTCCTCCTTCGAGATGTGGAGGAAGAACTTGAGGATCGTGACGCCGTTCTGCGTGAGCATGCGCTCGAAGTCATTGATCTGCTCGTAGCGCGGCTTCCAGGCCTTCTTCGGCGCGAGCTTGTGCACTCGCACGGCCAGGATGTCCTCGTAGTGCGACCGGTTGAAAATGCCGATCATCCCGCGGGCGGGAACGGCGGCGTGCACGCGCCAGAGGTAGTCGTGCGCCAGCTCGACGTGCGAAGGCGCCTTGAACGACGTGACGTCGCAACCCTGCGGATTCACCGAGCTGAACACGCGACGGATCGTGCCGTCCTTTCCCCCCGCATCGCGTGCCTGGAGCACCACGAGCAGCGACCGCTCCGACTCGGCGTAGAGCGCGTTCTGCAGCTCGTCGAGGCGCATGCGAAGCTTCTCCATCTTTTTCTCGAGCGTGTCGTCGTCGGCGTCGAGCGAGCGCGGAGGAAGCGCGGCGCGATCCCCGAGGGAGATTTTGTCGCGCGGGCGAACCGGGAGAAGCTTCATCGGCGAGCGGCTCGAGTGCGGGAGGCTGGACGCAAATCGTCACCCGCTGTTCGCGCGGCGACGACTATTGGCCGAGTCGCCGCGGCTGCCACTCCTGTTCCTTCGTCGCGGGAGGCGCGGCCGAGTCGGCATCGGGTGCGGGTGCGCGCAAATCCGCGCGGGGGCCCGCGTCATCGCCGCCGATATCGCCCATGCTCTTCTTGAACTCGCGAATGCCTTTGCCGAACGACGAGCCAATCTCGGGGATGCGCTTGGCGCCGAAGAGCAGTAGCACGACGACCGCCAGGAGCAGGATTTTTTCCGGTCCCATTCCAAACATTCGAGCCTCGATAGTCGGAGATGATGCCGTTGCGATTTGCACGAATGGAATAGGGCAACGGTAATGCCGGGCTGCGGAGCCACACCCCAAAAGAGTGCCGCCCGCCGCCCAATTCTAAAGGGAAGCGGCGGACGGTGCCACGATCGCGGGCACGCCGGATCAGGCTTGGCCCGGCCACACGAAATGCGTGAACAAGGCAGCTCTGTCTGCCTAACCATGTTACAGACGAATCCTGGCACATATTCTGTATCATAGAGTATGTACAGACAGATCCGGCTAACCTTCTGCAACGTATCTACCTCGAGCGCGCACCAGACGCACCCGAACGGAGATCGCCATGGAGCGACGACACGAGATCGCGGATCTACTCAGAAGGCGCGTCAAGCTCGGCCTGCACGCGGGGTCGCTCGCCACCGGCGACCGCCTGCCAAGCACGCGCGAGCTCGCGGCGGACTTCGAGGTCGACCACCGGGTCGTCGTCGCGGCATATCATCAGCTGGTGGCCGAGGGGCTCGTGGAGATGCGACCGCGCGGTGGCATCTACGTCGCCGACATTCCCGCGGGCGCCATGCGTGAACCGATGCCGCCGGAGCACTGGCTCCACGGCATCTTCATGCAGGGACGCGCCCGCGACATGTCCATGCGCGGCGTGATCGACGCGCTGCGACGCGCCACGGAGACGATGCGTCTGCGCGCGGTGGTCATCCACGGCGTCGCCGACCAGCGCACCGGCATGTGCACGGAGCTCGAAGAGGACTACGGCTTCGAGGCCACCGGAGTGAACACCGACGACCTCGGGAACGGGCATCGCCCGCCGGAACTTCGCGAGGCCGACCTCCTGGTGTCCACGCCCGCGTACGAACCGCTGGCCCGTCGACTGTCCGCACAGCTCGGAAAGCAATGCATCCTCGCCGATGTTCGCACCGATCTCATCGGCGGCGAATGGCGACTACTGCTGCGCAAGCCCGTCTACGTGGTGGTTCGCGACGCGCAATTTCGAAGTGCGCTGCTCGAGTTCTTCGAGGGGACGAAGGGAAAGGAAAATCTGCGCGTGCTCGTCGTGGACAGCGATGACATCGGTGCGATCCCCGCAGCCGCGCCGACTTACGTGACGCGAGGCGCGCGCGATTGGCTGCGCACGCACGGCCGCGAGGATGACGTTGGCGGACGCCTGCTGCCGAACGCCCGCACCTTCTCATCGACCACCGCCGAGCAGCTGATCACCTTCATCCTGAAGTCGAATCTGACCGCCCTCGGCAGTCGCGCCTGACGGGGCGCGATCGTCCGGAATCGGTGCGAGCATACACGTCAGCACCGATTCCGGCCGAGTTCATCGCGACGCGGTGAGAGGAAGCACATCGATCGTGCCCGCGACATCGAAGTGCTCGAACGTGCCGAGCGCGGTCACCGAGCTCCCGGACTTCGCGCCGCTGTCGCAGTTGCCATGGAGACGCAGCTCCTGCTTCGACCAATCGATGATGCCGTACATCTTCGACTCCATCGGCGCGCCCGTGCTGTCGCGCATCGTCAGCGTCGCTCTTACCGCCCAGACCGACTCGGCGGCGCTCAGCGCGCTTCCCATCGGGACGATGCGAATGACGAGCCCGGGTGTGCCCGCGGGCGTGTCGCTCGACCAGACGAGCGTCTGTCCATCGCCGTCGACGCCCTTGAAGGTGCTCGTGAAGGCAGTCTCGGTCGCCTCGAGATCGCGTGGATCCACTGACACGAGCGTGGTGGATGGCTGAACGGTCATGAGACCGACGGCGGATGCCACCGCTGCGATTCCCCTGATTCCCAACATGATCTTCTCCGAAGTTGAGTACACAAAAAGAAATCGCCCCTACGTAACGGCACGTAGGGGCGACGGGTCGCACGCAGGTAACGCGCTATCGACGAACGCACCCTCGTGCTCCGACGCATGCCGCATCGTGGCACGCCGCCAGGCGCCAATTCCGATTGCTCGCCGCGAATGATCTCGTCATGGATGGCAGGATAGTGGGGACGTCGCGATCGCTACAAGCGAATCGTCAGAATCGAGTCAAAGACTCCCCGAACAGGCAGCCCGCGAGCAGTACGTAGTACGGGCACGGATCGTCCTGTACAGTGTATGAATCCGACTCCCTTTCCCTATAACTTTCCCGCATGCCCAATTCGCTGAACCTTTCGACCGTACGTTTGCGCACACTGCCTTCGCGCTTCCCGCGCAGAAGAGCAAGGCGCCGCACCCCGCACCCGCGGCGCCAACTCCGGCGGTGCTCTCACAGCGCGCAAAGCTCGAGAAGATCATTCACACGAAGGTGCTGGCAAATGGCCTCGAGGTGATCGTCGTCGAGAATCACGGCGTGCCGCTGGCGACCGTCGAGATGGACGTCCGCAACGGCTCCTTCACGCAGACGCACGAGTACGAGGGGCTCGCGCATCTCTATGAGCACATGTTCTTCAAGAGCAACAAGGACTATCCGGAGCCCGAGCAGTTCATCGACCGAGCGGCGGAGCTGGGCGCGGTGTTCAACGGGCAGACGCAGGAAGAAGTGGTGAACTACTACCTCACCGTTCCCGCGGATTCGCTCGTTGGCGGCATGCGCTTTCTCGCGTCGGCCTTTCGCTCGCCACTCTTCCGCGAGGACGAGCTGGCCACAGAGCGCGAAGTCGTGCTCGGCGAGTACGATCGCCAGGAGTCGAGTCCGTACTTCAAGCTCGACGAGCAGATGGGGAAGACGCTCTATACCACGGAATGGAGCCGCAAGAACAAGATCGGCGACCGCGACATCGTGCGCACGACGACGCCGGAGAAGATGCGAATCATCCAGCATCGCTACTACGTGCCCAACAACGCCGCGCTCATCGTCGCCGGCGATGTCTCGCCGGACACGGTGTTCAAGCTGGCGCAGGGGATCTACGGCGACATTCCGCGCGGTGCGGATCCGTTCGTCGCGAACCCGATTCCGCCGATGCCGCCACTGAAGGGGAACGACGCGGTCATCATCGAGCAGCCGGTGAATACCGTCGCGGTGATCGTGCAGTGGCTCGGGCCGAGCGTCGGGAAGGATCCGGAGGCAACCTACGCCGCGGACGTCTTCTCCGGAATCCTGAACCAGGATGGCTCCGCGTTCCAGCGCCGGCTCGTGGACAGTGGACTCTGGCACTCGCTGCTCGTGAACTACTATACGCTGAATCAGACCGGCCCGATCACCATCAGCGGCGAGACGACCGCGGATAAGCTGCGCCCTGCCCTGGCTGCACTCGATGAAGAGGTCGCGAAATTCGACCAGCCAGGATATTTCAGCGTCGCCGAGCTTGGTCCGCAGAAGCAGCAGCGGGCGGTGGGCACGGTGCTCGGCCTCGAGCGTGCGTCGGGGTTCGCGCACGAGCTGGGATTCTGGTGGAGCGTCGCGGGACTCGACTACTACATGGGTTACATCGACAACATGGCGCGCCGCACGCCGGCGGACCTGCGCGCGTACGCGCACACGTACATCGTGGGCAAGCCACACGTCACAGGAGTGCTGCTGTCACCGGAAGACCGGAAGCAGCTCAACCTGACGAAGGATGAGCTGATTCAGGGCGAGCACGCGAACGTGGTAGGCGTGCAGTGAGCGCGCGCCTCGTCATGCGTGCCGCGACCATCGCTGCGCTCGGCGCCGCCGCACTCGGGGCGGCGCGCCCCGCCGCGGCGCAGGCCCGCGCGAGCGCCACCGCGGAT
>Ga0193751_1002953_pt1 | contig 10145 bp, 9 predicted proteins | sample L1c2metaG_FD_143050 | JGI IMG/M metagenome (GOLD analysis project Ga0193751, IMG submission 143050) | Soil microbial communities from a riparian zone of the East river system, Colorado, United States - L1c2 | ecosystem: Environmental > Terrestrial > Soil > Riparian zone | place: USA: East River...
CTGGCTTCGCTCGTCTGAGGCCGACATCAAGCTGGGTGGATCGCTGGGTGTGACACTCGCGCCGCTCACTCCGGGGGACCAACCACGGCTCGCGCTTCAGGGAAATCTGAGCGCTGACAGGGGAACGTACCGGCTCAATCTCGTCGATCCCTTCATTCAGCCAACCTTCGACGTGCAAAGCGGGCAGCTCAATTTCTATGGTACGCCGGACTTGAATCCCGCCCTCAACATCAAGGCAATCCACACGGTTCGTCAGCCGAGGCAGAGCGCGAATGGTCGGGACGTCAGAGTGGAAGTGGACATAACTGGCACTCTCGCGCAGCCTAAGCTCACGCTCAGCAATCCGGACAACCTGCCGCTTTCAGAGAGCGATTTGCTCAGCTATCTCGTGACGGGCGAACCCGCGGTGGGTCTCGACAACACCACCAGTGATGTCGCGAGGGACATCGGGTTCAGAACGGTGGCGAACATCTTCACGAACGCGATTCCCAAGAGCCTTATCGACGTGATCGATTTGCAAACCGCAAACTTCGGGGCTGACGCAGCCTCGACGACGACCGGCACGTCCTCGTATTACAGTCTGCTCAACACCCGCGCGATCCTCGGCAAGCAGCTCGGAAGCAGATGGTTCCTGGGATTGAGCACGGGATTATGCTTTGTGAATCCGGGCGCATTCAAGGAGAATCTGGGGCTGCAACTGGAGTATAGAATCAGCGCCGTGTACAGCGCCCAGGCGGCGATTGAGCCCGGTTCCAGCAACACTCGGTGCGACAAGGGAGCTGCTCCGCCTCTTACGCCAACACAGACGCCGCCCCAGCTCGGCTTCGACCTCTTTCGCAACTGGCGTTTCTAAAGTGTTACTGGGTCGTCAATTACGAAGTTCATGGCCGCTGAGGTCAGCGGCTTTCCTGAGCTCGAGCCCAATTAGAATGGCGAAAAATCTGCGAGAGAAGGATCTGATGATGTGCCGCTCCTGCGGAAACGAGGAGCGCGCGTCAGAGGGCTATCCGTGCGCGGATTGTGGCACGTTCGTCTGCATCATCTGCAACTTTCGCGGTGTGACGCTGTGCAGACAATGCGTGGCGAAGCGGCCCGAGCCGCCGCACGCGCCGAACAAATCCACCAAGATCGATTGGCCAGAGCATTGAGCGAGAGTGTCACAGCAGTCGCCGCCATCGCGCCGATGCTGTGTGAGCCCGACGTACGAACGACGCAGGTATCGCAGCTCCTTCACGGGCACATCGCGCAGGTGGTCGAGCGCAACGGACTCTGGCTCCATATCAAGGGTGCTGACGGGTATTCCGGCTGGGTTCATCAGGGATACGTAGTGACCATTCCGGAACCGGTGCCCGATCCCTCGAATACGGGTTGGAACGATCCCCGTCCGCTATCACTCGGCTGCACCGTCCGTGACGAGCACGGTGCCACTCGCAAGCTTCCGCTCGGCGCGTTGATCACCGAGGGACAGGAACGCTTTGGCGGACTGGCGATGACGCTCGACGAGCGTCGCAAAGCTTTTCCACCTGCTGCCGACTCGATCACGGCATCGGCGATGACGTTCTTCGAGGGCACGTCTTACGAGTGGGGCGGGGTGACCCCGTGGGGCTGCGATTGCTCAGGACTCGTGTCGAGCTCGTTCCATCTTCACGGCGTGAACGTTCCCCGCGACGCGTGGATGCAGGCGATGACGGGCGAGGGTGTCGAGGGCATTCGCGATCTCCGTCCCGCCGACCTGCTTTTCTTTTCCGACGAGCCTGAAGGAAAAATCACGCACGTCGCGATCTCCCTCGGCGGGACGCGAGTGGTGCACCTCGCGCTCGGACGAGGCGGTTATGCGGTGGATGATCTCGAGGGTGGGGATGAGTACACCGATCTTCTGTTGAAACGGTATCGGTTCGCGCGACGAGTCCTCAATTAACAGCGAACTACGTGTTGCGAGTTGCCAGAAGCTGAGATACCAGATCCCAGTTGCTTCCGGCTCACAAGCTGGCTGGAAACTGGCCACTCGGCCTCTGGCAACTCGCAACGCGTAGTTGGCTGCAGTTGCCTTTGATCTTAGCCGGCAGCCGATCGTCGGCAGCGTGTCAGCCGGCCGGCGTCGTGTTTTGGCGCAGTCAGCAGTTGCACCAACCGTAACGCAACACCAAAGGGCAGTTAGCTGAGCATCCCGTTCGGCGCACCACCCACCATGGGTTGCTGCTGTCCCGGCCCGTTCACCAGCAATCTCGCCGTCGCTGTGGGCTCGCCGTCGAGCGTCACTTGCATCGAGTACTGACCGGTGACGTTGAGCGGAAGATCAACCACTGCGATGATCGGCAGATCGAGCTCGAACAGTGGATTCGGTGGTGCCGCGACGCTCATCTCGCCCGATGACGACCACAGCTCCTCGTCGAACGGCGAGAGCCAGCGGAAAGTCAGCTTGTGCTGTCCAACGTCGTCACCATCAGCCTTCAGTCGCACGACGAAGTGTGTGCGCGGATGGATCGTCGGGAGCCCAGCAACCTGAACCGCGTCGAAAACGCCGAGTATGTTGAGTTTTCCCTCCTGGGAGAGGTTGGCGGCGTCGGCGAAGACAGCAAACGAGATGTGCATGCCGGAAAGTAGCCGGGCGAGGCCGAGCGCGGCTAGCTTTCGAGGATGACAGAAACCGTCACGCATCTCTCAACCATTGCACCCGAGTCGAGCGCGCATCCCGCGTTCGGTCTGACCGACATACTGCTCTTCACGATGGCTGTGATCTGGGGCGTCAACTTCATCGTGGTGAAGTACGCCACCCAGGTTTTCAACCCTGTCGCGTTTACTGGTCTACGCGTCGGAACCGTCGCGGTGTTTCTACTGATAGTCGTGTTCGCGCGTCGGCGGCAGTCGCTCGCGCGCCGCGATGTCATCGCTCTCCTTCTGCTGGGGATGCTCGGCAACGGATTGTATCAGCTCTTTTTCGTTCACGGCGTCGCGCGTACGCGCGCGGGGAACGCTGCGCTGATCGTCGGTGCTGCGCCTGCATTCATCGCGCTCATAGCTCGCGCGCGGGGAATGGAGCGGGTGAAGCGGATGACGCTCATCGGCATCGCTCTCTCGGTTTTGGGCGTTGGGCTGGTAATCGCGGGAAGCGCGCGAATGTCGAATGGTGAAACGACCTTGCTCGGCTCAGTGCTCGTCTTTTTCGCGGTGCTGTGCTGGAGTGCTTACACGATTGGACTCCAGCCGTACACCAAGCGCATCGACGTGATTCAGCTCTCGGCGATAACGATGGTGGGCGGAGCAATTCCGCTTCTGATCGCATCCACGCCGGCTCTCATCGCCACGAACTGGTCGGCCATCGGAACCGGCGGGTGGCTCGCGCTCCTCTACTCGAGTGTAATCTCGATGGGCGTGGCGTATTTTTTCTGGTATCGCGGCTTGCGCGTGCTCGGCCCCACTCGTGCCGCGGTGTATTCGAATCTGCAGCCGATCGTCGCGCTGCTCGTGGCGTGGGCATTCCTGAGCGAGACGCCTACGATGTTCCAGGGCGTGGGCGCGGCGACGATCATCGCCGGAGTTTTTCTCACGAGAGCATGAGACTCGTTCTTTTCGACATTGATGGCACTCTGCTCAGCTCGGAAGGTCTCGGTCGAGCATCGATGCAGCGCGCCCTGGCGGAGGTGTTCGGCTCGCCCGGCGATCCTGCCTACAGATACGACGGCAAGACCGACAAGCAGATCGTGCGCGATGTGATGCGGCTCGAAGGCCATTCGGATGCGCACATCGATGCCCGCATGCAGAAGCTGATCGATCTTTACGTCGTCGGGCTTCAGGAGGGCGTGAAGAGCGGAAAGTTCAACGTCCACCCACTCAAGGGAGTGCCCGAGCTTCTCGACGCGCTCGAGGCACGTGACGATGTGGTGCTCGGACTTCTCACCGGCAACATCGCGCCGGGAGCGCGCATAAAGCTGCGAGCCGCCGGAATCGATCCCGACCGCTTTCGCGTGAACGCGTTCGGCTCCGATCACGAGCATCGCCCCGAGCTGCCGGCGATCGCACAACGACGCGCGAGCGAGAAGCTTGGTCTCGACATCAAGGGCGACCGTCTGGTGGTGATAGGCGACACGCCAGCGGACATCGATTGCGGCCGATCGCTCGGCGCGCGCGCGATCGGCGTCGCAAGCGGGCACTACTCGGTGAAGGAGCTTCTCACCCACAAACCCTACGCGGCGTTGCCATCGCTCGCGCGCACCCAGAAGGTGCTGGACACGATTCTGAATGCGTGAGGTCGAGCTCAAGGCCGTCGTCGACGATATCGCGGCGCGGCGGAAGAATCTCGAGAAAGCCGGCGCAAAACTCACGTTCGAAGGCAGGCTGCTCGACCAGCGCTACGACATCGAGTCGCGCGAGCTCGCGAGCCGCGACGAGGTACTTCGCGTGCGACGCTACGAAACCGCCACTTCGTCGACAGCTTACCTCGATTGGAAGGGCGCCACCGAAATGCAGGGCGCCTACAAGATCAGGGAAGAGATATCGACCCGCGTCGATGACGCTGCCGCACTCGAGCAGCTGCTCGAACGCGTCGGATTCGTAGTCACGATGGAAATCGATCGGCAGATTGCGCAGTACGATCTGAACGGTGCAATGATCCGCTTCGAGACATACCCCCGAATGGATTGTCTCGTCGAGGTCGAGGGGCAGCCAGAGGGAATAGAACAGGCGATCGAAGCGCTCGGGATGGCGAGGGGAGAGTTCACAACGGAGCGACTGGCGACGTTTGTCGAGAGGTTCGAGCGGAGGACAGGGGTAAAGGGCGCCATCTCGGACAAAGAGCTTTGAGCTTTGTGGGAACTGCAACTGAACATTACCGGCTAGGGGCTTTGGGTGGGGCGGCTTGGGGCACCGGGCTCGGCCTACAGGAACTGCAACTGCGCCAAAACACTACGGCGGCCGGCTGACTCGCTGCCGGCGACCGGCCGCCTGCTAAGATCAACGGCGAGTGCAGCCAACTACGCGTTGCGAGTCGCCAGAAGCGGAGTGGCCAGTTCCCAGCCAGCTTTTCAGCCGCAGGCAACTGGTATCGGGTAACTCGGCTTCTGGCGACTCGCAACGCGCTTTGCAGTTGATCCTGAATCTCTAGTTTGCAGTTCGAGTGTATCCAGATAGATTCACTCGGCAATGAATTGTCGATATATGCGAAGGATTGGTTTCCCGATCCTGTCGCTCATGGCAGCCGCCGCGCTGCCAGCCCAGGAAAATCCTGCAAAGCGCCTCTCCAGCATCGTCGGTGTTGCCGTCGAGGAGTACGCCAAAGCCATCGATGAGCAGGGCAATCTCATCTCGAAAGACGAGTTCGACGAGACGTACGGGTTTCTTACCGATGCAAAACAGGTCGCCACTCGCCTTGGCGGGTACGACGCCCCCGCAACGAGGTCGATCCTCGACAGCCTGATCGCGGCAGTATCCACTCGGAAACGACCGAGCATCGTCCGACAATTCTATAAGCTGTTCGCGGCATCCCTCGGGACGGCCGGCGCGATGGATCTGCCGAAAGGGCCGCTCGATATGGCTGAAGGCCACGCACTGTATCTAAAAAACTGCGCATCGTGTCACGGGATGGCGGGCGACGGCGCCGGCACTCTTGCTCGCACGCTCAGCACGCCACCGCCAGCAATCGGCGTGAAGACTCAAACTCCCGAGCTCACGCCGACACTCGCCTACAACGTCATCTCTGTGGGAGTCCGCGGCACCGCGATGCCTCCGCTCGGTGGAGTACTCACTCCACAACAACGGTGGAACGTCATCAACTACATCTACTCGCTGCGCGGAGAGACGATGGTGCTTCCCGTCGCGCGCGCGGACGCGACCGCGATCCCCGGAGATACTGCTTCGCCGGTGATTCTTTCATTGCTCGACAGCGCTCTGGATTTCGCGGTGAAGGGAAAGACGGCAGAAGCCGGCGACCGCGCGTTCGATGCCTACATCGCCTTCGAGCCACTCGAGACTTCGGCTCGCGCAAAGAAGCCGGGACTGGTGGCGACAATGGAGGCCTACTTCGCCGACTTCAAAGGCGCCGTCAAACGCAATGACATGCCGTCCGCAAAGAAGTCACGCGACGCAATCGCGGATGCACTTCCATCGATAATCGATCTCACCCAGCAACCGTCGACGAGCTGGGAGGCTTTCTTCCAATCCCTCCTCATCATCCTGCGCGAAGGATTCGAGGCGATTCTCGTCGTCGGTGCCGTCGTCGCATTCCTCATCAAGATGGGACACCGGGAGCGCCTACGGTCGATCTGGATCGGCCTTGCGCTTGGAATCGTGGCAAGTCTCGCCACCGCTGTAGTGCTCAAGACGTTACTGGCGGCGATGCCGGCGAGCAGAGAGATCGTGGAAGCCACGACGATGCTGATCGCGGTCGTCGTGCTGTTCTCGGTGAGCTACTGGCTCATCTCCAAAGTAGAGGCAGCGAAATGGCAGAAATTCATTCGTGAGAAAGTGACGCTGGCGCTGGAACACGGCGGCGGCAAAGCTCTCGCTCTCGTCGCGTTTCTCGCGGTGTACCGGGAAGGAGCAGAGACGGCGCTCTTCTACCAGGCTCTGTTCAACGAAGGACCGAACGTTGGATTGCCAATAGCCCTCGGCATCATCGTCGGATTCGCCGCGCTGGCGGTGATCTTCACGCTCTTCTACCGATATGGCGTCCGGATTCCGATGCGGCCGTTCTTCACGGTCACGAGCGTGCTGCTCTACTACATGGCGTTCGTATTCATGGGCAAGGGGATTCGTGAGCTGCAGGAAGGAAACATCATCCCGATCACTGTGATTCCTGGAGCACCACACGTCGAGGCGATGGGCCTCTACCCGAGCGTCGAGACACTGACCGCGCAGGGCATACTGGTCCTGTTGCTGCTATTCGCGATGATCAAGACATTCCGGCCCGGCCACACCCACGAAGTGGGCGGCGGGAAAGCCGAGGCGTAGCATTTGCCGCACAGTTCGACGGAGGCTTGATGACCACAGAGGTGTCGGCGAAGAAGAGTCAGGAGATCAATGGGATCCGCCCGAAGGGATATCGACTCCCCGAGTCGACCCACCTGGGCAGCGTTCGCCTGCAGGTGGCCGATCTCGAACGATCCCTGACTTTCTACGGAACCGTACTCGGCATGCGCGTCATTCGACGCAGCGGTGATTCAATCGACCTCGGTCCGCACGGTGAAGACCGCGAGATAGTTCATCTGCATCAGCTTCGCAGCGCCAGACCGGTTCCTCGTCGTGGTTTGCTGGGATTGTATCACTTCGCGATTCTGTTGCCCGATCGCGCCTCGCTCGGACGCTTCGTCGCGCACCTCGCGGAGCTGGGCGTGTATGCGGGAATGTCGGATCATTTTGTGAGTGAAGCCATCTATCTGACGGATCCGGACGGGTTGGGCATCGAAGTGTACGCAGATCGACCACGCGACGCGTGGCGCTACGACGAGCGTCAGCTCTTCATGACGACGAAGACGCTCGATGTCGATGATCTCGTGCGATCCGCGAGCGGAAAACGTTGGGATGGCATGCCTGCCGGAACCGTGCTGGGCCACGTTCATCTCTACGTCGGCGACATCGATAAGGCCGAAGCGTTTTATCACGATGCGCTGGGATTCGACAAAGTCGTGTGGAGTTATCCTGGCGCTCTCTTCATGTCGGCGGGCGGCTACCACCATCACCTCGGCACCAACACCTGGGCGAGGGGCGCCCCGCCCGCAACTGACGCGGACGCGAGACTGCTGGAGTGGGAGATCATCGTTCCCGCAAAGAAGGATGCCGATGCGGCCGCGAAGAGTGTGACCGCCGCAGGCTACGATGCTAAAAAAGAGAACGGAGAGTGGCTTCTGACCGATCCTTGGGGAACGAGCCTGAGACTTGTTTCGGAGAAGAAATGAGAACAATGCGATTGATTGTGTTTTCGACGCTGCTGAGTGCGGCTTGTGCGACGCAGACGGCTTCCACGAGCGCGACACCCGTGATCCCCGCATCCGACGCCGCCGCGATTCGCGCCGTCTTCGACACGACCGCTGCAGGTTGGAATCGCGGCGATCTCGCCGCCTACCTCTCGGCGTACACGCCGGCCGCGACCACCATGGGGCGAACGGGTCTGGTGCACGGTCCAAGCGCGATTGGAGATCAGATGAGGGCATATTTCTGGAAAACCGGACGTCCGGCCCAGGTCCTCAGCTACGATCACCTCGAGATAAGACCGCTCGGCCGTAATGACGCACTCGCGACCGGACAATACATCCTGACCGGCGGGGGTCTACCCGACCGAACTGGTTGGTTTACAACGATTTGGGAGCGCACGTCCGCCGGGTGGCGCATGATCCACGACCACTCCTGATTCCGCAAGTCTTGACCGGTTGTGAACAGATGACAATGATGTAGTTGGCTCGCAAAACCACTCGTCTAATAGAGCAAACATGACTTCTTCGGCAATGCGGAAATTTTCGGGAATGACGGCGCTGAGCGCGGGGTGTCTCCTCTCGCTTGTCGCGTGCAGCGATTCTACCGGGCCGGCCAATCTCAACTCCAATGCCGCGCTACAGAGTCTCTCGCTCGGAGTCGCAGCGCTCGTCGATCCATCTTCCCCTGCCGCCGGATCTCTCAGTGCGTCGCTCGGCGTGATCGCGCCAATGCTCGACAAAGTGAACGTCACGATCAACGGCAAGTCCCAAACGATGTTTGCTCTTGGCACGCGCGTGAGTTTTCCGGATGGAACCTGCGAGGAGACACTCTTCGGGCTGCCCCCAGATCCGCTCGATCCAAGTGCATGCACTCCGCCATCTCTGGGAGTGTTGCTCGTCCTCTGGCAATCGCACTCTCAGACCGCTGCGCCAGACCGGATTATCGTGATAGCGGCCGATGAAGGAACGACCAACTTCGATGCTTTCTCTACAGACCTGAGCGTGTTTCCGGCGCTCGCGATTTATCTGGAAGGACAGAACCCCGACAACGCCATGCTCTCCGACACCGGGACTCTCACGAGCCAGGTTGTCGCGACTGGCGCAAGTTGCTCTCTTCCGTTCCCTCCGTTCGCCAAAGCAGCGACGTGCAGCATTGCGACCTTCGACGAGCAAGGGACGATTTCTTTCTCGCCGGTCACGGATACTCCCAACCCAACCAACACAGTCGTGACGATTCCGCGGCAAACGCTGCACGGTCTCTGGGAGGCAATCACCGAGGTCCAGCCGGTGCCGCTCACAGCTTTGCGCGGGTTCAGCCGGTCGCTATCGCGTTCACCGGCGCGAGCGACGCTCTCCCACTGACGGCCCGATAAATCGCGGAGCGCTACGCTGGCTGCGGCGTAGCGTAGATGCCGGGCGCAGCCGGTCCCGGATTTCTCCGCATGTACATCCAGATTGCTCCGCCGATAGCGAACAATAGCGCGACTGCCTGCGCGGTAGTGAAAGTGCCGAAAAAGAAGCGGTCGTCCTTGGCGCGCACGAACTCGATGATGAACCGCTCGATACCGGCAAGCACGCAGTACAATCCGAACAGCCACCCCTCAGCGTGCTTATGATCGCGGAACCGCCAGAGAATCAGGAACATTACGAAGCCGAGCGCGACCTCGTAGAGCTGAGTGGGATAGACGGACAGCACCTGATTCGGTGACGCGGTGGCTGGCTCTGGTATGTGGAACAGCTGCGTCATGTTGGCGACCGTCGACGGCGGCGCGCCGTTGGGAAAGCTCACGGCCCCGAACCCATTGAACGGGCGGCCGTAGTCGTCACCCACCGCCCAGCATCCCGTCCGCCCAATTGAATACGCAGCTGCAATCCCGATCCCTGCAACGTCGCTGATCATTGGGAAGCTCAGATGCTTGCGTCGAATGACGAGGTAGCAGGCGAGTATGCCGCCGATGAGTCCGCCCCAGAATACGAAACCTGCCCTGCTCAGTAGGGCAGCGGTGTCGTGCATAAGAATCGCGTAGTAGATCTTGCCGCCAAGAAGGCCGCCGATCACCGCCGCGAATACGATATCGCCGACAGGCTCCGGATCGTGGCCCCTGCGCGCCAACTCGCGTTGCGTGACGATCTGTGCGATGACGAACGCCATGAGGACGGCGAGCCCGAAGCCGGTGAGCTGAAGCGGGCCGACGTCGTACGAGAGAGGCTGATGGACTATGGAAGCGAAGATGGTTTGCA
>Ga0193751_1002954_pt1 | contig 10143 bp, 8 predicted proteins | sample L1c2metaG_FD_143050 | JGI IMG/M metagenome (GOLD analysis project Ga0193751, IMG submission 143050) | Soil microbial communities from a riparian zone of the East river system, Colorado, United States - L1c2 | ecosystem: Environmental > Terrestrial > Soil > Riparian zone | place: USA: East River...
GATGCGCGTCGCGGTCGTCTCCGACATCCACTCGAACCTGCACGCGCTGGAGGCGGTTCTCGCCGCGATCGACGCGGACGCGCCTGACGAGCTCTGGTGCCTCGGCGACCTCGTCGGCTACGGGCCGCGGCCGAACGAGTGCTGTGCCGCGATCGCCGAGCGGGCAGACGTCTGTCTCGCAGGCAACCACGACCTCGCCGTGCGGGGCACGATCGACCTCGCCGAGTTCGGCGGCGAGGCGGGGGTCGCGGCGGGCTGGACGCGCGGCGTGCTGGAGCCCGAGGCGCAGGCGCTCCTCGACCGGCTCGAGCCGGAAGGGGAGGCGCACGGGGTCGCGCTCTACCACGGCTCCGCGCGCGACCCGATCTGGGAGTACGTCCTGAGCGACGACGCCGCGCTCGCGACGCTCGAGCTCGCGGGCTCTCCGCTCGTCATCGTCGGGCACAGCCATGTCGCGCTGAGGGTCGTGCAGTCCGCCGGCGAGCTCGACGGCGGCCTCGCGGCGGCCGGCACGGAGCTCGAGGTCGGCGGCGCGAGGGCGCTCCTGAACCCGGGGTCGGTCGGTCAGCCGCGCGACGGCGACCCGCGGGCGGCGTATCTCCTGCTCGACCTCGATGGGCAGCGCGCGAGTTTCCGCCGGGTCGAGTACGACGTCGAGCGGACGCAGCGCGAGATGCGCGAGGCAGGGCTTCCTGAGCTTCTCGCCGCGCGACTCGAGCTCGGGATGTAGCCGGGCTACGCGGCGGGAAGAGCGGGCGGCGCGAGGACGGGCGCGACGGCGGGAGCCGCGACGGCGGCGACCTCGCGGTCCCCGTAGACCTCGATGCCCTCGCGCGCGAGGGCGAGCTGGACGTCTTCGCGCGCCTTCCAGATCCGCCACTTGACCGTCGCGAGCGTCACCTCGAGCGAGTCCGCGATCTCGCTGTACGAGAGGCCGACGATGTCGCGCAGCAGGAGCGCCATCTTCAGGTCGACGCTGAGCCGCGCGACCGCGCGCCAGACGGCGTCGATCGCCTCGAGCCGCTCGAACGGCGCATCGAGGACCTCGAGCGGCGGGATGTCGTCGAGGTCGACGACGGCCCGCGGACGGCGCTCGGTCGCCCGGAGCTCGTCGAGAACGCGGTTCTTCGTGACCTGGAAGAGCCACGTCGTGAACTTCGAGCGGAGCGAGAAACGCGGTAGCCCCTGGAAGACGCGGAGGAAGACCTCCTGCGTCAGGTCCTCGGCGAGCGTGCGGTCGCCGACCATGCGCAGGACGTAGTTGTAGACCGGAACCTGATACGCGCGGACGATGATCGAGAAGGCTCGTTCATCCCCCCGCTGCGCCTTCCGCAGTATGCCGTGGTCAGGCTGGGGCAGCGACAAGGTGCCGCAGTATAGACCCTTTTCTCACAAGTCCGCTACGAGATTTTTACCTGTCATCTGCGACGGAGGCTCGAGCCCGAGCAGCATGAGGATCGTCGGCGCGACATCCGAAAGCTCGCCGTCGCGCAACCTCGCATCGGCTGTGGTGAGGATCGCCGGCACCGGATTCGTCGTGTGGGCGGTGTGCGGGCTGCCGTCCTCCTGCAGCAGCGTCTCCGCGTTGCCGTGGTCCGCGATCACGAGCGAGACCCCTTCCGCGTGCTCGACGGCCTCGACGACGCGCCCGAGGCACTCGTCGGTCGTCTCGACCGCTTTGACGACGGCCGGGATCACGCCGCTGTGGCCGACCATGTCAGGGTTCGCGAAGTTGACGACGACGAAGCCGTAGCCGTCCTCGTCGATCGCCCGCACGACCCGCTCGACGACCTCGGGCGCGGACATCTCCGGCTTGTGGTCGTAGCTCGGCACGTCGCGCGGCGAGTCGACGAGGATCCGCTCCTCGCCCGCGAACGGCTCCTCGCGGCCGCCGTCGAGGAAGTACGTGACGTGCGCGTACTTCTCCGTCTCGGCCGCGTGAAGCTGGCGGACGCCGTGCGCCGAGAGCACCTCCGCGAGCACGGCCTCGACGTCCTTCTCCGGGAAGGCGACGGGGAAGTCGAAGTCGTCGCGGTAGCGGGTCATCGTCGTGAGGTCGACACCGGCCTCGCCGAGCTTCTCGGAGAGCTGCCGCGCACGGTCGGGGCGGAAGTTGAAGAAGATCGCGGCGTCGCCTTCAGGATCGAGGCGTGGGCGGCCGGCGAGCGCCACCGGCACGACGAACTCGTCGGTCACGCCCGCGTCGTAGCTCGCTTGCACGGCCCGCACGGCGCTCTGTACATGGATGTCCATGGACCGTTGTCCATGTCTATCCATGGACAGGATTACGTCGAGGGCCTGTTCCGTCCGCTCCCAGCGGCGGTCGCGGTCCATCGCGTAGTAGCGGCCCGCCACCGACGCGACCCGCTCGTCCGGCAGCTCCGCGAGGTCGTGCACCGCCGAGGTCGGCCTCACGTCCCTGCCGTCGGTGAAGGCGTGGATCCAGGTCCGATCCTCCATCCTCTCGCGACGCGCGAGGTCGAGCAGCGCCCGCAGGTGGTCGATGTGCGAGTGGACGCCGCCGTACGAGACGAGGCCGAGCAGGTGGACGTCCGCGCCGCGCTCGCGCGCCCGCCGGAACGGGGAGACGAGCGCCTCGTTCTCGAAGAACGACCCGTCCGCGATCGCGCGGTTTACGCGCTGGAGGTCCTGGTCGAGCACTCGACCCGAGCCGATCGTCAGGTGACCCACCTCGGAGTTGCCCATCTGTCCCTCCGGCAGGCCGACGGCCTCGCCCGAGGCGACGAGCTGCGCGTGCGGGTACTCGCGCCACAGCCGGTCGAAGACAGGTGTGTCCGCCAACTCGATCGCGTTGCCCGGCCCCGGCGGCGCGATCCCCCAGCCGTCGAGGATGACGAGGGCTACGAGGGGATACGTGCGGCCGTCTCGCATATCGCCTTGAAGGAGTCGACCTCGAGGGAGGCGCCGCCGACGAGGGCGCCGTCGACGTCCGGCTGCGCGAGCAGGGCGGCCGCGTTGTCCGGCTTGACCGACCCGCCGTACAGGACAGGCGCGTCGAGCAGCGACTTGATGAAGGCGTGCACCTCCTGCGCGGTTTCCGGCGTCGCCGTCTGCCCGGTGCCGATCGCCCACACGGGCTCGTACGCGAGGACGAGATCCGGATGCGGCTCGAGGACCGAGAGCTGACGACGGAGGACGGCCTCCGTCTTGCCGCCGCGGCGCTCCTCGATCGTCTCGCCGACGCAGGCGACGACGCGCAGCCCGGCTGCGAGGGCGGCGCGCGCACGGAGCCCCACCGTCTCGTCGCTCTCGCCGAAGTACTGCCGACGCTCGGAATGGCCGACGAGCGAGCCGACGACGCCGAGCTCGAGCAGCATCGGTGCGGAGATCTCGCCGGTGTAGGCGCCCTCCTTGTCCCAGTGGACGTTCTGCGCGTACGTCGTCAGGCCGGCCTCGACGCAGTCGCGGAGCCGCGTGAAGGGTGGGCAGACGACCGCGTCCAGCCCGGCCAGCGCGGCGGGATCGGGCCCGCGGAACATCTTCCAGTTGCCGACGATGAGCACCGCGCGATCCTATGCGGAGGGAATGGCGGCGACACCGGGCAGCTCTTTGCCCTCGAGCAGCTCGAGGGCTGCACCGCCGCCGGTCGAGACCCAGGAAACGCGGTCGGCAAGGCCGAGCTCGTTAAGGGCCCGCACCGAGTCGGCGCCGCCGACGACCGAGAAGGCGTCGCCGTTTCCGGCCACCGCCTCGGCTATCGCCTTCGTCCCCTCCGCGAAGCGCGGCCATTCGAAGACGCCCATCGGGCCGTTCCAGAAGATCGTCCGTGCCCCGGCGAGCAGCTCGGCGAAGCGCCGGCGCGTCTCCGGCCCGATGTCCAGACCAAGCCAGCCTTCGGGGAGCTCCTCGTAGCCGCAGACCCGCGACTCCGCGTCGGCGGCGAACCCCGCCGCGCCGACGACGTCCACCGGCAGCTCGACCTCGAAGTCGAGCGGGTTCCCGGCGCGCAGCTCCTCGGCCATCTTGCCGCCGATGAGCACGATGTCTGCCCGGCCGCCGAGATTGCGGAGGACGCCGAGCTTGTCCTCCACCTTCGCGCCGCCGGAGACGAGCACGAACGGACGCTCGACCTCGCCGAGCAGGCGGCCGAGATGCTCGAGCTCGTCGAGCAGGAGCAGGCCCGCGTAGGCGGGCAGCAGGTGCGCGACGGCCTCGGTCGAGGCATGCGCGCGATGCGCCGAGCCGAACGCGTCGTTGACATAGACGTCGCAGCCGTCGGCGAGCTCGCGCGCGAAGTGCTCGTCGTTCGTCGTCTCGCCGGGGTTGAAGCGCGTGTTCTCGAGCACGTGGACGCGCTCGTCCGGAAGGAGCTCTCGCAACCGCGCCGCGACCGGCGCCATCGCGTACTTGGCGCGATCCTCGTCCGTCTTCGGCCGGCCGAGGTGCGAGCAGACGCGCACCTCCCGCGCGCCGCGGTCGAGCAGCAGCTCGAGCGTCGGCAGCGAGGCGCGGATGCGGGTGTCGTCGGCGACGCGCCCGTCCTCGAGCGGCACGTTGAGGTCGGCGCGGACGAGCACCACGGTCCCCGCGACGTCGGCGTCGCGGACGGAGCGTGGCAGCCTCACTACGCGCCGACTGCGGCTGGCAGCGTCGCGCCGATCTTCGCGACGAGGTCGACGAGCCGGCAGCTGTAGCCCCACTCGTTGTCGTACCACGAGAAGACCTTGACGAGGTTCCCGTTCGCCATCGTCAGCCCGCTGTCGAAGATCGACGAGTACGACGAGTGGACGATGTCGGTCGAGACGATCGGCTCGTCGGTGTATTGGAGGATTCCCTCGAGGTCGCCCGTGTCCGCCTGCGACCGGAACAGCTCGTTGACGTCCTCGACCGTCGGCTCGGACCCAACCTGGGCCACGAGGTCGACGATGGAGCCTATCGGCACCGGTGCGCGCATCGACATGCCGTCGACCTTGCCCTTGAGGTCGGGCAGCACGACCCCGATGGCGCGGGCCGCACCGGTCGAGGTCGGGATGAGGTTGATCGCGGCCGCGCGGGCACGACGTAGGTCCTTGTGCGGCAGGTCGAGCACCTGCTGGTCGTTCGTGTACGCGTGGATCGTGGTCATGAAGCCGCGCTCGATCCCATACGCCTCGTGGAGGATCTTCGCCACCGGCGCGACGCAGTTTGTCGTGCAGGACGCGTTCGAGACGATGTGATGCTGCTCGGGGTCGTACTCGCGATCGTTGACGCCGAGCACGATCGTGAAGTCCGGATCGGTCGCCGGTGCCGAGATGACGACCTTCTTCGCACCCGCCTGGAGGTGCTTCTCGGCGTCCGCGCGCTTCGTGAACAAACCGGTCGACTCGATCGCGACGTCGATGCCGAGATCGGCCCAGGGCAGATCGGCCGGATCGCGCTCGGACAGGAGCTTGATCTCGCGGCCGCCGACCGCGATCGCGCCGTCGCCGGCCTCGACCGGGACGTCCAGCGTGCCGAGGACGGAGTCGTGCTTGAGCAGGTACGCCATCGTCTTCGTGTCGCCGATGTCGTTTGCGGCCACGATCTCGAAGTCACCGCCCTGCTGAAGCTGCGCGCGCAGGAAGTTCCTGCCGATGCGGCCGAAGCCATTGATCCCGACTCTGGTCTTCGCCATCGTCCAACGCCTCCCGTCGTCGCTTCTGGATCGAGTGTAGTAACGCGCGCACGGGCGGGCGGACCGGGAAGCTCCGAGGACGACCTTCCCGGTCCCTCACCTGCTCGAGACCTGGCAGCGGACGGGGTCTGAATCCACCGCCGGACGGGCAGGACCCGCCGAAGCGAGTATGACTCCTGGCCTGTTGCCGCGCTAGGCGACTTGCAACGGATAACGAGGAAATTCAGAAGCGCGAAAGCTCCTGCAAGCGCCGGAGTCGCCGGTACGCGGCCGCCTTCGAGAGACCGGGCTTGCACCGGCGGGCAAGCTCGGCCGTCGACGCCGTCGGATGGCGCAGGCGGAGGAGCGCGATCTCATGCAGCTCGTCGGGGAGCGCGTCGAGATCGAGACGGTGCAGCGCCTCGAGTTGGGCGTGCGCAGCGCGTCCCGTACGGACGAGGTTCGCGTGGTCGGCATTTGCTAGCCGATTCGCGTCGGCGCGCGTCGCCGCGAGCACTGCCTCCTCCTCGAGCACGAGCACGAGATCGATGGCACCCGCGGCGACGAGAACATCCGCGACGGCCTCTGTTCCCTTCGCGTACGCGGCAGCGTGCGAGCTCCGCTCATGGACGTGGAGCTCGCCGCCGAGACGCACCGCGAGCGTTGCGAGGAAGCGCGCTCCCTCGGCCTCCGCCGTGCGGATCTCGAGGTGCGGGCCCCTTGGCCCGCTGAGCGTGCCCGACCCGAGCAGCGCGCCTCGGAGGTAGGCGGCAGCGCAGCAGCGGCGCGCGACGACGCGGCGCGGCGGGCGGGCGAGCGGCCGGTGGGAACGGTCGAGCACGCCGGCGCGGTGCAGCGTCTCGTATGCGCCTTCCGATCCCTCCACGTGCAGCTGATAGCGCGTCGCCCGGTCGAACGCCCGGCGCGAGTACGTGCGGATCTCGGAAGTGACCCCGGACGCGCGCAGGAGCGCGAAGGCACGGCGGGCGACCGTGGAGCTCGAGACGTCGAGGTGGACGTCGACGCTGCCCCGGCCCCGGAGATGCGCGCGCCCGGCGACGTGGAAGAGGCCCGAGAGCTCGGCGAGCCGGTCGCATTCGCGCGCGGGCGCGATCGCGGCCAGCTCCTCCCGCAGGTCGTCAGAGAGCATTGGGGTATCCCTCGAGGGCGAGGAGGCGACGCTTGTAGTCGAGCCCGTACGAGCCGTACGAGCCGAGGTCGCCCGCGCCGACGACGCGGTGGCAGGGCACGAAGAGGCCGAGCCGGTTACGCGCGCAGAAGCTGCCGGCCGCCCGGGCGGCTCCGGGTGCCCCTGCGAGCGCGGCGAGCTCTCCGTAGGAGACGGCCTCGCCGCGCGGCACGGCCCGGAGCGCCGCCGCGCAGCGGTCGAAGAACGAGGTCTCGTAGTCGAGATCGACCGGAACCTCCTCGAGCGGCGCCGGCTCGCCCGCGAAGTACGCCTGCAGCAACTGCACGATTTCCGCGACAAAGCCTCGACCTCCGCCTGACGGTTTCCGTGATACGACGCCCCCGAACCCCGGGTGGGTGGGGGTTTGGGATGGCTCTTCGCGGCGTGGCCACGGCAGCTCGTGCCATGCGACGCGCTCGTCGACGACTACGAGCTCCCCCACGCCCCAGCCTTCGACCTCGTAGGCCACCTGCGCCACACCCACCACGCCAATCCTAGAATCGCGTGCATGAGCGCCCACGGCATCTTCCGCGTCCCCGATCCACACAACGAGCCCGTCAAGGGCTACGAGCCGGGCAGCCCCGAGCGCGAGGAGCTCCGCCGCCGCCTCGAGGAGCTCTCGTCGCAGCGGCTCGAGATGCCGCTCGTGATCGGAGGCGAGGACGTCCGGACCGGCGACACGTTCGAGGCGGTCATGCCGCACAAGCGCAACCACGTCCTCGGGGACGTCCACAAAGGCGGCGCCGCCGAGGTCGACCGCGCGATCGCGGCCGCGGCCGAGGCGTGGGAGGACTGGTCGCGGACGCCGTGGGAGGACCGCGCCGCCGTCTTCCTCCGCGCCGCAGAGCTCCTCGCCGGCCCCTGGCGCCAAACGGTCAACGCGGCCACGATGCTCGGCCAGTCGAAGACCGCGCACCAGGCCGAGATCGACGCGGCCTGCGAGCTGATCGACTTCTGGCGCTTCAACGTCCAGTACATGACCCGCATCTACGAGGAGCAGCCGATCTCCTCGCCCGGCGTCTGGAACCGCCTGCAGTACCGCCCCCTCGAGGGCTTCGTCTTCGCCGTCACGCCCTTCAACTTCACCTCGATCGCCGGCAACCTTCCGACCTCGGCGGCGCTCATGGGGAACACCGTCGTCTGGAAGCCCGCCTCGACGGCGGCCTTCAGCGCGCACTTCCTCATGCAGCTGTGGGAGGAAGCGGGCCTGCCGCCCGGCGTGATCAACCTCGTCTACGGCTCGGGGGCCGCCGTGGGCGACCCCGCCCTCGCAAGCGAGCATCTCGCGGGCATCCACTTCACGGGCTCGACCCCGGTCTTCCAGGGGATGTGGCAAACGGTCGGCGAGAACATCGCGCGGTACCGCAACTACCCGCGCATCGTCGGCGAGACCGGTGGCAAGGACTTCATCGTCGCGCACCCGAGCGCCGACGCCGAGGCGGTCGCGACCGCGATCCTCCGCGGCTCCTTCGAGTACCAGGGCCAGAAGTGCTCCGCCGCCTCGCGCGTCTTCGCGCCCGCGAGCCTGTGGCCGCAGGTGCGTGAACGGGTCACCGACGAGATCGGCGAGATGAAGATGGGCGACGTCGCCGACTTCTCGAACTTCGTCGGGGCCGTAATCGACGCGAGCTCGTTCGCGACCCAGAAGGAGGCGATCGAGGAAGCGAAAGCGTCGAAGGGCACGGCGGAGGTGATCGCCGGCGGCGGCTACGACGACAGCGAGGGTTGGTTCGTCCAGCCGACCGTGATCGAGACCTCGGATCCGGACTTCCGGACCATGAAGGACGAGCTGTTCGGGCCCGTCGTGACCGCCTTCGTCTACGACGACTCCCGCTACGAGGACACGCTCGACCTCGTCGACAAGGGGACGAGCTACGGGCTCACGGGCGCGGTCTTCGCGCGCGACCTGCGTGCGGTCGAGAGGACGCAGGAGCGGCTCCGCTACGCGGCCGGCAACTTCTACATCAACGACAAGCCGACCGGAGCCGTCGTCGGCCAGCAGCCGTTCGGCGGCGCCCGCGCGTCGGGCACGAACGACAAGGCCGGCTCGATGTGGAACCTCATCCGCTGGGTCAGCCCCCGCACGATCAAGGAGACGTTCGTGCCACCGCGGGATTACCGCTACCCGTTCCTCGGGCCGGACACGGACGCCGGCGACTAACCCCGTCCCGCCTTGTGCAGTTGCGCGTAGACGCTGCGCGCGACCTTCGCCGGGACGCCGGGGACGCCCTCGAGCTCCTCCGGCGCCGCAGCGAGCATCGCCTCTACCGAGCCGAAGTGGTTGAGCAGCGCTCGTCGCCGCGCAGGCCCGACGCCCTCGAGCTCGTCGAACAGCGACGCGAACCCGCGCGACTCGCGCCGCTGCCGGTGGAAGCCGACGGCGAAGCGGTGCGCCTCGTCGCGGATCCGTTGCAGAAGCTGGAGGCCGGGGTCGTGGCGCGAGAGAACGACCGGCCTCGCCTGCCCCGGTACGAACACCTCTTCCTCCCGCTTCGCGAGCGCGATCACCGCGACCCGCGGCAGGTCGAACGCCTGCATCGCCGCCAGCGCCGCCGCGAGCTGGCCCTTGCCGCCGTCGACGACGACGAGGTTCGGCGTCGCCGCGAACGACTCATCGTAGTCGTCGGCCGTGGCACCCTCCGCGAGCCGCGCGAACCGCCGGGAGACCATCTCCCCCATCGCGGCGAAGTCGTCCATCCCCACCTGTCCGCGAATCCCGAACTTGCGGTAGTGCGCCTTCTTCGGCAGGCCGTCCTGGAACACGACCAGGGAGCCGACGTTGTCCTGGCCCATCGCGGTCGAGACGTCGAAGCACTCGATCCGCAGCGGCAGCGACTCGAGGTTCAGCGTCTCGCGCAGCTGCTCGAGCGCCTCGACCCGCCGCAGGCGCCGCTGCTCACCGGCCGCGAGGTCGCTGTGGAGGACGTGGAGCGCGTTCTCGTCGGCGAGCCGCTGCAGCCGCCGCTTCTCGCCGCGCTCGGCGACCCGGATCTCGACGCGCGCGCCCCGCCGCTCCGACAGGAGCTCGGCGAGCGCCGAGAGGTCGCCCGCGTCGGAAGGCACGACGATCTGCGGCGGCACGCTCGGCGCGCTGCCGTAGTACTCGAGCCCGAACGACTCGATGATCGTCGTCACGTCCTGGCCGCCGACGTTCTCGAGATGGAAGGAGTGGCGGTCGACCATCTTGCCGCCGCGCAGCGGGAAGATCTGCACTACCGCACGGTCGCCGTCCGCCGCGAAGCCGATCACGTCCACCGTCCCGACCGACTGCCGCTCGACGGCCTGCCGCTCGACGAGGTGCTGGACGGCGAAGAGCCGGTTGCGTTGCCGCGCAGCATCCTCGAAGCGCTCCTCCGCCGCG
>Ga0193751_1002955_pt1 | contig 10142 bp, 8 predicted proteins | sample L1c2metaG_FD_143050 | JGI IMG/M metagenome (GOLD analysis project Ga0193751, IMG submission 143050) | Soil microbial communities from a riparian zone of the East river system, Colorado, United States - L1c2 | ecosystem: Environmental > Terrestrial > Soil > Riparian zone | place: USA: East River...
CTCCTCAGGGTAGAGATCGACTTTCAGGGTGGAGAGGAACTCGTTGGGATCGGAAACGTCGCGCTGCCACTCGACAACCTGGCGGAGCCAGGCGAGGCGCTGCTCGTCCTCGGCGGAGACGGGGCCGTCTTTATATTTCCAGTGAGCGGCGATGCCTTCCTCGCACATCTTGTGCATTTCTTCGGTGCGGATCTGGATTTCGAAGGTCTCGCCGGTTTCGGTAATGACCGAAGTGTGCAGCGACTGGTAAAGGTTGGGCCGCGGCATGGCGATGAAATCCTTGATACGGCCGGGCACGGGGCGCCACAGGTTGTGGATGATGCCGAGAACGGCGTAGCAGTCCTGCACGGAGTTGGTGATGACGCGCATCGCGTAGAGGTCGTAAACCTGGTCGACGCTGATGCGCTGGCGCAACAATTTTTTGTGGATGCTGTAGAGGCGCTTGACGCGGCTCTCGACACGCCCGGTAATGCCGGCTTCTTTGAGTCCATCGCGTAAAACGCCCTCGACACGCGACATGAAGACTTCGCCCTCCTTCCGCTTCGATTCCACAGCAACGCGAACTTGTTCGTAGCCGATAGGGTCGACATGTTTGAAGCCAAGATCTTCGAGTTCGCCGCGAATCTTGCCCATGCCGAGGCGGTGCGCGATGGGGGCGTAGATATCGAGCGTCTCGCGGGCGATTTTCTGCTGGCGTTCGGGATCGAGATGTTCGAGGGTGCGCATGTTGTGCAGGCGATCGGCGAGCTTGATGAGGACAACGCGGATGTCGTCGACCATGGCAAGCATCATTTTGCGGAGGTTCTCCGCTTGCGCTTCTTCTCGGGAAGAGAAATCGATTTTGCTGATCTTGGTGACGCCCTCAACAATGTGGGCAACCTGTTCGCCGAATTCCTGGCGGATTTCAACGGTGGTGACGGAGGTGTCTTCGACGGAGTCGTGGAGGAGACCGGCGGCGATGGAAACCGCATCCATCTTCATGTCGGCGAGAACGTTGCCGACTTCGAGCGGATGCACGAGGTAGGGCTCGCCGGACGCGCGGGATTGTCCGGCGTGATGTTTCTGGGAAAATTCGTAGGCTTTTTTTACGAGATTGAGGTCGTCATTGGGACGATTCTCGCGCAGCTTCTTCATCAGCTCGCGGAAGCGGGTCACCGTGAGCACGTTGGTCGCGATCTGTTGACGCAACGTCGCCATGTTTGATTTTAACGCAGCGGGACAGCCATTTCACCGCCGAGTCGATAGTCGTGCGGGCTGTGTCCTTTGTTTTCCCTTCCCTAAGGAGTACGCAACCGCGCAACAATTTCCTGGCCGCATAAAGCGTAGTGTCGAGTATTCCAGGTGTAGATCGCCTCCGCTTTGGCTTTGAAGGCGCAATGGGCCAGCATGGCGTCGTATATGCCGCCGCCGACAATCCCGAGAGCGGCCGAGGCTTGCAGGGCGTCGGCGTATTCATCGCCATTTAACGCGATGATGGACAGGCGGTCCCGAATGTTGCTAATGAAGAGCATTGCCTGTTCGCCGCTGATGCGGCGCTTACCCGGCATCCTCGTCAGTGTTGCGTACACCTCCGCCAAACTGTGCGCTCCGCAGCATCCCGTTGACTGAGTGAATTGAATGAACAGCTCCTGACTTGGGCCGTGGTGGACGTGGTCCCGGTAGAACAGAGGAATTAATACGGAAGTGTCGAAAAAACCCTTCATTTCTTGGCTCTACTTTTAGCTCTGCGTCTGGTTCGATGGGCAGGCTTAATCGAGCCCGGACGCGCATCTTCAACAAAACCATCGCCTAGGTTCGACAAGTCCCGTTCCTCGCGGATCTGCCGCAGCAAATCGTCAGTGGCGGAGGCCGACAACGACTCTCCGGTGTGTAACACCCAGATGCCATGCTCATTCCGGATCGGCCCGGTGCCACGTGCCGGACGAAGGGTGATTTGTTCACCGCCGCATTCCAGTTCGAGTGTGTCGCCCGGTTCCAATTGCAGCTCCTTTCGCAGGGGCTTGGGAATGACGATGCGGCCAGCCTTGTCGATAACCAGACGTGTATTCATATTGGCATTATAATGTGGGTTGACCCATTACTAAATGCCATTTTTTGATGGCGCCTCAATCGTACGGCGGCTGAGTTTATATGCCGACATGCGTCCGCTCCCACGTGAGGCCTTTCTTGCGACGATGTGGAGAGCGGCGTTTGGGCCCGGTAGAGTAAGGTTGATGGTTGCGTTGTTTGCGGTCGCACGCAGCGGGCGGGGGCGCCCGCTCCACACGAGCTTCGGAGAAAACTGCTTGGAACGGATATTGGTTAGCGGGGTTTCGGGTCCCATCGGGACGGCTCTTCTGTCTTCTTTCGAACCCGAGCTTGAGCCTCGGGGAATGCAGATTGTGCGGCTGGTGCGGAGACGCACTAAGAGCGGAGCAGAGGTTGCGTGGAATCCTATCGCTCCGCTGTCTCCGGCGAAGGTGTCGGGGTTCGACGCGGTGGTCCACTTGGCCGGGGAGAGCATTGTGGGTCGCTGGACCGAGGAAAAGAAAAAGGCGATCCGCGAAAGTCGCGTACAGGGAACGCGGAACCTGGCGACGGCGTTGGCGCAAAGCGAGGCTAAGCCGGCCGTGTTGGTGTGTGCATCGGCGGTCGGGTTCTACGGGAATCGGGGCGACGAACTTCTACGCGAAGAGAGTCCGGGTGGGCAGGGATTTCTGCCCGAGGTTTGCCGCGAGTGGGAGGACGCCAGCCGGATTGCCGCCGAAGCAGGCATCCGCACCGTGAACATCCGGATTGGGCTGGTGCTTAGCGCGAAGGGCGGAGCGCTCAGGAGTATGCTGACGCCGTTCAAACTCGGGCTGGGCGGACGGATCGGATCGGGACAGCAGTGGTGGAGTTGGATTCATGTGGACGATATCGTGCGGGGAATTCATCACGCGATCCGCACCGAGTCGCTTTCTGGGCCGGTGAACCTGGTGGCGCCCAATCCGGTGCGCAATGCGGAGTTTACGAAGGTGTTGGCATCGGTTCTGGGACGCCCTGCATTTTTCCCGGTGCCGGAATTTGCGCTTCGATTGGCTTTCGGCGGGATGGCCGCGGATGAATTGTTGCTCGCCAGCCAGCGTGTTCAGCCTGGAAGGCTCGGTGCCAGCGGGTATACCTTCCGTTTTCGCGAATTGAGGGCGGCGCTGGAGAATCTACTGTGAGCTGCGTGAAACTCCGCGATCGCCGGTGTTTATGGAGAGCCGGGCGTCCCCGCCCGGCCACCGCACTGCCGGAGGCCGTCCGAAAACCAGTTCTACTCTGCGTGCTCCGACGACTGAACGTGGGTGCGCGTGATGCGGTCGTGCCAGCACAATCCGTCCTGGTCAAGAACGCACCAGAGATAGCCGAGTCCACCAGAAAAGGCAGAGAGAAACGACGCCAGCACGCGCCAGCGGCGCAAGCGACGATTGAGCGGTGAACCGTCAAATCGTGCCAGCCGCAGCCGGGTGGCGCGAAGTCCGGGAGTCGAGCCGGTGTACACGATAAACAAGAATTCGTAAGCCACCCAGAGCAGGACCGCTATCACTGCCACCGCACCGGCGAGCATCGGAAGCGGTCTGAGGAATTCAGGGACGGCATTCAGGCGGAAAAAGATTGCAGCAAAGGCCGCCATAGACGTTGCCAGGACGGCGCCATCCACAAGGGCCGCCAGCGCCCGCCGGGCAATCGATGCGGACGCCAGCGGGAAGTCGGCGCCGGCCAGCCTGTCGGCCTCCTCTTGCTGGGCGGGCTCCATCAGCATTCCACCCAATGCGGGAGGCGGCGGCAGAATCTCCGGCGCTTCCACTATACGCGGACGATCATGCTCAAAGACAGGATCGGCCAAGTCGCTCGGGCGAAAAACCGGAATTGCGGCGGAACGCGGGAACTCGATTACGTTGGCGGCCTGCTCCGAATATCGGTGCGGGCCTTGCTCCTCCGCGCTTTGCTCCAATGTCTCGCGAGGTTCGGCGAGGGTTGGCGCCCCTCCTGCCCCGTAATCTTCTTCTATGCGGAACGTGAAATCTTGCCCCTCTCGCGCCGGACCGGCCGCAACTGCCGTTGATCCACTGGGTGTCGCAAGCCGAGACCAGCTCTCGGGCGAATCAAAAGGCAGGAGCAGAGATGGATAGCGCGGAGTTCGGGGCTTGCGGCGCGTGCGATAGCGTGCGAGGCGAGCGGCAACCTCGACGCGCCAGGAATCGGAGTTGGGATCAGAGTTCGGTTCAGCGTCCGGACAAACGTTCGGATCGGAGTTCGGGTCAACGTCCGGATCAGAGTTCGGATCAACGTTTGGTTCCGAAGCCGCGGTTTCTGCAACGGCGGCGGTGTTGAGCGCCCCCTCCACAGCATCGGTGGCGCAGAGGTGGCTTTGAACAGCGGGATCGCCGCCCGTCGAACAGTTCGTCAATCCGGTCGTCATTAGTCCGGCGTTCATCATTCCCGTGGTCACAAATCAGGTCGTCGTAAGCAAGTCGCGAAGAATGCCAGTAGCCTGCGCCAGGCCAGGCACGATTGCCGGAGACCATAAAAATGCGGAGCTTTGCTTCGCCTGCCGCTCGCGTGCTAAGGTCAGTTCGTTCCCGTTGGCAGACCGGCTGGCGGAGCGCACGCGCGCGTGCAGATCACCCGCTAAATGATCACCCGCTCTCGAATCTTTATCACGGCCGCATTGGTCTGTCATCTGCTTCTCGCTCCCGGGATAGTAACCAGCCAGACGCTGCCCCCGGCCGCCGCCGCGGTCTCTGCTCCTGAGACGGCCCCGCCTATGGCTCCGGTTCTGCCGACAGCCTCTGCCAGCCAGACCGAAGAAGAGGTTACGATCCGGGCAGTGGAACAGGAGAAGGATGGCTCCATCTATCACCTCCGAGGCAGGGTGGAAATTCACTATCGCACGTACATCCTTTACGCGGATCAAGTCACGTACAACGCGGACACAGGAGACAGCGAACTCGAGGGCCACGTCGTGCTGGACGGCGGCCCTTACGACGAGCACGTCGAGGCCAGTCACGGCACTTACAATGTCCGCACGGAAACCGGAACTTTCCATAGCGTGATCGGAACGGTGGGATTGCGGATGCGGACATCTCGCTACGTGCTCACCACCTCCAATCCGTTTGCCTTTACCGGAAAAATTGTCGAGAAACACGGGCCTGACCACTATCTGGTGCGCCAGGGCTCGGTCACCACATGCGAGCTGCCGCGTCCGAAATGGCAATTTAACGCGAAGCGCATTTCGGTGGACGTGGATGGCTCCGCCAAAATCTACAACAGCGACTTCCGGCTGATGGGCATGCCGGTGTTCTATTTTCCGTTTGTGACGCATCCGGTTCAGAAACAGCAGCGCCAAAGCGGCCTGTTGATTCCGAGTTTCGGCAATTCATCGACCAAAGGAAAGATTGCCGGCGAATCCGTGTACTGGGTCTTCAATCGCAGCATGGATGCCACGCTCGGCGCCGAATATTTTTCCAAACGCGGCTGGTTTCAACGCGGGGAATTCCGCGCTCGCCCAAGCGACAGCTCCTACCTGTACTTCAACTACCAGGGAATGTTGGATCGCGGCATCGGCAGTCCTCGGCAGGATCAAGGCGGGGAGGACGCCCATTTTATTGCCGAGCGTGCGTTCGGGACTTTCCGCGGCGTCGCGAATGTCGACTACTTGAGTTCGTTCGTTTTCCGCATCGCCTTCACCGATGTGTACACCCAGGCCATCGACTCGGAAGTGAGGTCGCAGATCTTCCTCTCCAATACGACCAACGGATTTCACTTCAATGCCCTGGCGGAACGCTACCAGAACTTCGAAGTCTGCATTCCGCAACCGGTAACGAACACGGGCTGCCTCACGCTTACGCAGACCGAACTGATCCGGAACCTGCACGCGCCAAGTTTTTTCATCTCGGGTGAGGAGAGGCAGTTGGGAAATACTCCGCTGTACTGGTCGTTTGAGAGCGCGGCCGAGGGTTTGCAGTTGCGCGAGATCGGGTTTCGGACGGGCCCTCTGGTGGGCCGGTTCGATCTGGCGCCCACCATTGCCATGCCTGTGCAATGGCAGGGATGGTCGTTCCGTCCGGAACTCACATTGCGGGATACGTTCTACACGGAGCGGACCGATCGAACGTTACCTGCGGCGACACAAGCTGCCGACGATGTTCTGAATCGCAAATCGCTGGAAGCTTCGTTCGAGTTGCGCCCACCGGCGTTGTCGCGGGTCTTCGATCGTCCCTGGCTCGGACGCAGATGGAAGCACGTGATTGAGCCGCGCATGAAGTATGACTACGTAACCGGCATAAATAACTTCGGCAACATTCTGCGTTTCGATGCCACCGATGTGCTGACCAACACCAATGAAGTCGAGTACTCGCTGGTGAATCGCCTTTATGCCAAGCATGTAGATCCCAACGCCAAAGATTGCGATCAGCAGGGCATGAGCACGCTGACCATCGGCGGCGTCCCCCAAGCCGGAGCGGTACCGTGGGAACGGCCTCCGAATCCAGACACTCAAACCTGTGCCTCGGGACCGCGCGAGATCTTGAGTTGGGAGGTCGGCCAGAAATATTTTTTCGATCCCACGTTTGGGAATGCGCTGGTTGCAGGGCAGCGGAACGTGTTTACAACGACTGCGGATTTCACCGGCATCGCGTTTCTGAATTCGGAGCGGCGCTTCGCTCCCCTCATTTCCCGCCTGCGCGTGGAAACCAGCCCGCACACCAACACCGAGTGGGATTTGGACTACGATCTCAAGGCTGGCCGCATCAATGCCAGCACGGCGCTGGTGAACTACCATTACGGTCCATTTACTGTGGGGGGAGGCGATACCTTTCTGCGAGTGCTCGACAATTCACTGGGAACGTCACAAAAGGGCGCGAAAGGCGCGAATGATTTCCACCAGCTTCGGGTGCTGGTTGGCTACGGTCAACTCAATAAGCGAGGCTTGAGTGCCGCCAGCAGCTTCGGCTTCGACGCGAACCGCGGAGCGCTTCAGTATGCAACGGCGCAGACCAGTTACAACTGGGACTGTTGCGGCCTGAGCCTGGAATACCGGCGCTTTGCGCTCGGATCGGTGCGTAACGAGAATCAATACCGTTTCTCGTTCACGCTGGCGAACGTGGGAGCCTTCGGCAACCTAAGACGCCAGGAACGCCTCTACTAGCCCACGAATTACGTAGGGACAGCCGCCCTCGGCTGTCCAAGCGAGCGCAGCTCGCCGCTCACTGAGAACTGAGAACCGGGAACTGAGAACTTTTTTCGTGGATAATAGATGTCGTGAGCACAGCCGCCGCACTCGATCAGAAAGCTGAACACCTCCGCCAGATCCTCGCTCGCAACGCTCGCCTGCTCGTCGCCTACTCCGGTGGCGTGGACTCCGCCTTCCTTGCCTGGATGGCGCATCAAGTGCTCGGCCGCCAAATGCTCGCGGTGATTGCCGATTCCGCCAGCCTGGCGCGCACCCATCTCAAAGACGCGCTCGCTTTCGCGCATGAGCGTGAAATTCCGGTCGAGGTTGTGGAAACGCAGGAACTGCAAAATCCCGCGTACATCCGCAACGACGCCATGCGCTGTTTCCACTGCAAGGACGAATTGTTCACAGTGCTCGAGCGCTACCGCGAGGCCCGCGGATTCAGCGCCATCGCCTACGGAGTCAACCTCGACGACGAAGGCGACTTTCGGCCCGGACAGCAGGCCGCGCGTCAGCATCATGTTCTCGCTCCGCTGCTCGAAGCCGGTCTGAACAAAGCTGAAATCCGGGAACTGGCGCGCCAAGCGGACTTGCGGGTGTGGGACAAGCCCGCCTCCGCCTGCCTTTCTTCGCGCCTGGAATACGGACGCGCAGTTACACCCGAAGCGCTGAGTGTGATCGAACGCGGAGAAGAGGCGCTGCGGGCCATGGGATTCCGGCAATTCCGCGTGCGCCATCACGGCGAAATCGTGCGCATCGAGATCGCGCGCGAAGAACTTCCCCGCGCTTTAACCGCCGAGATGGCCCGCGAGTTCACCGCCGTGTTCAAACGGCTTGGATTCAAATTCGTAACCCTCGACCTGGAGGGATTCCGCTCCGGCTCGATGAATCAAATGTTGACTGCCGAAGACTTGCTGCGGAAGCGTGTTTAAAGAGTCCTGCCGGCAATGCCGCTGCGGTTCACACACCCATTCGCCGCGCGCCAGGTGCAAGTCTTTTCACACTATCGCGAGCGGGCGAAATCGGTGTACAATCAGCGCCATTTTCGAAGTCAGATAGGAAACACCGGCTCAAATCCATCCCTTGACTTCGACAGGAGATTCCCAACATGCCCACGCGGTTCACTCTCTCGCTATTTTTGGCATCCGCGACTTTGTTTGGCGCAATCGTCGCGGTCGCGCAAGATTCTCACCAGCTTCCAGCCAACCATCTCTCGAAAGCTCATCCAAGTTTTGTGGCTGTACCGCCCCGCGGCCACAGTAATCCTGCTTATGCCAACGGAACTCCTGGAGTCGATTCGCTGTCGAATTGGAATGGCTTCTATAAGACCCCCGGCTTTGACCCAAATGGCAAATTTCGGGATGCCTGGTTCTACAACATGGTAGGGAATCCGCCTCAGCACGGCGGTACGACCAACATTAACGCACCCGTCGTGCCCATAGCTCTCGATTTGCTCCATCCAGACGGAAGCGTGTTTTTGCACTACGACCCCAAGCCGTTCATCCTGCCTACACTCCAATCGCCGTTGTTCCAGAACTCGCCTTTCACCAGCAGCCCGGCACCCACTCAAATCACCGACGCCATTCAGCGAGCTGAGTTCTGGAGCACCATGGCGCCCGACTGGCACACCATGCTCCTCGCAACCCTCAAGCAAGAGCGGACCATGCAGGTTCCTTCGGGCTCCTACTATTACTCGCTCAACGGCAATGGCTCCTGTTGCCGGTTTGTGCTGATTGATTTCAATGAGTTCATCAACCTGCTGTTCCCGACGGTCCCGACCGACACCACCACGCCTATCGGTGCCGCCGAGAATGCCGGCGATATCACCACCAAAGATATTTCCACCTTCCTGTTCCCCAACACCTACCTTTACTTCGGGAATCCCAACAACTGCTGCGTCCTCGGATTTCACACCTACGACTTTGAGCCGGGCGACGCCAGCAATGGCAACCGGGAGAGACGTTATGTCGTGAACTACTCGGCGTGGATCAGTCCCGGATTGTTCGGCAGCGCCTTCGTCGACGTCACTGCTCTCGCCCACGAGGTCGCGGAAACTTTCAACGATCCGTTCGTGGTCAGCGACGGCAAGCACAACCTCACTCCCTGGTGGCTGTCCCCAAACGGCAATTGCCAGGACGATCTGGAGGTTGGCGATGTCATCGAGGGTCTCCCCCACGCTACCTATCCAATAAAGATGAACGGCATGACCTATCACCCGCAGAACGAAGCCCTCTTGCCGTGGTTTGAATTCCAATCGCCTTCGACGGCCATCGATGGCGCGTACAGCTATCCGAACGAGAAAACCCTGCCCGCCCTCTCGCCGATTGAACTGCCGGGTTGCCCCCCAAGCTAAACTTCTTTCCAATAAGGGTGACGTGTATCCGCACTTCACCCTTATTTATCTTGGGGCATAATGCGGGTTGAGGGACCGCGATGATGCGCGCATGGCTGTTCATGCTGCCGACCTGCTCCGCATTGAGCGCCTTGCTACTCTGGGCCGTACTGGACGCAGGCGAGCGTAAGTGGTATCGCGGAAGAGATGGTATCAAACGCCTATTGCTGCACTCCTTTATTTTGGGAGCGATCTTCGCAGGGGTCGTGCCGTACCTGCCTATTTGGTAGCGGGCGTTGCAGACGGGTTCTTAGTGTAATCGTGATTGCAACAACGATCGACGGTTTGCGGTGGTGCTTCACCTGATCTCAACTTAATTTCCCGGAACTTTCATTCGCCAATCCTCGTACAGGGCTCCAAGGGGAGGCGTGTATGAAGCGTCTCGGTTTCTGGCTTGCCTTGCTAGGTCCTCGCTTGCTCCATGGCGTTGAAAGTCACCGCAGCAGCAATCGTTTCCGAGTACACAGAAGCAACGCAATTATGTCCCTGCGAGGTCGGCGATGAAAGCTGCAGCCGTGTTCGCATTAAGGGTGCTTGTCCTCACCCTGGTTCTGATCATTGTTTTCA
>Ga0193751_1002956_pt1 | contig 10138 bp, 9 predicted proteins | sample L1c2metaG_FD_143050 | JGI IMG/M metagenome (GOLD analysis project Ga0193751, IMG submission 143050) | Soil microbial communities from a riparian zone of the East river system, Colorado, United States - L1c2 | ecosystem: Environmental > Terrestrial > Soil > Riparian zone | place: USA: East River...
GCAGCCTGGGCGGTTTCTCGAGCCGCTGTATCAAGCACAATGGCGGAGGAGTGACAGGCGATCAGGGTCGTAACGGGAGAGGGCCGCACCGGCGAGAGCCGTCGCGCGTCGACCGCGAGCTCGAGCGGCTGCTCGCCGCGCGCCATGCGCGCCTGCGCCGCCGCCACCGCAAGCACCGCAGCGTCCTACTCCTCCTGGCGCTCCTCGTCGCCTCGGTCGTGGCGCTCGTGCTCGCCACCGTCGCCTTCACGGGCCGGCAGATCCTGCTCACCACGTGCAGCCTTTCCGATCTCCGCCCGCTCGCGCTCGGTGAGAACTCGTTCCTCTACACGAACCACATGCGCCTGCTCGGCGTCGTCCCGTCGGCGACGAACCGGCAACCGCTGCCGCTCTTGCAGATCTCGCCGTGGTTGCCGCAGGCCACGGTGGCGATCGAGGATGCCCGGTTCTGGCAGCACGGCGCCCTCGACTACCGGGGCATCGCCCGCGCGTTCTACCAGGACATCTCGAAGGGGCAGATCGTGCAGGGTGGCTCGACGATCACGCAGGAGCTCGTCCGCAACCTCTACATCGGCAACCCGCAGCGGACGCTGTCGCGCAAGATCAAGGAGGCGTGCCTCGCGGAGAAGGTCTTCCAGCAGCAGTCGCGGAAGCAGATCCTCGCCGACTACCTCAACGAGGTCTTCTACGGGAGGCACGCGTACGGCGCGCAGGCGGCGGCGCAGACGTACTTCTCGAAGAGCGCCTCGGAGCTGACGCTCGTGCAGGCGGCTCTGCTCGCCGGCCTGCCGCAGGCTCCGACGACGGACGACCCGATCCGCAACCCACACGCTGCCCTCGCCCGCCGAAACGAGGTGCTGCGCGCGATGTGGAAGAACGGCTACATCACCGCTGCGAAGCTGCGGCACGCGATGCGGAAGCCGCTCCTGCTGAGGCCGGGCCACCTCTACACGCAGCTCCACCAGCCGAATTTCTTCGGCTGGGCGACGCAGCAGCTCGCCGACCGCTTCGGCCAGCGGCAGGTCGAGCTCGGCGGCCTCAAGGTCAGGACGACGCTCGACACGCGCCTGCAGGGGCTCGCTTCCCACGCAATCGGCTCGGTCCTCCGCACGTCCACGGACCCCGCGGCGGCGCTCGTCGCGATCGACCCCCGCACCGGCGCTGTGAAGGCCATGGTCGACTACCTCCCGAGCGGCCGCCGGATGCAGTTCAACTTCGCGACGCAGGGCCACCGCTCGACGGGGAGCTCCTTCAAGCCGATCACGCTCTCGACCGCGCTGAGTGAGGGCGTCTCGCTCTACTCGACCTTCTACGGCCCGCCCGAGCTCTTCATCACGGACCCGCAGTGCCAGGACCAGAACGGGCCCTGGGACGTCCACAACTACGGCGACGAGCAGGCAGGCACGATGAACCTCCTCGACGCGACGGCCAACTCCGTCAACACGATCTTCGCGCAGCTGATCGCGAAGGTCGGCGTGCGGAACGTCAAAGCGATGGCGCACAGGCTCGGGATCACGAGCAGCGGTAACGACTTCAAGACGGTGTGCGCGATGACGCTCGGCTCGGTCGGGTTCACCCCGCTCGAGATGGCCGACGTCTACGCGACCTTCGCCTCGGGTGGCATCCAACACGCGCCGCAGGCATTCGAGAGCGTCCGCGAGCCGAACGGGAAGGTGATCAAGCTCAACCCGAAGGGCCAGCGGGTCCTCGGGCCGAACGTCGCGGCCGAGCTCACGTATGCGCTGCAGGGCGTGATCGAGCACGGCACCGGCACCGCGGCCGCGATCGGACGTCCGGCGGCGGGCAAGACCGGCACGGCCGAGAACTACGTGGACGCGTGGTTCTGCGGCTACGTGCCGCAGCTCGCGACGTGCGTCTGGGTCGGTTATCCGAGAGGCGAGATCCCGCTCGACAACGTCGAGGGCGTCTACCAGGTTGCCGGCGGAACGCTGCCCGCGGAGATCTGGCACGACTTCATGGGCCCTGCTGTCGCGAACCTGCCGACCGTGGACTTCCCGCAGCCGACGCTCGACGGCTCAGTCATCAGCGGGACCGGCACGTACTCGACGTACTCCTCGCCGTTCTCCTCGACGACCGGGTGAGACGTTCTACACCGCGGGGCATGAGCGGAGCGTGGTCTCCTCCCCGCTGAACCGGCTTGACGACCTCGCCGGCGAGGCGATCGAGCGCGTCATCCGTGCCCACCACGTACGACGGCTGCGGCGTCGCGGCAGCGCGGGGGCCGTCGAGTCGGTCGCGGATGGCTGGGCGAGTACCGCGTCGTTCGCGCCGCGCGCCGGCTGCCGCGTCGAGCCGCTCGTAGACGGGAGCGAGGCGCTGGCGCGGATCGCGGAGGCGATTCGCTCGGCCTGCTCGCACGTGCACCTCGCCGGCTGGCACTTCGACGCCTCCTTCAGGCTCGAGGAGGGAGGACCGACTTTGCGCGAGCTGCTCGCGGACGCGGCTGGGCGAGTAGACGTGCGCGTGCTCGCCTGGGCCGGCGCGCCCCTGCCGCTCTTCCACCCCGACCGGCGCGAGGTACGCGAGGCATGCGACGAGCTCGCCTTGGGCACGCGGATCTCGATGGCGCTCGACGCGCGAGAGCGGCCGTTCCACTGCCACCACGAGAAGCTCGTCGTCGTCGACGACGAGCAGGCGTTCGTCGGTGGGGTCGACCTCACCAGCCTGGGCGGCGACCGGCTCGACTCGAACGAGCACCCGCGCCGCGACAAGCTTGGCTGGCACGACACCGCGGTGCGGCTCGAGGGGCCGGCCGTCGCGGACGTCGCGGGGCACTTCCGCATGCGCTGGCGCGCGGTCGCCGACTGGCCGCACGAGCCGAGCGAGCCGGGCGGCTCGGCGCTGGCCGGTGGCGTCGAGGCGCAGTTCGTGCGGACGGTGCCCGAGCGGGTGTACGACTCTTGCCGGGACGGCGAGTGGTCGATCCTCGAGAGCTATCTGCGCGCCCTGCGTGGGGCCGAGCGGCTCGTCTATCTCGAGAGCCAGTTCCTCTGGTCGCCGGAGGTGACGTTCGTCCTCGGCGAGAAGCTGCGCGTGCCGCCGTGCGACGACTTCCGGGTGATCGTGCTCCTCCCGGCGCGCCCGAACGACGGTGCCGACGACAGCCGCGGTCAGGTCGGGCTCCTGATCGACGCCGACAAGGAGGCCGGCGATGGCACGACCCGTTTCCTCGCCTGCACGCTCTACCAGCCCGGGCCTGGCGGCAATCCGGTCTACGTCCACTCGAAGGCGGCGGTGATCGACGACGCCTGGCTCACCGTCGGCTCGGCGAACCTCAACGAGCACTCGCTCTTCAACGACACGGAGGCGAACGTCGTCGTCCGCGACGGGGCCCTCGCGCGGGAGTTGCGCTTGAGGCTGTGGGAGGAGCACCTCGAGCGGCCGCGCGAGGAGATCGACGGGGACCCCGCGCGCGTGTTCGACGAGCTGTGGCGGCCGCTCGCCGAGGAGCGGCTCGAGCGGCGGAAGCGCGACGGCTGGGCCGACGGGAAGCTGACGTTGCTGCCGCGCGTCTCACGCCGGACCGAGGCTCTCTGGGGCCCGCTCAACGGGCTCGTCGTCGACGGCTAGGAGAGAAGTGCCGCCACGACGAGGTCGAGGTTCGCGCGCCACATGTCTTCCGGCGTCGGGGGCAAGACGTCATCCCAGACGGCCGCAAAGCTGCTGCGCAGCTGCTCCATCCGCTCCGGACGCGCCATGAACCAGATATGGAGATGGTCGCTTCCCTCGCCATAGCGCAGCACGTGGACCAGGCCCACACCCTCGACGGAGCGCACGGCGCGCTCGATGCGGCCGGTCAGGACACCGAGCTCGGCGGCGAGCTCCTCGGGCAGATCGCCGGGCGCCGCGAAGTGCTCGCGCGGCTCGAGCAGGACGACGATCGGCAGGCCGCTTGGCGTATCGAGCGCGCGCAGCCGCCAGCGTTCGTTCGTCCAGACGTAGGTGTCGTCCTGCGCCGAGCACGCTCGGCAGTCGACGCCTCCCTCACCGAAGCGCTGCTTCTCGCGCTCAACCGGCGGCGCCAGTGTCTTGGGGCGGACAGGTCCCTCGAACGGCCACGTGTCCCACTCCTCCACCGGCGGCGCCCGCAGGTCCTCGCGGACCCGCTCCCAGAACTCCTCCGGCGTCTCCGGCATCGGACGCCGAGCATAATCGCGCCATGGAGTGGCCGCCCGAGTTCTACGCGCTCCGCCGCGGCGAAGGCTGTCCGATGTGCGCCGAGGGACGACCCGACGAGACGCCTTTCGGTCTCAGGATCCTCGAGGGCGAGGTTTCCGACGTGTACCTACAGCGGGCCGGCGTCCAGCGCGGCTACACGATCGTCATCTGGCGCGGCAGGCACGTTGCCGAGCCGACCGAGCTGACACTGGACGAGGCCGCCGCGTACTGGAGCGAGGTTCTCGCCGTCGGGCGGGCGCTCGAACGGCAGCTCGAGCCGGTCAAGGTCAATTACGAGCTCCTGGGGAATTCGCTGCCGCACCTGCACACCCACGTGCTGCCGCGCTACGCGGACGACCCGCGTCCGGCTGGCTGTTTCCGTTCCCCGACGACGAGCCGCCCCCGCATCCTGAAGAGGAGCTTCGCGCCGACGCCGATGCGTTGCGCGGATTGCTCGCAAGCTAGAACCCAGCCTTACAGGGAGACTCTCCGAGGGCCGTCTGCTCCGCAGGCTCCATGGCCTCGAGGGCGTCGAAGCAGTCGCGGCAGAGGCCGACCGCGCTCTTCGCCTTGCGGATGAGCAGGCCGCGCTCGTCCACGGGGAGCACGCCGATGGAGAGTAGGAAGCGGTTCAGCTCCAGCTCGAGCTTGCGCGGGCCGTGATCGTGCACCGTCTTCAGCGGCGCCTCGAGCTGGTGCATTTGGACGATCATGTGCTTCGCCCGCCGGATGACGCCGCGCTGCTTCGCCGAGAGCGTGCACTTCGGAGGCGCGCTCGCAGCCCGCGCAGTCGTTCTGGGATGCGAGCTGCCGCAGCCGGCCGCGAGCGCGGCTGCGGCGGCGCACCCGTGACGGCTTTGCCTTTCAGATCTGCCAGGCTCCTTCGCGGATCAACGGGATCCGCCGGCCGCGCGCGTCGACGCCGGTCGCCTCGAGCTCCGGGCTCCCGATCATGACGTCGAGGTGGGTGGCCGAACGGTTGATCCCACGGGCAGGGGTTTCCGATCGCGTGCCGCCGAAACCGCTGCCGAACGCGATGTGCGTGGCGGCGTTCTCGTCGAGCAGCGTGTTGTAGTAGATCCGGCCGGCCTGGCCGATTCGCGAGGAGGCGTCGACGAGCGCAACCTCGCCCAGCCGCCGCCCCATCCGGTCGGTGTCGATGTAGGCGGCCACGAAGTCGCGATCGTCGTCCGAGTCGGCCTCGAGGCGGACGAGCCGCCCCCTCGAGAACTCCCCCCGGATCCCGTGAATCAGGCGGCCGCGGAACGAGAGCGGGAACGTGCAGCGGAATGTCCCGTTCGTCGCGCGCGGCTCCGGGCTCGTGAAGACTTCCTCCGTCGGCATGTTCGACGCAACCAGCCGGCCGTCGACGAGCTCCTCCGGGCCGCCGAGCCAGCGCGTTCCAGTGACGAAGCCGACGTCGAGCTCGGTTCCGGGCCCGCGCAGCTCGAGCCTCGTGAGGCCGAGCTTCGTCAGGCGGTCCGAGCGGCGGCCGAGCATGCGCAGGTGCTTGCTCCAGCCGCTCGTCCCTTTCCCGTCCTCGTCGCGTAGGCGGCAGAACCGCAGGAGGTCGCCCGCGAGACGCCGCTTCGCCTCGAGCGGTGTGAGCTTGGGGTAGACCTGACCGGCCCAGTGGTCGGTCGGCCACGCCGCGATCGTCCAACGAGCCCGCATGTTCAGCTGCGCGCGGCGCAGGAACGCCAGGTGCTTCGCCATTCGGGAGTAGTCGGTCGCGATCCGCTTCGGCGGGATTCCGTCGAGGTATCCGGCCTCTCCCTCGCCCGAGATCGCAGCGAGGGCGCCATTCGGGCCGGAGACCTCCCGGAGCCGCCGGCGCGCCCACGGCGAGAGTGCGCCGACCGCGTCATCCGAGCCGTGCAGAAGGCGGGCGCGCATGACGAGCGGGTCGGCGGTGACGACGTCGACGAACCGGGCGCCCGCGCGGTACGCGGACTCGGCCACCGCGACGAGCAGCTCCCGATGCTCGGGCTGGCCCTGGACGACGAGCGTGTCCCCTTTCCCGATGCCGAGCGACGCCCGCACGATCGCGTCGGCGTAGCGGGCGAGAGACTCGGCGGGGAGCAGCGGTTCGCGCACGTCGTGCTGAGGTCTGCGTCGGGGTCGAGGCGGCCGCCCGGTCAGCGAGCCGCTTCGAGCGCCTCCGCGACCGTGTCGTGGACGAGGAAATGGCGGTCGAGGCCCGACACCTCCAGAGCCCGCTGAGCCTCGAGGCCGGGTGCGGCAAGACGGAAGCCCTCGCGTTCGGCCATCCTGGAGCGAGCCTCGATCAACACGCCGAGAGCCGTCGAGTCGATGAACCGGACGGCCTCGAGGTCGACGACGAGCACCTTCGGCTCCGACGCGCAGGCGTCGAGCAGTGCGCTCCGCACGTCCTCGGCGTTGTAGAGGTCGAGCTCTCCCTCGAGCGAGACGATGACCGCGCCGTCCCGGCTGTCGACTCCCGTCACCGCCGGTTCGCGTCCTCCGGACGTTTCGGGGCCCGGTGCACGAGCGTCGGTCAAATCTCCTCCTCCCTCTCGACCTGCGCGCGGCGCCTGCCGCTCGCTCGGCCATTCAAGCAAGAATGCCCATGTGGAGCTCGCCGAGATCGCAGCGCGTGCCGCGGGTGAGAACTTCCCCGTCGGGTCGGTTCTTTTCCCGCGTTCGCTGCGCCCGCACATCCGGTCCCTCTACTGCTACGCGCGGCTCGTCGACGAGCTCGGCGACGCCTACCCAGGCGACCGGCTCGCTGCGCTCGACGAGCTCGAGCGCGAGGTCGACGCCGCCTTCGCCGGCGAGGCGACCTGGCCGGTACTGCGGAACGTGGAGCCGACGATTCGCGAGTTCGACCTGCCGCGCGAGCCGTTTCTGCGGCTGATCGAGGCGAATCGCATGGACCAGCGGGTGAGCGAGTACGCGACGTGGGCGGACGTCAAGCACTACTGCGTCCACTCCGCCGACCCGTGCGGCCGGCTGGTGCTCGGCGTCCTCCGGCGGCTCGGCGATGTCGAGCTCGTCGCGGCGAGCGATTCCGTCTGCACGGGGCTCCAGCTCGTGAACTTCCTCCAGGACGTGCCCCGAGACCTCGAGCTCGGCCGTGTCTACCTGCCGGCCGACGACCGGCACACGTTCGGAGACCCGCCGCTCGACCGGCCGACGGAGGAGTTGCGCGGGCTGCTGCGGTTCGAGGCTCGACGCGCCGCGGAGCTTCTTGCGGCGGGAGAGGTGCTGCGCACGCGGATCGGGGGGCGGCTCGGCCGGGCGGTCGCGCTCTTCGCGCGCGGCGGCCTGGCCGCGCTCGACGCGCTCGATTCGGCCGGCTGGGACGTCTTCAGCGGCCGCCCTCGGCCGTCGCGTGCCCGCCTCGCGCGCGAGGCCGCCCTCGTGCTCGTGCGATAGCGTCGCCGCGCATGACGAGCAGGCCCCCGCTCGAAGAGGCGTACGCCGAGGTGGAGCGCGTCACGCGCCGGGAGGCGAAGAACTTCGCCTACGGGATCATGGTCCTGCCGCGCGAGAAGCGGCGGGCGATCGCCGCTATCTACGCCTTCGCGCGGAGCGTGGACGACGTCGCGGACGGCGGGCTGCCGCCGGAGGAGAAGCGGGCCCGGCTCGAGGAGCTGCGTGCGGAGCTCGACGGCGACTCCGTTGCGCCGCTGTTCGTCGCGCTTCGCGACGCGCGAGAGCGCTTCGGCATCCCGCGCGACCCGCTCGCTGCCCTCGTCGACGGCGGCTTGCAGGACCTCGAGCAGTCCACGTACGCCGATTTTGACGCGCTACGGGGGTACTGCGAGAAGGTCGCAGGCGCCGTCGGGCTCGCGTGCGTCCCCGTCTACGGCTCCGACGACACCGAGCACGCGATGACGCTTGGGATCGCGCTCCAGCTGATCAACATCGTTCGCGACTTCGACGAGGATCGGTGGCTCGGCCGGGTCTATCTGCCGCAGGACGAGCTCGCCGCGTTCGGCGTCGTGGAGCTTGCTCCGTCTCCGGAGTTTCGCGAGCTGATGGCCTTCGAGGCCGCGCGGGCGCGCGCCTATCTCGCGGAGGGCCTGCAGCTGCTCGAGTCGCTCGACCGCCGGAGTGCTCTCTGCGTCGGCACGTTCGCAGGCCTGTACCGCGAGACGCTCGACCGCATCGAGGCGAGCGGCTTCGACGTCTTCGGCAAGAAGATGCGGCTCTCCACGCCTCGCAAGCTCGCCGTCGTCGCGAGAGGGCTGTTGCGGTGAAGGTCGCCGTTGTGGGAGGCGGCCTCGCGGGGTTGGCTGCGGCCCTCGACCTCGTCGATGCGGGCCATGCCGTGACCGTGCTCGAGGCGCGGCCGACGCTCGGCGGCGCCGTCCAGACGCTGCCCGAGCGCGAGGGCGATCCCGAGCCGCCGCCCGACAACGGCCAGCACATCGCCCTCGGCTGCTTCACCGAGTACCTGGGCTTCCTCGACCGGATCGGCGAAGGAAGCTCGTTCATCCGCACGCGGCTTGCGCTGCCGGTGCTCGACGAGGACGGCGCGGTCGCGGCGATCGAGCCGAGCCTGGCGGCATTGCTTCGCTACGGGCACCTCCCGGTAAGGGAGCGGCTACGAATCCCGTTCACAGTCCTGCGACTGCGCTCGGCGCGGTCGCAACCCAAGGAATCGTTCGGAGACTTGCTCAGACTGGTGGGCGAGAGCAGCAACTCCATCGATCGTTTCTGGGACGTCTTCGTGCGGCCGGCGCTGAACCTCCGCTGCGACGAGGTCGATGCCGACGCCGGGCTCTTCACCGTTCGCACGGCGCTGCTCGGCGCGCGCGCCAACAGCGACCTGATCCTCCCGACGCGGCCGCTCGGCCGGATGCACGGCGGGGCGGCGGGCCAAGCGCTCGAGGCAGCGGGAGCGACGATCCGCACCGACGTGCGCGTGTCCTCGCTCAGCGAGCTCGACGCCGACGCCTTCGTCGTGGCGGTGCCCCCGCGCGAGAGTGCGCGCCTGCTCGGCGAGGCGGATCCGGCGCTCGAGGACTCGCCGATCGTGAGCGTCCACCTCTGGTTCGACCGGCCGCTGCTCGATCCGCCGCTCGCGGCGCTCCTCGGCTCGGACGCGCACTGGGTGTTCGACCGCGGCGCGCTCACGGGGAGCCGACCCGACCGCGGCCAGTACCTCACGGTCGTCTCGAGCGGCGTGCCGGAGCTGCTCGAGGTGCGAGGCCGCGAGCTCGTGGAGCGGATCGCGGGGCAGCTCATGGAGCGGCTCGGGGGCGCCGAGTTGCTCTGGTCGCGTGTCAGCCGCGAGCCGTACGCGACGGTCGCGCTCCGGCCGGGCGTCCAGCGGCCGGGGGTAGAGACCTCGCGGCCCAGCGTCGCCCGGGCGGGAAGCTGGACCGACACCGGCTGGCCGGCGACGATGGAGAGCGCCGTCCGGAGCGGCCGCCGGGCGGCTCAGCACATCTTGAGCAGCGCTTCCGCCAGAGTTACCGCTTGAGATGGCCGCCATCGCCGAGCTGACGCAACTCGACGCCGCGATCGAGCGCGGCACGCGCCGCCTGCTCGAGCTGCAGCGGCCTGACGGCGTCTGGGTCGGCGAGCTCGAGTCGAACGTGACGATGACCGCGCAGCACCTCTTCTGGAACCACTACCTCGACCTGCGCACGCCGGAGCTCGACCGGCGGATCGCGAACGAGCTCCTCGCGCGGATGCGCGACGACGGCACGTGGTCGATCTGGTTCGAGGGGCCGCCCGACCTCTCCACCTCGATCGAGGCGTACGTCGCGTGCCGGCTCGTGGGAGTCGATCCCGGCCCGAAGGCGCTCGCCTTCATCCAGCGCGAGGGTGGGATCCCCAAGAGCCGGCTGTTCACGAAGTGCTTCCTGGCCCTGCTTGGCCAGTGGCCGTGGCAGAGGATGGTGCCGATCCCGCCCGAGCTCGTCCTTTTCCCGCCGGGCTCGCCCTTCTCGATCTACGACTTCTCCTGCTGGGCGCGGCAGAC
>Ga0193751_1002957_pt1 | contig 10136 bp, 9 predicted proteins | sample L1c2metaG_FD_143050 | JGI IMG/M metagenome (GOLD analysis project Ga0193751, IMG submission 143050) | Soil microbial communities from a riparian zone of the East river system, Colorado, United States - L1c2 | ecosystem: Environmental > Terrestrial > Soil > Riparian zone | place: USA: East River...
GCGGGACTGCCCGCATACTCACCCGGAACAAGCTCCCACCCACATCGGCCGTGACGCCTCCTCACGCCACGGTCGGCCTGTCGCAGTTTGCGGGAAGTGCGACACGCTGCTCCAGGGCCCGCGGGCCGGCGCGGTGTGCCGATCGAACAGGCCTTTTCACCCGCGTACGAGCAGCGTTCGGCTAGGCGGCGCGGGCGAACGGCAGCGGACCGGAGCGCGAGTCAACGCTGGCTGCCAGGCGGAGCGTTTCCGCGCTATGAGGCGGCAACCATTTGCATTTCGTGCAGGCGGGCGAGTCTGCGGAGCGACTCGCGCTCGATCTGGCGGATGCGCTCGCGTGTGAGTCCGAGGCGCTTGCCGATCTCCTCGAGCGTCTTCGGCTCCTCGTCGAAGAGCCCGTAGCGCAGCACGAGCACCATCCGCTCGCGATCGGGCAGCGCCAGCAGAGCGACATTGAGAGCCTGGCTCCGTAGCGAGAGCTCGAGGCGTTCCTCGGGTAGCGGCTCGTCTCCTGCGACGAAGTCGCCGAACACCGCGTCCTCGTGCTCGCCGACGGGCTGGTCGAGGCTCGCCGACGTACGCGGCGCCGCTTTCACCTCGCGCGCCTGCCCGATCGGCAGCGACGCCTCCTCGGCGATCTCCTCGAGCGTCGGCTCGCGACCGAGCTCCATCCAGAGCGTGCGCTCGGCGCGGTTCATCTTCTGCATCCGCTCGACGATGTGCACCGGCATCCGGATCGTGCGCGCCTTGTCGGCGAGCCCGCGCGCGACGGCCTGCCGGATCCACCAGGTGGCGTAGGTCGAGAACTTGTAGCCGCGGCGCCAGTCGAACTTCTCGACGGCGCGCATCAGCCCGAGCGTGCCCTCCTGGATCAGGTCGAGGAACGGCAGCCCCTGGTTGCGGTAGTTCTTCGCGATCGAGACAACCAGGCGGAGATTCGACTGGATCATCCGCTGCTTCGCCATCCGGTCACCGCGCTCGATCTTCTTCGCCAGCTCGACCTCCTGTGCCGCCGTCAGGAGCGGATGCTTGCCGGCCTCGCGCATGAAGAGCTGCAGCGCATCGGTCGTCGTCTCGACCGGCGCAGTCACAGCCGGCGGCGCCGGGAGAGCATGCTCCTGCTCAGGCGCAACGCCGAGCTCGATCCCCCGTCGGTCGAGCTCCGTGTAGACCGCCTCGAGCTCGAGCGGGTCGAGCTCGAGCGGATCGAGCAGCTCGACGAGATCCACCTGGCGCAGCTGTCCGCACGCTTCCGCAGCCTCGAACAGCACAGCGAGCTCCTCGTTGACGAGGATCGCCTCGATCTCGACCGTCAAACGTGCTCCTGTCGTATCGCCCGGGCTGGTTTCCCGCGGCCTCATACAACTTAGCCGCGGCCGGCGGTCACGCGGTCGGGCCCTCGGCGCGGCCGGGTGGAGGGGTGAGGAGCCTGTCGGGGTCCCTCAGCCGGGCACGGCGCAAGGCGTGAGGAGGGAGCGGAGCGGCAGCATCGCGGCGTTGGCAACAGAATGGCAACGCTGCACGGCGGATGGGCGCTAGCTCTTTGCCGGATCCGGCGGAGGCTGCATCGTCGCGCCGGGAAGCGGGAAGGGGCGCGGGCGTCCGGGCTGGCGTTCCCGCTTCGGCTCTTCGTGCGGCTGCGGCTCGTCGGCTGCTTCCGGTGCGGGGAAGACCGAAACCTCGTCCTCGCCGGCAAGCAGGCGCTGGAACTGATCGCTGTCGATCGTCTCGCGCTCGATCAGGACCACGGAGATCTTGTGGAGCTCGTCCATGTGTTCCCGCAGCGTCGTGAGCGCGAGCTCGCGCGCTTCCTCGATCACGCGCCGGATCTCGTCGTCGATCTCGCGCGCGATCTCCTCCGAGTAGTCGGCCTGGGCGCCGTAGTCGCGCCCGAGGAACGGCATGTCGTTGCTGTGGCCAAGCACGCGCGGGCCGAGCTTCTCACTCATCCCGAGCTTCATGATCATCTGCTTCGACGTCGCGGTGACCCTCTCGAGATCGTTCGCCGCGCCGGTCGTCACCTCGTGGAAGACGATCTCCTCGGCGGCGCGACCGCCGAGCGTCATCGCCATCTGGTGCATCAGTGCGGTCTTCGTCGTCAGATAGCGATCCTCGGTCGGCAGCGAGATGGTCAAGCCGAGCGCCTGCCCGCGCGAGACGATCGTGATCTTGTGCACCGGATCGGTGTGCTCGAGGAAATGGCCGACGAGCGCATGGCCCATCTCGTGGTACGCCGTGATCTTCCGCTCGTGCTCGGAGAGCAGGCGCGCCTTCTTCTCCGGGCCGGCGATCACACGCATGATCCCTTCCTCCAGCTCTTCCTGCTCGATGATCTTCTTGCCGCGGCGCGCCGCGAGCAGCGCGGCCTCATTGACGAGGTTCGCGAGGTCGGCACCCGTGAAGCCCGGCGTGCCGGAGGCAAGCGTATCCAGGTCGATCTCCGGAGCGAGCGGCTTGCCCTTCGTGTGCACCTCGAGGATCTTGCGACGGCCGATCCGGTCGGGGCGGTCGACGACGATCTGCCGGTCAAAACGGCCCGGGCGCAGCAGCGCGGGATCGAGGATGTCGGGCCGGTTCGTCGCGGCGATCAGGATGATGTTGTCCTTCATCTCGAAGCCGTCCATCTCGACGAGCAACTGGTTCAGCGTCTGCTCGCGCTCGTCGTTGCCCCCACCGATGCCGGCGCCTCGGTGACGCCCGACGGCGTCGATCTCGTCCACGAAGACGATGCACGGCGAGGCCTGCTTCGCCTGCTCGAAGAGGTCGCGCACGCGGGACGCGCCGACACCGACGAACATCTCGACGAAGTCGGAACCGGAAATCGAGAAGAACGGGACGCCTGCCTCGCCTGCGACCGCACGCGCCAGCAGCGTCTTACCGGTGCCCGGCGGCCCGTACAGCAGCACACCCTTCGGGATGCGCGCGCCGAGCGCCTGGAACTTCTTCGGGTTCTCGAGGAACTCCTTGATCTCGCCGAGCTCCTCCACCGCCTCATCGACCCCGGCGACGTCCTTGAAGCCGATCTTCGGCGAGTCCGGCGTCACCCGCTTCGCACGGGACTTGCCGAAACTCATCACCTTCGAGCCGCCACCCTGCATCTTGTTCATCAGGAAGATCCAGAAACCGATCAGCAGCACAAACGGGAGCACGCTCGTGAGGATCGACCACCACGGAGACCCCCCGACACCCTGCGAGTCGAAGTTGACCTTGTTGTTCAGGAGCAGGTTCTGAATCTCCGCCTGCGACTGGTCGCCCGCGTAATGAACGACGATCTTCTTGCCGCCCGCCCCCTGAGTCTCGTAGACGTCGAGCTCCTGCTTCGACGGCACAAAAACGGCGTGATCGATCGACGCCGGATCGGTCTTGATCGTCGTCAAGACCTGGTAGAGCGTGGCCGGCGTCGACTTCGTTCCGTGCGCGCCCAGGGTCTGCAAGGCCAGCCAGACCAGCGCTCCGATGATGACCAGCGGGAAGAGCGCGCTACGGAAGAAACGATTCACGAACCTCTGACCTGAGGGTACCTGACGTCCTTTTTTGCTCCCCACTTCGGGTTCGTGACCAGAGAGCAGACCTCGGACCGCTGACCCACAGGTCGCTGACCTCTAGAACCCCTAGCAGCGCGGGATCGCTCCTTCGAGCCGCCCGTGCTCGAGACTTGCCTGCGTTTAATCCGACGTGAGCTGGAGTCACGAGCGCGCGAACAGAAACAAGCCGCCCGACCAAGCGTACGACCCCAGATACAACTACGACATCCCGGCCCGAACCGACACAACGCCGCGGACAAACGCCCGCACATCCCAACCAGCCGCACTCTCCTGCTGCCGAACCGGCCTGGCTGTCGCATTTTGGCGGAAACGCGACACGCCCGCTTGTTGCGTTGATACAGAGCACGACGACGAAGGCGCGAGGCTCAGTAAAGCCATCGCGCAAACCGGGGCGGCGTGCGTGCCGGGTAGAACGCGTATTCGAGGGAAGAGCTCAATCAACCACGCCTCCTCGTAGATGGACTCTTGCCTCGGGCTCGTGCGGGACTGCGAAGGCGACGAACGAGGAGATGAAGGTGCGGGAGTCACGCACAGGCCATCTGCGGCAATGGCGCCGCACGCGGCTCCCGCCCCGGGGAAGAAGGGGAGGGTGCCCCGGTTATCCTTCGCGCCCAGTCACGCATGCCCGCTGAGCAATTCAAGAGCTTGTCCACACACGTCGCGTCGAAGCGCTCGCAAATAGCGCAAAGTTCGTCGCGTGTATCCACAGCGCTCCACAGACGAAGCAACCAGCTGTGGAGAACGCCGCCTCCGCGACTGCCACCCGCAGGCGGACACGAACGGCAAGCGAGCGTGAGCCCCGGCTACCCCCGCCCCGCTGCCGCGTTTTGGTGAAAGTGCGACAGCGACCTGCCGCTTGGTCTATCCAGTCATCTGGCTCTGGCAGAGGCTTGAAGCGGCGTTTTTACAATTAGTAGTTTTCCCTTAACGCACTACGACTGGCGACGCGCGTTCCGACGCGAGCAACGGCGACTAGGTCTTAAAAGACGCCCGCTGCAAGGCGAGCAGGCGCGTGGCGCTCGACTGGCCTGAAGCTGGGATGTCTCTCCCGCACCGAAACGGTCGCACGCGCTACCGCCTCCGCTTCCGGTATTCCTTTCTGCAAGTACATGTTCAGCAGCATGCGGAACGCCTGCTGCGCGGAGTCACCCCTAGGGAATCGGGCGTTGATGAAGTCGCCTCCGGCGCGCTGCCGGTCATGAGCCATGCCTGTCCCCCCTTGGCGTGTTCATGTTTGTTTTGCCTCTCGCTCGACTGTAAAACGTCGCCACGCGCAGAGGCGTGGAAAGCGCGAAGTACTTGAGAAAGCGGTGTCTGAGAAGTTGCGAGAAGCAGCGCACCCGGCTCATACTGTCGCGCGGGGAGAGGGTAGGAGAGGCGGCAGGCGGCGGTCGCCTCTCCGGCTAGTTCCTAATTGAAGGACTTCGCCCGCACCGTCGAAAGCGTGACAGGGCGTCTCTGCGGCTTAGTTCTCTCCCCAGCCGCGGCGCCCAGGGGCCGTGTGCCCGGACCGCAGGGGTTGCACGGCCCCGCTACCTCGCGCAAGTCGGAAGGAGCGCCACCGCCGAAAGGCCGGACCCTCCATGCCGTCCACGGCTAGTGACCTGAGTCGTTGATCCGCTGGCAGTAGGCGGCGAGGCTGTCGAGTATCTCGTCTGCGGTTTTGTGCCAGACGTAGGGCTTTGGGTTGTCGTTCCAGTTGGTGATCCAGGTGCGGATCGAGGCGACGAGGGTCGCGGACGGAGCGATGTGCGCTTCGTTTGATCGACTTCGTCGTCAATTCCACGAACCAGCGCTCGACGAGGTTGAGCCAAGAGCTGTAGGTGGGTGTGAAATGCAGTGTGAACCGCGGATGGCGCAACAGCCAGCGTTGGATCGAGTGCGTCTTGTGCGTCCTGAAGTTGTCGAGCACGAACGTGTACGTCGAGGTGGGCCGGCACCGATTTGTCGACGAGGTTGAGGAAGCGCCTCGCCCCGTATGCCCACTGTCGTAGTTCCATCAGAAGACGACGCTTGTCGCGTTTCCACCAGAAGGCGACAGTCACGCGCGTCGCGACGAGGCTCCTTGCTGCCGCTCGCCTACCGTTCGGCGTTCCGCCGGTCGCCAGCGATCAAAAGCAGTTCGACTGAAGCCACAGGAACCAGCCACTCCAGGGTCGTCAAGAAGGCGGCGTTGCGGCCCGGTCTGATCCCTTCGGCCAAAAAACCCCTGGATACGTCGCTCCATCCGCAGGCATGTTCCGCCGGGCGGAATCGTAGGATCCCCTTCTAGATGACGACGAAGAACGAAGTCTTGCAGCGGATCTCGTTTGGCAAGCGGATCGCGGAAGAGGAGATCGACGACCTCGCGACCTACTTCGTCGAGACGAACCAGTGGAGGCAGATCTTCTCCGGGGAGAAGGACGTCGTCTTTGGTGACAAGGGAGGCGGCAAGAGCGCCATCTACTCGCTGCTCGTCGGACGAGCCGATGCTTTGTTTGATCGCGAGATCATCATCGTTGCTGGCGAAAAGCCTCGCGGGGCGCCCGCCTTTCAGGATCTTCTGGTCGATCCTCCGGCGAGCCAGCAGGAGTTCGTCGGGCTGTGGAAGCTCTACTTCCTTTGCCTGATCGCCAACGGATTGCGGGAGCTTGGGGCGGCAGGGGAGGAGGTGGATCGTCTTACACAGCCGCTTGAGGCGGCGAAGCTCATCGAGAGCGGCCCATCCTCTCTCCAGGCGCTGATCAGGGGCGCGCTCGACTATGTGCGGGCGCTCCTGAAGTGGGAATCGCTCCAGGCTGGTGTGCAGATAGATCCAGCGACTGGGATGCCAACTGGGCTCGGAGGCAAGATCACTTTTCGGGAGCCGAGTGCAAACGACCGAGCAGAAGGGCTTCTCTCGATGGACACTCTGCTCAAGTACGCCAACCTCGCAGCGGAAGAAGCAGGCCTGACGGTTTGGCTGGTGCTCGACCGCCTCGACGTTGCGTTTGCGGAGTCCGAGGAGATCGAGGGGAACGCACTTCGTGCGTTGTTCATGGTCTATTCCGACTTCCGTGAGTACGAACGCCTGGAGAGATCAAAATCTTCTTGCGCTCTGACATCTGGGGACGGGTGACACGTGAAGGGCTACGCGAGACGAGCCACATCGAGGACCAGGTCACGATCAGGTGGGACAGCCCGTCACTTCTCAACCTTGTCATTCGCCGATGTCTTCGCAACGAGGATCTTCGCGATTTTTACGGCGTCGTGGAAGACGAAGTCCTGTCAAGCGTCGAGCGGCAGGAGGAACTCTTCTATCGGATTTTCCCCGACCAAGTCGAGGCGGGGTCTCGGAAGTCGACGACGTTGGACTGGATGCTCGGTCGCGTCAAGGACGGGACTGGTCGTGTCGCGCCCCGTGAGTTGATTCACCTTCTTGCCTCCCTGAGAGACGTGCAGTTGCGCATGTTGGAAATGGGCGTGGCGGAGCCGAGCGGCGAGCAGCTATTCGATCGTGCAGCCTTCAAGGTCGCCCTGCCGGAGGTGTCGCGTGCGCGACTCGACCAGACCCTGTTGCCGGAGTATCCGCGCCTTCGGCCGTACGTGATTGGGCTTGAACGGCGGAAGACTCTGCAAACCGTGGAGACACTGGCAGGGATTTGGGGCTGCAAGGTCGATGAAGCGCGAGCCGTCGCGGCCCAGTTGGTCGACGTCGGGTTTTTCGAGCGGCGTCAGACGCAGAGTGGCGACAGCTTCTGGATTCCGTTCCTCTACCGAGACGCGCTGCAGCTTGTTCAAGGCACGGAGGGTGGCGGCGAGGAGGAGCCCGATGGCGAGGATGCGTGAACGAGTAGGCCGATCCGACGACGTCTGACGCCTGCCGTCAGCGGCGTCACGGCGTCACGCATCTGCTCGAGCTCCGCTTGGTTGCGGGAAAACGCTTACTCGGCTCGGCGTCAGTAACTGGCGTCAACAGAGTCCGTCAAACGGCGCATGTCGCCTTCTGCGGGAACTACGACAAGCCCGACGACGAAGAGTCTGCACGCTCACCGCGGGGCCGGGTGCACGGAGACGGCGCACACCTCTCGGTCGAGCGGGTTCTGGTTTAAAACTCTCGAGCGGGTTCTGGTTCGCATCTGATCCCTCCGCGAGGGTCGTCGCGAGGGACACGGAACACAGGTTCTCCCTGCAACGAACGGACGTTCGACCCGAACACGCGAGGGCGCGAGGCTCGGAGGGCTGCCTCGCGGACGAGGCCAGGAGGCTTATCACGACTAGATCGGGACGTAAGTCGTGCGCAAGCTGAATAGCAACCTGTCCGTCAGCCGCCTGGTCGACAACATCCGCGACATCCGCGAGCAGAGCAACGACAAGCGTCCGGAACGCAGCGTTCTGACCTAAGCAGCGGCTGCGTACAACTCAGCGCGAAGGTCGGTCACGTCTTTTCCGATCACGACGCCGTACGCGGACGCTTCTGACAGCTTCTTCGCGGTCTCTGTGCCTGAGTGGAAGACCATGCGTGCGCTCGGATGTGCTTGGAGAATGGCTCGCGCCGCCGAGATCCCGTCCATCCGCGGCATCGTGATGTCCATCACGACGAGATCGGGACGTAAGTCGTGCGCAAGCTGTATAGCAACCTGTCCGTCAGCCGCCTGCTCAACAACGTCCGCGACATCTGCGAGCAGAGCGACGACAAGCGAGCGGAACGCAGCATCGTCGTCCACGACCAGTGCACGCATGAGACCCCTCTGTCGCTCAGAACCCTGACCCCGGTCTCGATTATGTCCACGTTTCGCGGCCGCTTACAAGACCTGGCAGACGATGTGACTCTCGCTGTAGAACCTCAGCGATTAGATGAGCTGTGCGGAGTCCCTAGCGCGGGGACGTCGGAGTCCGTGGCTGTCGCAGTTTGGTGGAAGTGCGACACGCGCGGTGTTTAAGGGACGGGAGCGAATGTGCAGAGGCCGTCGCGTTGCTGAAGCGGGCGTCGGGCGCGTCGTAAGAGTTCGCTTCCGCGCGCTCAGCTTCAGAACCTGGTCGGCCGGGACGTAGAGGGATTCCGCCTCCGCGTCAATGAAGCTCTTGATCAACCAGCGACAGGCGATGCGGTCGGTCTGCGCGAGCTCGTCCGGCGCACGAAACGGTGATCCGGGTCTGCGCTCAGACGCTCACGAGCCGGTCGAATTGCTCGATCATGCGGGCGAGGTCGGGTGGCGTGATCCAGCTCCCCTTCATCCACGTGAGGTCTTCGTCGGTCGCCCCACGGGCGACCGCGCATCCCTTTCAGACGTAGACCGGAACGCGGTTGTCGAGGAGCTTCTGGAAAAGATCGCGCGCAGGAGGAACCCCAACGCCCTCAACGCGTTCGGCCGTCTCCTGCAAAACGAGTTCCGTCGCGTCGCCAGCCAAGACAACCGCACACTCCTGATCCGCCTCCACGGAACCGTTCGCTGCGATGTGCAGCGGAATCGACGCCTTCGTCGGATCGCCGGCGCCTGTCGTCGCGAGGTATAGAACCTTCATCGGTTACCTCCTCTCTGGTGGACTCAATCTATCCCGTCTCGGCTCACGATGGTCAGCCATCTAAGGAACGTGTCGCGGTTCCGCCAAAACGCGACATGCAGAGACATCCGCTCGAGCGCCGCAGGTTCAAAATAGGCGATGGCCACGATCCGCGCGCCGACGGAGCAGCTTGTGCGCTAGTGACGTCTGGGCCGCCGCAGGCAGGGGTTGCTCGTCGCGCGTCGGGTATGAGGGGCCTGCACCGCTGCGGTGCCATTCGGCGCGACGAAGAACGTCGTGCACGCGCCACGCGCGGACGTCCGGGTCCTGCGCGTCGTTGATGAACCGGCGCGCTGTCCGGCGCATGCCGTCAGTCAGTGACCGCCAGGCTCCCTCGGCTGCGGACGACGCGGCGAGCTTGCGGCGCAGCTCGTCTGGCATCGGCGGTTCCGGTGTGGCCGAACGCGCCTCGACGGCCGCGTGCACGCTGTCGCCGCGTTCGACGCCGAGGCGCCTGCGGACGGAGGCCGCGACGTAGATGAAGTGACGACCGTCGCCGGTGGGGAGGACGAGTGTGTCGAAGGTCTCGCCCTCGATCGTGGCATGCGCGCGGATCTGCCTGCGCGTGCTTGCGCGCGAAGCGCGCAGCACGGTCGTTGGCGGCGATTGCGGCGAGGCGATCGAGGTCGCGCTTGGTGATCTTCTCGCGCGAGCGGTCGGATGTGCGGCGCTGCGCATGATCTGCTCGACCTCGTCCAGCGGGAGATCAAGATCGATCGCAATCTCGAACAGCAGCGGCTCGCGGCACAGCTCGGCCGAGCCGAGATCCGGCGGCATGGCCGCGCGGCCTCTCGCTTGTGCCGCGGCACACGGGCACACTGGCACACGGCTCAGGCTCGAATCCTGTTCGTTTGCAGGTGAAGGCCTGTTCGGACTGGCACACCGCACCGGCACACGAATGCGGCTTCGGCCATGCCCTCCGCCGAGTTCTAAACTAGAAGCCCACGCTCTAGAGTTTTAAGCCAGGACCAGGCGCTTCAGGGTTTTAAACCCGAAACCCTGAGTGTGCCCCCACCAGGTACCGGCAGACCACGGGTGGTGTCGCAGTTTGCGGGAACCACGACAGGG
>Ga0193751_1002958_pt1 | contig 10136 bp, 6 predicted proteins | sample L1c2metaG_FD_143050 | JGI IMG/M metagenome (GOLD analysis project Ga0193751, IMG submission 143050) | Soil microbial communities from a riparian zone of the East river system, Colorado, United States - L1c2 | ecosystem: Environmental > Terrestrial > Soil > Riparian zone | place: USA: East River...
CGCGGGTCAGCGGCGCGAAACAAGTTTACGGAATGAGCGATGGCCGCGAAGGCTCGCGCTTCTTTTACAGCCGCACCGCCAAAGTGAATCGGCGCGAACACGCGGTCGAGCGCTACCTCAAACTGGCCGAACTTGCCGGCGCCCAAATCGGCGACGCGTTGCGATGTCCGCTACCAACCGGCGATCCGTTGCCGCGGTTCGACGAATTTCCGCCGTTTATTTTGCTGCACCCGTTCGCGCGGGGAGGCGGCAAATCATTGACCAACCGCGTGATCGAGGATATTTGCCGCGCGTTTGCGCCGACGCGGGTGGTCGTTGTTGGAAAAACAAACCGCAACATCGACGTCGCCGAAAATTGTGTCGAGCTCACCAATCAAACTTCGCTTTTGCAACTCGTTCGGCTCATCCGGGTGGCGCGTTTTGTCATCAGCGTCGACAGCGGCCCGATGCACATCGCCGCCGCCGTCAACGGTCGCCTCTTGTCGATCCACACCAGGACCAATCCGCGCCGCGTTGGTCCCTACAACACCGACGCCTGGATTTGGAAGCACGGAAAAATTCTGCGGGTCAGCGACCTGGACAAAACAAAACTCATACGCCACGGCCGCCCATTCAAAACCAAAGACATTCCCGACATCGTCGAACTCGTCCGGCCGCTGGTCCCGATCGATCCGATGCTGGCTTAGCAGAGAGGAACCTAAAAGCGCGGCGCTTCTTCTCTCACCGCGCGCGCTCGAACGGGTCCGGCACCATTGGATCGGCTTTGTCCGCCGGTGGCGGCGGCGGCGGTTCGGGCGGTGTCGGGAACACGCTGTATTGTCCGGCTTTGATATAGAAGTTGTTGAGCTGAGTGATGCGGTTCGCGGTTATTTGAAAAACGACGGTGGACCCGAAGCCACGATTTTCATCGCGAAATGCGACCCAGGCGCGTTGGGCTGCGCGCAATTTGAGCGCATCGTCCGGTGGAACGGCCCCTAGACATCGCTGATAGACAACGTTCAATTGCTCGTCCGTTTGCCGCATTTTCGCGGTTGATTCTGCCTCCTCCGCTGGATCAGGGCGAAGAATGCGGGAGAGTTGCTGCGCTCGATTCTCCAACTCCGCTTCTTCGAAATCTTGGTATCGTTCTGTGGCTACGCCGATACGCGGCGCGGCAACGCGCAAGGCCTCGCGGTTGCGGGCTGCGAATTCGAGCCAGGCGCGTTCCGCTTTTCGCAGTTGTTCGCGACGCGGCGGCGGGAGCGCTCTCATGAGCTGCTGATAACTTTGATTCAAGAAGGCATCGGCCTGCTGATAACTCGAAGATTGCGCGCTGAAGGCTCGAATACTCACGATTGCGAGAAAGCCGAGCAAAGCTGCTCGTGCACGCGCGGCGATCAGCAATTTCGTCATCGGAAACCCGGCCAGTCGAACAAATCGGTTAGGCAAAAGCAAATCGATTTTGGCTTGACCCTTCGCCCGCGTTGAACTGCGATTACGTCGTGGCCAGAGCCCTCAAAGAGGCAACCTTACTTGGGGCCTTCTCGTTCATGATGGCGGTGGCGGCGCCGGCATCGCTTGCGCAATCAGCGGACCAGGTACGCCGCGCCTTTCTCGATTTGCGAGATGACAAGATCCCGCACAATTGCGAGCATGCCACCGAATGGCTCTTTAAATATCGGGAGCAGCTCAAGAACGATCTCGTCGACGAGCTTGATAAGACCGACTGGCAGGGCCGCGACGCCATCTGTCATATCCTTTGGAACGTGCCCTCCTTCCAACCGGACGAGCGGTTTATCCGGCAGACGCTCCAGTTATTACGATCGGATGACATCCTCAACAACGCCGAGGAAGCGTCAAAATGGCTAGAGACACAGGGCGATAAAATCCAACCGCTGCTGGCCGATGAGTTGTCCAAAACCGACGGACAAGGCCGCCAGGAAATCTTCAAGTTATTGAAGCCATCATTCGTGCCGGACGATCGACTCGCCCGACATCTCATTGAGCAAATGGTCGAAACCGACACGAATGACGTGGACTGGAGATTCGTTCACGACCACTTCGACGTTTTCGAACCGTTGCTGGCCGAAGCGATTTCCAAGAGCCGTAACCGGACGCACGATATGTATCTCCTCTGGGCGACGACCTGGGTGATGAAAAAGCGCGGACAATTGGATCGATATGCGAGAATCTTCACTCCGAACGTCTTGCAAGCCGCGGCGGTGCATCTAAGAACCGATAACCAGCCGTCGAACGCGGGCTGGGCGGTTCGTTTCTTCCTTTTGTTGGGCGACCGGTCCCTTGAGACGTTGCGCAATGTCATTCGTTCGGAAGATGCCCAGGCGCGGAGCCTGGCTAGTGCAGTGATCGATGGACTCGGCGGTAGTCGAAAGGCTTTCGGTTACCTGCAAGCACGAGTCGAACTCTCACGCACTCCGTTCGGTCCCGAAGTAGCCGATCCGGACTGGCTGGCGGCAGCGGCAGCTCCGTATCGCGATAACGACAAATTATATCAGGGTGGCAATTGAGTTTTCGGTGTTGGACCGAGCGGCGGGATAAGCTGAAGCAGTCTTTTATCGCTGTCGGCGAAGAAAAGTGCTTCGCGGCGCGCGTCTTCGCCGCCCTGTTGGGCCAAGCCTTCAATAAAGTCGGCGAGAGTTACGTGACTGTCAGGCGTAAGCGTCCTTTCGGGCGATGAAGAGACTAACCAATTTGCGCAACGTCGCGCCGCTCCCGAAACATCTTTCAAGGACGTCAAAAGATCATTGACGGATTCAATCTGGCGCGGCTGCAATTGCCCTGCGTCATCGATCGACAACGGCGAGATTCTCCGTGTCAATTGCGCCAGGCCAGCGAAGTCCGGTCTATCGACAGCGGTAACATTCCATGCCTGAACGGTCAGACTGCGGCTCGATGAAAAAAGTAATGTATCGTCGGCTGCGAACATCACCTCGCGGACGCTTTTGTTGTCCTGCGACAAAGTCTCAGTGAGCGGCATCCCTTTGGCCCAGTTCCATAAACGCACTGTGCCAGCGTTGTCGCCGGTCGCGATTTTGCTCGAGTCCGCGTTAAATTGAATTGTCGTTACCGTGGCTTTGTGCTGAAGCGAATTACCGATTCGGCGCCAGTTTTCCACCTTCCAAACGGCAGCGCTTTCTCCAGACGCAGCAGCCAATAGGTGGCCGTCGCGACTGAACGCCAATGCGGAAACTTCAGCAGGCCCGATCGCGAAATTTTTTACAATTTTGAACGACGAAGTCGACCAGACGTAAACGTTTCCGTCGCCGGCGCCGGCTGCGACCAAATCCTGGGAAGGACTAAAATACGCGATCATTATCTCCTTTACTGTGCGCAATGGAGGGCCGACCTGATTGCCGTTCTTGCATGACCAGAGTTCCATTTTCCCGTCCGAACCGGCCGTGAGAAATAAAGTGCCGTCGCGATTGAACTCGAGACATTTGATTCGCGCTCCATGATTGGATGACTTCCCGATAGGGCGTTGGGTATCTGCGCTCCACAACTGTGCTACTCCACTATCAGTCGCCGTGGCGAAAAATTTGCCATTCCTGCTGAACGCCACTTTGGACACGGCCGCTGGATGAGCGAGAGGTTCGCTCATCGCTGCTCCATCACTACGCCACAATCGGGCTGTTTGATCAGAGCTACCAGTTAGAACCCGCTGCCTAATATCATCAAGCGCGCCGCATAATATCGCCCCGCTTTGTCGCAAAATTTTCGGCACCATGGATTGTCGATCCAGATTCCACAAACGGGCTGTTCCATCGTCCGAAGTCGTTAGCAACATTTTGCCGCTGCGCGATACGTCGATCGATTGCACCCGCGCTTGATGATCAAATCGCTGCGCGAGCGGATTGCGCGGGGGCGGCTGCCATACACGAGCTGCACCATCTCCCGTCGCGACAAGCAAATTTCGCTGTTCCGCGTTAATGCCGAGACTAACGATTGCACTACTCTCGCGAATCGGTTCACCAATCGGTTTCCCATTGAGGAGGCTCCACTCTTGAACGAACCCTCCCTCTGTTCCGGTAAAGATCGCTAGGTTATCGGAGGCGAAGCGTGCGCAGCTGACGCGCTGATCGTGTTGCAGCATGTAAGCGCGAACCGGCCCTGCTCCTACTTTCCACAACACTACCTGGTCACCCACAAGTGCGGCGATAAACGCGCCGTCGGAACTAAAGAATGCATTACGCACTTCGGCATCATGCGTCAGCGAATCAGTGATCGGCTGTCCGACCGCCGCATCCCAAATGCGGCATGTCCGATCGTCGCTGGCGGTGACAATCATCGTGCCGTCGGGACTGAAGTCCGCCGCATTGACCTGTTCTTCGTGAGTCAACTCGAATAAGCGAAGGCCGTCCGGCAGCTGCCAGATCGCGACGATCTTTCCACTAATCGTCAGAAAAATGTTCGGATCCGTTGGATTGAATACGATGGTGTGAACGTTTTCCTTCTCGTGCAGTTCGGCGAGCCGTGTTCCCAGGGTCATTTCCGAGATGCGCACCGTCCCGTCGGCCGAGCCGGTTACGATCGTCTTTCCAGCTCGGCTGATCGCAACCGAATTGATGGAACTTTCGTGCTCCACCCGCCATTTCGGCACCAATTCTCCCGAAGCCGCGTCCCATAATCGAGCGATTCCATCAAAGCCGGTTGTGACCAGGAATTTTCCGTCCGGAGAAAAGATAGCGCGCCGAACAAGAGATGGGTGCGACAAAGGACTGCCGAGTTGCCTGCCTGTTTTCGCATCCCAAAGACGCGCAGTCTTATCACGCGATGCGGTTGCAACCTTCAATCCATCGGGACTAAAACATGCGCTGAGTATCGCGTCCTGATGTCGCATCGGCGAGGACAACGGAATCGGCCAGGCGCGTTGCGTTAAGGCAAACCAGAGGCGATCGGCTGCCACGCCATGCTTGCTCCTATCCAGTTCCGTCGCTCGCGCCAGATACAGAATCGCCGCAGCGGCGTTGCTGCGATCGAACATTTCATGAGCGCGGTTGAGATCGTCGGCGACCTTTTGAGCACGAATACGATCGCCCGCGATTTTTGCCCATATAAGCAAACCGCCGAAACTCGTTAACAACACGGCAGCCGCGATGGCAATCCATCGTGTGCGGCGAATCCGCCGTTCGCGCTCGCGTTGTTTGAGGTCGTCGTAATTTACACCGAGCAAACCCGCGATGAGTTTCAGTTTCGCGTTGGTCTTGCCGTCTTTGTCTTCTCGCACGTCGGCAGCGATCGGCTCGGTGCGAATATCGGAGAGTTCCCCATCGACCGTGCGATACCGCATCGCTTCATGAAAACATTCCTCTTCGACTCTGAATCCCGGCTTGCCGGCGCCTGCATTCGGCTCTCCATCGACAATGAGCGCGAGAATGCGGTCTTCGTGCCCGATTTTCTTGAACATTTTGATTTCTTCGCCGACCCAGCGCGATTGCGCTGAGCGCGGCGAGCAAATCACAATGAGATAACGCGACTCCTGCAGTGCTTCTGCGATGTTCGAACCGAGATCCGCTGAAACTGGAAGCTCTTCGCGATCACGAAAAACGGGGTAAACGCGTTCGGGGACTTTGCCATCACGCGTTTCTTTCCCGATTAACCGCCGCGGGACTCGATAAGTCTCGAGCGCTTTGTGCAACCAGTCACCCCACGTCTTGTCGGTGTGACTGTAGCTAAGGAAGGCCCAGTACTTCATTGGGGGTTGGAACGTTCTACCGTAGATGATCCTGTTTGTTCAACGCTTTATGAAGAACACGGTGAGCTGGTCGAGCGACCTTGGTTTAATGGGAGTGAACTAAAGGACGGCCTAACCAATGTCCTTTACAGTAGCGCTGCCGAGTTTCAAAATCGCGTAGCCCTCCAATGATCGCCATCTCTTATCGCCGAGAAGATTCGCTGCCAGTCGCTGGCCGCCTTTATGACCGACTGCAAACTGAATTCGGCAAAGGCAATGTGTTCATGGATTTCGATTCCATTCCTTACGGCGTCGATTTTCGCGATCACATCAAACAAATGATCGATCAGTCGAAAGTCCTCGTAGCAATGATCGGCCCAGACTGGGTCGGAAGGCGCAGGCACCGAGGTCGACGAATCGACGATCCGGGCGACTTTGTTCGGATTGAAATTGCTTATGCGTTGAATCGCAAGCTTCCCATCATTCCGGTTCTCGTAAACAGCGCGCAAATGCCGAGTCCGGACCAGTTGCCCAAAGATATCGAAGGACTGGCATTCCGAAATGCACTCAACCTCGATGTCGGAATCGATTTGCACCATCACGCTGAGAAACTTGCCGTGGCGATTAATCGAATATTGACCGCTGTACAACCTAGGCCACCCGACCTTGAGGAAACCCGACCACAGGAAATTCCGGCTCCACCTCACGTCCCGCTCGTTCCGCCTGAATCGCAGCTAGAAGCAATGCAGCCGTCATCCGTGCCAATCATAGAAAAACCACTTAGTCGGGAGCCGTTGAGATCCCCGCCCACCGAAGCTGAGGATGAGACACGAGACAGACGAACAAACACACAAACGGCTGCTATACGTCCTGCTACAGCAACACATCGTCCACCAAGGCCGCCGATCATTAATTGGAAGGCCAAAATCGGCGCTATCAAGGCAGCATTTAGATGCCTGTGGCAAGCCACTCACAACGCCCTGTCAGCTGCAAAGTCCCGCGCTGTTCGTTTTTTCGACTCAGTGCAAATGTCTGTGCATCGGTGTGTCCGAATCTCAACTGATCGTCTATATCGCCACCGCAAAGCTATAGGCCTGTCGGCGCTCTGTTTGCTCGTGTTAACGACGGGAGCAGGCGCCATCTACTTCGGACTTCGCAGTGGCACTTTTCAAGTCCTGCTTGTTCAAACGACTAAATTCTTCAAATCAAGAAACGTCAGCAATGGCAACCAGTCGTCGCCACAAACAAACGGTGTAGTGCCGCGCGGAAGAGAGAATCCACTTAAAGTATCACCGATCACGTCACCAGCGCTACTCGTCGATAGCACACCACAAGGCGAAGCATACGAAGTCATCGACGCGAATAATAGGCGTCACATAGGTAAAACGCCCGAAACGCTCGAAGACCTACCGGGTGGATACCCCAAGTGATCTTCAGACGAGAAGGATTTTCTGACCACACTCAAACTGTCTGGATCGCGACAAACACACGCCCGTTAGTTGTATGGAATTTTCCTGACGATTATCGAATATCCCCGGCCGCGCAGCCGAACGCGAACAGTACGCTTCCACCTTTGGTTGCAAACGCGACAACTCCGCCCAGTTCCCCGGCTCCTTCTCCGACAGTAAATCCAGCAGTTCAGAATGGTCGACCGTGGCAAGCTTGGATCAGCGACTTCGTACGCCAGTTTGTAATGGCAAACGAATCTCCAGACCCGAACCCAACGCTTGCGTGCTACGCACCGAATGTCTCTTACTTCGACGAGAAGAACCAAGATCAAGCTTACATCCGACAGGATATAGAAAGATATAATGTGCGCTGGCCAATTCGGCACGACGAGATTGAAGGAGACATTCACCTCCAGGAAAAGGTTCCCGGACAACAGTGCACCGCTAGTTTCAAACTAAACTTTTATGCCGAAAGTCCGCAGCGGAATATTTGGACGAAAGGACAGTTCGCGATCGATCTTGAGATTACTCTTATCGAGGGACTTCCGAAGATCACAGCAATCCGAGAGAAAACGGTGCACCAGCAAAAAGGCAGACCCGGGGCGAGTCCAAAGCCAAGCAGCACGCCCAGAGGTTTACCGTCCGGAATTCCAGTTCAAGGTAAGCCGGGAATAGTCCGCAGCCCATATGCGCCTACAAAAGGCGAGATTGATATTCGTCGCTACGCCAAAGGCGCACAAGTGAAGTGTCCGTTCACAGGAAAAATTTTCATAGCTCCGTAGCGCGGCTTCGTACGTGATAGGTCGGTAACGTGCCGTAGCCTTTGGCCATGAGAGTTTGGCCGACGTAATCGCAGGTGAAATTTTTTGCGCGGCAAGCAACGGCGAGCGCGGCAAAGGCCTCACTGGCATAAACCTGGCCAGGTGGCGTGATGGGTTCGATGCGCGCGGCGCGGCTCACGTGCGTCCCGCTGTAGTTCCGCCGGCGCGTTATTGGATCATCAAACTCGTAAACAGGACCTGCGTGCAAGGCGATCCGCAGATTTAATTCCGCGCGCAGGCCTTTCACCGCCCAATCCGTTGTCGTGGCCAGTTCCGCCAGTTGCAAAGCAAACTCGCCGGCGAGATCGATTTCGGAGAAGACGAAATACAAACCGTCGCCCCACGTATTGTTGGCAATGATCGAGCCGGAAAATTTCTCCATCAGGTGCGCAATAGCGCCGAAAAAATGCTGCACAAATCGCGGTACTTCCGGTTCGGTCAGTTTGCTAAAGCCGACGGCGTCCGCGAAAAGAATCGCAACGATTCGAGAGCGGAAATTCTCTGACGCTGATATGTGTCGATGGGAGGTTTGTTTTCCAAAGTCAGAGGCCGCCGCGGCGACGGTGGAAAGCGTGCCGCTTCGCTTACCAATTTCTGCAAGATTAACAATTTCCGGGTTGTAGCCCAACGAGCGCCAATTCTGAACGACACTTGCGGCGCCACCGGGTCCGTCGCCGAGCTGTTGGTTCCAAACCGCAAGCGGAATGAGCTTAGTCTCCAGTTGGCGGGAGCGGATTGTGGCGAGACCAAGAAGAAGTTGATTACAGAACTCATACGAAACGCCGCCGATTTCGAGGCGTTGATTCGACGCCGTGATGATGCGAGCCGCACGCGCGAGAATATTGTCGAAGCGAGCACGCCACTTTTTTGAATCGAGGCCAATCTCAACGCTGTCGCGAATGAATTCTTCTTCGTTGTACGGCAACACGATTGAAACTTCCGCTCCGCGATCGAGCATCGCTTCCAGGAACAAAATATCGGAGCCGCATGCAGCCGAAGAAAAACCAAAGCCCGGCTTCAACTCGTCGAGCTTCCGGCGAATTTCTTTCGCCACCAGCGGTTCAAGTTGCAGCGGAAACCGCGGCCTTGTCCGATCCGGACGGTCGATCATATGACCGGCAAAAACGATGACACCTGGGATACGAAGATAATTGTCGATCCAACCGAGATCTTCGTTCCAGTGTTGGAGGATCAAACGCGCGTTCCGCCGGCTCGACTGAAGATCACCAAAACGATTTCGACCTTCATTGGCCGCGCGGCTATACCATTCCGCCGCTTGCGAAAGATCACGCAAGATCAATGCGGCTTCGCCGAGAGCTGCGAGCTGCCAGTAGGAATCACCGCGCGACGCTTCAACTTCTTTCAAACATTCCACGCGAACTTTTCGGGCGAGCTCATTGGCTTGCGCGATTTGACCGACGAGCAGATTCATCGTCGCGGCATTGATTCCGGACCAATAGCCGCCGCTTGTTCGATACGCTTCCGAGTAAGTCTTCGCGGCCCGTTTTAGAAACTGTGCGCGTTGATCAGATGTCGCGGCTGCGATTGCGAGATCTTTGTAGGTTCGGCCAAGCATCCCGAGCGTTTCTTCAGCGGGTTGTGCTTCGCGCCCCAAATCCTCGAGAATAGCGTTTGCCCGATCGGTGGCGCCGCTGCGCGCGAGCGCCAGGCCTTGCAGCTGGCGCAAGCGCGTGTCTTTCGGCCACGTGACTAAGCCAGCAGTAACAACGTCGTACGCCAGCAAAGGTTCGCCTTGCGCAAGAATACGTTCACCAAGACAGCGAAATAACGCCGGCGATCCCGAACCTTCTTCCGGCAGCCGCGATCGCCAGATGGACATCAATTCCGAGAGATCGGCCGATGCAGCCCGTTCAAGCAACTTTTCGATCTTCTTTGCCACTGGCAGATATTATTATGCGTTCGCCCCCCTTTGCCGAAGAACGAATTCAGAGAGCGGAAAATCGCGCGGGTAAGTAATTTTTGCGCTTAGAAAATCACTTCCCGGATCGGTGGTAGTCAAATTCGTCTCGCGGAAAGAGATCAGTGTTAATGGCGGTGGGACCCGGACGTGTCGCGTCGGGGCCATAAGCAGTAACTTTACCCGGCTGCAGATAATCTTTGATCATCGCTTCGACATCAATTCCGGCCTCAGCAAAATAATCGTGAACGAACTTTTCCTGCCCCTCGGCAGAAACC
>Ga0193751_1002960_pt1 | contig 10132 bp, 9 predicted proteins | sample L1c2metaG_FD_143050 | JGI IMG/M metagenome (GOLD analysis project Ga0193751, IMG submission 143050) | Soil microbial communities from a riparian zone of the East river system, Colorado, United States - L1c2 | ecosystem: Environmental > Terrestrial > Soil > Riparian zone | place: USA: East River...
ACCCGGCTTCAGTGAAGCAGGTGATTCGGTGGCTGCACGACGATCCATCGCAGCGCTACGACTTTCTGAGCGACCTCACCGCTGTCGAGTATCGCGACGCTGAGATTCCAATCGAAGTAGTCTGGCACCTCCGCTCGCTTCCGTTCCGCCGCTTTCTGCGCATCAAGGCGCAACTGCCCAAAGGCACGCCGCTCGAGATCGAGAGTGTGTACGACATCTACCGAGCCGCGGATTGGCTCGAGCGCGAATGCTACGACATGTTCGGGATTCGCTTCAACGGACATCCCGATCTGCGACGGATTCTGATGTGGGAGTCGTACAAAGAGGGCTTCCCGCTGCGCAAGGATTTCCCTTTGCGTGGCCGGTTCAGCCGCTCCGAGCAACTGCGTCAGGCTCTCGCGCAGAACCCCGAAGCGCGCTACTCGATGGAAGAGCTGACCATCGCTGACGCGTTCGCCGAGCTGCCGGAAGACATGCGGCAGCGACTCAGCAAAGGCGAGAGGACGGGCGAGTAATGTCCAAGCGCACAGTCGACGTCGAGCTTTCCACGACAGGCCTCGATTCGCGCGGCAGACCGCAGCGCGTCCCACTCGTCACTGACGACAGCGGTGGCGCCGTCGCAGTAGCGCCACCGCCGAGCGTGGAGCCGGAGCTCGAGGGTGAGCATATGCTCATCAACATCGGACCGCAGCATCCGGCGACGCACGGCGTTCTTCGTCTCGTGCTGGAGCTCGACGGCGAGACGGTCGTCAGATGCATTCCGCACATCGGCTACCTGCATTGCGGCTTCGAGAAGATGGGAGAGTATCGTCAGTACAACCAGATAATCTGCTGGACTGACCGCGAAGACTACTTGAACTCCATCGGCAACAACGTGGCGTTCTCGCTTGGCGCCGAGCGGTTGTTCGGGATCGAGATTACGGAACGTTGCAAGGTTCTGCGCGTGATCGCCTCGGAGCTCTCGCGGATCATGTCGCACCTGGTGTGGCTCGGTACTTTCTGCATCGACATCGGCGCGTACACACCATTCCTGTGGTCATTCCAACGGCGCGAAGAGATCTATCGGCTGCTCGAGAAGTGGGTCGGTGCACGTCTTACTACGACGGCGACTCGTGTGGGCGGAATGGCCGCGGACATCCCGAGCGGGTGGATGGACGGGCTCCGTCGTTTCATCGGGATGTTTCCGCATACGCTCGACGAGATCGATCGCGTCCTCACCAGGAATGCCATCTGGGTCGGCCGCACTGTCGGCCTCGGCGTGATGACTCCCGAGGAAGCGATCAATTGGGGATTGTCAGGTCCGATGCTCCGTGCTTCCGGCGTCGACTACGACGTGCGAAAAGATTTCCCGTACCTCGACTACGAGACGTACGACTTCGACGTGCCTGTCGGAACGAACGGCGACGTCTACGACCGCTATCTTGTGCGCTTCGAGGAGCTGCGGCAATCGATCCGCATTCTTCAGCAGGCTGCCGACCGTCTTCCAGATGGCCCGGTCAACATCGACGACCCGCGGGTCATCCTTCCTCCCAAATCAAAGGCAACCAGCGAGATGGAGTCGATGATCCATCACTTCAAGAACGTGATGGAAGGTCCACGACCGCCGATCGGCGAGTCGTACGTTGCGGTCGAGAGCCCCAAGGGGGAGAAAGGCTACTATATGGTATCGGATGGTACCTCGAAGCCCGTGCGCTGGAGGATCCGTCCCCCGTCGTTCGTCAATCTCGCCGCGATTCCCAAGATGGTCGAAGGCCATCTTTTGTCCGATGTGATCGCGATCAACGCCAGCATCGACATCGTCATGGGAGAGATCGATCGTTGACTCCTGACCTCGTCGGAGGATTGGAATCTCCGGACTACGCTTCACACGACAAGTCTTCGCACGGGCCGCACGTGCCCGTCTTCACCGGCGAAGTAAGGCGTCAGCTCGACGAGCTGCTCACGCGCTATCCAACCAAAATGGCGGCACTGCTGCCCGCGCTCTGGATTGTGCAACGCGAGCGCGGCTGGGTGAGCGACGGCGGCATGACCGAGGTTGCGGAGCTTCTCGAGCTCACGCCGGCGTACGTGAAAGGCGTCGTCACCTTTTACACGATGTACCACCAGCATCCGGTGGGCAAATACTTCATCCAGGTTTGCACCACTTCGCCATGCGGAATTTGTGGCGCTGAAGATGTCGTGAAGGCTTTGCTCCGTCACACCAACGCTGGAGATCTCGGACTCACCTCGCCGGACGGGCGGTTCACCGTGATCGAGGTCGAGTGTCTCGGTGCGTGTGGCTTCGCCACGCCGGTGATGATCAACGAAGAGTTCATCGAATCCGTTACGCCGGAGAAGGTTCCGGATCTACTCGCAACGCTGGCATAAATGGGCTACCCCAACCTTCCGCATCAGAGAGAGACCACGGTTCTGTCGCAGTACTTCGGCGATGCCGAGGCGCGAACTCTCGCTGGATGGAAAAAGCGCGGCGGCTACAAGGCGCTCGAGAAGGCGCTCGGCATGGCTCCGGCGGACATAGTCAACGTCGTAAAGGAGTCAGGTCTGCGGGGTAGAGGCGGCGCGGGTTTCCCGACCGGCATGAAATGGTCGTTCATGAAGCCTGGCGACGGAAAGCCGCACTATCTCTGCTGCAACGCCGACGAGTCGGAGCCGGGAACGTTCAAGGATCGCGAGCTGATGCGGTGGACGCCGCACGCCCTCGTCGAAGGCTGCGCGATAGGAGCGTACGCGATCGGTGCCGAGACCGCCTACGTCTACATCCGCGGCGAGTTTACCGAACCCCTCCATTGGATGGAGGAGGCGGTAAAGGAGGCTTACGCGGCCGGCATTATCGGAAAGAACGCGATGGGCAGCGGCAAGCGTATCGACGTCCACGTGCACAAGGGCGCGGGCGCGTACATCTGCGGCGAAGAGACAGCTCTCATGAATTCGCTCGAGGGTCGTCGCGGCAATCCACGAATCAAGCCGCCATTTCCTGCGGTGTCAGGCGTGTTTGGAATGCCCACGACCATCAACAACGTAGAGACGTTGATCGCAGCGGCGCCGATCCTCCTGAACGGAGCAGATTGGTACAAGAAGATGTCGCTCTCGAATCCCAAGAGCACTGGAACGAAGCTCTTTTCGGTCTGCGGTAATGTGCAACGGCCCGGCACTTACGAAGTCGTGATGGGATTCCCCTTCAAGGAATTCCTGTACGACTTGTGCGGAGGCCCGGCTCACGGAAGAAAGTTCAAAGCTGTAATTCCGGGCGGCGCTTCAGTTCCAATTCAAACTGTGGAAGAGGCTGAAGCAACGCTGATGGATTATGAGGGATTCGTCGCGCAGGGGTCGATGCTTGGCTCGGGCGGCGTCATCGTCATCGACGACGCGCAGTCGATGGTCTCCGTAATCGCTCGCATCGCACGCTTCTTCGCCCACGAGAGCTGTGCCCAGTGCACACAGTGTCGTGAGGGAACTGCATGGACCACGAAGATCATGGAGCGAATCCGCGATGGCCAGGGAACGACTGAAGATCTCGACACCCTTCTGGACATCGCCGACCAGATGACTGGCAAGACTATTTGCGTCCTGAGCGATTCCTGCGCGGTGCCGGTGGTATCGGGAATCAAGAAATTCCGCGGCGAGTTCGAGGCGCTGATTCAAGGCCGGCGCTTTCACCCCGTTGTCGCGGCGGTGGCTTGATGGCCGATACCAAGATGGTCAACCTGACGATTGAGGGGCGCAAAGTCAGCGTACCCGACGGCACGACAATCCTCGAAGCAGCCAAGACTGCTGGAATTCTGATTCCGCACTATTGCTACCACCCGGGCTTGCCTGTCGCGGGTGTATGCCGGATGTGCCTTGTCGAGGTCGAGAAGGCGCCCAAGTTGGCACCCTCATGCGCGACGACGGTGGCCGAAGGTCAGGTAGTCAGCGTCTATTCCGAGAAATCGCTCGACGCACGGAAGGGCGTCCTCGAGATGCTGTTGATCAACCATCCCCTCGATTGTCCGATCTGCGATCAATCCGGGGAATGCGAGCTTCAGGATTACACCTACCAGGAGGGTCGCGAGGACTCCCGCTACCGCGAGCCCAAGCGCTTCAATCCCGCGGAGGATTTCGGTGGCGACGTCATCTACGTCCCGAACCGCTGCATTCTCTGCACACGATGCGTTCGCTTCATGGAGGACGTCGCGCACGAGCCGACGCTGAACGTGAGCGAACGCGGCGACAGAGCCGTGATCGGGAAATTCGAAGGCAAGGATCTCACGCATCCGTGGGCCTCCAACGTTGTCGACCTTTGCCCGGTAGGCGCGCTGCTCTCCAAGGATTTCCTCAATAAGGCGAGGGCGTGGGAGCTCGATCGCACCGCTTCGATCTGCCCGAACTGCACGCAAGGCTGCAACGTGACGATGGAGACGCGCGAGAATCAACTGGTGCGCATGCGTCCGCGTCCGAACGAGAACGTCAACGCCTTTTTCATGTGCGACTGGGGGCGGTTGAACTACCGCTGGATGAACGAGAAGAATCGCGCCGAACAACCAATGGTGAAGCGAGGGAACGCGCTCGCGAACACGAGCTGGGAAGCCGCCATTACCGCCGCCGCGCGCTCTCTCAATGGGAAGAAGGTTTTCGTGGCAGCATCGCCGATGCTTTCCAACGAAGCGCTTTTCCTTCTTACTCAGTTGATGCAGGGTGGGAGCGGCGCGTTTCGGGTGACCGAAGGCGAAGAAGCGCCGTTGCCCGGCGTCAAGGATCTCGCACTCCGTCGCGAGCGCGCGGCCAACGTGCACGGCGCCGAAGCGCTTGGATTCAAGAAAACGAAGGACCTGCTCGGTGGATTGCAGCAGGGCGACGTGCTGGTGGTCGCGGGCGAAGACCTCGCTGGCATCGATTCCTCAGCAGTCTCGCGCGCGAGCGAGATCGTCGTGGTCGGCTCGGTTTTGCCCGACGCGTTGGCTAAAGTCTCGGTCGTTCTTCCAATCGCCAATTTTTCCGAAGAAGAAGGAACCGTCACCAATCTTCGCGGCCGCGTGCAACGGTTCACACAGGCACGACAGGCTCCCGGAGAGACTCGGCCGAGCTGGCTCGTCCTCGGTGATCTGCTCGGAGCGCTTGGAAAGCAAAGCAATTTCTTCCTGCCTTCTGAGGTGTTCGCGAGGCTCGCGTCCTCCAACACCGCATTCGCAGGCCTGAGCTACGACACGATCGGCTTCAAGGGACTTCCTTTGGCCAACGCTTCACCTGGTAGCGGCGCCCCAGTGGCTGCGGGTGTAGCATGATCAGCCTTCACACGATCAACGCTTTGATGCAGGCGGCGAACCCCGATCTTCCGCCAGTCAGCGGCATGCCGTTCTTCCTGTTCACGATTCTCAAGCTGATCGTAATCTTCACGATCTACATGATCGGCATCGCAATGCTGACCCTGGCGGAGCGGAAGATCTCGGCCTGGATTCAGGACCGGCACGGTCCGAACAGAGTCGGCAAAGGATGGCTGCAGCCGGCGGCGGACGGTCTCAAGAACTTCATGAAGGAAGAGACGATGCCGGAGGGCGTGAACAAGCCGTTGTTCGTCCTCGCGCCGATTCTGTCCTTCATTCCCGCTTTGACTGCGTGGTGCGTGATCCCCTTCGGCGCGCCGTTCCCGACACGCTGGGGAAGGATCGACGTCGTCGTCGCCGATCTTCCGGTTGGCTTCCTATTCATCCTGGCCATCACGTCACTCGGCGTCTACGGAATCGTGCTCGCCGGATGGTCCTCCAACAACAAGTACGCCCTCCTCGGCGGACTGCGCTCGAGCGCCCAGATGATCTCGTACGAGATCTCGATGGGCATGTCGACGATTCCAGTTCTTCTGCTCGCGGGAAACGTTAGCCTCAACACGATTATCAATCAGCAGGCGTGGGGCGGATGGAACGTCATCAACCTCACGGTCGCGTTCCTCATCTTCATGATCGCGGCATTCGCCGAGACGAATCGACTGCCGTTCGACCTGCCGGAGGCAGAGTCGGAGCTGATTGCCGGATATCATACCGAGTACAGCGCGATGAAGTTCTCGCTCTTCTTCATCGCCGAGTACGGCGGGATGGTAACGGCGAGCGCGCTGATGGCGACGTTGTTCTTTGGCGGCTGGGATGTTCCATTCACCGCGCGTGACAACATTGGCCCCTATAGCGGATGGCTCACGCTGCTTTCGATCGGCATCATGCTGACCAAGATGCTGTTCTTCCTGTTCGTGTTCATGTGGGTGAGATGGACGCTGCCGCGGTTCCGATACGATCAGCTCATGTCGCTCGGGTGGAAGTTCATGTTGCCGCTGGCGCTCGTCTACATCGTGTTGATCGCAGCGGTAATGCTGGGCCTTAGCGCGGCTGGAATCGGACCCGGAAAGATGTACGTGGCGATACTCGGTTCCCTGAATGTCGCCCTCGTAATCGTGCTCTTCGCAATTCTGGACCGGGGTCGCATCATCAGCCCCGCTTATGGCCGCATGCATCCGAGGGAGATCGAGAGACTGCGTCGCATCGATCGCCGCCGACTGATGACGGCACCGGAGATTGGAAAGTAATGGCGATCAATGTGAAGATTGTTGAGCGTCCCATAGAGGATGTGAGCTACATTCGCGCGACGGTCAAGGGAATGGCCCTGACGGTCAAGCATCTGTTCGACGTGAACGGAAGAGTCACGACGCAGTATCCAGAGGAGAAATCACCGATATCTCCGCGCTGGCGTGGCACGCACCGCATGCTGACGACTGAGACGGGCAAGGCGAAATGCGTTGCCTGCGGACTTTGTCCGACCGTCTGTCCCGCGAACTGCATCAAGCTGGTTCCGGGCGAGGACGAGGAAGGGAACCGATACCCGCTGGTTTTCGAGATCGACGAATTTCGCTGCATTTTCTGTGGGTTCTGCCAGGAAGTCTGCCCCGAGGAAGCGATTCACGTCGGCCGCCACTATGAGAATTCGGAGTACAGCAGGGAAGGGTTCGTCTACGATCTGCAGCGACTGATGGACCAGTCGCATCCCGTTTGTGAGATGTGGGATCCCGAAGACCCAAAGGGCGAGTGATGGAGCCCCATTATCCGCTCTTCTACGTCTTTCATTTCTATCTCTTTGGCGTAATCGCACTGGCGTCTGCGATCACGTTCGTCACGCGCAGGAGTCCTGTAGCCGCCGCGCTCTGGTTGGTCAACACGATGTTCAGCCTCGCTGCGCTCTTTGTGATGCTCGACGCGCAGTTCATCGCCGTGATGCAGGTGCTCGTCTATGCCGGCGCGATCATGGTGGTTTTTCTGTTCGTCGTCATGCTGCTCAACCTTGGACACCCGTCCGAGCTCGCTGACGCGCGCGGAAAATGGTGGAAGCTCGCAGCCGGCCTGGTAGGTCTCGGCCTCCTGAGCGAGATCATGGTGATTGCCCGCACCAAGCTACCCGAGCAGCTGATCGTCCCGCGCGATTTCAACGAGCAACAGATGCAGAGGCTGAACGCGGTGGGAATGATCGCCGAGCCGCTGTTCAAGGATTATCTCCTCGCATTCGAGCTGACGAGCGTGCTACTCCTGGTTGCCATTGCAGGCGCCGTAGTGCTGGCGCGCGGGAGGGCAGCCGGTGCTCGCTGAATCACTCGCTCTCACCGCGGCCTTGTTCACCATCGGGGTGATAGGCGTTCTGATTCATCGGAACGCGATCATCATCTTCATGTGTGTCGAGCTGATGCTGACGGCAGTCAATCTGACCTTCGTGGCATTCTCTCGCTTTTATGGGACTGCGGGTCAGGTTTTCGTCGTATTTGTCATGACTGTGTCCGCGGCTGAAGCCGCGGTGGGATTGGCGATCATCATCGCGATCTTCCGCCATCGAGAGACGGTGAATCTGAAAGACATCAACCTGCTGAGAGGCTGATGCTTGTACAGGCTGTTGTAGACGTGACTTCCGGATCGCACCCGCTGTCGGGAACGATCGCGTCTTTGGTATGGCTGCTCCCGGTGCTTCCTTTGGCGGGGTTTGTCATAAACGGGCTCCTCTCGCTCAACAGCGCGCGTCTGGGCCCAGCCGATCCCAACACGCCCGATCACCACCCGCATTCCGAGGGCGCGACCGAAGCGCCGCTCATCTCACACAGCGAGGAAGCAGGCGCAGTTGGCGACGATCATCACGCTGTGAAACGGCATCGCTGGGCAACTGTGACGAGTATCGTTGGTCCGGGCGTGCTGATTCTTTCGTTCGGGCTTGCGCTCGCGATTTGGCAGGCGATGGTCGGCGTGAACATGGAAGCGCCATTCATCCAACGCTACTTCAGCTGGATGCCGGTTGGCGATCTCAAGATCGATGCTGCCATCCAGTTGGATCAGCTCTCGATGGTGATGATCCTCGTCATCACCGGAGTGGGCGCGCTGATTCACATCTTTAGCGTCGGCTACATGCAGGACGATCCGGGTTACCCGCGCTACTTCTCGTACCTCAATCTGTTCATCTTCTTCATGCTGGTGCTGGTGCTCGGCGCCAACTACCCGGTTCTGTTCGTCGGTTGGGAAGGCGTCGGACTCTGCTCGTATCTCTTGATCGGATTCTGGTTCAACGACAAGGCGAATGCTGACGCGGGGAAGAAGGCCTTCATAGTCAATCGCATCGGTGACTTCGGATTCCTAGTCGCGATGTTCATGCTGTTCGCGAACATCGGCGTCCTGGATTTCATCGGTGTGAACGCGAAGGCGGTCGAGCTCGGCGCGGGCAGCGGTCTCGTGACTGCAATCTGTCTCTTCATGTTTCTTGGCTGTACAGGCAAGAGCGCGCAGATCCCACTCTATATCTGGCTGCCGGATGCGATGGCTGGTCCCACACCGGTTTCTGCGCTGATCCATGCCGCGACCATGGTTACCGCCGGCGTGTATCTCATTGCCCGCAGTGCCGCGCTCTTCTCGATGTCGCCGGTTGCTTCGCTGACCGTCGCGGTCGTCGGGGCCCTGACTGCCATCTTCGCGGCGACGATAGGCCTCAAGCAATGGGACATCAAAAAAGTCCTCGCATATTCGACGATCTCTCAGCTCGGCTACATGTTCGTCGGCGTCGGCGTTGGGGCGTACGTGTCGGGAATGTTCCACCTCGTGACCCATGCTTTCTTCAAGGCGTTGTTGTTCCTTGGCTCGGGCTCGGTGATCCACGCAATGCACCGCGCCTACCACAGCACTCACAACAATGACGACGCGCAGGACATGCGGAACATGGGAGGGCTCAGGAAATATCTCCCTATTACGTGGATCCTCATGTGGATCGCGACGCTCGCAATTTCCGGCATTCCGCCGTTCGCTGGATTCTTCTCGAAGGACGAGATCCTTGGGCAAGTATTCGCGCGCGCGCAGGGCTCGACGCTGTCGACCGCGACTTGGCTCGGAATCCCCGGCAGCACGCTTCTCTTCGCGATCTACGCAATCGGCTTAGCCGCTGCTCTTCTCACCGCGATCTACATGACGCGGATGATGCTCTACACCTTTCACGGCCCGAATCGGACCGGTGGGGCTGAGGAGAGCCACCTTCACGAAGCACCGTGGGTGATGACCGGCCCGCTCGTCGTGCTCGGGATTCTCACCGTATTCGGCGGTTGGCTGAATTTGCCCAAAGTGATAACCGACATCATTCCGCTCGGGCCGAGTGAAGTGATGACTCGTTGGCTCGAACCAGTGGTGGGGCACGCTACTGCGCAGGTGAGCGGCGGTGCGGCAGAGATTCCGGCGGCCAACGAGCAGATCTTGATGGGAGTTGCAGTGCTGATCGCGGTGGCCGGAATAGTATTCGCTATCGCTCGCCTCAAGCCCGCCACCCTGGTGCGCAAGCGCGATGCGGCGCCCGAGGAAGGCTTTGAGCGAGTGGTCGCCAACAAGTACTACGTCGATGAAGGCGTCGAGCGCGTGGTGATCACCCCGACTTACGCAATCTCGAAGAATTTCCTCTGGCGGTTTATCGACAACGGTTTGATAGATGGAGTTCTGGTGAACGGCAGTGCCGCAGTCGCGCGCGGATTTGGGTACATAGGCTCGCGTCTTCAAACAGGCAACGTCGGCATTTACGCCTGGGTCCTCGTCGTGGGCGTGGTTGCGCTCCTCGGCGCATTCACGATGCGTTGACCTGACAATGGCGAACTTCCTCGATTCCATCG
>Ga0193751_1002961_pt1 | contig 10130 bp, 7 predicted proteins | sample L1c2metaG_FD_143050 | JGI IMG/M metagenome (GOLD analysis project Ga0193751, IMG submission 143050) | Soil microbial communities from a riparian zone of the East river system, Colorado, United States - L1c2 | ecosystem: Environmental > Terrestrial > Soil > Riparian zone | place: USA: East River...
CCGCGGGCATTCCACAATGCAGCGCCTTCATGACACCGATCCGCGCCGGCATCGTCGGTCCGCTTCGGGACACCAGCATCAGCGCTTCGATCGCGGCTTGCCATTCCGCCAACAGGGACTCTCTTTTCTCTTTTCGGCAGGCTGGTGATGTAGTTACCAGCGTCGCCGAGCGTGACCAGCGTCCGCCCGTCCGGCGGCGGGATCGGATCATCGAATTTGCGCTGCCAGCTTCCTTTACTCCCCATCGGTTTTCTTCATTCCGCGTCCCAGGCGGAAGTCGAATAATCAAGGGCAACTCTCCGGCCTTCGAACCATCCCCAGTCGGATGCCTTCGGTTCGAAGGGGCAGCTTTCCTCTCCGGGCATGTATCGCAGGCGTCAACGGCCTCGCCATATTCGTCAAAGGTCATCATCTCAGTAAGCGGTTCCGCCGCTCGCATTATCTGCACCGCTCCATTTTGGGAGACCCAAAGGACCGGGCACAGCAGGGCGCGCCGGGCGGCATTCACGGAACGATAGAGCTTTGCCTCGTATAGATTGCTGGCGCGCCCCCGCTTGTTGCGGGCGAACTTGGCGGCGAACCGGCCGATGACGATGACCGGCGACCGCATGCTTCCGGCTTTTGAAATTCTGATCACGTTGCAGCCTTGTCTTCCTTGTCCGCGCCGCGCGCCACGATCTTGAGCGCGTCATCCGGCAATGGCCGCTGTAACTCGTTAGCCTCATCCCATGGCGCGCGCATCCAAACTTCGCGCTCTTCGTCAGTGGTCAGGATCACCGGCATGGCCTTGGGATGGATCGGCTCGACCAAGGCGTTCGGCGAAGTCGTCAGGAAGCCGTAGACTTGGTGCGGGCCGGGGATCGGTTTGGACTTGGTGCCGCGATCGCACTGAAGGTCGTCCAGATGCCTGCGAAGGCGAACAATGGCCGCTGCTCCGACAGCGCGAACCAGACCACGTCCTTTTTCTTGGTCGCCGGGTTCGGCTCCGGCGCGTATTCGGCGAAACTGTTGGCTGGCACCAGGCAGCGGTTTTCTGGCTTGAACCAGCCGCGCCAGTGTGGTGACGAGGTGTTGCGGATGTTGGTGACCGGGGGCCCACCCGTTCGCGGTGGCGGCGGCATACCCCAGCGCATCATGGTCAGCTCGCGCTCATCGCCAGCGTTGCGCACCACAGGGGCCGGATAATCAGGGAACACGCCGGGCATGGGCGGCAGGTTTCCGACGTACTGGTTCATGACCCGGAAGAGGGCGGCGATGGCGGCCTGGTTCGTGGTGATGCTGTAGAGGTTGCACATTTGTCCGGTTCAGGCTCTTAGCAGAAATCAACGCGGATTGATGACTTGCGTGAACATCGTGATCAAATGCTCCACGACAGTGTCTCCAATAGTTGAGGCATCGGGTATCGGCTTCGTGCGATGCTGGGGATACCGTGTAAAATGCCCAAAATGAAGTTCATTGAGCAGTGCAATATCTTCCGCCATGCCGGGTTCGTCGGCGAGACCGTATCCGACTGCCAACCGATACCATCCGAGCAAATCATGCTGCTGAGGCTCCTTCGCAGGTGCTGCTCTCCCACTATCGATCCAGTGGTACGCAAACGCCTTCAGCGAAAGCTCAATTGCATGCGTCACCAAGGCATATTTAGGCCAAAAGGGCTCGCCGTTTCGATAATCCGGGAGGCTCGGCTCCCCCGCAGCCGCTCGAAACATCCGAGCGCGGTGGAGATATTGCTGCGCTCTCTTGCCCGCAATCGCGGGCGGATAGATCGGTGGCTTCACCGCATTCTCTCCCTTGGAGGTCACCGCTCACCCGGCCACCATGTTGACGGCGGGTCACTCGCTGATATTCTATTCGGCCGCAACGCTATCAGATGGCTCCGCTTGTACGGATAGCTCCGAACCTCCGAACAGTCCTTGCAGCGCATATAACGTTCCAATTCATGGATCGGCGTCGTCTTTGGCCGACGCCAATATCGAGCGCGACCGTCTGATGCGTATTGCAGCCGAGGCAATGCGCTTCGAGGTAGCGATAACCGACCAGAACTGAAAGACTCAACCCGAAGTCGCTATTGCTTGCCTCAAGATGCTACGATAGAGCGGGAGAATATTACAAGGACTTCCGACTTCCTATGCAATTTGTCGCAAACGGTCCCGACATTCCGAACGCTCTTCTAGAGGCGCACGAAGAAGGTCGAGCAGTATTTTTTTGTGGCGCGGGAATTTCCTATCCAGCAGGATTGCCCGGATTTGGAGGGCTGGTCGATGATCTCTATAATCAAATCGGCACGGCACGTACCAGCATTGAAGAAGAGGCGTACTCGCGCGGTCAATACGACGCCACGCTCGATCTACTGGAGCGCCGAGTACCTGGCCAGCGTCTTGCGGTCCGCAAAAAGTTGCCAGACGTTCTGAAACCGAACTGGCGCCGCAAAGGTGCGACCGACACTCACGTCGCCCTGCTTGAGCTTGCGCGCTGTCGTGACGGCGCAATCCGACTCGTGACCACAAACTTTGACCGCATCTTCGAGCGAGTGAGAAAGCGGCCGGGTAAAGCCTTCCAATCTTATGCGGCACCGATGTTGCCGATACCCAAGAACAGTCGCTGGAACGGACTTGTCTATCTGCACGGCTTACTTCCAGAGAAGCCGGATGATAACGCTCTGCATCGTCTGGTGCTAACTAGCGGCGATTTTGGCCTCGCTTATCTAACCGAACGGTGGGCGGCGCGCTTTGTCAGCGAACTGTTTCGGAATTACGTAGTTTGCTTTGTGGGATACAGCATCAACGATCCGGTACTACGGTACATGATGGATGCACTTGCGGCAGATCGGATGCAGGGCGAAATCACTCCACAAGCTTATGCGCTCGGCGACTATAGGCCCGGTCACGAGCGTACTAAGACGATTGAATGGGAAGCCAAGGGCGTTACCCCTATTCTCTACGAAGTGCCCGTGGGTGGGCATGATCACTCAGCATTGCACAAAACGTTGAGGGCATGGGCAGAGACCCATCGTGATGGCACCCTCGGAAAAGAGCGTATTGTTGTGGACTACGCCCGTGCGCGACCGTCTGTCAGCACTCGCCAAGATGATTTCGTTGGTCGCATGCTTTGGGCCGTATCCCATCAGTCGGGGCTGCCGGCTAAGCGCTTTGCTGAATTCAATCCTGTACCTGCTCTCGATTGGTTGGAGGCATTCTCGACGGCTCGGTACCGGCATGCCGATCTGAGCCAGTTTGGTGTTCCGCCCCGCGAGAAAGTGGACGACAAACTACGGTTTAGCTTGATCCGGCGACCCGCACCTTATTCGCATGCACCATGGATGACTTTAGCAATGCATGGCGTTGAGGATGGCGGGTGGGATGATGTGATGTTTCAGTTGGCCCGTTGGCTAGTGCGCCACTTGAACGACCCCGCACTGATCATTTGGGTCGCTGAACGTGGCGGTCGATTGCATCAACGCTGGCTATTTTTGATCGAGCAAGAGCTAGATCGCTTTGCTCGATTGCGGCAAGAGGGGAGCTCGACCGAGCTAGACGAAATTCAGGCTCACGCGCCGAACGCCGTTGCAGGACCCTTGATGCAAGTGTTGTGGCGGATCCTGCTCACCGGGAGAGTAAAGTCGGGTCGGCCAGAGCTAGACCTTTATCGTTGGAAGGTACGATTGAAGCGCGATGGTCTGACGGCTTCACTTCGATTTGAACTGCGTGAGTTGCTGTCACCTAAGATAACGTTGAGAAAGCCGTTCAAATGGGGCTCGGAAGATACGGATCACCCGGTTCGTATAAAGCAGTTGGTGGATTGGGAACTGGTCCTTGCCGCGGATCATATACATGCCACTGTTAATGAGTTTAAGGACGAAACTTGGCGAGCGGCGTTACCCATACTCTTGGATGATTTTCAGCAACTTCTTCGTGATGCGCTCGACTTACTCCGCGAGCTAGGCGCGGCGAACGAGCGCAATGATAACTCCCACTGGGATCTGCCTTCGATTAGCCCCCATTGGCAGAACCGAGCATTCCGAGATTGGGTCATGTTGATCGAATTGCTGCGCGACGCTTGGCTGAGGGTACGAGAAAACAACCCTAGGCGAGCCCAGCAAATTGCCTCGGCCTGGTTTGATGGGTCCTATGCGACGTTCAAGCGGTTGGCCTTCTTCGCCGCCGGCCTAGACAGCAGCGTTGATGAAGCAAAATGGATTGAGTGGCTTTTATCCGACGAAAGATGGTGGCTATGGGTGGTTGATACGCGTCGTGAGGTCATGCGTCTCTTAGTACTACAGGGCGCGAAAATTTCCCCTATCGGACTGACCCGGCTGGAAGCAGCAATTATATCTGGCCCGCCTCGATCCATGTATCGCGTGGACCTCGAACCCGAGCGTTGGAAGTCGATAGTTGAACAATCGGTTTGGCTATTGCTGGCCAAGCTACATTCAGGTGGCGCGCAAATGGGAGCGACAGCGTCTAATCAACTCCGTGTACTATCAGCAAACAATCCTTCATGGCATTTAAAGCAGGACGAGTCGGACGAATTTTCACATTGGATGAGCGGTACAGGTGATCCTGAATATGAGGGCAGGCATAGGGTAGAAATTGCTCCGCGCAATAGACAACAATTAGTAAAATGGCTTGCGAAGCCACGAGATGGCCACCAACAATTCGACGACGGTGACAATTGGCGTGAACTCTGCCGCACGCGCTTCTTTCATAGCTGCTTTTCCTTGTGCGATCTTGCTCAGGAGCAAGTCTGGCCGGTGGAACGCTGGAGAGAAGCACTCCAAGTATGGAGCGAGCCGAATTTAGTTCTTCGGTCGTGGCGTTACGCTGCGCCCTTAGTCAATACTATGCCCGAAACCTTGATCCACGACACGGCGCGTAACGTGGCTCGATGGATGGAAGTGGCCTCGAAGGTAATTAACCGTCATGAGGATATTTTGTTCAACCTTTGTCGGCGAATTCTTGAATTACCCGACGAGCCAAGTGAGAATGTCAGTGAGAGAGGGGAAGCGCGCAAAGACCTTGTGACCGACGCGTTTAATCACCCGGTTGGGGATGTCGCCCAGGCGCTGTTGAATTTGTGGTTTCGCAAGCAGCCAAACGACAATGACTTGTTGCCTGCTGACATCGCATCATTCTTTACGCTGATGTGCAGCGTCAGGACTGAGAGATTTCGGCATGGACGTGTATTTTTGGCCTCACGGCTGATTGCGCTTTTTCGCGTTGATCGCATTTGGACCGAGAAGCACCTACTTCCTTATTTTGACTGGGAAAGCAGTTCAGTTGAAGCAAGGGCAGTCTGGGAAGGCTTTCTATGGTCGCCTAGACTGTATCGTCCTCTCTTGATTGCTTTTAAAGTTCAATTTCTTTCCACCGCGTACCACTACGCGGATCTTGCCAGCCATGGCGGTCAGTTCGCGGCATTTCTCACTTATGCGGCGTTGGACCCTGTAGAGGGTTACTCGTCAGCGGACTTCCGAAGCGCAATCGGGGCGTTACCTCCAGATGGATTGCAGGAAGTGGCACGAACGCTTTCGCAAGCACTCGGAGGCGCTGGTGACCAACGGGAAGACTATTGGAAGAATAGGGTGCAGCCGTTCTGGCAACAAATTTGGCCTAAGTCTCGGGATCTTGCCTCCAAAGGCATCAGCGAGTCTTTGGCTTTGCTTAGCATTGCTGCGGGCGGTGAATTTCCTGTTGCCCTCGCTTCCGTCGTGGATTGGTTACAGCCCAGTGAACACCCACACTATATTGTGCACCGATTGTATGAATCCCAATTATCCAGCCAGTTTCCCGAAGCGGCCCTGCGGTTGCTGAATATCGTCTTGGCTGATCAACCATGGGCACCCCTAGAACTTAGGCAATGCTTGAATGCTATAAGTGCAGCTGCGCCCCCTCTGACGATGGACCCCCGATATCAGCGGTTGATGGACTATTCGCGTCGGCGTGGTGCGTAATTTTACGCTTAAGGCGCTCTTCGGAGGAGGTGTATGTACGAGTGTATGTAGTCGCAGGCGCCGTGATGAAAATGCCGATTATAACTGGATTTCTTTGATTTTTGGGCGGACACTCTCTCCGCCAGTCCAGTACAGAACTGCGAACGCCGCTAGTAGCCGATTTTACGCCCGAAATCGCCGCGAGCGTTCTGAGCAGATCGCTCTTTGATCCCATTATGCGGACCTCGCGGTCGGCAACCTCAACTCTTTGGGCCAGGGCGCGGAGATGGTCGCGGCGGTAGCCACCGCCTTCGATCCGCATCCGCTTGCGGGCCGTGGCTGCGAACTTGCGTAGTACTGTCTTGGTGACGGGTTGCTGGGCCGCGCTATCCAACATGGCCTGAGCGCGCATGGTGTCGGCCTGGGCCTGATCGCGGATCGCCTTCAACCCGGCGATACGCTCCTTCAGGCCGGGGTCGTTCAAATCAGCGACACCTGTCTCTATCGCGTCATAGAGCCGCTTGAGCCGAAGGTCAGCCTCCGTGGCACGCTTGTTCAGCTCGTCGATATGCTCCCGCCGCCGCTCCGTGCGCTCCTGGCGACGGTCCAGGACGGAGGCGAGAACCTCCTCGAGCCGCTCAGGAGTCAGCAGGCGGTGCTCGATGTGCCCGGCAACCAGGTTGTCCAGCTTATCCATTGGCACGCTTCGCCCTGTGCAGCCGGTGTCTCCCTGCCGCGCCCTGATCGAACAGGTGTAGTAACGGTATCTATTACCCTTGCCGGTCCGCAGCGTCATCGCGCCCGCACATGTGGCACAGAAGCAGATGCCGGTGAGCAGCGTCGGCCCGCTGACCACACGCGCCGGCGTGACCTTCGGGTTGCGCGATCGCAGATGCGCCTGAACGGCGTCGAACGTGGCATGGTCAATTAAAGCTGGGACCTCAACGGGAACGATCTCGCCTGCCGGCTTCAGCTCCTTTGTCTTGCTGCGCTTGTTGAACTCATGGCGGCCGATATAGGTCGTCCGGGTCAGGATGCGGTGAACCTGTCCGATACCCCAGCGACCGCCGTCACGCGTGAAGATGCGACGAGTGTTAAGATGGCTGACGATGTTCTTGACCCCCATGGGGCCGCTGCTGCCGTCACCCTCCAGGGCGAGCCGGTAGATCAGCCGCACCGTATCGGCGTGCAGCGGATCGATTTCCAATTTCTTTTTGACCTTGGCGCCACGCTGCTCTGCCGCGACCACACGGTAACCGATCGGCGGTAGCGAGCCGTTCCAGAAGCCTTGCCGCGCGTTCTCCTTCAAGGCCCTCAGGACGTGCTTGGCGTTCTCCTTGGACTGGTACTCGTCGAACAGCGCCATGATCTGCCGCATCATGACGTGCATGGGATCGTCGCCCATCTCCTGGGTGATGGAGACGAGCTTGATGCCGTTCCGGGCGAGCTTACGAACGTAGAACTCAAGCTCGAAGTGATCGCGAAAGAAGCGACTGAATGAATGGACCACCACAACGTCGAACGGTGCGGGCTTGCTAATGCCGGCCTCGATCATGCGTTGGAATTCGGGCCGGCGGTCGTTGGTGGCGGAGGCGCCAGGCTCGACATAGGTCTCGACCAGCCGGTAGCCGCGCGAGGTGCAGTAATTCTCGCCCTGTCGCCTCTGGTCCGGGATCGAGACATCGTGCTCGGCCTGTCGCGCCGTCGAGACGCGCAAGTACAAGGCTGCGCGCAATGGCACGGTCATGGCGGATGCTCCCTCTTGCAGTCACCGGCACGGCCCGAACAGTTCATCGAACAGATCGCCAAACCATGCTTCGAACACGTCCACCTCGGCGTCCGTGACTGGAATGCGTTCGGGCCAGTCATCGGTGACGGTCCAGTCTGTCAGGTCGTGCCTGGGTGGTCGGCCTACGCGACGTTCCGGCGGGGCAGCGTAATCCCAAAGATCATCGGGTGGAATCCCAGATCTGGATCGTCGGCGCGGCCTGCGGCGAGAATGAGACATCCTGCCAGCATCCGGCAGCTCGCCGGCTCACGGAACCGTTCGATTCCGTGCAGCGCGCTGGCGGCGGCAAAAACCTGCGGCGGGCGATGCCGGTTACCCGGTCGAGAGGAGCGGCTCGCTCGTCGGGAGTCATGACCGCTTGGCGAGCCTTCGCCGGGGCCGACGACCTCCAGTCAAGCCCGTGAGCCGGCGAAGCCGGGCGCGCGAACAGCGCGAGGATTGACGGGAGGTCGCGGGCCCGGCCTCCTCGCTGCAAGCGGTATTCCTCGCATCTCTGCAAGTTAAGACACGGATGGCGCTCGGATCGTTGATGCAGTTGATGTCTTGAGCAAAACGTATGGCAGGCCGATTCTTGCGACGTCTCCTTAACTTCAACTCCCACAACCACAATCAGCGCGACCGGAGGCGGCGCTTTTAACTTGCCGTCCTAATCGAGCGCCCAACTTCCACTCCGCGCTACGAAATTTCACTCCTCCGAAACTGTGCATCACACGTCAGTCCGCAGCGATTCATGCGCGCGCTGATCGCTCGCCGATGCGTCGTTTAGTCTCTGCTGAACTGTTGTGTGCCCGTTAAAAACAGCGCGCTCGGCCATCGATGCGGATAACAAGCGGACGGCATTGCGAGCGTCGCCGGCCACATGATTTACGGTTTTGGCGATGTCGGTTCACGTCCGATCTTCATTCAACAGCGGACTCAAGACTGACATCCCGACATGTCTCAAATGTGCCACAAACGGACTCATGCACCGCAGCAAACAGCGCCGCTATTCGATCACCTCATCGGCGGTGGCCAACGCTTCTGGTGGGAGTGTGATCCCCAGTCCCTTGGCAGTCTTGAGATTGATAACGAACTCAAACGTGGTCGGCTGCACTATCGGTAAGTCGGCAGGCTTGGCACCCTTGAGGACACGCCCTGTATAGACTCCGATCTGACGATATTGATCCGCAAGACTAGCTCCATAACTCATCAAACCCCCGGCTACGGCAAAGTCGCGAAAATAGTAGATCGCGGGTACGGCACTTCGTGCCGCCAAAATCGTGAGCTTGTCGCGCGAAGCGGTGAAGAAAGCGTCAGCAGTCACAAGCAGGGCCGGTATCCGCTTCTGCGCAATGGAGTCAAAGGCTGCATCGAGTTCGCTGGCAGTGCTCGCCAGCAACGGCATGACGCGGAGACCAACCGCGCGCGCCGCCTCCTCGATATCTCTCTGCTGGTTGGCCACTGTCGGGTTATTCGGGTTCAGCAGCACGCCTAACATTGTGGCCTGTGGTACCACTTCGCGCAGTAGGCCGATACGCTTGGCCTCCATCGTGGCGCTCATGTTGCTAATTCCGGTGACGTTGCCGCCCGGTCGCGCCAGGCTCGCGACGAGGCCACTACCGACCGGATCGACGCCGAAGGCTGTGATCACCGGGATTGTTCGGCTCGCTGCGGCAGCAGCCCGCGCCGCCACGTCGCCTCCAACCGCGATCAACACTACCACCGGCCGGTGCGCCAACTCCGCCGCCATTCCCGCCAACTGGTCATAATGGAAGAGCCCCCAGCGATATTCGATGACAACATTTTGGTTCTCGGTGAATCCCGTTTCGGCTAATCCTCGCCGGAACGCGGCAACCAGATGCGCGCTCTCGTCGGGCGAGCGGGCACTGAGAAATCCTATAACTGGTACTGCCGTCTGCTGCGCGAGCGCAGCGAGCGGCCACACCGCCACACCGCCGAGCAACTTCATGAACGCGCGCCGCTTCATTCGATCACTCATTGGCTCTCCCTCGGCGCACGGCGGTATCGTAGCTACTTGGACGGCAGTCTGGAAGGAGCCAGATTGAACTCGGTAATGTCGCTTGTGGGTCATTCGCGTCGGTTTGGCGTTCTGCCTTCGATTTCCGGTTCGCCCCCGGGAACGGACATGGCACCAAGTTCCCAGGACTGTTCAGCACCCTGTCCAAGGGACTCGGGACGACCGCAGCCTGAAGCTGCTCCCTCGTTGGCGGAGTGCCAGATCGCAGACACTCGTACGTTCTTCAGGTCAGGCGTGCTGTGCGCTCCGATATCATAGGGCTACGGCGAAGCAGTATTGCTCATCATCGTCGTTCGTGGCCCGCCATTTCTACGCCACAGCTCTCCCCAGTATCCGATTGATCGAATCTATCGCAAGGCGACCGAAGAATTCCGCGATTTTGCGCTAATTCCTCG
>Ga0193751_1002962_pt1 | contig 10130 bp, 9 predicted proteins | sample L1c2metaG_FD_143050 | JGI IMG/M metagenome (GOLD analysis project Ga0193751, IMG submission 143050) | Soil microbial communities from a riparian zone of the East river system, Colorado, United States - L1c2 | ecosystem: Environmental > Terrestrial > Soil > Riparian zone | place: USA: East River...
CCCAGATAAGCGAGAATTGAACAGGAAATTGCCGAACCGATGAGCGTCACGCCGCTAAAAACCGCAAAATTCATCCGCACAATGCCGGCGGGAATGGAGATCAAGTGACGGACGCCGGGCAAAAGCCGTGCGAAAAAGACGCCACCAGCTTCGTAGCGGGCGAGCCAATGCTCCGCCTCTTCCAATTTTTTTGGCGGAAATAGAATGAACCGGCCAAAACGAACGACTAAGGGTCGGCCAAGCCAAAGTGAGAGCCAATACATCAACGCCGCCCCGAGGTACGCGCCTAGCGTGCTCGCCAGGATTACACCGGCCAGACTCAGTCGGCCTTGCGCGGCCAGGAACGCGGCCGGCGGCACCACCACTTCAGCTGGCAGGGGCAATGGCGTGCTCCCCATCGCCATCAATACGATAATTCCGAGATAGCCCCCGGTCAGGACCCATTCGGACCAGATTTGAACCAGATGATGCATATTGTCATTCCGAGCGAAGTCGAGGAATCTGTCGATATTCGCCCGTTTTCAAGCGCGGCCTTAGTTCAATCTGAAATTTGAAATCTGCAATCTGAAATTCCGATGTCGATCTACCGGCGCGTCTTTCGTTATTACCGGCCGTTCCTGCCCCAGACGGTCGCGGGATTGCTGCTTTCCCTCATCGGCATCGGTTTGAATCTGCTGAAACCATGGCCGTTTAAAATCATCGTTGATGACGTTATTCCCAAGTTTTCTTCAGGCGCACAGATTCGTTTTCCCGGTTTCGAAGCGAATTGGATGCACGATCCCAAAACGCTTGTTCTCGTTCTCTGTCTCGCCCTTGTTGTGATTCAGTTCCTCTGGGGACTAACCAACTGGGCCATGAATTATATTTTGGTGAGGGTTGGCCTTCAGACCCTCCTAAAATTGCGGACCGATCTTTACGCGTACCTCCAATCGTTTTCGCTGAAATATCACGATGTTCGCCGTTCGAGCGATTCCAGTTTTCGCGTCGCTTACGATTCGCAATCGATCCAGACAATTTACAATAAGGGCTTCACCGGCATTTTCGGATCGATCGTTACGTTGATCGGCACGTTTGCGATCATGGTGCAGCTCGATTGGCAGCTGACGTTGCTCTCGTTAGGCATTATCCCGCTGATCATCGTGGCCATTTATTTTTTTGCGCATCGGATTCGGAGCGAATCGACATTCATTCAAGAACAAGAAAGCGCAGTGCTGGCGCAGGCGCAGGAAGGGCTCAGCTCCATTCGGATGGTGCACGCATTCGGACGCGAAGAGTTCGAGGTCCTGCAATTTCATCAGCAAGCTCGGCAAAGTTTGGAGGCCAACCTGCGCTTGACGCTGACGAACGTGAACAGCGCGCTCGTCATCAGCACTCTGATGGTTTTCGGTACGGCCGCGATGTATTACGTCGGAACGCTGCACGTTCTCGCCGGCACGCTCACGCTTGGAACGCTGCTCGTTTTCAGCGCTTACCTGCTGATGCTTTATCAGCCGCTGGAATCGATCACCTACACGGCCTGGGCGATGGAAGGCGCGACCGCCGGAGCGAAACGTTGCTTCGAAGTGCTGGATCGCGAAGATGACGTGGTCGATTCGCCAAACGCAATCGACATTGCGACCGCGAAAGGCGCAATTGGATTTCAAAGCGTGGCCTTTGGTTACACTCAAGATCGACAAGTACTGCACGATGTCGATCTTCGGATTGAGCCGAATCAAATGATCGCGATCGTCGGCGGCACCGGCGCCGGGAAAAGCACGCTCTTAAGTTTGGTCCCGCGATTTTACGATCCGACTTCCGGCTCGGTCACGCTCGACGGCCGCGATGTCCGCGAGATCAAAAAGAAGTCTTTGCGCGCGCAAATCGGCATCGTGCTTCAAGACACGCTTCTATTTTCGACAACAATTCGCGAAAACATTGCTTACGGCCGATCGGACGCCACCGACGACGAAATCATTGATGCCGCCAAACGCGCGCAGGCGGATGAATTCATCAAACAACTGCCAAACGGCTACTCCAGCACCGTGGGCGAACGTGGCGGACAGTTGAGCGTCGGGCAGCGTCAACGAATAGGCATCGCGCGCGCGTTCTTGAAAAACGCGCCGGTGCTGCTTCTCGATGAGCCGACTTCAGCGCTCGATCCCACGACGGAAGCCGCCATCATGGAGACGATTAAAGATTTAATGCGCGGACGGACGACGTTGATTGCGACGCATCGACTGGCGACGATTCACGACGTCGATCACATCGTCGTGCTCGAACGCGGGCGCATCGTTGAGCAAGGTCGCGGATCGGAATTGCTCGCGCGCGGCGGCGTTTACGCCAAACTGTTCGCTTCCGGAAAATTTCCAACGTGAGCAACGTCAAACAAGATCGACATGTGGAAGAGGACTGGTGGCCGCACCCGATCCCGCCAAACATCGATTTCGGCGAAGGCTTTTATTGCGAGAGCGCGCAGATCTTTCGCAAACTCGTCAGTAAAAAACCGCACGCGGTTGTCATTGGCAATCATGTTTCGTGTTACGCCGGCTGTTCGTTTGCAATCGGCGAAAACGGACGCTGCACCATCGGCGATTTCACGCTTCTTAACGGCGCGCTGATTATGGCGGAGGAAAGGATAGACATCGGATCGCATTGCCTCATTTCCTGGAACGTCGGCATCGCCGATTCGGATTTTCACCCGCTCGAACCCGCTCAGCGGCTGATCGACGCACAGGCGCTCGCGCCTTATTTCAAGGATCGACCGGCGCGTCCGAAATTAAAAACCGCCCCGGTGAAAATCGGCGACAATGTGTGGATCGGAATGAACGCCGTAATTCTCAAAGGCGTAATGATTGGCGACAACTCCGTGGTCGCCGCGGGCGCGGTCGTAACGAAAACCATTCCCGCGAACACAATCGTGGCGGGGAACCCGGCGGTTGTCGTGAAAACATTCCGGTGACCGCGGCAAACGCTGAAGGCCCAACGCCCAACGCCGAATCTCTGATTCAGAGAAACACCTCCTGCATTCGATATTGGATGTTGGACGTTGAGCGTTGGACGTTTTCTTCCTGATGAAACGCAAGCGCATCGTGGTGATGGGCTTCATGGGCGGGATGCCGATCGCCGGCGTGATCTGGCAGCACGTCCATTATGTCGTAGGGCTGCAACGTCTCGGGCACGACGTTTACTACGTCGAAGATTCGGCGCGCCTTCCCTACAATCCGCAAACGTTCGAAGTAAACGACGAGTTTGATTACGCCGCGAAAGTCCTGGACCGTTTGGCAGGCGAGTTCGATTTCAAGAATCGCTGGGCGTTCTGTGCGCGTTATTTAAAAAAGAATTCCACCGCCGGCCTGCCGTTGAACAAAATCCGCCAGCTTTATCGCGACGCCGACGCCATCCTGAACATTTGCGGCACGCAGGAATTCAATGACGATCTGTTGCAGAGCGATCGAATCATTTATGTCGAAAGCGATCCCGGCGTCGAACAAATCAAAATCGACAAGGGCGTAAGATCGACAATCGATTACTTGAGCCGTCATCACGCGCTTTTCACATTCGGTGAAAACGTCGGCACGAAGAGTTTTCCTGTTCCGGCGCACGGATTCAAATGGCACGCCACCCGGCAACCGATCGTGAGCGATTTATGGAAGCGCAGCCGCGCGCCGGAGACGGCGGCCGTCTTCACTTCGGTTGCGAATTGGTCGACGAGCGGATTGAAAGACATCACCTGGCGGCGCCGGAAATATCTTTGGAGCAAGTCGCGCGAATTTTTGCGCTTCGTGGCCGCGCCGAAAAGATCCGGCGAAACTTTCGAGCTCGCGACCAATATTCAGGATCGGACGATACGAGAAAAATTCGAGAGCAACGGCTGGCGGTTCACTTCACCGCTGGAGATGAGCGTCGATCACTGGCTATATCGCGATTACATCCAGCGATCAAAAGGCGAATTCACCGTCGCGAAGGACCAGTACGTCCGGCTCAACACCGGTTGGTTCAGCGATCGTAGCGCGTGCTATCTCGCGGCGGGTCGTCCGGTCATCACTCAGGAAACCGGGTTTGCAAAAAATTATGGCGGCGACTTTGGCCTGCTCGCGTTCCGTTCGTTAGGCGAAATTTCCGAGGCAGTAAAAATAATCAATGCCGATTATACGAAGCACTCGGATGCGGCCCGACAAATCGCGCGCGAAATCTTCGAAGCGGAGAAAGTTTTGAAGTCGTTGCTCGACCGTGCCGGAATTTGATCGGTTGCTTTTCGATCACTTCGTTTCATCTTCCAGACTTTCCGGCATGAAGGGCATCCCAATATTTATCGCAGTAGCATTGCTCGCTGCGTCGACATCGTACGCGCAGCAGCAGAACGGGCAGCAACCGAACGGAGCACCACCTTCGAATGGAGTGCCGCCGCCTTCAGACTCTCCGGCGCAACAAAGACCGCCGGGAATCGGAACTAAACCCGGAACGCCCGCGCAAAACGTCGTGGCTGTTCCGGTGCCGATGGCGCCGCCGCAGCCAAATGGTCCGATTCAGAAAAGTTTGGTGCGCATTACGGCGACGGAAGTTGCGCCGGATTATCGCGCGCCCTGGAATGCCGGCATGCTCGGGCGCGGCGTCGGCGCCGGTTTCGTGATCGAGGGCAATCGCATTATGACCAACGCGCACGTGGTGAGCAACAGCCGCTATCTCACGGTCGAGCGCGATGGCGATCCAAATAAGTATCCGGCCAAAGTGCTTTTTGTCGCGCACGATTGCGACCTGGCGCTCATCACCGTCGATTCGCCAAATTTCTACAAAAACATGTTGTCGCTGAAGTTCGGCGGCATTCCCGAGCTCGAATCAACCGTCTCGGCTTACGGTTATCCGATTGGTGGCGAGCGCATGTCGGTCACAACCGGCATTGTTTCGCGAATCGATTTCCAACTTTATACGCACTCGTCGATCGATCAGCACCTCGCCATCCAAATCAGTGCCCAAATTAATCCGGGCAACAGTGGCGGGCCGGTGATGCAAAACACAAAAGTCGTTGGCGTCGCCTTTCAAGGTTACAGCGGCGACGTCGCGCAAGGCGTCGCTTACATGGTGCCGACCCCGGTGATCAGTCGTTTCCTGAAAGACGTGAGCGATGGGCGTTACGATGGATACGTCGACCTTGGAATCACCTACGGAAAATTGCAGAACCCCGCCCAGCGAAAATTTCTCGGTTTGAAGGACGACGGCCACGGCGTGCTGGTCGAAACCGTGGTAGCGGCCGGACCGTGCGCGAAACTTCTTCGACCGGGCGACGTTTTGTTTTCAATCGATAATCATCCGATTGCGAGCGACGGAAACGTGGAACTCGAAGGCGAGCACGTGGAGATGCCCGAAGTGGTGGAGCGAAAGTTCAAGCACGACAACGTCAAGTTCGAGATCTGGCGCGATAAACAATCGACCAGCGGGAGCGTGCAGCTCGACACGGTGCCGCCGTACTTGATGCAAAGCCACAGGTACGATGTCCGACCGCGCTATATTGTTTACGGAGGCCTGCTCTTTCAACCGCTAAGTCTCGATTTACTCGAAGCGTATCAGCCAACCGATCTCCGTCTTCGGCACTTCTTTGATTTCTATGTGATTGATCAACTTTATATCGAGCATCCGGACGTGATCGTGCTGACGAATATTTTACCGGACCCGATCAACAGTTATCTCGCTCCCTATCGCGGCGGAATCGTCGATCAAATCAACGGAAAGAAAATCCGCACGCTGGATGAGCTAAGCCAGACCTTTGCCGAGCCAGCCGACCGATTTGTGATCGACATGATTGGTGACGGGCCGCCGCTGGTGCTCGATCCCAAGCAAGTTGAGGCCGCGCGCGAGCGCATCAGACAGCGTTACAACGTCCTCCGGGAGCAAAATCTCCAGGAGCAGCCGACCACGAAAGCGCCCGATCAGCAGACCAAGACTTAGAGATGCGAACTTTATTCATTAGCGTCGCTTTGATTTCTTTGATGGCCGCCGGTGCAGTGGCGAAAAAAGAACCGGCTTCACCTCCGCCGAACAAGGACGTCAAACAAAAACCGCTCGCCCTGGTGCGCGTGAACGTGACCGGCCAGCCCTTCGATTATTTTCGGCCGTGGCAAAAGAAAGCACCGGTTTCGAAGCGTGCACTCGGCGCAGTGCTCTCAAAAGGACGAGTGCTCGTGACGGCGGATCTGGTGACGAACCAAAATTACGTGGAACTCGAGCGGGCGGAATCGGGCGAAAAAACAGCCGCCAACGTCGAGGTGATCGATTACGAAGCGAATCTCGCGCTTCTCCAGCCGAGTGAGAAAAATTTCCTCGATGGGATCGCGCCGCTCGACGTTGCCGGCGATACCGTCGTCGGCGATCGATTGGCAGCCTGGCAATTAGAGCAGACCGGAGCACTGGTCGCGACTGAAGGTTTGGTCACCACGATCCAGATGACACACTACCCGGTCGATGTCGGTCAGTTTCTGACCTATCGGATCAGCATCCCGATGCAGTATCGCGAAAACAGCTACACCATACCACTGGTCAAGAACAACAAACTCGCCGGCTTGCTTTTGCGCTACGATCCGCGCTCGCAATTAATCGACGCGATCCCGGCGCCGATCATCACCCATTTTTTGAAGGAAGCGGAGAGCGAGCGTTACCGCGGTTTTCCGGCGGTCGGTTTTTCATTTTTTCCAACGCGCGATCCGCAATTGCGAAAATACGCCGGCGAGACAGGCAAAGAGGGCGGCGTTTATGTGACCAGCGTCGAACCGAACATGCCCGCAATGAAAGCCGGGATGCAGGTCGGCGACATTATCATGTCGATCGGCAATCACGAGATCGACCAAAACGGCAACTATGTCGATCCACTTTACGGAAAGATCGACTTTACCAATTTGATCAGCGCGCATTCCTACGCGGGCGATGTGCTCCCGTTTCAAATTCAGCGTGAAGGAAAACCGATGGAGTTGAAAGTCACGCTCGAACATCGCGACGCAAAAGATTACGTCAGCCCGCCTTATGCGCTTGATGAAGCGCCGAAGTATCTCGTGCTCGGCGGTCTCATTTTTCAGGAACTCTCCCGCCAGTATCTCAAAGAATGGGGGCCGAACTGGCAGCGTGAAGCGCCCCAGCGCTTCGTCTATCTCGACCGATTTCAATCGGAGCTTTTCCCGGGCGAACAGCGTCGCATCGTGATTTTGAGCCAGGTCCTTCCCGCCAACAACACCATCGGCTACGATGAATTCTCTTATCTCACCGTCACCAAAGTGAACGGGAAAGAGATCAAATCGTTAAATGATTTGTCCGACGCGGTGAAACAACCGATTGAGGGCAGCTTCATCAAAATCGAAACCGAGGAAGATCCGAAGCAAATCGAGCTCGATGCGAACAGCATTGCCGCGGAAGCACCCGATCTTCAGGAGAACTACGGCATCCCTTCGCTCCAGCGCCTCGAGTAATTTCTCTTCCGTTTCCTCTTATTCTTCTACTGCTTCGGTTGGACGAAGGTCGCATCCTGCACAAAAAGAAACTTTCCTGGCGCAGGAAAAATTGCGATCACCTTGCCATCCGAGCGGCGCCATGATCTGTCGTCTCCGGTCACCGGCGTTTGCCGCCAGCTTGTTCCTTCCGGCGCGCTCATGCGCAATATTTCTTCGACGGTCGGCGGTGAAAGCCTGGACGTGTCGGGATTTGCAAAACCTTCGCGCTGGCTGATTCCATTCACAAAATCGACAACGATCATGAATCCGCCCGAGATGTAACCCAGCTCGTGCACCTCACCGTGAGTGCCCAAATCTCTGCCGGGTTTGCCATAGAGCGCTTCGATCTGCTTCTCATCATCGCCGATTCGGCCAAAGCCGGTTGCCGCCAAAACTATCCACAGGAAAGTCGTAAACATCAGTGCCTTCATCTGGTTATTTTTTTACTCGAACCAACCTGTCTAAATCGACCGATTACGCAAGCTGCGCGGTCATTGTGGCGCCTGTGCTTGCCGCGCCGGAGCTTCAGCGAAGGACGGTCAGACGCCGGTTTCGAATACACACCGAACTGTGGTGGCAGGCGTCTCGCCTGCTTTTGGAGCATTAAGGCAGCCGTCAGCAGTTAGTGAATCAGAGTATGCTGCGGGGTTTTCTTGAAACGGCCCATCTTCTTTCCGCTTGGCCTAATGACATACCATTGTGTTGGCTCCGTCGCCCCGCGTGCAACGTAGACTCCGCCGTCGTATCCGAAACTGGCCAGATCGTTGACGAGGACTTTGGTCGGAGCTTCGAAGTAATAACCTCCCCGGTCTTCGTAAAGCGGCCGATATTTCCCGGCGGGAAAAACGTTTGACGCGCCTTTGTCATTAACCGTCACCGGTTCGGTCAGAACGATTGCTGACTCTGGCGGCTTGGATGAAATCGGCTTTGGTGGCGACGGTTTCAGCTGCAAACTGCTGCAGCCGGCCGCAAGCAGACCGAAAAACATAACTATCGCTTTAGTGTTACGCATACCGATTTCTGCCTGCCATGCCGCCTCGTCTTTGGCAAATCAGATCGTCGAACGAAAAGAAACCGTGTACTGTCGAAAGAGCGTGAACCGACTCCTTATCCCACTCGTTTGTGTCGGGATTTGCTTCGCGCCGGCGATCAAGGCGCAAAATGCATCGCCGGGTAACGGTTCGCCGGCTCCGCGCGCTCCCCGGTCAATTCATGTTTCGCCGAAGCCGCCAAATCATCGGATGCCGACGGCCAATGTCCGGAGGCCGATGAATTTCATGGCCTACGCCGACGCGGTCGGCCGTTATCAGCATGCGCGGCACACGCGTTTTTGGTGGAAACGCCATTTCACAGCCTTCGTTTTAGTTGGAGGCGGATATTATTATTTTGACTCCGGATATTGGTTTCCGGCCTGGGGTTACGATCCGAACTACGAAGCTTACGATTACGACGGTCCCATTTTCACCTACGGCAATCTGCTTCCAGACCAGGTAATTGTGAACGTTCAGCGCGCCCTGCAGGACCTCGGTTACTTCGCCGGAGCAATATCCGGTTCACTCAGCCCGGCGACACGGCGAGCGATTGCCGCATACCAACAGGACGAAGGATTGGAAGTGAATGGCGTGGTCGATGGACCAACGGTTTACGCGCTCGGCCTGATCTAGGCGATCGTTTTGCTACAGCTTTTTCCCGATCGCGCAAATCCAGCCCTTGTCGAGCTCTTCGAAAATCCGAACGTTGCCGAATCCTGAGCTAGCGAAAAGCGCGCGATGCTCGTCGGGAGTAAGGAGATTCATATTTGCCGCAAGATGTTTTTCGAAAATCTGCTTTCGAACGCCTTCCACGTGTTTTCCGCCCTTGTAGATTTCCGCGACGATCAACAACGCGCTGCCAGGTTTCAATACGCGAAAGATTTCGCGCATGTCGCTTGGCAAATCCGGCCAGAACAAATGCGTCTCGATCGCCGTTACTAAATCGAGCGTGTTATCCTCGAATGGCAATTTCGAAACAGACGCCTGCTGAATTTCAATACGGCCGCCGTCAATTAATCGCCGGTTTGTTTTTCGGGACGCTTGCACACTCGCTTCTGAATAATCGATGCCGTGAACTATTCCGGCGATCGCCATCGAAGCGAGTTTGTTGATCGTCCGTCCCCCGCCACAACCGACGTCAAGAATCGCGGACGTGTTATTGATCGAGACATGACTCAGTCCCCAATCGGTCAACTTCGAATGATGCCGATTCATGTCCCACAAAATGAACCGGCCAAACAATCCCGAGGGCTTACGACACTGAGCTAATACTTTGTCCGCCGCGCTCATGTTTCTGCGCAACGATTGTCACGAATTGTGATTAAAGGCGAGTCCGGCTCGGACTTACGGTGTCGGCTTCGCGCCAGGAGGCGGCGCGACTGGACCTATCGGAAACGGCATTTCAGGGACTGAAAGCGTGTTTTGAAATGCCGCGATCAACCATTGGCCATTCTGTTTTTGCAGGACGTGGGTCTGAATCCCTTGCTGCGGCACCGGGAGTCCGCTCGGAGTTCTCGCGCCAGTCATCGTCCAGCGAACATGCGCCACTGCAACGTCTGGAGTCAGAAAGCGAATGTCCACATTCGTGATCGTCAGCGTGCTTTCCTTAAAAACGTAAACGTAGGCATCGGTGAGTTTTTTCTCAATC
>Ga0193751_1002963_pt1 | contig 10128 bp, 5 predicted proteins | sample L1c2metaG_FD_143050 | JGI IMG/M metagenome (GOLD analysis project Ga0193751, IMG submission 143050) | Soil microbial communities from a riparian zone of the East river system, Colorado, United States - L1c2 | ecosystem: Environmental > Terrestrial > Soil > Riparian zone | place: USA: East River...
AACGTCTGCAGTAGCTGTTCGTCTTCATCCGCGCCGGGGTTGGGAGTAGTCAACAATTTTTCGCCCACAAAAATAGAATTTGCGCCCGCGAGAAAACATAACGTGACGGCTTCCGGCGACAATTGTTTTCTTCCCGCCGCTAGCCGTACGCGCGAGGCCGGCATCAGCACACGCGCGGTAGCTATAGCACGCACCATTTCGAGCGGATCGAGAGCGGGTTTATCCGCGAGCGGCGTGCCGGCCACGGGCACCAGCATGTTGATGGGCACGCTTTCCGGATGCGGCTCCAGTGTGGCGAGTTGATGCAACAAACCGATGCGATCTCTTTCGCCTTCGCCCATGCCCAAAATTCCGCCGCAACAAACGGTGATGCCCGCTTTGCGGACTGCTGCAAGCGTGCGCAAGCGGTCGTCGTACACGCGCGTGGTAATGATAGAGCCATAAAATTCCGGCGACGTATCTAAATTGTGGTTATACGCGGAGAGACCCGCGTCTTTGAGTCTGACCGCCTGGCTCTCCGTCAACATGCCCAAGGTGCAGCAGACTTCCATGCCTAAAGCCGAAACGCCGCGCACCATTTCGAGGACGTTGTCGAAATCCTTGCCCTCGGGCGCCTGGCGCCACGCCGCGCCCATGCAGAAGCGCGTCACGCCTCGTTCTGCTGCGTCGCGGGCGACGGAGATCACGTGTTGCGGATCAAGCAAACCCTGGCGTTCCACGTCCGCATCGTGGTGCGCGCTTTGCGGGCAATACGCGCAGTCTTCCGGGCATCCGCCGGTTTTGATGGAAATTAATTGGCAGGTCTGCACGCGGTCGGGCGCGTGAAATTGGCGGTGCGTAGTTTGCGCGCGAAAAATTAATTCGGGCAGCGGGGTGCGATAGATCGCGGCTACTTCTACGCGGCTCCAGTTGCTGCGAACCGGTGTGATCGCGGCGTGATCGCTTCCGAAAGATACAGCGGCGGTGGCCGCTGAAGATACCGATGGGTTTGTGTTCATAATTTCCGTGAGACTCAATTGTATGACTGGCCCGCACCTCTGGGCCGAATTTAGAATGGCATGTTACCATCGCTAGGCGGCAGCGTCTCGCCATTCCAGGTGCATGATTCCTCTTGGGGCCTCTTGGGGCAAGTTACGTAATGCTAAAGACGCGATAACGCAATAAGTGGTTAGCGGTGGCGGCGATTTTACTACCATTGCGATCCATCGGCGGTTTGACCGCTATCGTTGCTAAATGTTATAAATCAGCGCTTTGTTGCCAGCCCGCGCAAAGCTTTTTCGCTGTCCCTGGGAGGGGTTCCAGGGAAGGTCAGGCTAAGATAAACAGTACAGATCAGGCTCATGCCGTATTTGCGCAGGGCCGTGTTTCAAATTGGCGGGTGCGCCGCCGGTGCGGTTGTACGCATGCAGGAAAGTGTCCGCGGCATCGTTGTACAGGGCCCAGGCTCTGAAACCATTTGTTATTTATGGAGGAATTGTTGATGCGCATCTGGTTCGATAATTTGTGTTCGCTCGCTCGCGGGCCTTTAAAAATAAGCGCCGGAATGGCGTTTCTATCGATGCTCGCTTGCGTAGCGGCGCGCGCCCAGGAAGCTCAGGAGGCTAGCGGCGAGGCCAATCTAAAGCTGCCAGATCTTTCGCAGGTCTCGTTTCTCGGTATTAACGGGCACAAAATTCTATTGTTCGGGCTGATTTTTTGCGTGTTCGGGCTGATTTTTGGTTTGACTATTTATAGCCGGCTCAAGAATCTTCCCGTGCATAAATCGATGCGGGATATTTCCGAGCTGATTTACGAGACCTGCAAAACTTATTTGATCACGCAAGGCAAATTCATTCTGCTGCTGGAAATTTTTATCGCCATCGTAATCGTTCTTTATTTTGGCGTGCTGCTGAAATTCGAAGCCATGCGCGTTGCAATTATTTTACTCTTCAGCCTGGTGGGCATCGCGGGCAGTTACGGCGTGGCGTGGTTTGGAATTCGCGTGAACACTTTCGCGAATTCGCGGACCGCGTTTGCCAGCCTTCGCGGCAAGCCGTATCCCATTTATCACACCCCGCTGCGGGCGGGCATGAGCATCGGCATGATGCTGATCAGCGTGGAGTTGCTGATCATGCTGTTTATTTTGCTGTTCATTCCGGGCGACTACGCCGGGCCGTGTTTTATCGGCTTCGCGATTGGCGAATCGCTGGGCGCTGCCGCGCTGCGTATCGCCGGCGGAATTTTTACCAAGATTGCGGACATCGGCTCGGACTTGATGAAGATCGTCTTCAAAATTAAAGAAGACGATGCGCGGAACCCTGGCGTCATCGCGGACTGCACCGGCGACAATGCCGGCGACTCAGTAGGGCCGAGCGCTGACGGCTTTGAAACTTACGGCGTAACGGGCGTGGCGCTGATCACTTTTATTTTGCTGGGCGTGTCGAGTCCCACGGTACAGGTGCAATTGCTGGTGTGGATCTTCATCATGCGCATCGTGATGTTGATTGCCAGCGCTGCTGCGTATTTCATTAACGGAGCGATTGCGAAGGCGAGATACGGCAACGTCATGGAGATGAATTACGAAGCTCCGCTTACTTCTTTGGTGTGGATCACTTCCGTGGTTTCGATTAGCTTCACCTACCTGGTTTCTTACTTGATTATTCCTTCGCTCGGGCAGGACACCACGCAATGGTGGAAGCTAGCGACGATCATTTCGTGCGGCACTTTGGCCGGCGCGATTATTCCCGAGCTGGTTAAGGTTTTTACTTCAACGGAGTCGCGGCACGTGCGAGAAGTGGTCAGCTCTGCGCAGGAAGGCGGGGCGTCGCTGGGCATTCTTTCCGGATTTGTGGCGGGAAATTTTTCGGCGTATTACATCGGGCTGGCCATGGTGGTGCTGATGTCGCTCGGTTATTTGATCAGCGAGATGGGGCTGGCAACATTCATGATCGCGGCACCGGTGTTTGCGTTTGGATTAGTGGCGTTCGGCTTTTTGGGCATGGGACCAGTGACCATCGCGGTGGATTCCTACGGGCCGGTGACGGACAACGCGCAATCGGTTTACGAGCTGTCCCTGATCGAGCAAATTCCTGGCATTCAGCAGGAGCTGAAGCGCGATTACAACATTGACGTGAATTTTGAGCGTGCCAAGGAAATGCTGGAAGCTAATGATGGCGCGGGGAATACGTTTAAGGCTACCGCCAAGCCGGTGCTGATTGGCACGGCCGTGGTTGGCGCTACTACCATGATTTTCTCCATTATCATGGCGCTGACTCACGGGTTGACTATGAACGTGAACAAGCTGTCGCTGTTGCATGCGCCGTTTGTTCTGGGGCTCATAACCGGCGGCGCGATGATTTACTGGTTTACGGGAGCGTCCACGCAAGCGGTTACCACCGGCGCTTACCGCGCAGTTGAGTTCATTAAGGCCAATATTCATCTGGAAGAAGCGAAGGCCGCAAGCATTGCCGACAGTAAAAAAGTTGTCGAGATCTGCACCAAGTATGCGCAGCGAGGCATGCTGAATATTTTTATCGCGGTGTTTTTTGCGACGCTGTCGTTTGCATTCGTGGAGCCGTTTTTCTTCATCGGGTATCTCTTCAGCATCGCGATTTTTGGCTTGTATCAAGCTATTTTCATGGCCAACGCCGGTGGGGCCTGGGATAACGCGAAGAAAATCGTGGAGGTTGAGCTGAAGCAAAAAGGCACGCCACTGCATGACGCGACGGTGGTCGGCGATACCGTGGGCGATCCTTTCAAGGACACTTCTTCGGTGGCGTTGAATCCGGTGATTAAATTCACGACGCTCTTCGGGTTGCTGGCAGTTGAGTTGGCCGTTCAGCTCACAGTGACGCAAGGGTCTAACGTGACGCACGCGCTGGCCGCTGCTTTTTTTGCGGTTTCGTTCTTCTTCGTGTACCGCTCGTTCTATGGGATGCGCATCCGGCAGGAAGCACACTAGAGCGAGGCAGTTCATTCATAAGATGTCCGGAAGCATTGCGGCGCCTGGAACAGCGAAAGAAAATTTAGCTTATGAACAAAGGGCCATTCGTTTTGCGAATGGCCTTTTTCTATGTCGGCGTCAAAAATGTCGGCGCGCCGACAATTAAAGTAATACTTTAATTATTCAGTAACTATAACATTTCAGTAATATTGCCAGCGTTCGAATCGTGCGCGTTCGAATGAATCTCGAAATTGTCGGCGCTGACGTTCGAATGAGGAAGTCCATCAGAGGGTAATCATGAGAAAAACCGCGAGTGATTGCAGCCTGTGTCCTTGAGAGATTTCTTAAGAATTGGAGCCGGGACCGCGAGGCAAACCGTACTCTTTCCATAACTTTTCCCAATTCCAGAGTCCGGATGACACCTCGATCGGCAGCGGGAATCCGAGCTGATGCGCGAGCATACAGACTTGGCCGCGATGGTGGGCTTCGTGAGAAAGCATGTAGCACAGCATCTCGACGCCGACCGGCCAAGGCTTAGCCCAGCCGTCTCTGCGAAACTTTTCAATGCGGCCGCCACCATCGCCGAGCGCTTCAGCGAGCATTTCGCCGCAGCGAGCGGCGCTCTCGGCCAATCCCGCACGGGCTTGTTGGGGAGTGCAGTTCGTGCGGTGGAGCTGCCGTGGAACTTTCAGGTGCCCCGCAGTAAGCCTGACCCACTTGGTGCGCACGTTGTGAATGTGCGTAAAGATCGCGGCGATGGGGCGGACCTTGCCGGGCGGTTTGGCGCTCCAGGCGCGCGGATCGAGATGTTCGATAAGAATTTGGTTCATCCGCTCATTGGCGGCGAAGATCTGGACTGCAGTTCGGCCGAATTGAGTTTGAATCTTGTGTTGACTCATGGTCACGGCACACTACTCCTATGATACTTCCAGGGTATCGCCTCCGAACAATGCTTTGGCCGCCCCGTCGGGCGGAACGGGCTTCTCGGGTCAGGCTGGGGTACTAAAACTCACAATCCGAACCTCGACCGATAGACTGTTGATAAATGGCTTGACAAGTAAATTTAATAATTATAGTAGGTGCGCACACGAGTCGGCCCTGAAGTCCCCCAAGGTATAGTGGCCCTGCTTCCACATAGTGCGTCAGCCTTTCCACTCGGCGGTTGCCGCTCGCTAAGCATGAAGCGGACAGTCACTCAGGCCCAACTCTAAGGAGAGAAACGATGAATCGAATGAATATCTTCCAGGCACTTCGGGGCGGGCGGTTCTGCGCTCTTGTTGCATTGGCAGGGTTGGCACTCTTGTTCACCGCTTCCGGCGCCAAAGCTGCTGGTTGCGGCCTTCCATACAAAACGGGAACCGCTCTTTCAATTCCCTTCGTGAGCCCACACGGGAACCCGTTGAACCTTCAAGAGGACGAAGAATCGAACAAACATGCCAGCATCGTGGGTTTGTGGCACGTGATTTACACTGCAACTTCCGCTCCCACCCCTCCATTCCCTCCAACACCCTTCCAGTTCGTCGAATCCTACAAGACCTGGCACGAGGATGGAACTGAATTTGAAAACGCGTTTCTGCCGCCCGCCGGGGGGAATATCTGCTTCGGCGTCTGGAAGGAGTTAGGCCATGGCAGCGTCAAGCTGCACCATATCGGTCTCATGTTTGCTGCGGACGGCGCCATTTCAAACGTCTTCACCGTCGACGAAACGGATACGGTCGCGCACAACGGCAAAACCTACAAAGGTACGTTTGATTTCAAACTCTTCGACGCCACCAACGTCTTTGGCACCGGAACGCCATTAGCAGAGGTCACGGGAACAACGGCTGGTACCCGCATCACCGTCGATTGACCAACTCTCAACCCAAAAAAATGCGCGCTCCACGCTGGGGCGAAGGGGATGGCACTTACATCCCCGTCGCCGCCGCTGCACTGCTTTTTGGAGTCTTCCGGGAAGGGGTTAATCCGGCGGCGCGCGGCACCGGCGTTTCCAACTGTCAGTAGTTCGAAGATTTTATGTTCTGATCAGGCCGGGGAAGCGGTGTGCGTTGTTGTCGAAATCGGGAAATACGGTGGCGAGATCTTTTACGCCGATGTGTTTGGTTAGGGTCTCGCCGAGGACATAGCGGAAATCGGTGGTTAGGGCGAGATCGCGGTTCTCGTTGAGCTGATGATCTTCGAGGCCGGGCCATTTGCCGTAGACTTTTCCGCCTTTTACTTCGCCGCCCATGACGAACATGCAATTGGCGTGGCCGTGATCGGTGCCACGATTGCCGTTTTCTTTGGCGGTGCGGCCGAACTCGCTCATGGTAACGACCACGATGTTCTGCATGCGGTCGCCCATGTCCTGATGAAAGGCGGCGACGGATTGGCCGAGGTCTTTCAGCAAATTTGAAAGCTGGCCTTGCACGCCGCCTTCGTTGACGTGATTGTCCCAGCCGCCGCAATCGACGAAGAGAACTTCCACGCCCACTTTTGCTTTTAGAAGCTGGCCGATTTGCTGCATGTTTTGCCCGAGGCGGCTGGTGGGATATTGCGCGCCATTTTCCGGCGGCAATTTGCTGGTGTCGATTTTGCTGAGCATATCGATGGCTTCGAAGGTTTCGGTGCCGGTGCCGTGGAGCGCGTGGTCCACGCTTTGCGAATACATGGCTTCGAAGCCGCCCTGGACGACGTTGTTCATGGCCGCGGATTGCGGTATGACTTTGAAATTTTTTAAATCCGGCAGGGCGATGGCGCCAGCGCTGCCTCGCAACATGCGGGGAAGATTCGGGCCCATGGCCACGGCGCGAAATGGCGAGGCATTTTCTTCGGGTATGGTTTGCAGCGCGCGGTCGAGCCAGCCGTCATCGGTGGCCTTCACGCCTGGCGTGCCGGACTCCATGAAATCCTGCGCGTCGAAGTGCGAGCGGGTGGGATCGGGCGAACCGGCGGCGTGCACGATGGCCAATTGATTTTTGTGAAACAGCGGCTCGAGTGGCGCGAGGCTGGGATGCAAACCAAAATATCCGTCCAGATCGATGGCCGCTTCTGCTGTTGCGCCACGGCGGGGCTGAGGAATCGCGATGGTGGGACGGAGGCGGTAGTAGTTCGGCTCCGCAAAAGGGACGACGATATTTAATCCATCGGCGGCGCCTCTCTGAAAGAGCACGACTAGCTGTTTTTTGTTGGGCATCGGTGTGGCGGCGACGGCGCGCTGCAAAAATGCGGGCATGGCGCTCAGGCCCACCATGGCTACGCCGCCCTGCTTCAAAAAATATCGCCGGGAAAATCTCATGTGCGACTCCTTCTGGTACGACTTCAAGTCAACTTCAACTTAACTTCAACTCAATACTCGCCTCTACGGTTAGCGTCTCTGAAATTCTGGAGCGCCCAGAACCAAACCGGTGACTACGCCTAGGTCAACTTTTTTTACGGGATCATCGAGCTTGGCTTGCAAGACCTGTGGACTGTCCAATTGCTTTTGCAGCGTGTCTAGCGTGGTGGGACTCGCTTGGCCGCCTAGAAAAATTTGTAGCGCGCGTTCCAGCGCGACCTTGGGTTCCGTGGCATCAACGCCCAGCAACGAACCGACGTCGGAACGAGCGCCACGAATTTTGTTTCCTGCCAAGATCAAAGAAAAATTCAGGCGATTCAGAAGCGCGCCGGTATTCACCCAGGCTTCAGCGGTATCCGCGTAGCCAGTGGGAGGCTGGCATTGATAGAACGGCTCACCGATGCGGCCGACCCATTGCACCAGGGGCATGGCGGTGTCTACATCGGTGCCGAGCGCACGCACGGCCGATACGACAAGTTCAAACGGCGTTTTGATTTTTGCGCGGTACGCTTCGCGGGACCAGAACTCGGGCGAATAAATCATCGTGTGCATCACTGCACGAATGTCGCCGTCGCTGGATTGAAATGTTTTGGCCATGCGCGCGACCAGCGGAGGCGGTGGATTATCGGAGACAAATCGCCGAGCCAATTTTGTGGAGATAAATTTGGCGGTACTTGGATGGCGCGCGAGCAGCTCGATGGCTTGCTCGCCGTCTTTCATTCCGCCGGCATGAATTTTCTTACGCAGAACGATTTTCTGGTCGGGGTCGTGAAGTTTTTCGTCAAATTTAAATTCGGGATTCAGGCGGGGCTTATCGATGGTCCATCCGGTGAAGCAGCGGGCCAGTTCGGTTACGTCTTTTTGCGTGTAGCCGCCTTCCACGCCCAAAGTATGAAGCTCCATTAGTTCGCGGCCGTAATTTTCATTGAGGCCGCGGATATTTTTCTTGGCTTGCTGGCCTTGCGCCGCTTGCGGCACAGCAGGGCGGCCACGCCGGCTGCGATTTTGCCGCATGGCGCGCAGTGCTGCCTGGCGCTGCGCGGCATTAGGATCGGCGCTTAAAAAATTATCGAGATAAAAAAGCATCGCGGGACTTTCGGCGGTGGCGGTGACTAAATCCTTGAACTTACCCAAAGTGTGCGGCTGGATTACATCGCGCTCGTAAGAATTCAGGTACCACTTGTCTTCGCCTTTGGCGGCGTAGACGTTGAAATGATTGAACCAGAAATCATCGAGCACCTGTTGCAATTGGCGTTCGCTGTAAATTGCGCGTGTCACTTTGGCCATGGCGAGTTCTTCAATCACGCGTTGGGGCTTTTTGCTGTCGTCGGCGATTACGCGTGGCACGGCATTGGGATCGGGGCCGCTCAATACATTTCGTTTTCCGGCGCCGGGCGTAGTGAGGTTGGCGGCAAGCTCAGGACTCGATGCGGACGGTTTGGTCTTCATGGAGGGCGGAACGCTGGCGTTGTCCGCGATGTTTGTTTCAGCGGAACTATTCGGCACCGATTGACCAACAGCGGCGGAGGAACTTGGCGGCGCCGGCGCTGCTGGATCTGTGCGCTTGGTAGCTTGAATGGCGGCTTGTTTCGGCTGCGGATATTCTTCGAGCAAGCGCGCCGAGGTCATTGACAGCGTGGGAAGATTTTCGAGACGGGCGTTCACGGCTTTATCGTCAATGGAATTGGGGGCGAGTTGCTGATCGATCCATTTGGCCAATCCCATTTGACGCACGCGTTCGATGTCGCCGGGGCGCGGTCCGTAGGCCAGACGATTCAGGGCGTGGAGAATGGCTCCATCGGCGGTGAGTTCGGTGATCGGCAATCCTTTTAAAGCGGAATCTTGTTTTGGCTTTTTGTCTTTCGCGGCTGCCACGGGAATGGCGCCGATGGCAGGAACATCGAGTCCTAAAGAGAATACACAAGCGATGGACAGAAATGCCGCGAGCAGCGCCTTGGGCCGAAGTGATACCGACGGCATTCGCATTTGACTGGAATGCTGCTGTAGCAGCAGTTTTGTGTGGCTGGGCTTCATCACTGCTCCCTACAAGATTAACCCTAGACGCGGTGGGAAGTTGCAGAGCGCGTCGTGATGTGTCGAATGCGGCGATTCCGGAAAAAAGTTGAAAAATATGGGTTGAACCGAGGTGACGCTGAGAAGAATTTCGCGGTTTTGTAGGGTGATGTTTCTACGTTAACAAGACCCACCCTCCAAAAATCTGAGGGTGGGGCACCCTCCGCGTTTTTTTTCGAGGTGACGGAGTAATAGAGGAATGATTACATCACGTCGAAATCGACAGTGCGATTGGGAGCTTTGTTGCCGGCTCCATCCACAGCCTGCAACACCAGACAGTAGGCGCCGGGAGTCAAGTCCTTGACATTGACTTTCAAGCCCACGGGGATCACCGGATTGCCTTTTTGAATAAATGCATCGGCAGGTACGACACCGGTGAACATCACCTCTTTCTTGCTGGCGCGCTCGAAAATGCGATAGCCAAGACCGATCTTCGGCGGATCCGCCGACGTAAGTAAGGGCTCGTAAATCTCCGAATACACAATCACATTTTGGTCGCGTTTGAAGCGGTTGGTGCCTGACGGCATAATTTGCAATCCCTTGACTACCAGGGGTGTGCGGTCTTCGAGCAAGGTGGCATCGAGGCTGGTGGGGATGTCACCGAGTTGTTGAGCGTTGTCGGTCAACGCCACGCCGCCGAGACTAAAGTGTTTGCCGTCGTACGCGTCAATTTGCAGCGGGGCTTCGAATTTTCCGAACGCGTCGCTGCCGGCGCTAAGCACCACGGTCAACTTATAAGCTCCGGGAGTGGCGTCAAACTGGTTTTGATAGCGATAGGGGTTCTGGGTGAATTGCTTCCATTCGTCTTTTTCAAGATCGA
>Ga0193751_1002964_pt1 | contig 10126 bp, 10 predicted proteins | sample L1c2metaG_FD_143050 | JGI IMG/M metagenome (GOLD analysis project Ga0193751, IMG submission 143050) | Soil microbial communities from a riparian zone of the East river system, Colorado, United States - L1c2 | ecosystem: Environmental > Terrestrial > Soil > Riparian zone | place: USA: East River...
GTTCATTGTAAGCGTACGAACAGCGCTCTATGCTTACGTCTCACTCCGTTGAAACTGCCGCAGCAGGCCCCACTTTGGCAGTCGTCGCGTCATCCAATAACTGGTCGTCGCCAAAAAGATCGTCGGTAAGATCGCCACAGGGAGGGCGTAAACACTCCTCATCGTGATCGCCACAGCGAAGAAGCCGGAGCCGTAGATCACGATGCCGAGATCTGAATGCGTAGAAAACACCTTCTTCGTCCACCATCGAGCCAGCATGCCAATCCCGAATGCTGTGACAATTACGCCGGCTAACCCCGCGACCATGTAACTCTCCCCGACGAAAGTACAACTGAGACTCGCTCCCTCTGATTGGACCACGTTTTCCGCTGCGACGTTTGCCCCCAGCGGTTTGCCCGGCCAAAGAACCCGCGGAATTGGGCGCGCCACGAACCATATCAGCCCATCCCATCCGATGTAGTTGACATAACCAGGGAAGATGGTTGCTAGCTCCGACACGACATACAAGTTGTAGTCCACGTGGAGGCCCGCTTCGAACGCGGCTCGATCTTCTCGTGCGCCTTTGAGATAGTTGCCTAAACCGACATCGCGGAAGCGTACTCCATAAATCGTCGAAAGAGCCAGTATCGCTGCCCCAATTGCGCTCAGAATAATAATCTTCCACTTTGAGGCCGAGGAGGCATAAAAGTAGCTCACCATAAAGGTGACAACGTAAGCGAATATGAGGTTCCGTGTGCCGTTGGCAAAACCATAGAAGAGCGTGAGAAGTAGCGCCAGCACCACCAGTATTACGTTATGCGTCGAACGGATCCTTCCGCGTCCGAGGATCAGTCCCGCCAACGGTGGCACCAGGTAAAGGGTCGCGCCCAGCTCATACAGCAACGCGTGTGCGTCGCCGTACTGGGCTCGCCCCCACGGCACTTCAAACCGCGGGTCAAGAAAATGACTAATCATTGCAATCGGGTTGAAGTTCACCGCCAGCAGCATGTGGAAGTACCCGAGGGCGAAACTGATCCAAAACAGAAACAGCAAGATGGATACGGGCATATCCATGTCAACGAACCTCCAGGGCCGAACTCGCTGGCTAACGCAATGCCGCCCGATGCTAAGCGCCGCGAACGCGCAGAGGCAAATGTCAATGCCACGCTCAATCTTTTGCGGAGACCCCACCATAGCGTCGAAGTAGGGCTGAGGAAATAGGAACTCGACGAAAATGAGAAAGTATAGGGCAAACAACCCGACGATATCGGCCCGCAGCAAGTTCTCCCACCGTTGGTTGAGTTCGATCAGCATCGAGAGGGCCAGGCTGATACCCGTTCCCACCGCGGCATAGCGCGTCAGCGCCGACGGCGTGTCGCCGGTGAGGCTGGCATAGGTCAGGCCCAGGCCCAGCAAAAAGACTCCTGTCGCGACGATCTCCGGAGCTCGCACGCCCTTCTTTTTGGATAGGAGCCCGGAAACTCGCGCAGGCTTGTTCACGGCGTTTCCCATTTGGTCGAAGGAGTGGTCTAGCCCTCTCATAACATTCATCGGATCAGGAGCGGACAAATTCCAACACGTCCATCATGCACTTAAGATTGATAATGCGCGCGCTGGGAAATGTCCAGTGTGCGCAGTTAAAGGGTCGTCGCTCAACTGACCAAACGCTGCCGCAGCGCCTCACGAAATGAGGGCCAGGTGAATTTCGCTGCGCAGGCCCGCGCCGCCGCGCGGACTGTACGACTGCCCACTAAAGAGCGGGCGAGCGATTCGAGCCGTCCGGTCAGCTCATCCACATTACCGGATGTTACGAGGAAAACACCGTCCGCCACGGCGCCGATGTCCGGCAAACAGGTATTGGGCGTGCCCAAGACCGGGCACCCGTGCGCGAGCGCTTCGAGATAAACCTGACCAAAACCTTCCGCTAGCGATGGCATGACAAACAGCGAACTGCCAGCGTATAGACGCCCGAGTTCCGCCTCTGCCACCCTGCGGCGCAACTCAACTCCGGGCGTGGCCGCGGCAAGCTCCTCGATGCCGCGATCGACCGTCCGGCACACGACCGTAAGTTTGCTTGATGCGGGAAGCGAGGCTTTTTGCCATGCGAGCAGCAAATGATGGAGGCCCTTGCGCTGTCCACCGGATCCGACAAAGATGGCTTGAAACGACCCAGTCGGGGGTTCGGCCTCAAGGGTGGCCGGCAGCAGGACACCGTAAGGAATGATGCAGATGCGTCCTTGGTCGCAGCCAGCTTCAATCAGCGAACGTTTCGTGAAAGAACTCGCGCAAAAAATGAGGTCGGCGTGCTTCCAGCAATCGCGTTCGCGCCGAAGGAATTTCTCCGGCCACTGAGGGGCTGCGGCGGAGGGGGAAGGCTCGCCCACTTTCGGGTAACGCGCGCGATCTTCGGTCAGGATGCGGCTCTCCAACTCAGGATGAGGATGATATTGAAACAAGATTTTGCGCGGCGTGTGAGGGTAGCGCGCGGTGAATGCTTCCCACGCATAGGGGCTGTAAAGAAAGAGGTGCGTCTTGTTCCGTGCCGCACGACGGGCGGCAGCCCGCGAGAAATGACGGTCGAGTTTATTAAATGTCATGGTAGGCGCGCACCCAAGCCGATGGCGAAGGTGCTCGACGAGCGTCGTGCCCCAAAGGCAGCGCACAAGCTCTACCGGTAAATCCGGCTCGGACCGGAAACTCACTTTTGCACGAACAGACCGCGGCCCAAGCGCCGCCAGCGTTTCAACCCACGGCACGGCGTAGGCATCGGTAACGAACTGGTCGAGGAGACCGGCTTCGGCCAGCGCCAGTGGCACTTGATAGGAATCGCGACGGCCGCGAAAAGCACAGACGAATTTTCCCATTAAGCCAATGTGCCGATCTCCGAGACCAGCCACCAATTCTTTTCTTCGCGCGTCTCGCGTCCCAGCAGCGACAGCGGGCGCTGATCCACTTGCACAAGTCGCAAACGTTGTTCCGCAAAGAGTTCGCGCAACAGATCGAGGAATCGCTCTTGATGCACCTCGATCACAAACAGGTTTGACGCCTTCAGCCATGACCTCCCTCCTTCGATGACCTCCACCTCCGCACCTTCAACGTCGATTTTTACCAACGTGCCAACTTTATTATTTCGACCATCGACGGCCGGCTGCAGCGAATCAAGCGTGATCATTCCCGGTTTCAACTCTCTGCCAACGAACGCGTGGACGATCTCGAAGCGAATCCCAGTTTGCACCTGCGAGGCGACGGTTTGACGCAGCATCGCGACATGACGGTCTTGTGGCTCGCAAGCGATAATTTCACCGCTTTTGCCAAGTCGCCGGAATGCGGCGGCGGAGCCGAAGGTGAAGTAACCATCGTTCGCCCCGACATCGACAACACGACTGACGCGGCGTAACGCCTGCTCCAACCAGTCGTTCAGTTCGTGCTCATAAAGGCCGAAGATTTTGCGGAGCGAATCGTGCGGATTCATTATAATGCGCGCACCACGGAACGGGCCACGCCAGATGCGTGTCAGCATGGGCCGATTGGGAACGACTCTTTTGCAAAACTCGAATGGCATAACGTTGGTGGACAATTCAGCGTCGCTTGGCGAAATCCTCGGCAGCCACGATCGGCGGCAAGAGTGGCTCAATTTCTCCCAAGGGCAACGGACCAGCCTTTTTCAGCTTTCGACTAAGCCGGTAAATGTCACCTGGAACTGGTCGGCGCTCATGCCAGCGCCGAACGCACTCTCCATAGCCAGTGATAATGCCGCTCAACATCCGAGGGAAACGTCCAGCGCGTGCTGCGGAGATAATCCCGTTGATGGTGGTGCCGCACAAATGCAGCGGCAAATACGGCAAAGGCACGTTGTGCCACGTAAACAGGATGTCGTTGCGTCGCCCATAAAAATCCATTCGTCGAAAGTCACGATTAGGTGATTCAAAATGATGGATCGGATCAGCGCGACCTAATCGCACTACCCAGCCCAGGTTCAACATCCGAAGGCAGAAGTCTCTTTCCTCGCCTTGGTGAATCAGGTCGCTCCGGTATCCGCCAACATGCAAAAAAACGTCGCGCCGCACGGCATGCGCCGTCCCGATGAAACTGTCAGTAACAAACAGCTCAGGGGCATGCGGCGCGCGCTGGCGGAACATTTGATCCTCGCGCACATCGACACAGGGAATAGCGACCGCGCCCACCCGCGGATGATCAAATTCCGCCAAGGTTTTTTCAATTACCCGAGGAGACGAAAACGCCGCGTCGTCGTCGATGGAAAAGACCACTGGCGCTGAAGCCAATTGCGCAGCTTCGTTGCGTCGTACAATGTAGCTCCGCGATTTTTCGTGCCGGATAAGCCGCGCTTGCGGAAACTCGGTGCGCACTAGCTCAGCGGTTCCGTCGGTCGAACCATCATCGATTACGACAATCTCCGGATGAACAGTTTGGTCGAGAGCTGAGCGCAGGGCAACCCGTAACTCGTCTTTGCGATTCTTTGTGGTAATGACGACTGTTGATTTCACGGTTCGGAATGGACTTAGGGTACTAAAAATCAAGAAAGACCCGTCTTATCCAGATGCAGAGAGCTTCCGAATCCCAAACCAATTTCCAATGTCCGTTTGGGTTCAGTTTCAGCATCAACTCGCGCGATGTACGAAGATTGTTTCGGCTAGACGGCGCGGAGCCAATTGATTAAAGAATTTTCCGCTCTTTCCGATAACTTTACCGAAGCGGACGAGCTCCGCAAGAACGGGACAAAATTCAAAATCAGGATTCTCAGCACGGTCCCGCTGCATGCTTTCGAAGCTGCGTAACTAATCTCACTCGCCGGAACGCCGGTCACTTCTAATCTCGCTTGCCGGCACGCCTGCAACCTTCCTGCCTGGAGGCACATGACGTGTGACCACGGCCCCAGCTCCGACCACGGCGTTGTCGCCAATCGTCACCCCCTTTAGCACGGTGACGCCGGCACCCAGCCATACATTTCGCCCAATCCGAACAGCACTGCTGAGTAATGGTTGTTCACCCACGGCTTTGTCCGGCAAATATCCGTGATCATGATCCGTGATGTAACAAAATGGACCGATCATGCAGTCGCGCCCGACTTCGATGCGTTCAGAGGCGTCAAACATCGTGAAACGATTGCAATACGTGCCACGGCCAATCACGATTCGGGGCTGCGACTTCCGTGGCCCTGTGGCAAGCAGAATTACGTTCTGATCCAAGGCCGCGCCATCGCCGATCACAACGTCCCATGGATTACGTGGCACGCTGATACGCCGAATCCAACATCGCGCACCGATGCTCGCACCCAATAGTCGCAGCCGAACGATTCGCAATCGTATCGCCACTGCGCCTGGATAGCGAATGACGCGATTGATAAACTCATCGCGAAAGGAATCGATCGTCATGAAAATCAGTTGGCCCTGTTACCTCTCTGGCCAGTCTGGGAACGCCAGAGCCTCAGGACACATAACAGCGCGACGGCGGGAAAGCCGAAGAGGTAATTCCATCGAAAGATTCGCACGTGCCAGCCAGCCGTTGCCCAATATAATCTCCAGCCGAGCTTCTGGTGGCCGTTCGCCAGACAACTGACGCTGAACGGGCGTGTGTGGAGCGTTACGAGATGCAATCGCTCGCGTTTTCGAGCCCGACCGCCCGGATATTTGCCCGCGCGCTCCTGCGCTACAAGATTCATCTCACCCTTGTTAATCATACCCCAGTCCTTACTGGCGTTGTTGGGATGCTGCCGGTAGCCGAACGTCACCGGCGCGATAACTTGGGCGAACCCATTGAGCACACCGAAACGCAGTGCGAGGTCACAGTCCTCCGCATACATTCTCTGCTCGGTAAAGCCGCCAATTTTCTGAAACGCATCTCGCCGCACGACCATCATGCAAGCGCCGACAAAGTAGCGCTTGTGGCTCGAGGCATAATAATCTGGGAACGCTTCGACGCGCAGCGGTTCGCGTTTTACTGCTGCCAGTTCCTCATCGTGCCAAAATAATTTTAGCTTTGCCGCGACCAGGGCAGGGTTGCCGTATTTCTCAAGCACCTTCGCAAATGTGGAGAGCGTCCAGGGGAACCAAATGTCATCGCTGTCGAGAAATGCGATATACTCGCCGGCTGCATGATCCACAGCAACATTGCGAGCTCGGCCAGGCCCGGCATTTTGTTCCTGGAAGACCTTGAGCCACGAGCGGTGAGGGTTCAGCAGTTCAACCGTATTGTCAGTCGAACCGTCATCCACCACGATGGTTTCGAAGTTCTTAAACTCTTGCGTCTTCAATGACTTTAACGTGGCGGTGATATAATCCGCCCGGTTGTAGGTCGCGATGACTACGGAGAATTTCAGCATCGCTCTTATTCCAGCCGCCAGTAGTCAGCAGGCTTTCCGTAAAATTTCAGAAATTCACACGTATCACTGGAAAGCTGATCGACAACTTGGCGGCGCAGTTCGGGGGGCCACTGCGGCCGGTTGGGTAGCGGCTTTCGGGATTTTCGCATAACCTTGCGCGCAAAGTCTGGCGCAAGAGCCTTCAGTGAGCGCGCTCCCGGCAGTTTCTGGATAAGGCGGATGACTGCTCCATCCACGCGCGCATCAGCCGTGACGTGTTTCGGTTTCGCTGGATCGACAACCGCGAGTTCGGGATTCACCCCCAAAAACCGATACGCGCTTTTGATTATATTATGTGGGTCGCTCACAAAATCTTCGAAGAAGAGCAGGAGCAGATTTTCGTCGGGATAAAAATCGCGATAACGGCTGATTTGTTTCCAATAAAGACTTGTATCGATAATGTGCGGCCACTTCTTCAATGCCTCCGCGAATGGCGATACATCTAAACCAGCGGCAATCCGGTGCAGCCAGTGCGACTCGATGCGCTTGAGCGGGTGACGCACAATGTAGATGAGCTTCGCTTCAGGGAGATATCTGGCAATACGCTCAGCCGCGTGCGGGAAATGCATCTGCTTCGTATAGCTTGTGCTGCCTTCGCCCACCGCAATTTTTCCTCGAGCACCCGCGAATAGCGATTCGTACCAATCCCAACCCCGCGCAAAGACCCTGTCGTTGCAGAAAAATTCGGGTTCTTTCGGTGTGCAAACAAACATTTGTGGGTGTGCGGCGAAAAGATTGCACAAGCTGGTAGTGGCGCATTTCATCGCGCCAATAACTAAGAAGTTCGGCGTCATATCAGGTTTAAGTGCCAGGCCGTGCGTCTCAAGTCAGATCGTAACTACAAAGTTCTTCGTGCACAGAGTCCAAAACTGTGCCGGTGGATTGCGCGCGGTTGTAACCGGCCATAACGACTGAGAAAAGCGGCTCAGTCATTTAGCATCCAGGCGAATTCTGTCCCGGCAAGTGCAGTCTCGATTTCTCGGAAATTAGCGACCACCTCCCGCAGTGGGAACGGCGTTGATCGCGTGTAGCGAATTACGCCTGGCGCTGGCGAAATGCCTAAAAACTCGCAAACTTGAATGGATGTTTTGACCGGATCCCGAATGATATCGTCTTCATAAGCGAGCTTCAGAAAGCGACGTCCATCCATAAGTCGTTGAAAGTTCAAAATATCGTCGCGAAAACCACGCAGGTGGTCGAGCAAGGGTTTGCGATCGTAATCGAGATCTAACTCATCAATCTCTATTTTAACGCGAACCAGCTCTGGGTTCGAACCGATTCGAAGATGATATTTCCCGATCTTTTCCGCCACGACACTCGATACAACTTTACGGAGATAATTTCGCCGCTCCAGGAGAATAAAACGATCCACGTCGAACTTTTCAATCTCATGCACAAAGGCTGGAAGTTCGACTCCATAACAGCGAAGATGATAAAACTTCACCTCGAAACCGTAATACCTTGCTCCGGAAAGTCGCATCTGCTGCCGGAGCAACCTGAACGGACTTTGGTCGCGCAAAGAGTTTGGAGCAAGCGCGACCCCTTTCGACTCGAGCTGGTTACAATAAGCTTGATAAATCTCATGGCCCCAACAAATTCTCTTGTTCTGCTGAAGAATGTCCGCCAAAACCTTGCTACCGCATCGACCGATATGAAACATTGCCACCGCACCGGGACGAAGTAGCGAGGTGACCGGGCGAACAAACGTCCTCATCACTCGATCCAAAAACATTGATGACGCTTTAATCAGCTTGCCCTCTTCTGAACCCACAGTCTGAAAACGTTACGCCTCCATTGAGCAATTACCTCGGCTGCACCAAATCCGAAAAGCTTTAGTGCGATTCGATACGGACCTGAGACTGCGGGCCCAGCAGGAATGAAATCCCGATCCATCGATTTGACCTTGCGCATAATTTCTTTTGCAGACGCAGGATCGTATTGCCACGCGCTTCGCGCTGTTTCAAAGCGGGCGATATTGATTGCGTGCTGACGCTCCGCTGTTAACCGATTTGTTTTTCTTAAGAAATCCTCAGCGCGCTGCTCAATGTCCAATCGGCGGCGATGCACTTCCGGCACGTTTCCGCGCCAGAGCGTGTTCTCGCCCCAATGGCGATAAATCGCGCCGTCGTGTTCACAATAAGCAAAACGTTTTCCGCCTATCAACAATCGCAGAAACAATTCGTGTTCCTGACAGCACGGTTGATCTGGTTTCCAGCCGCCAACATCGACAATTGCCTGCTTGCGCCAGAGGGCGGCACCTGTCTGCGGGAGATACCAGCGCGCCAGAAGAATCCATAGATCATGCGGTCTGGGAATCGGTAGCAGTTCACGGCTCGTTTTGCCTTCCACGCAATGTTCTATTGTTGCCGGCCCGAAGATGACATCCGCCGCCGGATTGGCCGCGATGAACTCCATTTGGCGGGCAATTTTTTCTGGCAGCAAGTAGTCATCCGCATCGAGGTATTGCAGCCATTCACTGCGCGCAAGCTCAAGCAGCCGGTTCCGCGCGACGTTGCCGCCACGGTTTGGACCGCTTTCCCAGCGAACTCGACCTCCGAAATTTTTGACGATCGTGAGACTTGCATCAGTTGATCCATCGTCAACGATTATCACCTCTTTCTCCGGCCACGTTTGCGCGAGCGCACTCTCGATCGCCTGCGCGACCCAGCGCTCGGCGTTGAAGCAGGGAATAAGAATCGAAACCAACATAGTCAATTATCTAATGGCAATGGTTCGATTGGATCGAAAGTCGATTCGATCTGCCGCCTTCCGCTGAAGCGCTCAGGATATTGAATCGCCTCAATCAATTCAGTGATGTGCAAGGCCAGTTCGGCCGACAATCGGCATCGCCTATTTTCCCGAATAGCTGCAGCCAGCTCGGAAGGACCAAGACAAAAGTCTACGCGCTTTGCGTCACTCGCGAATAAGTTGGGCGGTTTGCGCCCAAATGGAAGCTTCTCACGGAAGTGCCAGGCATGTCCCGGCCACAGGCTCCAGTTCATTTTTCCTTCAAGCCATTCGCGAAGCAAGTTCAGGCGTCGTTCTGCCCCGGCGCGCCATCCTCTCGCCGGAATGGGCCGGAAATAAACCGGCGAGTCGTCATGCCGGACATTCGCAACTTCAAGCACGCCATTCTCGCCGATGATCGTTAGTGACTTGTCCTTCGGCGCGACGATGCTGCAAGTCACCCGCGCTACTACGCCATTTTGGTACTCGATGTTGCCGACGGAGAAGTCTGGCGCCATTCTGTCCACTTGAATTCCTTTTTCGGGAATCTGGCAGGAAGCGAATGACGTCACGGCGCGGGCCGGACCGAAGAAGGCCGCCAGCCAGGTGAGCAAATAACCCGCGTGTTCATAGGTGCAGCCCACTTCGAACTCGTCTTTCGCCGGCCACGGTATCCCTGCTTCATTACTCCAGTTTAATGAGTTTGGCAGCCTTCCCATTCCGTCGTCGAAATTCGCATAAACGAGCCGCACACGGCCAATCGCTCCCTCGCGTAGCGGTTTCCAAATCGTTTGGGCGGTCGCGCCGAGCAGACTACACGGCGCGGATGCAAGATAAAGATTCCTACCTTTAGCAAGCGCGACCAGTTCCTGTGCAGCGCTGTATGTCATAGCCAGCGGCTTTTCCGAGTAAACGTGTTTGCCCGCTTCCAGACAGCTTTGCGTGATCTCTTGATGGCTACGCGGATTTGTGAGATTAAGAACCAGTTCGATCGCTGGATCCGTCACCAATTCCGCGAAATTCGCGTAGGCGCGCGCTGAC
>Ga0193751_1002966_pt1 | contig 10122 bp, 11 predicted proteins | sample L1c2metaG_FD_143050 | JGI IMG/M metagenome (GOLD analysis project Ga0193751, IMG submission 143050) | Soil microbial communities from a riparian zone of the East river system, Colorado, United States - L1c2 | ecosystem: Environmental > Terrestrial > Soil > Riparian zone | place: USA: East River...
CGGATTGGCCTTGGAAAAACCGGCATTCCGATCGGGACTCCATTGCATGGGCGTGCGGCAACCGTTGCGATCTCCCAGATAGAAATTATCTCCCATGCCGATCTCATCGCCGTAGTAAATGATGGGGGTGCCGGGCATGGAAAAGAGCAAGGTGTTGAGAAGCTCAATTTTCCGCCGGCTGTTGGCCAGGAGCGGGGCGAGACGCCGCCGGATGCCAAGGTTAATGCGCGCATGCGGATCGTTCGCATAAACGCGCCACATGTAATCGCGCTCCTCATCCGTCACCATCTCGAGCGTGAGCTCGTCGTGGTTGCGCAGGAACATGGCCCACTGACAATTATCCGGGATGGCGGGCGTTTGATCGAGAATATCAATGATCGGAAACCGATCTTCCATCTGCAGCGCCATAAACATCCGGGGCATGAGCGGGAAATGGAAATTCATGTGCGACTCGTCGCCTTCTCCAAAGTAAAGGACCGCGTCCTCGGGCCACTGATTGGCTTCGGCCAGAAGCATGCGACCGGGGAACTTTTGATCGATGTGAGCGCGCAACTTCTTCAGATAGACGTGCGTCTCCGGCAAATTCTCGCAGTTCGTTCCTTCGCGCTCATAGAGATACGGGACGGCATCCAGACGAAGCCCGTCCACGCCCATTTCGAGCCAGTAATCGCAGACCTTTTCGACGGCGTCGTGCACAGCCGGGTTGTCGAAGTTCAGGTCGGGTTGGTGCGAGTAGAAGCGATGCCAGTAATAGGCTTTGGCAAGCGGGTCCCAGGCCCAGTTCGAGGTTTCAAAATCTTTAAAGATAATGCGCGCCTCCGGGAATTTATCCGGCGTATCACTCCAAACATAAAAATCACGGTAATCGGTCGGGTCAGCTGAATTGGGAACACGATCAGCCACCCCCGCGACGGCTCGTCGCGATTTTTGGAACCACGGATTCTGATCGGAAGTGTGGTTAATGACCAATTCCGTGATGACGCGTAATCCGCGATCGTGCGCGGCCGCCAGGAAGGCGCGGAAATCGTCGAGCGTTCCGTAGTTAGGATTGACGTCGAAATAATCGGCAATGTCATAGCCATCATCGCGCAAGGGGGATGGATAGAACGGGAGCAGCCAAAGGGCGGTCACCCCCAACTCCTGCAAATAATCCAGCTTCTCGATCAATCCGCGAAAATCACCGATACCGTCACCGTCACTGTCATGGAACGTCTTGACATGCAGCTCGTAGATGATCGCATCTTTGTACCAAAGTGGATCATCCATTCCGTCGCGCGCTTGAACCATGGGGCTAACTCTTGGCGCACAATGGCTGCGCGGCAAGTTATCGATCAATGATTAGGGGGTCAGGAGAGAATCCTGGCTGGCTACGCACTGCCATTTGCCGTCTCGTTGCACCCATGTGTCGGTGTAGCGGTAAGTGCGATCGAAGGCCTGGCCGTTTTTGCTCGAGCCTTTGGAACGCACACTGCCGGTGACGACGGCGGTATCGGCGCCATAAAAGTGCACGCTCAGTTTATCGTTCTTAGCGGACTGATAGGTATCCTTGTCGTTCTTCATCTGGGCGATAATGTCCGCCTTCTTTACAAATTTTCCTTGTGGGTTGATTCCGGCAAAATCATTCGCCAGCAGCGAATCGACCGCGGTCTGATCGTGAGCCACGATGGCTGCCTGCCACTGATTTTCCATGGCTTTGAGAGCTGCCTCAACGGCCTTCCTGGCTTGCGGCACAGGCGCGATCGGCTCGGCCGCTTTAGCTGGGACGGGCTCGGACGTTTCGGGCTTTGCAGTCGCCGCGCTCGCTTCTTTCTTCGGAACGCGCACGGCTTTCGGCACGATCTTCTCGGCGATTTTCGGCGGTAACGTCGCCTCGGGGGTGGGCGCCGGAGTCGATAACTCGCCGGGGGAGGATACCATCTGCTGGGCGAATGAAGAGAGGGAGAACGAAAAGGTTAGCGCCATTACCAGGGCAAAAATGGGGTTCATAAACGGATTTCTCATCGTTGCGGCGAACCCCGGCCGGGGCCGGCGCACAAATAACGGGCGCATGGTATTGGCCACGGCGATGAAGGGTCAAGGGATATCAAAGCGATCGCCGCCGACACATTCTCTAGGCAATTCCATTGGCGCCGATGTAAGATCAAGGAGATGAAGGATTGCGACCGAAACAGCGAGAGGGCACCGGGGAGGAGACTGGATGCAGGGACAAATCGATAGTAGTTCGCCACTCGAAGCGGACGAGGACGCCCCGAAAGTATCAACAACAGCTCCACCGTTGCCGCCGGGAGCGCCGACCGATTTGGAACTGATGACCGCCATTCAGGCCGAGGATCCGGAAGCATTGTCAGTCCTCTACGACCGCTATAACGGGATTTTAAAAGCGCTGATTTTGCGCGTGATCCATAACGACGCGGAAGCAGACGATTTACTGCAGGAAATCTTCATGGAAATCTGGAACCAGGCGAAAAATTTCTCCGCTCAAAAGGGAAAACCGCTCGGCTGGATGGTCACCCTGGCCCGTCGACGCGCCATCGATGGGCTGCGTAAAAAACAGGCCTACGCCCGAGCCGGAGAGCGGCTGCAGAACGAAACGGAGCAACAGCCGGACGCCTGGGTGCACAACGCGACCGAGGCCGAAATCAACCTCGGAGACACCCGCCAGCTCATCCGGCAGGTGATCGACGCCCTGCCTCCTCCCCAGCAGCAGGCTGTAGAATTATCGTTTTTTCGGGGCATGAGTCAGCGCGAAATCGCCGCAAATACGAATACACCATTGGGCACTGTGAAAACGCGGCTTGAATTAGGGTTGAAAAAGATCTACGACGGGCTGAAAGAGCTTAAAGATGAGCTTTGACGAATTTCAAAATCGCTCTCGTCTTTACGTCATTGGCGCGTTGGAAACCGATGAACTGGAGGACTTTGAGCACGCTCGGAAAGAGTACGGTCAAAAGGCCGAGGATTTTATCGGCGAATGTTACGCTCTGCACGAGGCGTTTGCCCTCAGTCTCAAGCCCGCCAAGTCATCTGCTGCCCTGAAGGAACGACTCATGTCGATGGTGCGAGACAAGCAGAAGCACTAATCGTCTATACCATCCTCTCTCTCCTCGAGGGCCCGGAGGATAAATTCCTGCAGGAAGCCGTAGAAGTTAACCTGAAACAGGCTGAGATCCCGGCGCGATCCGATGGGTGAGCGGTAATGATCGGACAGTTCCCCTTCGGTGAAGTTATTTCGGGTGGCGATGACGAGCCGCGCCTGATTTAACGCACTTAACCAGGCGTCGGCGTGACAGGTGGGTATACGCAGGGTGCGATTGGCAAACGGTTTCTCATTCCCGTTTAACTGCTTCAGATCGGCGGCGACAGTCTCGGTAGCGGTCTGGAACAACCGCCTCAGCTCAGGCTCGACATAAAGTTTCCATTCTGCGCACGCTTCGGCTTCGCCTGAATTGGTCGGCTGGCTGAAGAGCCGCTGTTCGGCAGCGGGGGCACCTTCCGGACTGGTGCTCGCCGGAATCTGGCGAAGAAGCTCCGCCAGAAAGGGATCGAGCTCGGAGATTTCGAGCTCATCTTGTCCCCGGCTAATATCCATGTCAGTTCACCTTTTCCAGTGTCGCCAAAAGCAGATATCCATGCAACTGCTGCACATAAAGCTCGGCCCGTTCACGCACCCCGCTCCAGAGAATGGATCGGCCCTTCTGATGGACTTCAAGCATGTGTTCCTCCGCTTTCTCGCGCGGATATCCAAAGACCCTTTGAAACACCATGGTCACGTATGTCATCAAATTGACCGGATCGTTATGCACGACCACCTGCCACGGGAGATCGATCTCTTCATTCGCCTTGGTATCCTGCTCGATGGCTGGCTCCTGCACAGCTCCGCTCGGCGCAATGGCAGTGGCCAAAGGCGCCGCAACCATGCCGTATTGTGCCACCCCTGCCCCGCCCCACTGTGGCCGCGAGCTCATAGACCAACGCTAACATACGCTCCCTTCAGTTCAAACCACGGGCTTAAGGCTGGGCCCAGTGCCCGCCGCCTCCTGCCTGACGCGGTCGACCGATCTCAGAACTGAGTAAAGCGTCTGAAGCCGAGGTGTGGCAGCGCCCACCGCGCGCGCGCGCCGCAGCGGTTCTCCCCAAATTGCCTCAATCTCGAGAGGACGGCCCCCTTGGAAATCGAGCAGCGTCGAAGGCTTGTACGGCCCCATGGTTTGGGTTCGCTTGATTTGTTCGTCAGCGGCCGAGTCTTCCAATGCGTGACCGCAAAGATTGGCCGCATGAATGACTTCTTTCATGACGGCAAGAGTGGAATCCAACAGCTGGTCGTCGCGTAAGATAGACTCAGTATCAATTCCACCCGCCAGAATCGAGAGGCTGTTAAACGGAACATTCCAGACCAGCTTTCGCCACCGTTCGAGCGCAAGATTTTCTACCACATTGCAATTCAGCCCGGATTGCTGAAAGACGCCGGCAATCTCCCGCGTGCGCGGAAGAGGCGGGCCCACGAACTCGCCGATCGAAATGTGCCCGACATCGGCTCGCTCAATTGTGGTCCGCGACGTCCGGGTCAGGCAAATAAAGCAAAGACCTCCCAAGACGCGCTCGGCCCCAAAGTGATCTGCCAAGAGCTCTTCGTTACCCAATCCGTTCTGCAAGGTCAGAAGCAGAGTGCGTTCGTGCAGCAATGGCGGCAGAAGTTCCGGCAGGACCGAATTGGCAATTGTTTTGACCGCGATCAGGACCAGGTCGCACGGACCGATGTCCTTCGTTGAATTATAGCAATTGATCTGCGGAATCCGAAGATCCTCACCGGCCCCCATGAGATGCAGTCCGCGCCGGCGGATCTCCGCCAGATCACCGCGCATGAGAAAATGAACCTCCTGACCGGCCGCGGCGAGTTTGCCACCATAATATGATCCAATCGCGCCGGACCCGACGATTCCAATCCGGTAGTTCATGATGGACTTAACCGCGGAATCAGACGCGCGCCTTTGTTGAAGCTGAAATAAGCCCATGCCCACTGAAACAACACGGCTATCCGGTTGCGGAATCCGACCAGAAACAGAACATGAATGAAGAGCCAGACGATCCACGCGGGCAGACCACTGAAGTGCACGAAATTCAAGTCGGCGACCGCTTTGTTTCGCCCGATCGTGGCCATACTCCCCTTGTCCCAGTACCAGAACTTTTGTGGCTTACGGCCTTCCATAATAGCCACGATATTGTTGGCGGCGTGACGTCCCTGCTGCATGGCCACCGGAGAAACGCCCGGCAACGGTTTGCCGCCCGCGTGCGAATAGTTGGCCAGATCCCCGATGACCTGAACCTCCGGGTGCCCGGGAATGGTCAGGTCCTCATTCACGACAACGCGCCCGACGCGATCGACGGGCACGCCAAGAGTTTTGCCGACAGAGGAAGCGGTGTTGCCGGCGGCCCAAATTTTGACACGGCACGGGATGAATTCGTCGCCAATCCTTAAACCGGCGTCGGATAGATCGGTCGCGTGCACACCGGTTCGCACCTCTACTCCGAGATCCGTCAGTTGTTTCTCGGCACTGATTCTCAGGTCCTCTGGAAAGGAAGCGAGCACACGCGGTTCTCCCTCGATCAGGATAACACGCGCCTGCGATGGATCGATGTGCCGAAAGTCCTTCGACAAAGTGTAACGCGCGATTTCGGCGATGGCTCCCGCCATCTCCACGCCGGTCGGACCGCCCCCCACGACGACAAACGTCATGGCCGCTTTGCGCGCAGCTTCGTCGGTTATCCTCTCGGCATATTCGAACGCCATGAGGATGCGGCGTCGGATTTCAACGGCGTCCTCCAGGCTTTTCAAACCGGGCGCCAATTTCTCCCATTCCGGATGGCCAAAGTAGGAATGACGGGCGCCGGTGGCGAGAATGAGAAAATCATAACTGATTTCCGCATCGGACGTCCGGACTTTTTTCGCGTTGACGTCGATCGCCTGTACTTCTGCGAGTATTACCTCGGTATTTCGGCACCTGCTCAAAATGGCCCGGACGGGAGCGGCAATATCTGCAGGAGAAAGAGCGGCCGTTGCGACCTGATACAGTAACGGCTGAAAGAGATGATAATTTGTGCGGTCGATAACAATCAGCCGCACGGCCTGACAGGCCAGTTTTTTCGCCGCCTCCAATCCCCCAAAGCCGGAGCCCACGATGACAACGCAAGGTTTCCGGTGAGGTGTATCAGCCATCCCTCACAATGTTATGATAACAAAACGGGACGCGAGGTTTTTCTAACGGTTGAGATAAAACCCAAATGCCGCAGGTCTGGGAGGCTGCGTGGCAAAGAGCCGGTTGTTATCGGCGTGATCCCGGTTATCTTCCGCGCCTTATGCCAAAGCCCATTGCGCGCAGTAAAACGCGGAAAGCCGTTGCCAAGAGATTCAAGATCACCTCGCGGGGCAAGGTATTGCGGTCGCAAGCGGCCAAACGCCACCTCATGTCCTCAAAAAACGCCAAGCGCAAACGCCAGGCAAGCAAGACCGTCGGCGTGGACAAGACAGACGTGAAGCGCATCAAGATGAACCTGCCGTACGGTTAAGCCGAGGTTCTCTATTTTCTTGCCCTCAAGAGCTCCCGCCGGGAGACGAAATGCCCCCTCTACCGCAGCGGCGGTGGCAAGGCTGGCTCGACCTGCTCCGTGGTCGTGGTCGTCGTGGTCGTCTTAGTCCGGGTGGGCACCGGCTCCTGATGCGGACTGTAAAGATCACGCCGATTGACCAGGGTCGTACAGGAAATCTGCATCATCACAATTGCGCTTAGAACCAGCCATTTCACGCGCCGATGCAATCAGAAGCCACGACCTCTGTCAACGATCCCCCTTCAGGCGCCGAAATACTTGCGCGATACCAATCTTGCGCCATTTTTCCATTCCGTCAGGGGCTATGGACTGCGGACTTACGAATCCCGCCAGGGCAGGAATGCAGCAACGGTAGTTTGATCCTCTTTGCCGTAGTTCTCTGGCGGACTTTTTTTAAAAGAAACCAGTCCCTGGCGAGGTCATGCGGCTGCTTAAAACCAGAACAACCCGGTTCAGTGAAGTGGTGGAGAAGGCGGGCTCGCCCGAGGTCTACACCTTATGGCAAAAACCAGCGGGCGATCGTCATTTGCAAAGCCACATCAAGAACAACCGGATCATGACCGTCCTGAAAAGTGAAGGAGGAACGGCGTTCGGGCAGGTGGGATTCAAGGAACGAAAGGGCGCGAACTACCTCGTGTTCGAGAAATCTCTCAAGCGTTTTGTTGATCACCGCATCGTCGGGATCAAATGGGAGATGGTTGGACAGTAGTTTCGCGGGAAGAAAATAGGACGCCCTCGCGTTCTCTTTTGTCATCCCGAAGCAGCGGAGATGCTCGTCGCGCTTCGCCTTCGAAAATTTATGGTAGAGTGCCTCATTCTAAATGAGTCTCTTGAGCAGGAATAACGAAAGCATTGAGCTTCCGCTAAGCGAAGAAGAGCGGTTGCGCTATTCAAGGCATCTTATGATGCCGGAGGTGACGCTGCATGGGCAACAGCGGCTTAAAGCGGCCCGAGTCCTTTGTATCGGGGCGGGCGGCCTCGGATCACCCGCCCTGCTTTACCTGGCCGCGGCGGGCGTCGGCACGCTCGGGCTGGTCGATTTTGATAAGGTTGATCATTCCAACTTGCAGCGGCAGATCCTGCATGGGACCGGCGACGTCGGCCGCCGCAAAACCGAATCGGCGCGCAAGCGGCTGGAGGAAGCCAATCCGAACGTGACCCTGGAGATACACGACTGTCGGTTCACAAGCGAAAATGCGCAGGATTTGGTCGGCCGTTACGACATTCTCGTGGACGGCTCGGATAATTTCGCAACGCGTTATCTCTCCAACGATGTCTGTGTCTGGGCGCGCAAGCCTAATGTTTATGGCTCCGTCTTCCGCTTCGACGGACACAGCAGCGTCTTCGCCCCCCACCTCGGTGGCCCCTGCTATCGATGTCTTTTTCCAGAACCTCCCGAGCCGGGGAGCGTCCCTAACTGCGCTGAAGCGGGCGTGTTCGGCGTGTTGCCGGGAATCATCGGCATGGTGCAGGCGATTGAGACAATCAAACTCATTCTCGGAATCGGCCAACCGCTGGTCGGCCGGTTACTGAGCTTCGACGCGCTAAAGATGAAATTTCGCGACTTCAATCTGCGGCGCGATCCGGCTTGTCCGGTCTGTGGCGATGCGCCAACCATTCTTGAGCCAATCGACTACGAGGGATTTTGCAATGCGCAGGCAGGACCGATCTCCTCCTCCATCCCGACGATTTCAGTGGTCGAGTTAAAGCAAAAGATCGATGAGGCGTCGGCCATGCTGGTCCTCGATGTGCGTGAACCTTTCGAGTATGAAATAGCGCGGATTGAAGGATCCAAATTGATTCCGCTCGATGAATTGACTGACCGCCTGGGCGAACTCAATCAAGAGCAGGAGATCGTAGCGGTGTGCAAAAGCGGCGCGCGCAGTGCTTATGCAGTGCAACTGCTGCAGCGCAGCGGATTCGCTCGTTCCTTCAATCTCGACGGAGGCGTCGATGCCTGGGCCGATCAAATCGATCCGAGCATGCCGAAATATTAAAAGGCGGCGGAGAGACGGCTGTGCCGACGGAAATCGGCCACCGCCAATAAAAACATTTGAAGTGAGCGCCCCCCCGTGGGTAAGGAGCTTGCCATGACGCGCGTATCCGAAAAACAAACGTCCCGGCCGTTGCGTCGCATCTTCCTGGTGGCTGCCTTTTGGCTGACTCTGACCGGATGCGACCGAATGATTACCCCACAGCACTCGCAATTGGTGAAGGATGCGGACGAGAAGGTCTCGCAGGGTGAATATCTCAGCGCCATCGGTCTTTATGAAAGCGCTCTCGACGGCACTTCTCAATCAGCAGACATCCACTACAAACTCGGTTTGCTCTACGACGACAAGATGAATGATGCCCTTAATGCGCTGCATCATTTCAAACGTTACCTGGTTTTGCTTCCCAGCGGCGGACACGCCACCGAGGTTAAGGATTTCATAAAACGCGACGAAACAGCCCTCCTCACCAGCTTGTCGGGCGACTCAGTCGTGACTCGTGCGGAAGCGTCGCGCCTGCGGAATGAGAACCTGAACCTGCGAAAGCAGATTGAGGAACGCGCGCTCAAGGGCAGGGTGCCGGAGGAGAAGGCGCAGAGTCGCAAGGCGACGGCCGAAAAGGCGACATCGGCCAGCGCGGGCGTGCAAAGCTATGTGGTGGAGAATGGCGACACGCTTTTTTCGATCTCACGAAAATTTTACAAGTCGCCCTCGCATTGGAAAGAAATCAGGGACGCGAACAGGGGTAAGATAGAGAGCGCATCCAGGCTAAAGCCGGGAGGCGCAACCGCGCTCGACGCGGGCGACGGCGAAGCCGCTGCCCTTTGATCGACAGCGTCCGAACCGGTCGGATCCTTTCCGCCGCCGGCGGCTGGAGTATCCCCGCCTTTTTGTCCATTGATCGCCGCCTGAATGTCATGCAGCGCCCATTTCGGCAATTTCCCGAACTCGGTGACGAGTTTTGCGCTCTGCATCGTTTTCTTGATGTCAAAAGTATGGACAGACCCGTTTCCACGCGCGCCGGGCTGAAGGATCAGCATGTCGCCAGCACGCAGGGTGGTGCACGGCGCCCCGGAGGCTCCCAGCTTCGTCACGCAAGCTTCGCCTTCGATAATCATCCACTTGTTGACGCCCTTTGCATGAGATTCAACCAGCGCCGTAAAACCCGTGACGGCGGCGGTGGCAGCCGCCGTGTTGATCTTCACCGTGCCAGCCTCTTTGGGAACAACCATCAAAGCAGCGCCGCTGGAAAGATCGAACTCCTTCGCGCCTTGCCCGTAACTGAAGACCGTATTGGCCCCGAGACGGGTGATTGTCTGATCGGTGAAGGTCAGCTCAGCGCGCGAGTCGCCTCCCGTGCGAACAGCCTCTCCTTCCTTGACAGAATCATTCACGGCGGCCGGACGGGTACCCGCGGCGGATGCCAGCAGCCGGACATCGCGGATGACCTGAGTCACGTGGGCATCCGTTTTACGGGCTGCGACGGCAAGTTCGGCCAGGCCGAGGGTCACTACCAGGGCGAAAGCAA
>Ga0193751_1002967_pt1 | contig 10120 bp, 4 predicted proteins | sample L1c2metaG_FD_143050 | JGI IMG/M metagenome (GOLD analysis project Ga0193751, IMG submission 143050) | Soil microbial communities from a riparian zone of the East river system, Colorado, United States - L1c2 | ecosystem: Environmental > Terrestrial > Soil > Riparian zone | place: USA: East River...
CGAAGCTGAAGTTCTGCGGGGACACTTTGACCGGCGAACGCCGTTACTGCATTCCCAGTATTTACGATCCCATGCCGTGCTGGTTGTTTCACAACAATGGGAATGGAACCTTTACTGACGTTAGCAAAGAGTCAGGCATTTCACGATCTTTGGCGAAGGCTTGGGGCGTGGTTGCGACTGACATAAACAACGATGGGCTCATGGATCTCTACGTGACCAACGATACTGTGCCCAACTTCTTGTTTGCCAACCGGGGCAAGGGGAAGTTTGAGGAGATCGGAACGCTAGCCGGGGTTGGCGTCAACGCGTTTGGCAAGCCGCGATCCGGCATGGGTGTGGATGCGGCGGACTATGATCAAGACGGCTGGGTTGATTTGTTCGAGGCCAATGTAGATCACGAGGTGTATTCGCTGTATCACAATGACAAGAACGAAGCGTTCAGCGACGCGGCGCCACAGACCGGCATTGGCGCGGCTACTCGATTGATGAGCGGTTGGGGCCTGAAGTTCTTCGACTATGACAACGACGGCGATTTAGACTTGCTTCTCTGCAACGGCCATCCCGATGACACCGTGGACCAAAGAATCGAAGGCGTGAAATTCCTCGAACCCATGCTGTTGTTCCACAATACGGGGAAGGGTTTCGAGAATGTGAGCCAACAGAGCGGGAGTATCTTTTCGAAGCCGCTCTCTGGTCGTGGATTGGCGATTGGAGATTTCGACAACGACGGAGCAATCGACTTGCTGGTGGCGCAGAACAACGCCGCCCCCGTCTTGTTGCGCAATAACATTGGGCGGCGGAACCACTGGTTGGGAGTTCGTCTGATTGGAAGCAAGTCAAACATTGATGCTATCGGGGCGAGAGTTACGTACCAATCGGGTGATTGGAGACGGCACCTGTTCAAAGTCGGCGGAGGTAGCTATCTTTCTTCGCACGATCCGCGGATGGTATTGGGTATTGGGAAGCGCACCAAGATTGACTGGCTGGAAGTGAAGTGGCCGGAGCCAGCGGGCAAGACCGAACGGATTACCGATTTACCGATTGATCGCTACATCACGATTGTCGAAGGAGAAGGGAAGTGGAAGTAGCCGTGCCGTTCCGGTGTGCGCTCCGGATTGGCTTAGTGCTGATGTGCGCGTCCTTACGTTTGTCCGCACAATTGTCGGCGAACCAACAGTCCGCTATGTGGCAATCCGCGGAAGCTCAAACCCCGAGTGACGAATTCACTCACAAGTCCGACCCACAGGCCGAACAAGAACTGCAGAACGGAACTGCGCTCACGCGGAGCAGTTCGTTTGCCGAAGCCATTCCACATTTGCTAGCTGCGCAAGGGCGCGTTGCCAACGAATACGCGGCGGATTTCAATCTGGCACTTTGCTATGTGGCAACTGGCCAGCCCGAGCAGGCAATTCCGATTCTGACCGCTCTTCGCGACGGCGGACACGACAATGCAGACGTCAATAATCTTTTGGCCCAGGCTTACGTCGGCGACGGACAGAACGAGAGAGCGCTCGACACCCTGCAAAGGGCTGCCGCGTTCGCGCCAGAAAACGAGAAGCTTTATCTGTTTGTGGCCGACGCGTGCATGGAAAAGCGAGAGTATGTTACGGGGCTGCAAGTTGTAGAGGTTGGATTGCATCATTTGCCCGATTCTCCGTGGTTGCATTATGAGAGAGGAATGTTTCTCGCGTTGCTGGACCAATTTGACGTCGGCAAGAGCGATTTTGAGCTTGCTGGCAAGTTGGCTCCCGAGAGTGATGTCGCGTTCGTAGCTTCCGCACAAGAGGAAATGTTTGACGGACACATAACAAAAGCGATTGGGGCAGCACGCGAGGGGGTCAGGAAGGGGCACCAGGATTACACTTTGCTGACGCTGCTGGGAGAAGCGTTGCTTCGATCTGGTATCGCTCCTGGGCAACCTGAATTTGCGGAAGCGCGGAATGCGCTTGAGAAGGCGGCGGGCGAACGCTCCAATTACGCCAGCGCACAGATTGCGCTGGGCAAGGTGTACCTGTTGGAGAATCGGCCGGGCGATGCGGTGGTGCATTTAGAGATGGCGCGGCAGCTCGATCCCAGCAATTCCTCGGTCTATTCCAATCTAGCGGCAGCTTACCGTAGGCAGGGCGATCTTCAGCAGGCGCAAAATGCGCTCGCTAATCTTGCGAGATTAAATCAAGCTCAGGCGGACAAAATCAGATCAGCTCCTGGAGACCGCAAGGTAAGCTATGGAGGCCATGAAGAGCGACATCAGTGAGGCCTCGCTCAGGAGCGGCCTCACTTGGCGAGAATGCGAGGAAATGGGCGCTCGACGATTCCCACGCCTTCTTTGACTGCGATGATTTGATCTGCTTTGACGTTTGCTAACTTGGTTGTCATTCCACTGGGCCAGGTGATCTCGATTGAATCAACTGTTGTTCGCTGACCCAGGCCAAAATGCAATCGCGGATCCTGCGCCGACTGGTAGCTCATACCCCCCTTGCGCTGATCGTATAGAACCAAATCGCCTGCCCTCAGTTTTACCCGCGCACCCACTCCGTCGCGATTCGATTTCGTCCCGATCAGAAGAATTTCCAGCCAGTGATTTGCATTGCCACCATCGTTGCGAAGTAATTGTGGCGCCTGGCCGTTATTGCTGACGAGAATATCCAGGTCGCCGTCGTTGTCAAAATCGGCGACTGCTGCGCCACGACTGACTCGCGGCGATTGAAAATCCGGCCCGAGACGGTCGCTCACGTTTTCGAAGATTCCGCTGCCGGTGTTGCGGAACATGAGTTTCGGCTCCGCGTATTTTGTTTCGGCGTGGTAGCGCTCGATGTTATCGAGCACATGTCCGTTGGCCATAAAGATGTCGCGCAGGCCGTCGTTGTCATAGTCCATAAAGCGGGTGCCAAAACCGCTCATGTGATAGGTGGCGTAGCCAATCTTCGAGCGAAGGGTTACATCGTCGAAGGTTCCGTCGCCCACGTTCTGGTACAGTCGCGCCAGTTGCATGTCGAGGTGAGTGACGATGAGATCCATACGGCTGCTGCTGGCAATGTCAGCGGCGTCGGTCCCCATACCGGCTTCGAACTGACCGTCCCCGCTGACGGCAACGGCGGCCAGATAACCCACCTCGCTGAAGGTTCCATTGCGGTTGTTGTGGAACAAGAAATTCGGCATGTGGTCGTTGGCGATAAAGATATCCTGCCAGCCATCGTTGTCGTAATCGAATGTCACCACGCCCAGACCGTTTCCGCCCTTCAATCCGACACCCGAAGACTTGCTGACATCGGTGAACGTGCCGTAACCGTTGTTGTGGTAGAGCGTCGGCGGCTGCCCGTTGAAATCATCGGGATGACAGTAGCTGCGCATTCCCGGTCCGCGATCGCCACAATAGAAGTTGTGCTCGGGCGCCCAGTCAACGTAGTTCGCGATTACCAGATCCAGGCGACCATCGTTGTCGTAGTCAAACCAGGCTGCGCTTGATGCCCATCGGCCAAAGTGTTCCACGCCAGCGTGCGCGCTGACGTCAGAGAAAGTGCCGTCACCATTGTTGTGATAAAGAATGCAGCGGCCGTAACCGAGAACCAACAGGTCGGGAAATCCGTCGTTATCGTAATCTCCGACTGCGACGCCCATGCCGAACACACCTTCGGCGCCGACCCCGGCTTTGGCGGTGACATCAGTAAACGTCCCATCCCCGTTGTTGCGATACAGCGCGCTACGCAAAGGCTGCTTGGGAGTGTAAACGCGGGTCGCAGCGCTATTGACGAGGTAGAGGTCGAGAAGGCCATTCTGGTCGTGGTCGAGCCAGCCGCAACCCGACCCCATGGTTTCAATCAGATATTTTTCGGTGGAAGCAGCATTATCATGCTGGAAAGTAATTCCCGCCGAATGGGCGACGTCAACAAAGACTACCGGAGTGCTGGATCGCGAATCGGGCCAAGCATAGGGCGCGGCCGCCAGGGCTAAGCCGGCAGATCCCAGGCACTTGAGCGCATCTCGTCTCGAAATGGCAAGAGCTTTCACTGCAAACCTTCCGAAAACGGCTGCTAACACGGAGGATAGAGTACCACCGCGAAAAGCATAGGAGATCTACCTTTCCCCGTTCGACCCAATTTCTGGATGAGCGGAAAGACGGAATGAGAAGACTCCAGCTCTGTTGTGGTAGAACGCTGGCTAGGACGATACCCCAATGGCAAACAACGGAACGTTAGCTAATATCCAGGAGCTGCAACCAAGGTTTCAGACGATACTGAGAACCCCAATGTGCACCCGGCCTCGACCAGAGCCGATTAAGTGCGAATGGAAGCGTGGCGATCAGTTCAACACGGCATCTAGTCGCTCTAGGATGCGTAATCCCCAACTACGAAGAACCGGCTAGTAGACTGCGTAGCATCATTGCAGTTGCGCGCGTGTCTGCTGAAGTGTGTTGTTCAAGTCTTGTTTTTGTTCCAGAACCCGTTTTGCGCTCGGGATTACGTTTGCAAGTTCCTGTGGTGCGCCTTCAACTGCTTGGTTTAGCACAGCCAGTTTGGAGTCATCGTTCAGGGCAGCAACGTATGACGAGATAATCCGGGTCAGAGCCGCGGATGTTTGCGAGTTTCCTGCGTAATCTCCACGGAGAGCTTCTAGATCGCGCTTTGCCGCCGTGGGCCAGTCAAGTCCCTCCCCTACTCGTATAACCGCTGCTTGCAGTTGTGATCGCTGGTTGGCGGAAAGTTGTTCTAAGTGGATCGCTCCAGTGACGGCCCTGAGGTGGTTTACCAAGAGATCTTTTGCAATCAGCGTCGCAAAAAGGGATCCACCATTTCCGACATCGTGCGAAAACCGCAGGCCGGCCGCTAGAGGAGTTTGTCTATGTTGGGCGAACTTCTTCTCGCGTGGGGAGGCTGCACCGAACTCAAGCAAGGCTAATGGGATGTGCAGGTTAGGTTGCGACATGCAAACGGCAAGGATCCCGTCGAAGTTTCCCTCCGGCTCACATTTACTCGCTCTTGACTGAACCCTTGCCGGTTTGCCAACAACCTCTCGGTTAGAAATCGAAGCCCCAAGATCGAAGCCAAAACCAACCAATTTCGCTGACATCACCGCGCCTTCTCAAGGGAAGCGAAAAAAATGGTGGATTTTGATTGACAACCATAGTGAATAAAGTATACAAAATCCAGCAATCCGGAAAACGTTTGCTTCGCAACTCGCGGAGTCGTGTTTCCGGGACGCGCTTGAGCCGGGCCGTAGTGTGCGCTCGGTTGTTGCACGTGTTCGTCGTGCGCGATGTGGGTTGAATTTCGACAGTGCGTGAAACCTGTCTGTGCTGGAGGAGGACATATGTCTCGCAGGCTTTCGTCAGGCTTACTTGGTGCTTTCGCGGCAACCCTTATATTTACGCTAACCATTCCGTTGGGCTGGGCACAACACGGTTCCGAGGGAACGGTGACAGTCACGGTTCTCGATCCCAGCGGGAGCGTTGTGCAAGCAGCGCAGCTGGAGCTCCGCGACTTGGCGACGAACACCGTCAGAACAGGCGAAACGCAAGGCGTAGGTACGCACACGTTCGTCAACCTGTCGCTCGGAACCTACAAGTTGACAGTTTCAAAGCAGGGATTCAAGTCCCAGGTTTTTGATTCGGTGATCGTGGAGGCCACGAAGACAACGGACGTCAGCGCCACACTCGCGGTCGGCGCCCTCAACGAAACCGTCGAAGTCACGGCTTCTGAAGCGCCGTTGGTGGAAACCACGTCCTCAGCAATCGGAAACGTGATTGATCTAAAGCAGATTGAGGATCTACCCATTCAAGGACGGGACCTGACTCAGATGACGCAATTGGTTCCGGGATATACGGGCACGCTCGCCGACGGCGGCGGCACGTGGAATGGTCTGCCCTCGATCGCTCAGGGGAACAACATCGATGGCGTGGTGGGAAGCGCGGGTCGCATGAAATTTGGTGGTGCGGCGGAACCCGCAGTTGAACCGCGGGTTGAAAACATCCAGGAGATGACGGTCCAGACTGATCAGCTCGACCTCAACCAAGGGTATGGCTCTTCCACCATGCAGATCAACTTTGTGACGCGGCGAGGTAGCAATGCCTTCCACGGTCGCGTGTTCGAGGATTTTCGCAATTCCGCGCTAAACGCAAACAGTTGGTTCAATAACGCCTTGATTGCAACAACTCCGGGCGCTACTTATAAGACATTTCCCAAAAATCATCTGATACTGAACGAATTTGGCGGAAGCGTCGGTGGTCCGATCATCAAGAACAAGCTGTTCTTCTTTGGAACCTACGCGATGTCAAAACAGCCTGGCAAGACCAACACCGACGTTTGGGTGCTCACACCAGCCGCACAGGCAGGTAATTTCACCTACACCGGCGGGACGGTGAACGTCTTTCAGCTTGCGGCCAATTGCGGATCGTGCGGTTCTCTGCCAACAACGACAAACTCGCAAACCGCAAGCACGCTGAGTGCCGTCAACAGCGCGCTGCAATCCGGCTCGCTCACCGCACTAAGCGATCCGAATTTTCAGCAGCTCAATTGGCAAATCGCAAATCCGACGACATCCTATTTTCCCACTGTGCGCGTGGATTACAGCGCCTCCGAAAAAATGCGCTTTAACGTTGCCTGGAATTACACAAAAACCGTGCAACCAGGGGCTATCACGCCTAACCTACCCGGATCCGCCTTCTCGAAAACTGGCGCAGGGAACCGGTTCAAGTCGTACACCGCGGCGTTTGGCTTTGACTGGACCCTATCGCCAAGCCTCGTCAACGAATTTCGCGGCGGCTTTCTCTACAATGGCAACTTCTTCGCATACAACGGGGTGATACCGACGCCGACAACCCAGCAAATTGGTTGGAACTTCCAGAATTTGCCAGGCGGCTTCAACACATCGATGAACGGGACGAATTTCCCCATTCCTACGGGATCTTATTACCCGGTATTTAATGCATCCGACACCATAACCTGGCAGCGTAGCGCGCACACCATGAATTTCGGATTTTCCTGGTGGCGCGAGCAGAACCACTATTACAACGGAGTGCTCGGATTCCCCGGCGTAAATTTGGGACTAGCAGGCGGAGATCCCGCTCTCAACGCCTTCACGAGCGGCGCAACCGGGACTGTACCGAATGCTTCCGGAGCCGAACTGTTCGAGTCTCAGGAGCTCTACGCCGTTCTTGCGGGGCGCATTTCTGGCGTAGGGGGAAGCTTTGCGTACAACCAGAAGTCGAACTCGTATTGCGAGGGTTGCGTTGGAGCTTACAATCTGGATGAGTTACAGAAGGCGTACGGGCTTTTCTTCCAGGATTCTTACCGTCTTAAACCAACTTTGACCCTTAACTACGGGCTGCGTTGGGACTTCACCTGGCCTGATTACGATTTGACGAAGGCTTACCATTCTGCTGCGCCGGCGGCCATCTGGGGACCGTCAGGCATTGGGAACTTGTTCAATCCTGGGTCGCTGAAGGGAACAAACAGCCCCATCCTGACTCAAGACAGTGCGCCGGCCAAGCCGTGGTACGTGGCGCCGCAGCCTGCTATCGGGATTGCCTGGAATCCCCATGGTGGCGAGGGGACGCTCGGGAAGCTACTAGGCGGAGACAGAACCGTAATCCGCGCGGGATTTTCCCTCCGTAAATTCACCGAGCCGCAACAATATTTCTGGAACCAGGCATCCGATTACGGATCCTTCTACTTTCAGTCGTTCTTCTTGAACGCCAACAACACTGGACAAACTGGCACTTTCGCACCGGGAAGCCTAGCGCTCGGCGCTCCGTTCCCGGCATGTGGCTTGGCGCCGCAGAAATATCTCACGACTGAGCCGGAGTCAGACTTCACGTTCCTCGGCGGACCCGGCGTGAACGGCGTCGATCCGAATATCAAGCAGCCGTACACTGAGTCCTGGAACTTGGGAATTCAGCGGCAGATTGGACGCAGTAGTGCGCTTGAATTGCGTTACATTGGCAATCGCAGCTTGCGGCAATGGATTACGATCGACCAAAACGAAGTAAATATCTTCGAGAACGGATTCCTGAAGCAATTCAGTGCAGCACAGCAGAATTTCGCGATTAACCAAGCTCATGGAATAAACTCATTTGCCAATAACGGCTTTGTCGGGCAACAAGCACTGCCGGTATTTGATGCGGCGTTTGCCGGCGAGGCGTCGGGCGGTACTGGAGTGCCACTCGCCGACTACGCGAATAGCAGTTTCCTCACTGACCTAGCCACAGGACAAGCTGGCGGTCTCGCTAGTGCCTTGACGGGCATTAATGGGACAGCTCCTTATTTCTGTAACCTGGTGGGTTCATCATTCAGCCCGTGCCTTAACAACGCTGGATTTACGGGTGCGGGCGCAGGGTACCCGATCAACTTTTTTCAGGTCAACCCCTATGCCACCGGTACCGGATTTGTCTTTAGTCAGCTAGTGTCCGAGGGTTACTCGAACTATAATGCTCTTCAGGTCGATCTCCGGCAGCGGGCGTGGCACGGCCTGCAGTTTGACGCGAACTATACCTGGTCTCACACGCTGGGAATCTCTACTCAAAACAACTGGCAAGGTGCCGTCACGTCGTTCACTTTGCGCAACATGCGCTTGAGTTACGGACCGACGCTCTTCGATATCCGCCACTCGGTGCATATCAGCGGTACGTACGACCTGCCTTTTGGCAAGGGTAAGGCCTTTGCCAACCGGGGAGGTATCGCGGACAGAATTGTTGGTGGATGGACACTCGGCTCGATTTTCACGCTCCAAACCGGAAATCCGTGGTTGTTACAGGGCGGGTACAACACCTTCAATGATTACGCCGATGACGGTGTTGCCCTGAGCGGCGTCACGGCCTCGCAGTTGCAAAGCTCTGTCGGCGTATATCGCATCCCCGGACAGGCTGCCGTTGACTTTATCAATCCCAAGTATCTTCAGAACAATGGCACTGGTGGCGGCGCAAATCCTGCGTTTATCACGCCCAATACCACGCCGGGCACGATCGGGCAACTGGTGTGGCTGCACGGCCCACATTTCATAAATGACGACCTCTCCCTTACAAAACATGTTCCGATAACCGAGAGAGTTAGCTTTAGCCTTCAGGCGGAAGCTCTGAATGCTTTCAATCATCCCTCGTTTCAACCGGGGTCCGGGGCAGGTTGTTCCTACTTCTGTTATGCGGCGGGCGGCGGATTCCCGAATGCCCAAGCCTCCGGCTTCGGAGTCGGGGGGACTTCACCCAGTTATGGCCCACGGGTGGTCGAACTTCGGGGCAATATAGAGTTTTGAGAAAAGTTAGGTGAGGCTGACCGAGATCGAGAAGCATTCGCCGGGCGCGTGTAGAAGTGGACGCGTCTGGCGGGTGCTTTTTTCCATTCGCTGGCTCCCCGTCAGGAGGCGTAGGGACGCGATCAGCGGGCCGAGCGCTTTTTGCCAGGGAATCTGAAGCACGTGGTTTCGTCTGCGGATGTGGAACCGCATTGGATCGAGAAGACGAACCGATTCTGGTACCGGCGAGTCAGCCCCAAGGCAACGGAGTTCATCCTGGTGGATGCGGAGCAGAATACGACTGCTCCGGCATTCGATCAGGCACGGCTGGCGGCAGCGCTTTCGCAGGCAGCCAAGCATGATTACGCCGCGACCGACTTGCCTTTCTCTGACATTGAGTTCGCAGATAGTGGGAAGGCGATTCGTTTTTCCATCGAGAGTGCGCATTGGACCTGCCAACTCGCCGCTTACGAGTGTAAGCCTGACACGCCAGGGCCGGAGAAGCCTAACGAAACCCTCTCGCCGAATAAACGTTGGGCTGCTTACGTTCAGGATCACAACCTATATCTGCGCGACGTTTCGACCGGCGCAGCGCTGCAGTTGACGCGGGATGGTGCGCCGGAGTGGGACTATGCTACTCCGCTTCCGTCACTGCGCTTGATGGTTGATCAGCACATGGAGGATGTTAAGCAGCCCGCGGCGGTGTTCTGGTCTCCCGATTCTTCGAAGCTGGTCACGTACCGCATTGACTCCAGGAATTCCGGGCGCTTTACCAGTCTTCAATTCGTCCCGCCGGACCAGTTGCGGCCGCGAGCGTTCACGTATGTGTATCCCTTGCCGGGAGAAGGGCTGGCCAAGGCCGAGCCGATCATCTTTGATGTGCAATCGGGGAAGCGGA